>JACLAB010001298.1_pt1 | contig 23860 bp, 12 predicted proteins | sample 8027921 | NCBI WGS metagenome assembly JACLAB01 (sample SAMN15725117, study PRJNA655200) | protist metagenome | isolation source: fluorescence activated cell sorting (FACS) single amplified genomes of... | place: USA: West Boothbay Harbor, Gulf of Maine | collected 2000-07-19
GTTAGCATGCGACGCCTTATCTCGCGACACTTTGATACTGTCTCAATCAACGAGTTTCGAACGTCAAAGCTTTGCTTCAAATGTTCGAAGGAGCTCTCCCATGTGAAGATCGAGCAGGAGGAGAGCAAAAAGAAACTGTTCCGATGCCTTGTGTGTGAAGAATGCGAAAGCTCTGGAAGCAAAAAACGCGTATTCCTCACATGGGATCTGAACTTAGCCCTGAACATCCGTCGCTTGGTATGCGACTGTATCCGTGACCAAACTCGCCCAGTTGCATTTTGTCGGAGTGCGACTGGGTAGGCCCATCACCGCAGCGGTGGAAAAAGTTGGACAATCACATGATTTTACCGTGCCTTATTTTTTTAAGACGCAAATCTTTGCAAATCTGGACTCGATCCATAGGGTCGGCGTCAAAGGTGTAAACAGTTAATCATATTTATTCCCTGCACGATGTACTATTCAAACACAGACCAATAAATAGCAAGTGCAACAAAACCTATAATACTTGAGAAAGTTACAGTCACGTTCTTGTTAGCGGCGTTCTCATAACACATATCATCTCGACATATGTACTTTACAATCAACTCCGCTGTACCTCCTTGGCCTGTAATCAGCGTTGGCGTTGTGACATTCATTTTCACGGAGCCAATTGTTGTACGCAAATAGTCCTCATTTGGCTGATTCCGATAAGGGTGATAATCCTCTGGAGACCCCAAATCACCGCCACAAGTACGAGCATAGTACTCATTATAATACGCATCGAATGGGTAATCGAACAATGACTGAAACACTTCTATATTACCCGATATAAATTCGATACAATATTTCGTCCTAGGACAATCTCGAGTCCATTCTATCCCGTTTTCATAAAGTTTTCCTCTCTGCCCAAGTCCAATGCGGCATTTGATGGTTTCAACGCTCACTACAGCTGCTAAAACCAATATTACCACGATATATCTCCGCATTTTATGCCCTTAAATGTCGGGAAGTGTACAATGTGTGTTATTCACTTAAAAATCTACTCTCAATCGTTGAGTTTTAGACCTGTTTTACAATGCCGATATAGTTCCAAAAAAAATAAAGGTTGCACTTAATATTCTACTCGTGTAACGAAGAAAAATGTCTTAATACCCAGGCGTAGTGATTCGTCGTAATAAGTCTTACTTGCAACTAGGTACGTCAGGGTACTCTCAGAACTAAGAAATGTGGCTTGAGATATGGCCTCCTAATCAAATTTGATAGCAAGTCTCACTTGGTACTCAATTTTTACTATCATCCATCAGCGAGCCACATTCATATGTGAATCAAATGATGGTTGCTTGTACAACCTGTTCGGTATTTGATTCTCTGCGAAGTGAACTGCATGTATTCTCTAAAGTCACTAACCATCCTCCTGATCGAACATTCATCAATATCACCAACATCACTTATCAGTCTGGGCCGTCTATAGATAGTATAACTGTAGCCGTTCATTATTTTCTTGAATTGTGCAAACATGGTCTTCATGCTTCTGGCTCTATTCAATTTAATCTTGTGCAAAATGTCGCTTTCGTTTTTCCACAGCCAGGCCCTCAAAGCGCCTAAAAGTCACGAGTTTTCATTGAAGCGAACCATTTCTCCCTTGCAGAGGCCCTTGAAGAGTGCACACTTGAAGATGACAGTAGAAGATATTGGATTAATGAATAATGTTTTATTGTTAAGAGGGGAGGTGAAAACAGGTTACGGAAGAGGGAGTAAGAGGTTAGGGTTTGCTACTGCAAATCTTCCACAATTCGATTCACTTCTTAAAAAGAATGGCATTGAACAAGGGGTCTACTATGGTTGGGGGAAAATATGCAATAGCGACGAAGAGAAGAAAATATATCCTTGTGTGGCAAATATAGGTAAATCTCCAACGTTTGAAGGCATGGAGAATCCGATTACAATTGTGGAAGTGCACTTTTTGGATGATAAGCAGATAAAAAGAGATTTTTACAGCAATGAAATTTATATTGGTTTAGTTGGATTTTTACGCAGTGAGAAGAAATTTGATGGATTTGATGCCTTAATTGCACAAATTAATAATGATGCGGATCAGGCCAAGAGTCGATGTCGGATGTTAGAAAATGGATCCAACACCTTCAAATCAATTCAAGAATATTTAAGTGGTCGAGATAAAGAAAATTTTATTTACAAACCCCTGTGAAAGTATGTGTGTAAGAATAATGAAAAGATGATGTCACACTTCTAATTTACAAATCAATCAAAACTCATCCAGCAGCTCTGCTCTTCGCCAATTATTTGTTCTATCACTCTATAGAAGGAAAGCAAATAACAACTTTATCGGTAGCTGGTATATGCTGCCTATATATAACTTTGGCCATATTCATCATTTTTCTAGACGCTACCATAGAATTGCTATTCTTGTACTTGTCACTTAAGAAGACGACTTCCTTGATACCGCTTTGAATAATAATCTTAGCACACTCATTGCAAGGAAATAAGCCGACATATAGTGAACATCCTTCAACGCCTGCACTATTTTTGTTCAATATAGCGTTCACTTCCGCATGACAAACGAAGGGATATTTCGTATCTAATTCATTGTTAGATTCGCTATGTCTAGCCCACGGTAACTCGTCATCACTACAGCCTCTAGGAAATCCGTTGTACCCTATTCCAACTATACGCTTCTGATCATTAACAATGCAAGCACCAACTTGAGTGTTCGGATCTTTCGATCGCATGGAGCTAAGGAAAGCTACACTCATGAAATAATCGTCCCAGCTTATAGTTTCGCTTCTCTTCGTGACTTCACTAGAAGATACAAGCATATTCTTTATCTCAGGCTCGCTTTCTCTCCCTCTTTTAGTCATGGTTAAGAGAGATCACTAAAATTGAATTTAATTTTAAGTTCGAGAAAAGAAGAATTTAACAAATAAAACGAAACTTGGCTCTTGTTTATTAGTTCCTAAAATTGGTAGAGATGTCAATAATTTTGATCACGTGATATGGGAATGATAAATAGTGCCTGTATATACTCCTAACAGAGCTCACTTTTACAAATATGGTTTAGCGCAGAGCCTGAGTTACTTAATCGGAATAGAAGATGGAGACGAAGCAGGTTCATTTCGTGGACAAGCTATTATTTTTGATCCGTGTAGCTGGCGTTGATCCTATGTCCATCAGTAGCGTTGAGAGTTTTCAACAGAAGCATGCACCACATATTTTTTCTGAGTGCTTTAAGGTTTTGTACCCAGATATTAATACCATGATTAAGGACATTGGAAAAGAGAGAAAAAAGAAGAAAAAACAGAAGAATAGGGAGGGGGCGCAACAGAGAGGACGCGAAGTAGACCGGATGGAGACTGTTCTGAATGGACTGAAATCTGCGACAAGTAGTGATAGAATGCTATCTAGTTTAAGTCAGAAGAGGAACGTGACGAAGACAGCGAAATTGTTGCAGACAATTAGCGCACAAGATATATGCGATGGCAATCCGGTGGCTATTGGCATCGTGATAGGAATATTGTACAATTGCATCAAGAAGCAGGAAGAAGCACATCCAACGCATGAACAAACGCAACTTGGTTCCACAGCCCCTACCCCAATGATTAGGTCAAGATCGCCATCGCCACCACCGGCTACATTTGAACCATTTGAGACCAGAACTACAGACCTGCCGTCAAATCCGTATGTGAAACATTTGACAACTGATCCCCCTCCGGATGATATGACTCTTCTTTCTAATATCAATCGTTTGAAATTGCGTGATATGATTAAATCAGAGTTGCTTAGAACAATGCCGTCAAATGCAGCTAAAAATGAAAGTGATATGGGAAACACAGACGATTATCTTCGGAGTGCGGGCACTGAAGGGTTTTTTCATATGATTGGAGGAAATGTAAGAGATATGAATATTGAAGAACTTGAATTCCGTTCAAAAAGGAGAGGGTTTGGTGTGTTCATGCTGAAGAAATTAGTCCGCAAAGCAAAAGGAAGAAGCGATTTTCCTGGGCTACCTGCAGAAGATACTGCTTGTGATAAAAGTCCATCCAACGGGGTTAACACAGAATATCTTAATGAAAGCTGGAGTGTTGATATTCTTGGAGGTGAGATTGGAGAGATAGTCGATAAAGCAGAAAAAAATATTGAGAAGAAAGTGATAAAGAAATATCGCAGAACAGCGTCAAACAGGCGAAAAATGAAGTCGACCAGTGAAGATATTGATGACCATAAGGACTCAGGTGATGTTTTTCTTCGGCTGTATTCTGATGCTTCTTCTCTTCCCCAGTATGCAGATTATTTGAATTCTAAATATTTGGAAAGTTTAGGTTTGACACGGAAGGAATGCAGACACTTACTTCGTAGCAAGTCTGATGCTGCTTTCGATAGAAATAAATCTAGTCGAGCTATACCAAACACAGTAAACGGAGAGAAGGTATATATATCATATGACCATCAAACTGGACATAAATTACATTTATCTACCACTGAATTTGTTGAGCAAGATAGGAAATGGAAATTGAAAAATGGTGAACCTTCAGAAGATGAACTACAATTGCTCGAAGTACGGAAAGAATTTACCGTCTCGAAGCCATCTATGTCGGACTACAAATACCAATTGGAAGACAAAAAGGAAGACAATAAATCGCTGCCGCAGTGGCCAGGATATAATACGGGACAAAGAACAGATGCTTGGATAAAACGCGCTCGAAAAGAAATTCTCATTGAGAAGTTCTCCAAAATCAAGGATAAGCGAGTTTCTCATAGTTCAAATCAAGCACTTTCCGAGCTGGCTTCACAATCTAATCAAATGCTTAATTTTCGTACATCGGCAGAATTCGATGATTTATCGAAAAATATAGAATCTTTAGATCTTATTATTGCAATTGAACATTGTCATAGTTGTGAGCATCACCAAATGGGATTGAGACATGATCCTCATCAATATGTGCAACGTGCTGACTCCTTTCTGAAGATACTAACGAATATAGCTCATAGTTCAAGACTTTGTTGTCGTGTCGGTGTTACTCGTTTTGAAGCTCCTTTAAGCAACAATGGTGTCGTTGGTGAAGGAAAAAACAAATATGGGACGGCGGCGTCGCGGGTTGGGGCATTTGAAGTACATATCTTATACCAGCCTCAGTCTGGGAAAGAGGTGATCACAGAGATACTTCATTCAAAACTCTTTTCTCAGAGGTGGCCTTCAAAGACCGTTATAGAGAAACGGTTTCGATCTTTCTTATCGAAGGTTAATATACCTACGTACGATTCTAGTGTTTTGAATATGGAACCTGATTTTCAAATGAGCACAGGACAGGAAGAATTTTTGCGGAATTATCCTATTGGCCCGATCATTCCAATTTATAACTGTGCAACTTCGGTGAAATCTTGGGAATTTCCTTATACTAATGGTACGGAAGGAGGAAAGGTGGAAAAGACTGCTGTAAATTCGAAGAAAGATACTACAGCTACCATAAAAAAAGCACCAAATAATTCCAAAAGTTCCATGGTTATACAATGGTCTTATGATTGCAAAGTTGCTGCAAGCATGCATTTTTTCCAGACGAATGAAAATGTATATGTCAACAACATAAAGCATCCACGAGGAGGCATAGAACGTCACCATCTAATAGGTATTTTACGGAAAATTGAAAGCGAGGGTGGTCAAAAAGGTGCATTGTCTATCCGACTAAAGTATCACAAAAGTGATATTCTTGTTGAGTCTCGAAATTGTATCACATTTGGTAGCTTATCCGCACCTGTGATGAAAACCTATTCACAAGATGCATTCCCCTGTGAATTGGGATTAGTAATTTACTATGTGCTTAATCCAAGTGTGCTGGATCCAAATGCCAAATTAAAGGCAGATAGATGGCGTCTAATAGATTCTGATGACGTTAAAAACGTGAAAACTAATGAAGTTCACTTGACGCGATCATCATTTTTTCACCAAATACGGAATCTGGTATGGGACTTGGAGAATAATTTGTCTCTAAATAATGCTGGTTTTGTGAAGCATCCACTGACCGGAGAAGAAATGGATTTACAATGCGCTTATAATGAGAGCATATTAGATTGGGTTTTTGGTCGACATGGGAATTTGGTGAACATGTCGGATCTTGAATCGCTCGCAACGATTCAGTTTAGGAGATTGGAATCCGAGTCCCAGCTAAAGAATAGTAAGGAAGTTCTTCTCAAATCTAAAAAAAAAATCATGAAAAACGTAGAACAACCACTTACTGTAGATGAAGAAGTGAAGAAAGAATTTTCTTTGGAAATTAATGCCCTCGTTGTTGAGAAATCGTCGAATAATGGTTTTGTTTCTCCGCGACCTGCTGGGTCTCCACGTCCCATTAGGACTACCAAGGCACATATAGAGACTGCTGCAATTAAGTTGGTCACAGATATTCTAGGATCAACGGGAGAAATTCTCGGGAAAGAAGAGGAGAAGAAGGAAGAAATGGAGATAGAGGAGGAATATGACGAATCGGCTGATTATGGTGATGATTTTGACCCACTGTCTCCTGTAAGAAAAACTCAGACTACAACTACGCTTGAACAAGAAATTCTCCCAGAATCTACAGAAAACCAGAACACAGAGAATGCACCGAGGAAGGTACATGTGGAAGCGGATAAAACTTTTTCGGAAAATGCAAATCATCAAACTGTTCAAAAAGAACTGGAAATTTTGGAACATTCTATTACTATTTCCGAAGAATCGAACACGCTTCTAGATGTGTTGGAAACTGTGCCATTAATTAGCCAGGTTTCAATCAGTTTATCTCAATATTTAGCTGACAGTGACAATAGCAGTGATGATATGTCTGCGGCGGCGATGCACGAATTAATGGGTGCAAGCTCTCCTTCCCCGGATAAGAAGTTAGAAGAAAAGGACGAAAAAAATGATGAGGAAACGACTGCTGGAAAAGTATTGATTGTTCGCGAGAACAAAGACCCACCTGTTTCACGCAGCCCCTTGTCTTCAGATGACGACGATGATAGTCAATCGAAACAACAATATACAAAATCTATTAAGAATCTAATCTTCGATGATGAGGATGTAGGTGGTTATTCAGATGATGATTTTCATGATCTGTGAAAGTAGATGAGATAATTAGAGATAATTAACAACTATACGTAGAATATGTAAGGACAAATGTGTATATTTTGATTTTTCTCGGAATCGATTATGATCGGTTGATCTCTAGTTGTTGTTTGGATAACGAATTCTGTTCCAGCTGGAAGTGCATCTCCAAGAAGTCGAAGTCTCCGTCCTGCTTCAAATTTAGAGCAGCGGGTTTGTTTTGTGCCACCTTGACATACTTTTTTATCACGATAGCAACCTCATGTCGAAGCGCATCCATATCGATGTTCTCAACATAATCACTATTGCGCTGATGGACCAACATAACCGAAAGCCTATCTTTTGCCACACTCCTACTGATCTTCTCAGGAGCTGCCCCGAAGCTCTTCCTTATCATAGCAAAGAAATTAGACATTTTTTTGCGGAGTTTCTTCTACAATACTTGGGTTTTCCGTGAATTCAATCGTTTAATTGTGAGAGGGTACTTAACGCGGTCAAATTGAAGGATTTATGGTTGGTAATCGTTAAAAAGATTTGACGTGCTATACATAAATAGCACGTAAATCCAGCGTTTCGCGGAGCGAAGAAATGATTCCCTCCCTCAGTAAGGGCGACAGAAGCAAAAGAGCTCTAACTGAAAATATTGAAGTTGCAGACTATAATTTTCCAAAAAGCATTGATTTACTCTGGTTTATAGTAGGATCGTTCCACAGAAATGACAGGGTCGAGATCATCAGATGATTTCAGTGAAAATCCGGGATATTTAAAGGCTAAGATTAGAATTGGCAGCATCAAGGGCCCAATATCTTACGGTGTAGGGCAGCAAGTCTTTCATCATGACGACATCCCTGAAGTGAGCAGAGCCCGCAAGAACGAAGTTAGAGAGTGGGCAAGATCCAAAATACTGTCATCTGAGAGGCGAGATTGGAATATTGGAACCCGTAAGTGATAATTGTTTTGGGGTTAAGGGAATTTCTCCAGAATCTGCTCCCTCTCGTTTTTATTTCTCACGAATATACAACCCATTAACTCATAACTCTTACAGAACATGGCATGTATCCTGTTTGTGAACGTAGATCTGCGGAGAATATGATTAAGGATCGTTCTCTGCCCTATCAGCATAACTTCCGCGCTGAAACTTTAGCATATGCTTCCGTTGTTGAGCCTATAGACCAACCAAGCAAATTCCACATCAGCAGAACAAAAACCGCAGATATTGAGCGCATTAAAACCGCTAGAGATGGTAGTCCTGTGCAGAGGGGAGTTTTTAGGAGGACAGAAGAGATGCCTTCTCACCCAAAAATTGTAGATGCAGTCCCCTGGAATAATGGGACCAAGTTTACGGAGAAGGATTCCCGGAAATTTCTAAAACTTGTCACTGAAAAGGCAAGAGTAAGTAGTACCAAGATCTCAAAAAGATTGAATTCAAGTCAAGATTATGTTAAGCCAATGGACCAAAGTGCAAAACTGAGCAAGGATATTCGTAAGAAGAAAAAAGCAGGCACATACACAACACCCTTCGCAACAGAGAACGAGAAGAACGCTGGCAACGCTGTCTTGAATGGCAAATCTACGTCTGACGAGAAAGTAGGTAAGGATGAGTTCAAAAATAGGTACAGTGTTGAACCATCTAGAAAGTATAGAACTACTCAACATTCTGGAGTGTGGGAGTATTCGAAGCCCGACGGCAGATATATGTGGTCTGATACTGGTAGTTTTGTGTATGAAAGCAGGGGTGATCTGGTGACAAACTTCAACCCCGATTCTTTCAATTTAGAAAATCCAACCCTTCCAAAGCCATTTAGAACTGATCTAGTGGATTCTCATCATGTTGATCACAGGTAAATGTGAATGAAGCAAGGGAGAAGATACATTGAATATATTTTTGTAATTACTGTCTTCATACAATCATCTACATTAAACACATAATTTTTTCGAGAATTCTCTTTGACGAGAAGCTTCGCTAAGAATGATGGAAGCTGCGACTGCTGCATTTAGAGACTCCAATTCCCTACCTTCAACCATCGGAATATATACTTTCTTTGTCACATTGGGTGCGAGGTTAAATAACGAATTTGCCTCCTCTGAAACTCCGAATGCCTCCGAACCGATTATGACTAATGAAGGCTTTGTGTAATCTACACTATAGTAAGGTACTGCATCTTCGTCGGAGTCAGCTATAAATATTTGCAATGGCTCGGGATGATCAGATTTATCGAATAGTCCCCTCGAAGCAGGCAGAATATTTTGGAGGATTTCCCCAGAATCATCACTTTTCAAAAAATCCAAAAGAAACTCCCAATTTGTTTCTAGTACCGGGAGTTGCAAGCCCATTCCCATAGCGCTGCGAATTGATTTTGGTGACCATGCATCACAAGTGCCATCAACAGTAATCACACTATCAACACCAAATCCGTAGGAAGTTCTTATTATCGTCCCCAAATTTCCCGGATCAGATACCCGATCTAGTAAAACAACCAATGGGGCTCTTTTGCTCTTCAAATCCATAGTCGATAAAGGAAGTCCCGAGCCTGCAACTCTTCCACTATTATCAAATGCAACACTTGCCAAACTAGTAAATTGGGGTTTGTTGAATGCTGCAACAACACCTTGAGAAGAATCTACATCACTAAGAACTTTGTTCATGACTGATTCGTCAACCATATCAATTTCTATGTCTCCCTCGCCGCTTTTAATTAATGTTTTCAACAAAAGTGTACCAAGAGGGGCATCAAGAGCTTGAGTAGTCAATAGTAATAACTTTGGTTTTCCTACTGTCCCTCTACTCAATTTTAACGCGTCTATCACTTGCCTATGACCCTCTAATAACACCAAATTCTCTCTTTCTCTTTTCTTTTTCATTTGAAGAGATTTGATCAACTTTAGCTTTCCATTCGAGCCCGAAATGATCCTCTGCTTCGTCTGCATCTGCTCCAATAGATCTTCCACCTTTGACTCTAAGTCTAGGTCCATATTCACTGTAGAATTAGAGTAAGGGTCATAAGCTCTTATGCCACTGGACGTAGCAGCACGAAACCCCATCGATCCTGCTCGTAATGGTCTCCCAAGTACGCCCGAGCCAAATTTGTTGCAGAAGCCCCAGATCATCGCAGCAGACAGTAGCAAATATAAAAAGGGTGCGAAGAGAAAAACTGCTAGTCTCATGCTGCTTGTGGAGCCCCACTAATCTACGCACCCGAACGTCAATTCCTTTTCGCCAACTAGCTGGATTCTTTTTTGGAATCTCCATAACATTGACCATACGCGTTTTGAGAAAATTTGGGGGCAGATAGCACTTCGTATTCACGCATCTGTTGTGTTAAATTGTCCACATTGGTCCCTATTTTCTCGACACTGGCGATTTTCACGAGCTATTTATCCAGATCGAACATGAACTCATCTGCTGAACCAACCTTGAGTACCATCAGCACTGAGAAATTATTGAAAGTATATTGTGTGTCAACATCAATAGAAGAGCATGATGGCACAAAAGGCACCCAAGTCATCGCCGAAAAACGTGTTTTGAAACTTAATCTCCATTTTTCCGATCTTGGTCCTTGCTACAATCTTAGGTTAGGTTCAACTAAGCTGAAGTATCTAAGTGAATCAGCAAGAGATAAGAAAAAAATTCATGATATTTCCCTAAATTTGCGGGAAGAGTTACAGAGAAGCAATCGCAGTGTAGAACCAGAACCATCCTCCTCTATGTCGCCAACAATTCAAACAGCAAATGGGAAGCAGTTCAATCTGTATGTAGACTTGATTCTTGATATATTTGGATCTAAAAATTCCAAAAGTTATGTCAAAGAAGCGGGCCCTATCATATTTGCTCTGCGGCAACTGCTTACGGAGCAAGTTAAGGTTAGTAGTACTAATAATGCCACTGATGTATCCCAACATCATAGTCATGAATCCGTAAAAGTCCCAAATGATGTGTTGGAAATATTGGTGAATTTGATTGATCCTAACTTTGGAAAATGTGACCATAAGTGCAACAAAGACGCTGCACTTTGCATAGAGCAAATTGTGGAAAATTGTGCTAATTATCCTCAACATAAAGATAGTGCTACATATATATTCAACACATTACTCGATAAATTAAAGAGTCACCAAGGAAATTCCGATAAGCTTCAGGTTTATTCCGTGATAAATACATACACATCAATAGCAGGCAAATGTTTCGCCTTATTAATGAATTTTGACAGTTATGAAAGTAACATCAAGCGAGTACTACAACGTGTTGGTAAAATGAAAAAAAAAAAAATGGAAGACGAAGGGAACAATCAAATTAGAAACAGTGCAACCGATGATATTAACAAGAACTTAAATTGGAGACATTTGTTAAGTTTGGGAGATGAAGTGCTGGTCAATATTACAAAAGGGGTTTTGACATTGATGAATTACCCAGAAATAAATACGTCGAAATTTTCTGTCTTGCATGGTAAATTGTTTGACCCTTCAAAGAATACATGTGTTGGTTACATTTTATCCAATATTCCCGAAAATGGCCAAGAAGATTATGGTTTATGGGTACCGGGAATAGTCGTTTGCAGCAATGCTGTGAGAGGAACCGTTTCGATAGAGTATAAATGTAATAGAACTCACAAACATTTTATGGAATTCAACCGAAGTAATGGAGCACTAGTTTCCGGTAAATCAAGTACGGAGTTATATGATGACAAAGAATTGCTTGTTATTGTATTACCAATTGACGATGACCGTATTATGCTACCAATCTCTCAGAAAAAAGACGCATGCAACGGTTTAAAAAAGAAAAGTGATTCGGAAACATTAAGTCTGATGGAACAGTTGAGTAGTAATCCTAGCGCACAAAAAAGAATAAGTAACAATTGTACAAGCTATTCCATCAGTTGTGACCACCTTTTGTTTAGGGGCCAGCAATATATTGGTGGAAATCGTGAAAATGATTCTAGAAATCTATCTATCGTCTTACAAAACATTTTTTCACTCGATAGTTATAGAAAATCTAGTATCACCAATGAAAGTATAATTTCCGAGGAATTAGAAGAAGACCTTACAAAAAGTCTTTTGCTTTCCGTCATTTTGTCCATAGAAGGCCATACTAGAAGAGCTTGTACGAAATATGCAAAACCTAAATATTCTGAAAATGTTGAAGCAAGCAGCAACGATTTGGAATCTTTGCTCAATATCTATGATTATTTCACTTGTGATGAAAATCAAACTAAGAAAACCCTTCAGACCGAGATGAAAAATGAGGATGGAGAAAATAAGTTGCTACCAAATGAAGAGAATGAAGAAGAGGGTATAGAGGTAGACCTGATTCAGGAAGAGTCTATCGTAGGCATGGTGACTTCGATAATGATATCTGATACATCTACTGTACAATCTTCATCTTCGATGAGTAACCTCCACTTTCTTTCTTCTGTCCAAATACTTTCATATTTTGAGGGTTATGAAAATAATTCCACAAAAACTTCTTTTCCTATTTCTTTGTTTCTCGGTGAAGCAGCAGCTAGATCGGCAGTTTCCGTTGAGAAGAAAGAATTTGGAAGTGGCAATATAATGTCGCATGCTTCATTGGCAGCATACCCGCATAATTATGGCAACGGATTAGTAGAAACTGATAAAAAGCAAAATAGAAAAGGAAAAAAGAAGCACTTACTCGACCAACACACCAATTCACCCGAAACAAACAGTAAAGGCGTGTCGTCAAATATTCCCAAGCTTTGCCAAGATAGGCTTGAACTTTCAATGAAGGTATGGGAATGCGTCAAAGCAGAAATTTTGCTCGTGTTGACGAATTATGCTGAGCTTCTCATTGATTCCTATGATAAGCCTCTTCAAATAAATGAAAATGTTGATACTTGCATGCGACTTTTACTTCAGTTGAGTCATACATCTCATGGTAGTAGAATTTTAATTCATATTTTGGCACTGTATGTCTCGAAGCTGACAGTTCGTATCCAGCTCGAGGTACAAAATGGAATGAGTTTCGACGGATTTCATAAATTTGGTGCGATTCACGATAATAATTCTTTCCCGGCGCTTTCAATATTTGAAAAAATTAAAATAATTGAGCATAGCTACAAGTGCATTTTAAATCTTCTGGCAAATTTGTTGAAAGTATCTTCCGAAGAATGCTCGTGTGAGTACATGCATCATCACCATGTGGCGCATGAATATATAGTAAATGACATTTTTGGTGAGATAGAGAACGCTTGTCGAGTCTTTGGTTTTGCTCATGTATCCAAAGCCGTAATTGAAAATTCTTCAACGCACAATAATGATAATTTTAGATTTGCATTGCGACAATACATATTACTAACAAGTGAAAGATACGAGGATGGCATGATGAAACCATACTCAAAAATTAAGCAAACTCGACAACTTATTTCATATTTTGGTGAATACGCGAGCCACGAGACCTTATCAAAGTTTGAAGCAATTTGGCGTGGTATAATTATCGACACTGTTCTTAATATTTATTCTTGTGATTCTATATTGGATTTTAAACAACAAGGAGGCTCTTTTGAGGATGACACATATTATCATCGTGTGTTCAATTTGTGCATTAACAATTCAAGCAGTGTGTCGTCTGATGCTGAGTTGTCTATGATGAAAATAGATTGCTTGATATTTTTTCTTGAGCATTGTAGAGAAATTAGTAGAATGGAAATGTTTCCAACAAAGATGTGTTGCATGAGCGCCGATTTAGCGTTCATGATGGCATACAAAAGATTGAAAAGGTCTGTTTGTTTGGAAATTGCGAAAGCCTTGGCAGTTCGAATATCTACATTATTGGACGAAGTCAACAGTAAAAATTCAATTGAAGAAAAAGTCTCAACTCCGTACCTCTACAACGAAAGTTCTGAAATGATCTTATCTGATGAGAATTGGTCGTTGGCACTTCAGAGGGTAGTTGAACTTGTTCAAGTTTTGTGCAGTCATATGAGTACTGAATTCGAGCACTTCTACGAACTTTTGATAGCCAGGAGACTGCTTCGATATCGGTTTATATCCCTTCAATTGGAAAGGAGGGTATTGGCAATGTTGCCAGCTATGAAAAAGAGTGAAAGCATGATTAGAGATATAGAGCAAACTATGCGAAGTATGCATAGATTTCGAGCTCATGTGCTAACTGGAATTGATCTAGAAAATATCACAGACTATCCAAAGGGAGATATGTCGAATTTGACATTTGAACGCAACAGTGCTGAAGACGCTTATTCTCTCAACATTCATGTTCTTTCTGGGACCGTTTGGCCTTCGTGTTGGATTAGCAGTACAAAGTTCTGCACTCTACTACTACCACCTTCGATGGACAAGATCAAAAACATTTTTCATGATTTTTTTCTGTCTGAAGATATAGAACGCGCATCTGCCAATGAGGACGCAACAGAGTCTCAAACGAAAAAAAAAAATGATGTTACAACAAAAACCGATAATTCTGAAAAGAAATGGGAGTACAATGATCGCAGCAATGGAAGTTTTGATCATAATGCTTACTATCCTGTTGAGATTACAGGATGCACAGGAACTTTGGTTGATTTCAATGGGGTTTATGACCCTACAAACAAGGAAGTTAAATATGGTGTGCCTATCTATCTGAAGCGAGATGCATTTAAAACAATAGAGGGTATCAGTAAGAAAACTCCTCGCAGTTATACAAATAAGATCTTTATTTTGGAATATTGTGCAAAGAGCAAATGCTGGCAATTGAAAAATTTAGTTAGCTCGTCTAGTAATTCAGGAAAAAGGATCTGTGTTGCATATGTTCCTTGCGAAGATGCTCAGTCCCCTGATACACTTTATGATGAGCGCAGAAATGATTTTGCGAATTCAATATATATTTGGAAAGGATTTCAAGCTGGAATAAATAAGTGGATTGAGTTTCCGCACATTGCTATTACTAAAGTACCAACGTTGAATTTGTGCAGTGATACCTCCATTCTTACATTACTAGATCCCATCCGCGCACAAGCCTTTGATATACGCAAAAATAGTCCAAATAGAAGATTACTATGGTGTCATGCAGCAGGATCTGTGTTGATTAAGGTAAAAATGAATGACGCCATCAAATGCGATAATAAAATGATAAATGGTATATACTTATTATGTTCAGAACCCCAATTAGCTGTTCTCATGCAGTATGAAGACGAAAAAGAAGAAGAAAGTGGAAAAAGTGCAAGAAAATTGACGTTGAGTGTGAAGGAACTGAGTACCAGAACTCAGTTATCCGTTGAAGATACTCAAGAGGTGCTAGATTCTATCACTATTAAGGGCAAAAACACCTGCATTCTAAAACAAATAGACGTTAAGACTGCAGGAAAGAGTAATGCTGACATCTATCTGCGATACATATTATCGCCAGACTTATTAAGTGGAGATATCATAGCGCACTATAGTAAAAATGATCAAAACTTTGGTGCGTGTAAAGAACGTCCCATAGTATTAGCAAATGTTCTAACCGATAATAGAACGCTTTCAATTACGGAACAAAATGAGGAAAAAAATAATGCTAGTAATGCCAATTTATATGATAATTATTTACAAGCAGCGGCTTTGAGAAATTTGCATGATTGGAGGAATGAATTAATTGATTGTTGTATAGTCCGTTTACTGAAACAGGTAATGAGATCTCGCACTGGGGAGTATAGCAGTGGCCCAAATAATAGAAATCTATCTTCCACTGCTCTTCCCTTGGATATACTGAGTGATCTTGTTCGTAAAACATGTGATTTTGAACATGAAAACAATCATGGTGATAGACGCGGAGGAGTGATCATGGTTACAGACGAAGATATACTTCGGCGAAGTGAGAGATTAGTGAATGCTGGCATTATTGAGAAAGTTGCTGGAAGTTTAGATTCTTTCAGATCTATTGCCTATTGCTATTTATCTGAAAGCGCAGTTAAAAAATCCGATAAAACGGTAAACAAGAAAAGTTTAGACTTTGGTGGAGGCGGTAATAATAGTGACACCAATAAATTGACGGGAGTTGATCTGTTTAAGCACTTGAGGTCGTTGCTTGAGGCTGAAAGGCGAGATGAAATTTCTCAAAGCAATATCATTTCCAAGGACATGTTTTGCAAAAGATTTCTAAAGTGGCTCGTCAATAATGTTTCTATGGAAGAATCGACAATTTCTTCCCTTTGTGCATGCCTTCATGAAGATATAGTCACATCCAGCACTTCATATGAAGGCAAAGAAAGTGCTACTGAAGATACGAAAGTCAAGTCTTCAGGAAATAGCAGAATATTCGAAGAATTTACAGTAGCAACTGTTCACATCATACACGTATTTGGAAAGCAATTATCAGCACTCAAATACCAATGGTGGGAAGGAGTCACACATGATGCTATAGAAAACTGTTCGGCGGTGGAAAAGGAAAGATTAGAGTGTAATTTTGATGTTTTTTTCAGATCAATAGCTCATTACGTCAAGCAAAGGCAAAGTGATATCGATTCTGGCAAAGAGAGTCGCTTTGAACTCCGAGAATTATTTCGGCATGATAAAGTATATTTTGAGCATTTACCAACGCAGCTGTTGCTCACGATTGTAGATTCTTTCTGCGAAGTCATTAATGTATCTCGCATCAGTGACCAAATTACAACGCTTGGAAATATATCAGGAATTGAATATGATGCGAAGAAAAGTATCCTTTCTATAATCAATGAGCTCAACCTTTGGGATCATAATACCACTTACCATGTGACAATCACATCTCTTAAAAATCATATGCCACATAGAGTGTATCGAAGTATTTTGCATTTATTGAGAGAAAACGAGAACGACACCAAAAACTCAGAAGAAGTCATCATCAATATGACTTTTATTAGATTTATAGCAGCTTGTTTTAATACTGCTACTTGGGACTTACAGATTACCTTTGAAGTTGAAAATTGTACGTTAGCAACAACAATGTCTTCGTTGTTTTTTGGGAGTAACGGGTGCACTTGTAATATTGTTGACGAATTGGCCACTATTTTTTTGTGTCCAGTGCAATACTGTATTAATTGTGATAATTACGACTGTAACTGCAAGGGACGTGTTGGTAATCACGCTGATAAAACTGCTTCTACTGCTGAAATATTCTACCATAATGATGGCAGTGATATTGAATCTGGTGCTGATGGAGAGCAAATCGAAGAGGACAGCATGTCCAAGATGGAGGAAGAGGAGCAGCACCAAGGCCCCTATGTCCAAGAAGAGCCTATGCTGCCTTGTGAATTCTGCAATGATGTGATAGCTTTGTCTCTTCTTGATGCTCATCAACGAGATTGTGTATTAATTCGATTGGGAGAAGCCGCGGGTCAAGGTGCTGCTACTGCAAATGGTTCTGTTGCTCAAACAATGAATGACCGAAATCTTAGGCCAGCAGACGTCACTGACAGTCGGAGTCAGATAGCAGTTCGTAAGAAAAAAAGAGCCAAAGTACGTGAGCCCAAGGAAAGTAAATTAGCCAAGATGAAAATGAAAGAGAATTTAAAACCTACGTCAGGCAGCGCTATTGTTAGCAATCTTGTCGTTGCGCTCCTGCACTCTACCTTCGTGGGATTTGAACGGAATGAAAACGATGGAAACGGTGTTACGCTCACTTCGAAGTTAGAAGAAACTTTTAATACTCTTGATACGGACCAAGATGGATACTTGACCGTGGGTGATTTCATTTTCGAAGACGTTTCTTACGAAGAACTACGTCCATTTGTTGACCCGTTTCTACTTTACAGTGATATCCTCGTTGATAAAAGTAAAGTGATGCACAAAGATGATTCCTGCTTTAATAAGATCGATGAGGATAGTATACCCGGTTTATATATGGATTCGGATTATGTGAATGACCTTATGCCGCCAAGTATCCCCATGACTAAGTCCAACTCGTTGTGGGCAACTCTATCGAATGAGAAGATGATGGCATTACCATCAAGTGATTTAGTGCGAAATATGAGCTTGAGTGGAAATGATGAAACAGAACGGGAAATTGCTGATATTATTAATAGAACGAAAGATATCATTGATGAATCCGAATCTACCACATGTGCTCTTCTGGTGCACTTTCGATGGGATGTCAAGCACATGATTGAAGAATATCTTGATAATAGGAACAAGATTAGAAGTGTTGTAGGAATGGGCCCCAGAGATTTCCCTCCATTTCTAAGATGGGATAAACATAATCATTGTGTGAGCAGCACCGATGACAGAATGAACAGTCTTCGTAACGATCTCTCAGTGACATCATCGAAGGAAAATATTGAAAGGAAATGTGATGCACCATGTGAAATTTGTCAAGACCATGTGGATGGGAATAATATGTTTGCTTTGCAATGCGGACATTGGCTATGTCGAGACTGTTGGACAGGATACATTGAAACAGGCATTGGAGACCGCCAATTACTGATTAAATGTCCAATGTTTAGTATTCACAAGTGTACATATATTGTGACCCCAGTTATGTGCTCGTTCTTCTCCGATTTCAATTTCATTGAAGACGTGGTTGAAAATAAAGATGATGTCAAATCGGGCAGCAAGTCAAGAAAGTTTTTAGACTTAGTCACAAAATCTTTTATTGAGGAGAATAGAGGCAACCATAATATCATTACCACATATTGTAAAAACCCTAGTGGTTGCACTGGTGTAGTACTGATGGCAGATGATGCTGATAGCAGTGAAGCTTATTGTTCGTTGTGTGATAGTAGATTCTGTGCAACTTGTGATCTACCTCCCCATCTTCCAGCTACCTGTGAGATTATGTCCCAATGGGAGCAAAAGGGGGGGTATTTGGAAACAGGAAAGGAGGAGGAAGAAGAGGCCCGTAAATTGAAACATTTGACCACAAAGCCATGTCCGAAGTGCGGCGTGCGTATTGAGAAGAATGGTGGCTGTCCACACATGACTTGTTTACAACCGTCGTGTAGATACCAATTCTGTTGGGATTGCAGTGGTGAATACCATACATCATCTCAGTGCAATCGTGCAAAAGTCCCTGTATCGGCAGGATCTATTCTTGCATTTGATGAGTTGGACCAAAGGAGTGCAAATCATTGCCTTGCTAGAAGAGTAGCAATAAAGGGCTATAAGCATTGCCATTTTCTGTTAGAACGAACACAAAAGCCTTCAGAGGCTTCATCGCTCAGGATAAAAGCAGAAGCATGGCAACTATTAAGTGAAGCACAATCCGCGCTAGCTCATAGCTGTATTGTGATGTACTTCATCAAATCAGCCAAGCTCGATTTCTTATTTAAAGAACAGTGCAGTGTGACAACGCATTTGCAAAGAAATTTGGAAGAAGTTTGGGTCGGTGAAATGAATAATGTTAGTGGTGCTCAAGCTATCAAAAGCAATGTCAATGATACGAAAGCAGGCACCCGTAACGCCATGGAGACTACATACAGCGCAGAGTACACGTTTTCTGAATCTGAGCAAAAAGCTGCTGCGATAGCCGTTCGAGATTTGAAGGCGAGGTTGAAAGAATATCTTTTATTAGCAGTCAGTGAAATCGCCTCGACAGCTTCGCTAAGTGCAGCGGCAGGCTTCGCTGGGAAAACGAGTTTTGCGCCGCCGGATTCTCCGAACACCAGTGCGAAAATAAAGAGGCAAAATCTTGGAGGAGCTATATCGAGTACTAGTTCTCATGCCTTATTACTTGACTTGACAGAAAGATGAGCATGGTGAATGCGGACCTTGGCCGTATATTACTACCAGTCCCCGGTCGCCAATTTACTTCTTTCTTTTTTTATGCTGGTACTTAGAAAGATTTAGAGATTAATACTGACGCTTTTACAGAAAACAGGAACAAACCAATTACGGAGAGAAAGGAAATGAAAAGAAATGTAAACATAATGTGTTTATTTGAGTGTAACGTTATGTGAGATAAATCCACACTAAAGATTCATGTTATTATCGCTTGATTCTTTTTTCATTCCTCATATGCAGCGTCGCATATCAAGAGCGCGTCATCGATCACTTCAAACGCTTCATCAAGTTGGTCCTTGTTTATCATTAAAGGAGGATTGGTATGGAAAATATTCCACGCTACAAACGCATAGATACCCTTTTCCTTCAAGAATTTGTTCATTTCTGCTATTGCGGGATGAGAGGAATTGTAAGGCGCCAGTGGCTCTTTCGTGGTGCGATTTTTGACCAATTCCATCGCGCCAAATAGACCTATACTACGAATGTCCCCAACGCATGGATGCTTCTCCTTCATCTTTTTATGATGTTCACGCAAGATGACACCCATATTCCGTGAGTTTTCAACCAAATTTTCTTCCTCAACTACCTTTATTGTGGCTAAGCCAGCAGCTAAACACATAGGATGTCCTGAATATGTTAACCCGCCACTAAATACTTGAGAATCGAAAGCTGTAGCGATTTCTGGTCGCATAGCCAGAACCCCTAATGGCATGTAGGCAGATGTTACTCCTTTCGCCGTTGTTAACATATCTGGTACAACATCATAGGCTTGACACGCGAACCATTCTCCACATCTCCCTACACCAGCCATAACTTCATCGCAGACCATAAGAATGGCATACTTAGAGAGGACTTCACGCACACCCTTGAGATATCCTCTAGGAGGTGGAATGAGTCCATTCGTTCCTGTGACTGTCTCTAGAAACATTGCCGCTATATTGTTTGGGCCCTCGTAAATTATAGTCTCTTCCAACTGGGCAACGCATTTGGCGCTAAATTCTTCTTCAGTCATACCATCATGATGAAGCAAAGATCGATACATGTATGGATCAAAGACACGAATTACGCCTGCCATCCCGCCTGATTTTTCAGCCGGCCATCTTCTCGGGTCACTTGTTAACATCATAGACCCATGTGTGGCACCATGGTACGCCTTATATCTCACGATAATTTTCTGGCGACCAGTAACCATACGTGCAGCTTTAATAGCATTCTCATTAGCTTCAGACCCACCTAGTGTGAAAAAGAACTTGTTCAGATCTCCAGGAGTGTGTTTTGCTAAAGCAGGGCCGAATTCAGCCCTAACTCTAGTCGCCATAGAAGGGCCTGCGTAGCACAACTCATCGGCCTGATCCTTGATAGCTTGAATAACCTTAGGGTGCTGGTGTCCAACATTGCTGCACATGAGTTGACTATTCATGTCTGTGTATCTCTTTCCAGTATGATCCCAGAAATAAATACCATCCGCCTTGGCCATTACTATCGGGTCTACAGACTTCTGAGCAGACCATGACCAAATTGTATGCTTATGGCATGAATCGATCCATGCCTGACCTTCTTCTTCAGATACAGCTGAAAATGCACGGGAAACACGCCGAATTGTCTTATTGCTGGAAAGACTTGCACCACATCGTGATGCTGCAGTCTTGAACATCGATTCTATTAGGGTTGAAAAATAAAAGAAACACTGAAATTTCGAAACGAAATATTACACAATTCTTCCGCACGTCAAAAATCTTACCATTTAATTGTGGATGTCTCTTATGTAAAACATGAACTTATCAAATAACTATGAAAAGATCCAAGTACTTCTCAAATCGTGATTCGAAAGCTGAATCCAAGTCCAAAAGCGCTACGAAAGTGCCTCCGAACGGGCTAGAGGGCTTGGAATCAAAGTCCAGCAGGGTTCAGCACGTTGCAAAAGTGCATCAGGCGGGGCCTGATGATGTGTGCGGGATCTGCCTATCAGAGAAACAAGACTCTCAATATTTGGACGGGTGCAAGCACAGCTATTGTATGAGGTGCATTGAGCTATGGGGCAAAATTAGATTGTTGTGTCCTCTGTGTAAGGTTGAGTTCAATTCAACGACGTGTAGTGAAGGAGTAGTCAAGATCTTTGACAAACCCGTCTTTAATAAAGATGATGATGACGAAGGGGGTGGTGAGGAAGACGAGGAAGAGGAAGAAGAGGATTGGGGCTATGAACACGATGATTTTGTTGTACCAGATACAGTGCTTGAGTTCGAAGAGGGGCAAGGAAGAGATTATGATAGAGAGATAAGAAGAGAGCAGAAAAGAATGGCGAGAGCTAGGCGGAGGTTGCGGGAATTAGATGCGCATTTTGGTGATGCAGAAAGCAGCGGCCATTTCGACCCACCGGGTGAAATAAAACAGAAGCCAGCACTAATGTCGACTAACACACTGTTTAAGAAATTTGCATATCATGAATCATTGTAATTCCTGTGATGGTTAGGCTGGTGGCCATGATACTCTAGAATACGGTAGGACTAAATAATGCCTTTCATATGCACGAGTATAAGATTTCTTAATGGAAATCATCAAACTTCTTAATATGCGTGTAATAAAGTGTTACTGTAAGAGTGGATTTTTATTTTCCCTTGAGTTCGATAATCCTAATACCAAATCGTCGTTGTCTTTTTCGTATATCTTTCGCATGACAAATATCACGGCTAATCCCCCTAGTATCCCACTAATGATGGTGCATGTGATACATATGTACACCCAGGTGTCATAGCTTATACCAGATACATTATTGGAGGTAGGACTATTTCCAGTGTCCTCACTCTTTTCAGTAGCAGCGCAGTCTGGCATTGTCTCTTTTGCAAATGCCATGGCATTCAGAAGTACGGTCACATTGCATATTGTGGTACTACAACCAGGAAACAACAAAGGATTGCCATTGTACACCATCCTAAACATATCATTATTACTAGTGGTGCTATTGTATAATTCTATACTCACAAGGGCTGCATACCTAGCCCACTTTTGATCCCATGAGTCACCCAACAGTGCTGCGAGGAATGGCATGACTGAAGTGTCGTGGGCTGACCATAGCCCAAATTTAACAGCTGATTCTTCAGACTTAACAGCAGCTTCAATCTTAGTTCGCATGTCGTAAATTGTTTGTCCCATTCCAATCTTTGAATAAAACGAATTATTATACAGAGCTCGATAAGCATATGAAAACTCCGTATGAGCAATTGTGTCATTGAATAGTGTATCCGTGAACTCAGATCCGGACTGCGCGTTAGCTGGGATCGAGTGATTTGTACATACAGCAGTCATAATGCAATCTAAAGAAGTGGACCATTCCCAAAAGCCTGCGCCAAAAATGCTGTCAAGCTCTGTACCCATTTGCTTCACTTTAGCTGATGTATTAGCAGCAATAAAACTTGAATTTGCATAAGCTATCCATGATGCTTCCGTTAATCGAGGACATGCATTCGTATTAGGAGCGATTTGATCTATTTCATCGTCCCCTGTATGCCAAATAGGAATAGATATAGGACTTGTGATATTAAAAAATGATGACATAGCTATTTGTCCAGACATCAAAGTTCTTTGTTCATCATCTGAGCGGAAGTAAATTTGGTCTGTATCAATATTATTCCAGACATCAGTGTTAAAGAGTTTAAATTTTTGGTTGGGACTATTGATATATGCATTTTTCAGAATTACTCCATTTGCAATTTCTTGTTCATAGCCTTTGCGAAGTAATTGACCTGTCATACAATTTTTACCACCAAGTTCATTCGTAAAGGCATCATAAACTTTTCTGAAGAGCCAAGGTTCAGGCATTGTTTGCGTATTGTAAGGATATACAGCAGGGCTGCTAAGCATGAGCTCCGTCACATTGCAATCACTCCACGCTATGTCGTAGTTCTGCCAACAAGAATTAGGACCCCATGGGGTTCTAGAACCGTGGCGTATCATAACAATGACCTGCTTCAAACAGTCAATGTCGTTGTTCGTAATCTCATCATTACTCAACTTAGGGATCACATCAGTCTCAGGGTTAGCATTGCAATACTCTGGAGATTTACTCGGAAAATACGCACCATTCACAACAACCACAGTGGCTATCACTGCCAGAAT
>JACLAB010004548.1_pt1 | contig 23832 bp, 18 predicted proteins | sample 8027921 | NCBI WGS metagenome assembly JACLAB01 (sample SAMN15725117, study PRJNA655200) | protist metagenome | isolation source: fluorescence activated cell sorting (FACS) single amplified genomes of... | place: USA: West Boothbay Harbor, Gulf of Maine | collected 2000-07-19
ACACCCGCCGCGCCACGTTCCCCACGAGTAAATGTTCGCGCCGCACCAGCGCCAGCGCGCCGCCAACCTCTCGCACGCGCGCGATGATGTCCTCCGCGCTCGCATCGCGCGGCGCCGTCGCCACGGTCTGAATCAGCGTCTCCGCCACGCGCTTCGCCAGCGCCGACGGCGGCGCCGCGTCGTAGCGTCCGCGACGGAGCGCGTGCGTGAGCTCATCGATCGTCTTGTCCGCGATCGTGCCCGCGTGCGCGGTCGTCGGGCGCGGCATGCGCGCGGCACGCGTGGCGTCAGTGAGTGACGCGATGGATGGTGACTGGCCGTACGATGCGTGGGTTCGGCTCCCGCTCGTCGTCGCCGTCGCCGTGTACGTGGGTTCGGTGCGTGCGCGTGTGCGTGCGCGTACGCCCGAGCGCCGGTGTGGCGATGGACGTGGGCGTTCGGCGCGCACAGCGCGTGTGTGATGGATGGATGGAATCACCTCAAAGGATTGATTCGAGCGCGCTCGCGAGGACGATCGATGCGCGACGACGCCAATGGCGCGCGTTTGGGACGTACGAGTGGCGTATTATCGTGTCGTACTGACGGTGTGCACGCGCGCGCAGGGGATGAATCGGGCGTTTGGGACGCCGAAGATTACCGGGTACTTGCTCGCGGGCGTGGCGTTCGGCGCGCACGGTTTCGGCGCGCTCACGCGCGCATCCATGCAACGATTGTGGGCGATTGATAACGGGTGTCTCGCGTGTATTGGTCTCGCGGCGGGTGCTGAGGTTATAGCTGGGGAATTGAGGAAGAATGCGCGGCGAACGACGGTGACGATTGCCGCCATCGTCGCGTTTACGTGGGGGTTGACGTTTGCGAGTTTTGCGACAGTGTTCGCCGCGCGCGTCGAATTTTTACAGGGGTTAAGTCAGGCGCACGTGTACGCGGTTTCGTCGTTAACGGCGACGTTGGCGCTGGCGAGGTCGCCGGCGAGCGCGCTAGCGGTGATGACTGAGTGCGAAGCGAGCGGACCGTTTTGTTCTCACATACTGAGCGCGACGGTGGTGAAAGACGTGCTCGTGGTTGCGATGTTCGCGATGAACGTCGAGCTCGTGGCGTTGAGTGGGTTGGATTTTCACAAGATTGTCGCCGAGGCTGCGGTTGGTGCCGTAGGACGCGACGGCGATAACGCTTCGGCGGCGACGACGTCTTCGGCGGCGCGCGCGTTGCTCGTCGTGTTGCGGCCTGCTATGCAGCTCGAAAGCGCTCGGCTCGGAGCGAAAGTGCTTCAACCACTCGTTCGAGTTCTCGGTGCGGTCGCCGCTGGGTACGTGTCCGGTCTAGTTCTCGGGCGGATGCTCAGACCTTCGTCGGTCATCGCGCGCTGGAAAAATGTCCGCGTCGGATGCATATGCGTCAGCGCCGCGTGTACGTTTATCGCGAGCGAGCACTTAGGGTTAGAACCACTTTTGGTGTGTGTTGCTGCGGGTGTTACAGCGGCGAATCGCAAGCACGCAACGGGTGAAGCCGAGCGTGAAGAGCTTCGCGCCGCGGTGCACGCAATTTCTCCCGCGGTGAATTTATTCTTCTTCACATTGGCTGGCGCGAGCTTAAAATTAGAAAATGTGTGGAATTCTCTCGTCATCGCGGTCGGTCTCGTGACCGTGCGCTTGTTCGCGCTGTTTTGTGCCACATCAGTCGCGGCTCGAGTGTTGAAGGCTCCCAAAGTGAGTGAAATCACGGGCGAGAAGCGACGCAACGTGGAATGGATGGCGCACGTCACGCAGGCGGGCGTCGCCCTTGGATTGGCTCGCACAGTCGCCGCGCGCTTCCCATACTGGGGGCCCGCATTCTCCACCTTAGCCGTGGCGAACATCGTCATCAATTTATTCATCGGTCCCGTGTTATTTAGACACTCGATTGAAGTCATGAATGAATCGCACTCGAGCTTGCACGCCGCGCTCCAGCGCGTTTCGAGCGGCGCCGACGCGTCGCCTCAAGACGCAGTGCTCTAGCGCCCGCACATAGCCCGCTCACTGGATAGCACACGCGGTTGTAATTGTAGTTCAAGGCATTTCTCAAGCCGTTTTCCATTCCATATAAAAATTACATCGCTACACGCGCGCGCGTGAATCCTCTCGTGTGTTTATTCATCGAGTTCGAGGCGTTGGCGCACGTGCGGCCACAGTTTACCCTTGTTGTTATTCTCCCACGCGCGATCGAAACCATAGTTGAGCACCTTCTCGCCCGCGAGCGCGCCGGCGACGATCACGCCGACGTACACCGCCGAGTTCTGCGCCAGTCCAAAAACACATCCGTTAGTCTACACCCTCTCGCGCGCACGCACGCGCGCCACGACACGCCACGCCACGCGACACACACGCCACGCGTCACGCTATGCGTCACGCGCCATCGTGCGCGCGACATCGCGCCGCGCACGCCGGCGACACACGCTGACCAACCCTCAGCGATCGATCGCGCGCGCATCCATCCACGCCCACCACGCCCGTCGCGCGCGTCCAACGCACGCACCGACATGAACGTCTTATAAAACGTGTTAAACATCCCGCCCGCGTCCTCGTGCGTGCGTGCGTCGCGTCGCGCGTCAGACTCTGTGGATGTGCGCGTGCGCGGACGTGGCGTGTGCCGCTCGGCCCGTGCCATCATCGTCATCCGTGATCGTCATTCACACGCGCGCGACGCGACGACGCGGTTGGGACGATGCCGATACGGTTGCAGAAAAAAGCCACGCGCGTGGCGCGCGCGGTGGTGGAGGAGGTGAACGCGGCGCGAGGCGTAGGGAGTCGCACTGATAAGCATGGGAATGTCAAAACGTCGTTGTGGGATCACGGCAAGGTACGTGCGCGTGCGTGGATTCGCGGGTGATGGATGGGCGCGTGCGCGTGGATGTGGGGGTGGCGCGCGAATGCGCGACGTGCGTGCGCGGGGGCGGCGTGCGACGGCGCGAGTTGGGTGGTCAAAGCGCGCGGTTGAGAGCATTCGCGCGCGCGCTTTCTTTCTCGACGCGCGCTTTTTTGGGCGCGGTAGACGCGAGCGAGGTGTACTGACGACGGAACGTTTGATTTGCTTTGTGCGGATTATAACAGGCGAAAGTAGCCGCGGCGTCTGTACCGAAGGAATTTGCAGACGCGCAGACGGCTTTCGTCAAGGCGACGAATTTGGATGACTTACCTCCAAAGGAGAAGCACGTGAGGTTCTTGCTTGCATTATGCGCCGATGGCGGTAAACCAAAAGATGCAGTATTTGTCCTCGAGGCTACGGCGCGGCAAATCCGTAAATGTGCGCATTGGCGGACGATGTTGAAGACGCACGTGGTGTTGCACAGATTATTAATGGAAAGCGGCGTGGAATTGAAGCGAGAGTTTTTTAGATTTTTGGAGTTTTTATCGCGCAAGACATACGGACCTAAAGAGCAAATGTTATTCAACATTCGCTATTGGAAGGATGAGTCCACGACGGATGCACAAGAGCTTGCGGGCTGGACGCGCACGTACGCGGCGTACCTCGAGGAGGTTTGCGCGTTGCACGCGCACGTTCCGCAACTCTTCACAGCACCTGGACGTAATCAAGAAAATGCGCTAAGAAACTGTGACATTGATCGTGTGCTCACAGTCATGCCGCTATTACAAACGTTGGCGCGACGAATTACGGATTGTGAGCCAAAATCAGCCGTGGTTCGCAAAAACGCCGTTGCCAAATTTACACTCAGTCTCATCTTACGCGATTCGTTCAAGGTGTATCACGTGATGAATGAAGCAATCATAAACTTAGTAGATAAGTACTTTGATTCCTCCAAGGTACAAGCGGCGAAAGGATTGGCCATCTTCAAAAAATACTTGACTCAAATAGACGACTTGCAACGCTTTTACAAGACGTGTGAAGAGGCGGGTGCATTTGATCAGAGCGGACCGATGGATTTCAAGCTTGAAGCACCACCTCCTACATTTTTACAAAGCATGGAGGAGTATTATCAATCAGCACCGACTGAGGGCGTACCTCTTCGAGAGCGGCGAATGTTAGGCCCGTCTGCATCCACGTCTGTGCGAACAGCTCCAGCGCTCAATGTGGCCGTTCCAAGCAATGATTTGCTATCCATCCAGGCAGCAAATCCATCGCCTTCGTCTGTGACTGATGCGTTAAGTCAGCTTGATTTCAGCAGCGCCCCGACGTCGCTGCCAAGTAGCGCGCCACACGCAGACCCGTTCAACTCAAATGCGCTACCAGCGCCACAGACGACTACGGATCGCCTAGCTTTACCATCCACGCAGCCCGCTACGGCTTCCAATCAGTTGGACTTTTTTTCCATGCCAGTAGCGCCAATGCATGTTGCATCGGTCCCGACTCAGCCGCCACCGCCGCAGCAGTTTGCCCCACAGCAGCAGCAGCAACCGTCTCCTCGTAGTACCAACCCATTCGGCGACAACCCTTTCGGTCAACCCATGGTTAGAAATTTGAGCAAGGATGCTTTAGCGGATTTGTACTCGCAAGCGCCGCCGTCGCCCACGGGCGCGCGGGGGATGGCCGCCATGGCTCCTCCTGCACACTACGCGCAAGCGCCGTACTCTTCCGCGCTCGCTCCAACGCGTGCTGTCGGACAAGCTCCACCGATGGGCATGCAGATGCCTGGTATGTATTATTCGCAGCAGCCACAAGGATATGGTAACGTTAACCAGTTGCCCATGCCGGGAACGTACCAACAACAACAGCACCAGCAGCATCAGTTTGCAAACCAAGTCCCCTACGCGCCGCCGAGCACAAATCCGTACGCTCCGCAGTACGGCCAGCCGTCGCCAAAACGCAACGAACCGTCAAACGCAACGAATAGCTTGATATGAATCGATTAATGCGTCAAGTCAATTTGTAATAACGACACTTGCTACATGCACATGCACGTGACGAGCGAAAGCAACGCCAGAGCGCGAAGCGCGATGCCCGCCGCGTGCGCCTCGCGGCTCGCGCCAGCCGCCGCCCTCACGCGCCCTCGCGCGCGTCCGCGACGTCTTCGCATTGAATCGCACACTCGGGCGCGAGCACCGCGTGCAACCGCACGCGTGAGTGCGTGTGCACGTCCTTCGGTGCGATGCATACCGGCAACGAACGAGCGTCCCCGCGCACGAGCTCTTGTCCTCGTCAGAGCCTCCGCGGCGGGCTTCGCTGACGATGACGTCAAGCCTTCGGCGACCACGGCCTCGCAGACGCGCGTCATCGTGCTTTGCCTCGGTATCGCCATGCTACTCGCATCGGCGGATCGCACGATATTCGCCGCGGCGGCGCTGAGCATCAAAGCTGAACTCGCGATGTCTCTGAAAGACGTCGGCGCGGCGCAAAGCGCTTTTTTGTGGGGCTACGGCGTCACGCAACTCGCCGCTGGCGCTGCGTCCGACCGTTATGGTGGCGCTAAAGTGCTTCTGTTTGGTTTGTTTTTGTGGTCAACGGCGGTGGCGCTCACGCCGCTGAGCGGTGGAGTATATGCGATTTTAGCGGCGCGCTTTATGTTTGGCGCGGCGAGCGGTTGCGCGTTACCAGCGAGCGCCGCCGCGGTGGCCGCACATGTTCCTGCCGAGCGACGAAGCGGTGCGTTGTCGACGATATTTGCGTTGTTCAACATCGGGTCTGCGTTCGGTTTAGCCGCAGCTGGTGGTTTGATTGCGACGTTTGGCTGGAAATTTGTCTTTTATTTGTTTGGATTGTTCGGTGCTTGCTTCGCGCTTCTGGCTTACTCCTTGATGCCCGAAAGCGTGAAGCAGTATGTACCACGTGTTTCGTCGGCTGTGGCACACGAAAGGACATCATCTAAAGATGCAGAGGTTGAGGTGGATGATTTACCTACGGAAGTTGCCACGCAACTCGTCGCTTTGTTGTGGTGCCACATCGTCGTCAACTGGGGCTTCATGATTTTGCAAAGCTGGCTACCCATCTACCTCGCGCAAGACCTCGGACTATCGATAGCGAGCTCAGGGCTGGCCGGCGCGATCCCTTGGTTGTTTACAGCGTTCATGTCTTTTAGTTCTGGACAAGTCGCGGACAAGTTGATTAACAAATACAATTGGCAAAAGTGGAAAGTGCGGCGTTTGGCCATGAACATTGCGACGATTGGTCCCGCGGTGTGCTTGTTCGCGTTGAAAACAACGACAACGCCCGCGGTGGCTTTGGGATTTGTTATTGCCACCCTCGGTTTACAAGCCGTGGCCGTGGCAGGCTATCATTCGTATCTGCAAGATGTCGCGCCGTCTCGCGCTGGAGCCATTCTCGGATTCACAAACACCGTCGGCGTTGTCGCCGCGATTATTGCAAATATGGTCACTGGCGCATCCGTTGAAGCAACGGGGAGTTTTCAAACTGTGTTCCTGTACACAGCCTCAATGTATTTATCCTCGTGCTTCGCGTGGAATTCGTTTCTTAAGGGTCAAATGCTGTTCCCGTGAAACACGTAGCGAGTGGAGAAAATTTACTTGTAGATAGAATTAAATCAACCAACCAAGAGTCCGTAAGGATGAATTTTCAATATTTGTAATAATCTTCCGTAATCATTTAGACGTGATCAAGCCCTATGCGATGCATAGTGATCGACAACGTGTGCGCCGTGGAGACCGATGGTCTCCGCGACGACGTCGAGGATGAAGACTGCCAACGAAGCCATTCAAGACTTCTAATCGTCAACACTTGACCCGCCCCAAAAGAAATTAGCCTAACATTTTGACGCAATATGCATTGACGTCTTTACGCCATCAAGGCCACCGCAAAGACGATGAGAAAGCTCGCGGTCACGGAGACCATCGACGCCGGGCTGTTGTAGCCGTAGAGTTTGTCGAGCGTGATGCCTTGCTCGTCGAGTTGCGCGTCGCATGTCCCGGAGATTCGAGCGGCGTCGTACACCGGGCAGTCAGCTGCGGTCGTTTTTACGACAGTATCGTCAGCTTTGATATCGCGGAAAAATCGAGAGCATCCCGCTTGCGGTGCGTCGATACCGGCGACGCTGTCGAGCCAAACCAAGCGACTCAAATCAGAGAGCACCAACGCGGGATGCGCAAACGAGCTTTCAAACCAATCCAAGCCCTCGGACGCAGATGAGTGCGTGACGAGTGGATCGGCGTCACTCACGCGTTTGTCCATGCGAAGAATAGTTCCTTCAGACGTGAGTGCCTTGATACCTGCTGCGGATGATTGGTCGAACCCGAGCTTCGCGTAAACGCTGGCTTTCGTCGTCGTACTCGGCGTGTAAAAGTACGTCTTGTCAAAGATTACGTTCACGTTCGCAATGGCGGCGTGAAAGGCAGCCATTGTAGAGTACGAATGTGTCGTTGCTCCAGATGCGGCAGCGCTCGGGATGAACGTCGTCAAGCCGGCACCCGTACAGATATCTTGTTCAAACTGCGCGAACGACACGACAAAAGACACGTAGGAAACGCCCGCCCACGTGTACGATTGATCTTCAACCCACGCACACGTGTACGTGGACGCAATTCTTCCATTGTTTTGCGCGTACGTAATTCTGTCTCGCATGTACTCCCATCGCTTGACTTGGTCAGCGTAATACGCATTCGCCTTGGCTTCCATGTTGTAAAAGAGGGACAAAAACTTGACGTATTCCAAACGATCGAGCATACCGAGCGGCGCTTCAGACGCGTCAAAATTGACATCCTTATCGGTGCCCGAGCCCGCTGTGTTAAACCGGTCGGTAATCACCAAGTCAAAATCAGTCGTTGCCGTCGCCCAGGCTGCGACTGTATCGTAAGCGTTTGCGGCGCTGTTCCAATTCGCCGTAGCGTCCACGCCCGTCATGTCCCCGGTTTCTTCATCCTCCTGCCAGCACGGCGCGTGCACGGCTCCCGGATCAACCACGTCAATACTCGACCGCAACCCGAGCTCTTCGATGAAACCAATAGCAACTGTCAACCCAGTGGCTACTTTCTGCACTGGAACGCTGAAGTACTGCGTTCCCGACGCGAACGCCGTGCCATCCGAGTCTGCGGTCGGCGCCGTCGTCCCGCACTGGTACAACACGTACGTCTTCGCGGGCACGCCCGAGAGGTGCGCCAACGTCCGCACAACCTTAAACGTCGTGTTATACGTCACAGAGAACGCCACGGAAGGTTCGACGAGCGCGGCGGTGCTTCCCGTCGTCGATGCGTCGGCGCTCAGGCGCGAAGACGATGGGAAAAAGTCCCCAGACGCCGTGGCTGCGGTGGCGCACTGCGCGTTGTTTACCCCGTCGTCGCCGCTGTCGTGCAGGAGCACGAGCGTGACCGAGAGCGTCACCGCGAGCGCGATGGCGAATGCGGCGCTGGCGCCGAGGACCCAGGCGCGCATGGTGACGCGTGGGTTTTCGGAGGCGGCGGAGAGTGAGGCTGGCCGGGGCTTGGCTACGGGTTCAGGTTTTCGGCGCGTAACGACGTCGAGGTGACATTCGAGGCGCGTGCAATCGCATAGGAGCAGATGTGTGTACATAAACATAAATTAAGATGTTTTAAACATGCGCGCTAAGGGCTAAACGCATGGTGAAACGATAAATGATGCACGCCGAGGCGACGCGCGTGAACCGAGCGCTTAGGCCGATTTGGGGTGCGAGCCGTGAACGTAATAATGCTTACCGACATCGTTGAGGTTACTGAACGTGGCCTTCCAAGCACCGTAGTAGGTGAGAACTTTATAGTTTAAGTTCCACTTTTTCGCAAAGGCGACGAAGCGACGAGAGACTTCGGGCTGTCTGAACTGAGGCATGCTCGGGAACAAGTGATGGATGACTTGGCAGTTCAAGTAGCCCATGAGCCAGTTGACGTAACGAGCGCTCGGATCGATATCGATGGTGTGATCGACGCCATAACGAACCCAAGAGATGTGCTTGTCGCTAGGGACGACGTCCAAGTGCGTATGTGACGTGGAAAAGTGAGCAAATAAATAGCATCCAGCCGCCCACATCGACGCGCAAAACAAGCCGTACGACGTCAACCAAGAGTACCCGGTGACAGCCTTGATGACAGACGTGCGAACAACGTGAGCGGTGATCATCCAGAACGCCTCTTCAGCGTTCTTACGACGAATCGCATTTCGCGGGTGCAAAACGTACATCCAAAAGAACAAAACCATACCCGACGTAATCGGCACAAAAGTCCACGCTTGCGCGCGAAGCCAAAGCTTGCTAAATCCGCGCGGACGGTTCGATTCTACAGCTTTGTTGAAGAACGCCACAGCGGGTGTGGTATCGAGGTCCATATCGTGACGAACCTTTTGCGGCGTCGCGTGATGCTTGTTATGCATGTTATTCCACATGTCGCCCGAGCTCGCCAAACCAAAGCCCGCCGTAAACGCCTGCGCGCGCTTATCCCACCAAATGTTCCCCGTGAGCGAGTTATGACCACCTTCGTGTTGCACCCATCCACAACGCGCACCGAAGAAAAATGCATACACAATGATAGAGCTTACATGCCATTTTGCCGCCATCAACGCCGTGCCCAAAGCAAACATCGCCGCGAGCTCGGCGAAACGATACGCCACGTGAAGCGGCGACGGCTTGAAAAATCCATCTCGTTCCAGCTCCTTACGCCATCTCGCGAAATCTTTCAACATCGCGCTTTCCTGCGCATCCATAGTCAGTCTTTCGCCATCGCTCAACTTGCGATGCGGTAACGCATTCAACGCCTTGCGTGCTTTTTTAGACCGCGCGTGAAACTCTTTAAACGCCTCGCTCGCATCCGCGCCCGTGTTGGACAACATGTAATACATCACGCTCCCTCCCGGGTGCTTGAAATCCGTGACGTCGTACTCCACGTTATCAATCACCACGTACTGACGCGCAAAGGTCTTCGCGATCGCGCTCGGTTCGAGCGCGGCGGAGTACTTTTGTGTCCCAGCGCCGGCGCTGGCGGTGGTGACGGTCACTTCGGTAATCGTCGTCGTTTGCTCCGTGTCGACGCACATGGCGACCGCGAAAACGTCGTGTATGCGCGTGCGCGTGTTCTAAGGCGGCGCACGCGTGCGTGGGCGTGCGCGCACGCGACGTGTGCGCGCGTGTATGACGCGCATTGGGTGGATAAAGATGATCAAGGTGAGGACGCGGCGCGCTGACTCTGGCGCGTGTACAATGAACATTAAAAGTATGTCCTGAGCTTTGAACTCGGAGTGATTGGTTTAAGTCGCACTGGTATACGCGCGTGTTCGATGGTGCGCGCTGGGGCGGGGGCAAACGTCACGGTGGGTGGAGAGCCGGGGGAATCAGACGCCGCGACTTCGACTTCGGCTTCGGCTTCGGCTTCGGCGTCTACGGGTTCCGGGGCGGGTGTAATGCCGGCGGCGATAGCCAACGCCTTGCCTGGTGTGAACCCATAACGGATGGGTGTGGTCTTTGAACGCGATGGCGTTGATGTGGACGACACGGGTGCTTGAGAGGACTCGACGAGAGCCTCGTAGCGTTCGCGCCAGTAGCGCGCATCCGTTTGGTACAATGCTCGGGCTCGACGCTCAGATTCGAGCGCTTCGATGACATCTGTTGAAGCCCCAGCCTTGACGGGCGACAAACGCGTGCGAGCTTCGGCGAGATCAATCTTCAAGCCATCGAGTTCGGCGCGGATATTCGTACATTCGAGCGTTGCCGTGCCGAGTTCGCTCTTCAAAGTGTCGCGCTCGCGCGACACGTCTTCGAGAGCGCGCTCTAGAGACTCCATTGCTAAATGATGTTCATTGGTTGACGTCTTGTTCGTATCATTCTCCGCTTTGTCGCGTTGCTCGATAACATCGTCATACTTGGTCTTGAGCTCTTCATACGCCGCTGAAGTTGCGTCTAATTCATCCTGTAACTCTTTAGCCTTGAGCTCGGCGACGGTGATTTCAACTTGCGCCGTAGCCGCCTTTGCGTTAGCCATTCGTAACGCTGAGGCATTTTCAGTGAATAACTGACTGGCTTTTTCGGCACGGGCAACAATGAGATCAACGTTCATTCTGGACTCGACGATTTGAGCCTCGGCATCGTTCAATGCGACACCAAGGGCCTGTTCTTTTTCTCGAGAAACGCGCAACTCCTCTGAGCGAGCATCGAGCGCCGCGCGTAATTCGCTTAGTTCAGCCTCTTCAGCCTTGAATATACGTTCCAAAGACTCGCACTCGGCGTTAAAATCTGCGCTTTTGGGCGCTTCTGGCGACGAAACCTCTGAAGAAACGTTGCTCAAGTCATTGAGTTCCTCTCGCAAGCGCGCAACGTCGCTCTCAAGCGCGCTTGCGTTTGCGGCGTATTCGTCACGAGCTAGACTCACATCGTCCAATTGTTTCTGCACCATCGTGACTTGTGCTTCAAGATCTTTCACTCGCGCGTCAGCAGCATCGATTCGTGCTTCGAGTTCGTCCTTGACTCGTTCATATTCGCTCGTCTTTGCCGCCAGCGCTTCACTCAAGCTGTCGCGCTCAGCCTCAAGTACGTCTTTAACGCTACTGGCGGACATTTTTAGCGTACGAAGTTCTTCGTTCGCGCTAAGTGCTTTCTTTAATGCCGCGTGCAACTCACTTTTCATCTTTTTTAGCCCTTCGTCGCACTTTGCACACTCTTCTTCCGCTTTTACGCGCTCTGCTTGCGCTGTCTCCGCCTCGCGCTTTGCGTCCAACAGTTCAACATTCTTCTCCTCGAGCTCCTTCGTCAGCCGCTTCTCGGTCTCATCTACGTTTGCATACGCCGCTTGTAACCGTCCACTTTGCGCCGCGGCAGCCTTGAGGCGCTCGCATTGCGCCTTGAGCGCGTCTACTTCCAAAGTCTTGCGCGCGACGGCTTCTCTCAACTCACCAATAACATCGTCGTTCGCCGTTTCCACCGCCTGCGGCTCTTGACCATCCGATACAGACGCGTCGCCACCACTGTTCTCGCTCTCCGTGACATTCGCCCGCTCGTCGACGGCGTCGCCATCATCCACGTTCTCTCGTTCAGGCGACTCGTGTTTTAAATCACAGTCACTCGCGGGCGCGTTTAAATCATCCTGCGCGCGCGCTGACGTCTCGCCGTCCGTCACTGACGGCTTCGCACGCGCAGTAAAGACGAACGGCGCGGCATCCTTCGCCGCGTGCGCCCAGGACATCGCGGCGTCGCGCAGTGTCGGCGCGAACGCGCGCGCGCGTTCGCATAAGTGCTTTTCGCATATTATTCGGACACACGACACGTACACTGATTCATTTTGCTCAGTATTATATACCATGTCAAGTGTCGCAATATAAATTATACTCGGACACTCGGTCCGTATATTAACATGTCACGCGAGAATGCCCACTCCATGTCCATGGATGACGTCATCACGCGCGCGATACCCTTTATGCGATCGCGCGCCGCGCCCGCACTCACTCGCGCGCGCGCCCAAGGAGACCTCCATCGCACGCCCGCCCGCACACACGACTGCGTCTATGATCGCACCTTCCGCCGTGACGTTCACCGCGTCCGCCGCGCGCGCGCCGCGCGCGCGCCCGCACGCCGCGCGCCGCGCGACGACCGTCATGGCGAATACGCCGAACGCGGACGCCTCCGTGTCCACGGAGGCGCCGGCGATGCGCGTCTCGCGCCGCGCGTTGGCGACGAAGACGGTGACGCTCGCGGCTGCGTTGGCGGCGATGCCGGCAGATCGCCGCGCGCGCGCGCTTGAACTCGGTGGGTCGTCGATCGACTCTTCGTTTTGGGAACAAGTGGAGCTCCCGTTGGAACCGGGGGTGATTCTTTTGGATATCGCGTTCACGACGAGCGATCCGAACCATGGTTTCTTGCTCGGGACGAGACAGACCGTGTTGGAGACGAAGGATGGCGGTAAGACGTGGGATGCGAGAGATTTAAGCTCGTTGTTGGATGACGACGTGAACTATCGATTCAACAGCGTGTCCTTCATCGGGAACGAGGGTTGGATTATCGGTAAACCCGCGGTGTTGTTGCACACGACTGATGGTGGTGTGAACTGGGAACGTGTTGGTTTGTCTCCGCGGTTGCCCGGTGCGCCAGTGTTGATCACCGCGGTGAAGGATAACGGTACCGCGGAAATGGTTACGGATGAGGGCGCCATTTATTTCACCAGCGACGCGGCGCGCAACTGGAAGGCTGCGGTCGAAGAAACCGTCAGCGCCACGTTGAACCGTACGGTCTCTTCGGGTATTACCGGTGCATCGTATTACACCGGTACGTTCTCTAACATTGCGCGCAACGACAAAGGTGAGTACTTGGGTTTGAGCTCCCGCGGCAACTTTTACATGTCTTGGGCTCCGGGCCAAGCGTACTGGCAACCGCACAACAGAACTTCCGCTCGCCGCGTTCAAAGCATGGGATGGCGTCCGGATGGTGGTATTTGGGAGCTCACTCGCGGTGGTGGCATCTTCTTCTCCGAGCAAACGGGTATGCCAGAGGAAGATTCTGAGTTTGTCGAAGGTAAGATTGGTTCCAGAGGCTTTGGTTTGCTTGATTTGGGGTACTCCCCGAGCGGCAAGACGTTCTGGACCGTCGGTGGCTCGGGAAGCGTGTTCTATTCCAACGATCAAGGTCGAACGTGGAAGCGTGATCGTGGTACCGATGATGTCGCTGCCAACCTTTACACGGTGAAGTTCCAAGGCGAAAACCAAGGTTTCATCTTAGGTAACGATGGCGTTCTCCTTCGCTACACTGGCAGCAAGGCTTAAACAACGCGCTGATTTGTAATACATGCAAGATTATTTCAATATTCGTATTCGTACTGGTGTTACAAGAAGAATGCGTGCCGCCTATGATACCGTGTAGCAACCCGCAAAGCTATCGAAATTGCATCGCCCGCAGTCTATCGCGTCTACTGAGCACGTCAGACAACAAATCATCGCTTGAGTGACCGCGATTGAGCTTGTGAAATGCGCGCCTGTGGGTCTCGTAGAGATCTTTCAAAGCGTCGCAGTACTTTTTGTGATACTCGTCGATGATTTCCGTCGACGGGGAGCTAATTCTAGGCACTGCGATGGGTTGTCCGACGACGACCTCGATCGGTTCGCGCTTCGGGAGCACGCCAACTTCGCCAAATAATCGTCGCCACAATCCTTTGCTCAGAGATCGACCGTAAAAGGCAGGTGGCGTGATGCCGATGAGCTGCTTACAGTACAATTGAAATCTTCGGCGCCTTGAGTCCTCGGGATAAATTGTTTGATCAAAAATTGCATTTTCGCCGTATGCAAAAACAGGCACCAACGACGCTCCTGTTCGGAGCGCCATCTTAACAAATCCTTTTCTACGAGCTAACGTTAAAGTTGCGCTGCCGGCCTTGGCATCCAAAGCCTCCGCGGCACCTCCTATGACAATAGCGCAGCTAGCGCCTGGTTTTCTCGTCAAATTCGTGATGACGCTTTCTTTTGAGACATTATTAATGCCAAGCGCCAAGAGCACCTCTCGCGTAAATGGAAACTTAAAGTTTAATGAAAGTGTGAGCAAGCGTAAATCCAGCCCGGGAAATGCTTTAGAAAATCCCGTCGCTTCGGTGGCAAACGTCAACAATGCGCCGACACCGATGATTCCGTGTGGGTGATAACCAAACAGATAATTTCCCGCCGGATCGAGCTCTGACATGACGTGCAGCCGAACGGGGAAGTACTCGCTTAATACGCGCCAAAATGGCAGACGACGGAAAAGTGGAATAAACCGTTTACCAGATGCCGGCGCACGCCGATCGAGAACCAAATACCACCCAATGTACACTAAAAACGCATACTTCAGCCACACGCTCGGTCCAAAAACGCAGTACGTTGGATAAATGAAGATTGCACTCAGCAACCACGCGTATATCATGACGACGATGCCCGCCTGCTCCGCATGAGGCCCGTATTCATCCGAAACATTTGTTATGAACACACTCTTCACCAACGCGGTGAAGTATAGCCCGAGTGGGACGAACGCCTTGCCGGTGACTGCGAACCACAGATAAAAGTTCACAGCCCAAAACGTCAACGCTGTTGCGCGCGCGCGATAAGAAACGAGTCAATCGCCTCGTCAGTCCATGCATCGCGCGCACATTCACGAGATCCGAGGGTCAAAAGAGTACGTACCTGCCACCTTGTGCCACGTCGTCGTCAACATCTCTGGCGGTTCGATGTACTTGGCCAAGTTCTCAATAGAATCATCATCTTCTTCACGTGCGCGACGCACGCGGTGCGCGAGGCTTGAGTGATTGTCAAATGTGAACATACCAACACTCCGTGGCATGTGGCCGCGCGCTCGTCGTCGGTGTCGACGACGACGCTGAAGAGCGCGACGTGCAAGATGCGCGCCGCGGAGTTCCGTCTCGTCACTCACGCGCACGCACGCTCACGACACGTCGACGCAAGATCACGACACGCAGACGTCGAACGCGCGCGGACGAGTGAGAGTAATCGGACGCATCGACGCGCGCGGACGCGGGGGCATCGACGCGCGCGGACGCGGGCGTACCGACGCACGCTTGGTCGTTGACGTGGCGCTACGATTAGTGTTACGTCTTAGAAATGGTGTCTATGGCGCGTCGCGCGCGTTCGCCGGGTCTCAAGTCGTTCTTACGCGCGCTGTTGAGGTTAACGAACGCGGTGTTGCTCGTTGGAGGGTTGGCGACGGCGCTGTTTGCGTTTCATTTGTGGTTGGGATTCAACAAGCGACGCGTGGGTTGGGACGTCGACGACGACGCGTGGGGCGCAAAGTCGCCGCCGCCATCGCCGCCGCCGCCAATGGAAGAGAATGCATCGAATGTTGACGCGGTCAAAGCGCGCGTGCATTCATTTTTTGAGACCGAGCCTTGGTTTTTGTATTTTATCGGCGGGAGCGGGGGATACGCGGCGCTGACGGCGTGGTTGGGCTTGGCGGGCGCGGAGAATGCAAACGCGTGTTGTTTAGGTGTGTATGCGTATCAAGTTGGTTTTATGGTGCTATTGCAGGCGGCACTGGTTGCGTACTGTTCGAGCGGACAGGCGTTTAGATCGGTGCCGCGGGATATTACTGGCGAGCAAGCGCACGCCTGGGAACTCATCAAGGAGCATCAAAACGCCGTAACGGCGTTGATGCTGGTGTTGTTCTTTGTGCAAATCCTAAGTATAATTTTAGCTATAGCGCTGCGACGCGCGGCCTTAGTGAGTGCAGGCGTCGATAGCGACGATGAGGATGATGATTATTACGTCGACAAGTATGGATTGGATCGTGAGCGCGCTCCGCTCGTCGGCAACACTAGCTCGGATGGCGCGTGGCGCACAAGAATGCGTGAAAAATATGGTTTAGACACGGCCGATTTTGAGCATAGTCCTTCAAGACCGCCACCGTCGCGGGTAGACAGAGATAGACAACGCGAGCGGGACTCACAGGCGTGTGTAATCATGTAGTTTGTGATTTCCTTGTGCAATTAACAAAAATCAAATCAATTTCTAATATTCGTGTTTTACTTGGATAAAAACGTCATATACGGATCTTGCGACGCCTCGAGCACATCCGGGCGTTCACTTTGCTTGTAGGATAAGCACTTGGTGATGAACGCTTTACCTTCGGCAGAAATTGTTGGCTTGCTCGGGAACTCTACCGTGGTTGCTTTGCGAATCGTACCGCTCTGTAAGATTTGTTCTTGCGACATGTCGTGTCCAAATGGACGCTTGCCGTAAATCATTTGGAATAAGATGACACCGCATGACCACGTGTCAACTTTGCTAGAAATTTTTGGAGGTGCTGGTCCGGTTTCGAAACACTCGGGCGGCAAGTACCAATACGTCCCCGCGCCTTGAGAAGTGAGCTCCATACCACTATCGATGCCCGTACCCACACCTGCGCGCTCCTCCATGATTTTTGACAATCCGAAGTCCGTGATTTTCACTCGCCCTGCTTCGTCAAAGAGAATATTCCCCGGCTTCAAGTCGTAGTGAATGATTCGCTTCTGCCCTGAGCTCATGTACGCCAAGCCACTGAAGACTTGAGCTAAAATAGCACGAGCTTCGCGTTCACTGATGGATCCTTGAGACTTCAATCGTGCGTCAAGATCATCGCCAGTGCACAGTTCTAAGACAGTGCAGAAACTATCTGAATCTACTTCGAACACATCGATCAAACGCACCACATGCGGATGGTCGAGGGATTTATGGATCGAACATTCGCGGGCGGCGTGACGCACGTATGTGCGTTTGCGTTCCTCACTCCACTGTGGATTGAGTTGGTGCAACTTGCAAGCCACTTCACGCATCTGCACGCTATCCCACGCCTTGTACACTTCACTAAACCCACCTCGTCCGAGAAGATTCATCAACACGTAGCGATCACCTAACACCGGGTGCTTGTTAAATCTCGATCCATCTTCGTCGCGCGTACGCTTCAACGCGCGAATGTGCGCCGCCTTTTCTCGCTCTAAGCTCTCGCGCTCAGCCTTGATCGCTTCTTCTTCTTTACGAATGATAGCCATGCGAGCCTTGTGAACTTCTTCACTCAAAACGTACTCAGCGTGTGCCGCGGTGTCGGCAGCGACGCTTCCTGGAGGCGGCAAGTTTTTCTTTACTTGCTTGCGCTTTTCATCCGCCAACTTTTTAGACTCTGCCAAATTTTCCAAACGCTGATCGAGTTCATGAAAAGCGCGGCCATCTTCCCATACTTCTTGAAGAGCGGATCCAATGCGCTGCACCCCGATTGTACCCAGACGCAAGCCCTCTTCCGCGATTTGCATGCGCATTTGTTTACGCTCCAACATCGCCATGTTCACCGCGAGCTTTTGCACGCCGCTCTTACGCTCGGCATTCATCTTTTCATACGCTTCTTTGATATTGTTGTTTTCTTGGCGCAACGCGTCGCAGCCGCGTTCGTATTCATCGCGTTCGCTCTGCGTGGAGCGCAACTTTTCTTCTAAAGCTGCAACTTTCTTTTCAAATTCCGCGCGCTCCTGTTCAAACTGCCGAACGTACCCTTGACTCGGCGTAGCTTCCAACAACGGCGAAGCAGTCTTAAAACCTGATCCAGTGTTCTCAAATCGCTCCAATAACGATACGTGCGGTTCACCAGTACTAACACCTGCCTTCTTGGCCGGATGTCGCGTCGAACGCGCCAATCCCCCGCTCGCCGCTCCTCCGAGACTTCGTTGACTCAAAGACATTTCATTCTCCGCCCCATCCGCGGCAAAACTTTGTCGACGACGCTTGCCACTTCCCGTAGTATCCGCCGCAACGACACCAAAATCCGAATATCGACCACCACCTCTAGAACGCTCGCCCGTCGACCCGTCGTCGTCGCCGTCGTCGCTGTCGCTACTGCTCGCGTCCACGCACCGCTCAAACGCCCCACCCGAGCCCCCAGTCGTCTTACGCCCGCCACCACCGCTCGCACCCACCGAACCAACGCCACCGCCATTCGCATCCTTCGACGCCGACGTCGGACCGCCCTGTAAACGCCGCTCGAGCAGCGCCATGCGCGCGTCGTGCGACGTGCTCGCGTGGAACACTCGATCGTCCCGCTCGCTTCTCACGCGCGCTTCGAGCGACGCGTCATCCGTCTCCATCGCCGCGACACGAACACGAACGAGCGCGATGCCGTCGATGCGTCCCGAGTCCGTGGACGACGACGACGCACGCGCGCTGAGGTGTGCGGCGACAGACGGCGACATCCATCACCTGTCGCGGTTTAAAATTCTTGCTTGTTTCGGGCGGGCCAATGTTCGGACATTCGGCGTCTCATCGAATGTCCGAACACACCGCGCGCGAGCGTTCTCGCGACACCCATAGTCGAGATGGTCCCTGATCTATCTACGTCACATCCGCTATGCGGCGCGTACATACATGCGTCGCGCACACGTACTGTGATGTGATTCGGGAGGATGGCGCGTGTTTTATTATTCAAGCGTGCGTCGGTGGTCTCGATCGTCGCGGCGGCGGCGCGGCACATCGTCGCTCGCCGTCGTCGTTCGTCGTTTTCGTGGTCGTTCGTCTACCGCCGCCGCCGCCGCCGATGTTTTGGGGGTTAAAACTCGAGCCCGGGCGCTGGACGCCCTTCGTGCCGCCGCCCGATGTCGCCATGCGCCTGCACGTCTCGCAAGCCACCGCGCGCGGCGATGCGCTCGAGGATGGCGCGCGCGTGGTGATTAAGATGCGGTGCGAGTCCGATGAGGCCGTGCTCGCTGGGATCGATCCGGAGACGGAGACGATGTCGGATGACGAGGATGGGTTTGAGAAGGAGGAGTATCGCGTGGCGACGCTCATCGGTGGACGGGTTGAGACGCAGGGGTTGGATTTGGTGCTCGACGAGTACGCGGAGTTCACCGTGGAAGGGTCGTGTGGTGTTGATTTGACGGGGTATTACATGCCGGAGTTTGGTGATGAGGATGTGGATGATGAAGACGGCATGTACGGGGAGGAGTATGACTCGGAGGAGGATGACGAAGAGTTTGCCGCGGATGACATGGACGCGTTGGAGTCTGAAAGCGACGACGACGACTCTGATGACGATGATGACTCTGATGACGATGATTCTGAAGATGACGACGATGATTCTGAGGATGATGGTGATTCTGAATCCGACGACGAGGACGAAGAAGAGGAGGAGGAAGCGCCAAAAGTTACTCGTAAGGGTGGCGTGGAAATCCGCGAAGTTCAGGACAATAAAAAGGTTGGCGACAAACGTCCAGCCGAGAAGACCGCGGCCAAGGCTCCTGAACCGAAGAAGCAAGCTAAAGTAGTTGAAGCATCGCCGGCGAAGAAGCCGGATGTGCCGAAGCGCGTGCACAAGAATGGCATGGAAATTATCAACACGTTTGCGACGAAGAACACCGGCGCAAAGGTTGCCCAAGGGGGCAAAAAGGTAGCCATGAAATATATCGGCAAGCTTCCGAGTGGGAAGATTTTCGACCAAACGAAAGGTGGAGCCAACTTTACTTTCCGATTAGGTGTGGGCGAAGTCATTAAAGGGTGGGATGTTGGCGTCGAAGGCATGCGCGAAGGCGACAAGCGTACTTTAATCATCCCAGCCGCCATGGGCTACGGCAAGAAGGGCATCAAGGGCGTCATCCCAGGAGGCTCAGCGTTGCATTTCGACGTCGAGTTGGTCAAGGTCTTCTAATGTGTCACATTATTATATACATGTGTCGCCTTTGAGTGAGGCTTTACTACGTTGCAATGGTCTCACGTCTCTACTAAACAAACAAATCATTTCCCCACGCGCGTCAAGCGTTTACGACGCCCCGCCGCCGTCCTCGTCGTCGTCGTCCGGTAAAACAAATATATTTCCACTTCCGCGCGTCGGTTTTTTCTCATTCACCGCACGCGTTCGCGCCCCCGATCCTTCGCCCTCCTCCTCGAACCCGCGCGCCTGCGCCCGAGCGATGATGGCATCCAACCGCGTCCCCGCCAAACACAGCGCCAATAGCGCCCCACCGACGACGAAGCCCGCAACCTCGTTCGCCGGCGGCAGCGCGTGCGCGCGTGCACGCGTCCGCGCGTCCGAACGCGCGCGCGGCGCCCACACGCGCCGCGCGCTCGACATCCTCGCGCGCACCGCTCCAGACGTCGATGTCCCCGCCGCGCGCGCGTGCGCGCGCGTCATCGCGCCCGCGTGCGACATGCCGCGATGCGCACGCGCGTCGTCGACCAAGTCACACGCGCGCGACGATCGTCGGTCTCGCGAGGCGCCGTCGCGGCGCGGCGCGATGTCGCGTTTGGCGATTTTTTTCAAAACAAAAACAATCTTTCTGGCGGCGCACGCGGTATTACCCGACGCTCCGTCGCTCGCGCGCATCCACCGCGCACGCACGCACGCACGCACGCAGGAACACAAAGTTTGCATCACGCCTCACGCGCGATGAAAGGCCTCGGAGGCGACGGATTACCCGCGCGCGACGGTGACGAAGGCGAGACTGATCCTGATTTCGAACAGTCTGTCGATGGCGCGCAAGTGATGGCGGCGTTGCAGCAGTTGCACGGGAACGCTGGACTCATTGGCGCGTTGCAGCAAAAACTCGATGGGTTGGTTGGGTTGCGATCGGGTTTTATCGACGAGTTGCACCCGCAGGTGCGCGCGCGAGTGCGCGCGTTGGAGCGCACGCAAGAGGAGCACGACGAGCTTCACGAAGCGTACACGGTGGAACTTCGCGCGCTTGAAGAAAAGTACGACAAGTTATACGCACCGCTGTATGCGAAACGGTCTTCGATTGTGACTGGGGCGGAGGATGTTGTTGAGACTGAGGATGAGGAATTGGTGGAGGAAATCAAGAAGTGCGAAGAACCGGCGCCGACTGGTATTCCCGAGTTTTGGCTGATCGCGTTGAAGAATCACGAGGAGATCGCATCGATGATCACCGAACGCGACGAGGGAGCGTTGAAGTATTTGGTGGATGTCCAAACGTCCAAGTTGAGCGGTGAAGACGAAGATGGCGATGAATTGTGCGGGTTTAAGATTGACTTTCACTTTTCTGAAAACGAATACTTTGAAGACGCCGTGCTCACGAAGACGTATCACATGGATGATGAGGAAGAGAATGTGTTGCGCTACATCGAAGCGAGTGAGATTAACTGGAAGTCTGGTAAGAACTTGACTGTGAAGGTTATGCGTAAGAAGCCCAAGCCTGGCGCGAAGAATAAGAAGCCGATTACCAAGACGGAACCCGCCGAAAGCTTTTTCCAATTCTTCTACCCGCCCGAAGTTCCAGATGAGGATGAGCAACAAAACATGTCGGAAGAAGACGCCGAGCAATTACAAGACGCCATGGAACAAGATTATGAAATTGGCCTCATGATTGCGAACAACTTGATTGCCGACGCTGTGAACTGGTTCACTGGCGAAGCGTTCGCCAACGACGAAGATGAAGAATACGACGAAGACGAGGAAGAATACTCCGATGAGGACGACGACGACGAGGACGAGGACGACGAAGATGATGACGACGACGAAGATGATGACGACGAAGAAGATGGTGGCAAGGCTTCTTTCAAGGCACCGCCGGCGTTGAAGGGCGCGGGTGGTGCGCAAGCGGGCGAGCAAGCTCCGGAATGCAAGCAGCAATAAAGATTACGAGATCAGTAATGAGTACAAGCGCTAGTGATAAACTTGCAAACTTTATTTCAAATTAAGCAGTCAGATCCCAACGCGCAATTCGCTTGCAAAACGTTTATACTAAAATCCAGTAAACGCATCTGTTTGGTTCGTAGGGAATCCAGCACCCGTTTCGCAGCGTTCACGCTCTCCTCGACGATCGAGCTGCTTGAGTAATTCTCTCGATTGATGTCGTGCTACGGTGGAATCGTTATGCGTAAATGTATCTTCCGTTTTGTTATGCTCAGGTACATACGGAGGTACGAGCTGGCGAGACGCGACGTCAGCCCAATCGGCGGTGAAGAAGGCGTGACTTTTTAAATCTTCTATGCCTCGAGCGCTCGATCCCAATCTTCGTGCGACATCCACCACACACAGGCGTGCAATGAGTGACTTTGCTGTCAGTGGAAAGTACTGCGCATGAAAACGCAAATCTGAAGTGACGATTCGACGATGACGATCGCCATCAGATACGGACGCGAATGGCGCGTAGCCGACGAGCATTTCGTACACCAGAACGCCAAACGACCAATAATCTGCTGCTTGATCATATCCTTGCGCGAGCATGACTTCAGGAGCCATGTAATCCGCGGTTCCACACGTCGTATACGCACGTTCGCCACGAAGAAGCCGGCGACAGAATCCAAGGTCGGTAAGCTTGACGTGTCCTCGGCTATCGATGAGGACGTTTTCGGGCTTCAAATCGCGATAGACGTACTCGCGTTCGTGGATGTATTGTAATGCCATGAGCACTTCCGCGGCGTAAAACTCGGCAACGTGCACAGGAAATCTTCCTCCTTTGTAAGGACCGTTCACTAAAAGTTGAAACAAGTCCCCGCCGCAAAAATACTCCATGACGAGATACAGCGATCTGTCGTCTTGAAACGCGCCCATCGCTCGCGTGAGAAATGGTGAATCAAATCGCTTCATGAGATCCAACTCACGCGAGACGTTGTTTTCTTGCTCCAAGTGTACCACTTTCCACTTTTGCATGACTTTAACGCAACATGTCGTACATGTATTCAATGTTTTTGCGAGAAATACCGCGCCCAGCATGCCGCCGCCAATTTCCTTGAGAAATATCACGTCGTTCTTTGACTTGACATGAATCTTTGGCAAATCTTGTCTGTGAGAACGCGTCGATGTAGAATCACCGTCGACGTGCCATGCGGATGATAACGATCGCTTTCGAGATGAGTTCTTACGATCGAACGAGAGCCAGCGAAGTCGACTTGTCACCGCACCGCGTAGCGCCGCAAACGAACCGCCCCGCGTTTGTTGCCTCTTTGGTTTTCTTTCCACCTTGTTTGGCGCATACGCGTAAGAGTTGACACGCGCGGACATGGTTTCCATGACATCACCACTAATCATACGATGGAACGATTCGGCATCCAGTGTCAGAGCGGTGACGACGCCTCGAGCGACGACTGTCGCCGTCGGAGACGTTTTATGAATCAAGCTCACCTCGCCAAAGTAATCCCCTTTTGTCAAGCGATTCACTTCTTGATCTCGTCCAGATTGGCGTGTAGAATCATTACCATACGTATCATTCTCGACGTGCACGGTCGCTGTGCCGTCGATAATGACGTAAAACTTTGAAAACGCGTCGTCGTACGCGTCGCTCGGTCGCACGATGGTCTCTCCGTCTTCAAACGTCGTCTTACGCAATGCATCAACAAGCATAGATGTCGTGCGCGCATCGAGTGAATCCCGAAACAAAGGCACAGCATCGAGATACGTCAAATATTCTCGTCGCCGCTCGAACGTCGTACGCTTGAGCGTCTCGTGAAACGTCGCTCGGTCCAACGCCCAAAGTTTGACCACCGGCGACGCCGCCGTCACCGTCGCCGTCCGCGGACACT
>JACLAB010011191.1_pt1 | contig 23830 bp, 13 predicted proteins | sample 8027921 | NCBI WGS metagenome assembly JACLAB01 (sample SAMN15725117, study PRJNA655200) | protist metagenome | isolation source: fluorescence activated cell sorting (FACS) single amplified genomes of... | place: USA: West Boothbay Harbor, Gulf of Maine | collected 2000-07-19
TTTTTTTCGTTCACTTAAGAGGACACATCATCATCCGTAATAATAAAAACTGTTGCTCTCCGCCTTTGAAAGTGTTGTTCATAACGAGAGCAAAAACAAAGAAAAGAACAGGAGTTCAAAAAAAAGTCAAACAAAAAAAAAAATTGAAAATTTTCTTTTTTCTCTCTTTTTTCTCTCTTCTTGTTTTGCGATCATCATCATCATCATCGTCGTCGAGATCTCGTCATACTTTTAGCTCTTATTATATATATACACATACACTTAAAGAGAAGAGAAGAAGTGGGATAATACGAATAAGATACGTGAGATACACACTCACACGCGCGATCATCCAAAGACAGATACGCAGAGAAAGATGGCGGTGCAACAAACACAAAAACAATCAACAGTCGGGGAACGGTACACCGACGACAAACTGAAACACGACATTCGCATTTCAAACATGACGGCGGCGAAGAAGCTCGCGGATGCGATACGAACGTCCTTAGGGCCGAGAGGCATGGATAAGATGATGGTCTCGGAGAAAAACGACGTGACGATTACCAACGATGGGGCGACTATTTTGTCCAAGATGAAAGCCACGCATCCGGCGGCGAAGATGTTGGTGGAACTGTCGAAATCCCAAGACATCGTCGCCGGAGACGGGACGACGTCTGTGGCGGTGTTGTGTGGAGCGTTGTTGAATAAATGCATCGCTTTACTCGCGAGAGGCGTGCATCCGACGATTATTTCGGATTCGTTGGCGTTGGCGTGCGACGAGGCGTGCAAGTTGACGGAAACGTTTGCGATTCCGGTCAACATCAACGACCGAGAACAGTTGATAAACGCGGCGACGACGAGTTTAGGGAGTAAAGTCGTCGCGCAGTATTCGGACGTGTTGGCACCGATCGCGGTGGATTGTGTGAGTAGGATTTTGGACGATAAGAGACCGGATTTAGTGGATTTGAGAGACGTGAGGTGCGTGAGAAAGCAAGGCGGGACGATCGACGATACCGAGTTGACGGAAGGCATCGTGTTTGACCAGAAAACGGCCAAAGGCTCCGGGTCGGGGATTCATACCGTAGAGGACGCGAAAATAGCGTTGATTCAGTTTTGTATCAGTCCACCAAAAACGGACATGGAGAATAACGTGATTGTGAGCGATTACACGCAAATGGACAGGATTTTAAAAGAGGAGAGGAATTACGTCATCGGTTTGATCAAGAAAATCAAAGCGACTGGGTGCAACGTTTTGTTGATTCAAAAATCAATCTTGAGAGACGCGGTGACCGAGTTGGGGATGCATTATTTACAAAAAGCGAAGATTATGGTCATTAAAGACGTGGAGAGAGACGAGATTGAGTTTATCGCGAAGACGTTGAAGTTGCAACCGGTGGCGCATCCGGAGCAATTGACGCCGGAAAAGTTGGGAAGAGCCAAGTTGGCGAAGGAAGTCGTGTGCGGTAAATCGAAGGTGGTGAAAGTGACTGGAATTGAAAACATGGGGAAAACGGTTTCAGTCATCGTTCGAGGCTCAAATCAGTTGGTTTTAGACGAAGCAGATCGATCGTTACACGACGCTTTGTGCGTCATCAGATGTTTGGCGCACAAGCAGTTTTTAATCACCGGCGGAGGGTCGGCGGAGATTGAGTTATCGGTGAGATTAGGACAGTGGGCGCGAACGTTATCTGGGATGGAATCGGTCTGCGTGAAAGCGTTCGCGGAAGCGTTGGAGGTTATTCCGTACACTTTAGCTGAAAATGCCGGGTTGAATCCGATTGAAATCGTCACGGAGTTGAGAAACAAACACGCCATGTTGGGCAACGTCCACGAAGGCATCAACGTGAAGAAAGGGACGGTGAGCGACATGAGAAAGGAGAACGTTTTGCAGCCGCTTTTAGTAACGACTTCGGCTTTGAGCTTGGCCACAGAGTGCGCGAGAATGATTTTGAAGATTGATGATATCTGTCCGGTTCGATAATAATGAAACTTGTAAGAATGGGGTTATGGAGAAGAAGGAGATTTGAAGATGTTGGATGAAGATTTGAGGCGGGAGAAAGCGCGAATAGGATATAACGCACATAGAAACGAATAACAAATTGTAGTAGAAGTATAAGAGAACGACGCGTCATAAATATAAGAGAGAATGCGCGTAGTATGGATATATATATATAGATATAGATATACGTATGTGTATCAATGATATATATATAATAAACAAAAGCTAAGGACAATATAGTAGATTTTAATTTGCTAACCTCTCTCAAAAGAAGAAAAGAATTCTACTTTCTCTCTTCCAGGTTGACTACGCAGGCTGCTCCGCCGCACTTTTCCAACAAATCCTTGGTGATATCCGTCGGGTTTTGCGCCGCGTGCGGATGTTCCGACCCTTTGTACACTTTCAAGTGTCTAAACACTTCTCGACCCATTCTGTTTTTCGGCAACATGCCTTTGATTGCTTTTTCGACGATGCGTTCCGGTAATCTCTCTTGCAAGTGACGGAACGTCTCAATCTTCATGGACCCGGGTCTCCCGGTCGTGGAGAAGTTTCTGTATAACTTATCCTCGAATTTCTTCCCCGAAACGACCACTTTTTCCGCGTTGATGACGACCAAGTTCACCCCAGTGGTAAACGACGGGTGGTACGTCGCCACGTTCCCACCTCTCAAATACGTCGCCGCGACGGACGCCATTCGCCCGAGTCTCAAATCCGTCGCATCGACGACCACCCACGGCTTGCGCGAATTATCCACGTCCTCGGCTTTCGGGTAATACGTTTTGTTGAAAAAGTCTGCGCCCTTTTTATCCACGGAAACTCCCTCCGGAGTGTTTTGCAACGACCTACCGCGCAAAGCAGACATAGGCGTCATTCTCAAAACCTCTTTTTTCGAGGGAACGGCGGATTTACGGAACGCGCTCGCGTTGCCCACGAAGGACGACGTGGAAGCTAAAGCAGACATTGTTGATGTATAAAATTAAGTTTTCTTTATTCGAATTTGCGACGTGATTCCAAATGCTCGTTTCGCGTGGTGATGATGACACAGTACGCGCGCGTCTAAGAATGAGGTTAATTTAATTCTCCCTCGGGATAAGCTTTGAGCCGTTTTTTTCCTTTTTTTTTTGGCTGCTCCTCAACAAATACGACAAACACACAAACAAACAAACAAAGAGAGAGTGTGTGTTTCTGCGCTCTGCGCTACGAGTGGTATCGTTGTGTATCATCCGTTTCTGCATATTTTTATTCTAAATACTCTAAATACTAAAGCTAAAGCGAGAGCAACCAATCATCTTTGGAGGAAAACGGAAGCGGCGGCACGAGATTTCCTGGATTGAGTGGAAACAAGGAGGTGTAATACTGTTCTCGAATCCCGACCATATCGGTGGTTTCTCGAAACGCGTGCAAGGCGTATAAAGTTTTCAAGTACCGGGATAAGTTGGGATAATCGCATATCCGCTTGCGAGTGCAACGAAAGAGATGGTTATAAACCGCATCGAAACGGATTAGGGTGGTGTAGAAGCAGATATCGCAGAGAGTCAGAGAGTCGTCGCCGAGCAAAAACTTCGACCCCTCTAACTTCTGGTCCAAGACGTCCAACGCCTGGAAGAGTTTATCGACGGCATCGTCTAACGTAGCTTGAGATTGCGCAAAACCAGCTTTATACACGCCATTGTTTACGTTTTCGAACAAGTAAGCGCACATTTCATCGATTTCTTTCCTATTCTCTTTTGGATATAGTTTTTCATCGTTCTCTCCGTTTAAACAATCGAAGAGACGAATGATATCGGCCGATTCGTTGCAGACAATCTCAAAAGCTCCACCATTACTGACACTAATTAATAACGGTGCAGTGGCTCGACCTTCGAATCTTGTTCCAGAAACGTACGAGTACACGTCTCTTAACGTTTCAATCATCGGTTGTTGTTCTTGTTGTCGTTGTCGTTCGCCGGTATCGCCGTCGTCGCGAAAGAAGATTCGCTCGACGGCCTCTTTCGGCACCGTCCACAAACCCGTATTCTTGTTCGGTTCCAGATATATTATTTCCACCTGTTCTTCTTCTTCTTCGTTTCTTCTTTGCTTTGAGCTCTTTTTAATCAGCTCGTTCACTATTAACGTTCGATGCGCCCAAGGGCACGTTTTTCCCGCGAAAAGATACAATTTTTTACCTTCGGAATGAAAACCATCATCGTCGAAATCTTTGACGCGAAACTGCGATTCTGGTCTCGAATACTCCCCGGAGACTTTATCCTTCGGAGCGAGTTGACTCATCATTACGTTCCATCCAAGATTCCACGCGGTTTTTGCGACTCGAACGAGTATTCCGGGCGGTAAAGACGATGATGTTTTCGACGAAGCACTTTTACATTCTGTTTTCTTCTTCAACTGTTTTCCTGCTCTTGCTCTCTTTCTTCTCGACAAAGACGACGAAGGAGAGGAGAAAAGATGAACTCCTCGCTTTTGTGCGGTGAACATGACGATGAATGTTATATGTTACAAATAAATACACAAGAGCTGCTTTTACTATGTTGGTATATTTGCGCGTAAAGTAAACTTTATTATGGAGCTTTTTCTTTCTCACGATGTAAGACTTCCATGTGGATCAAGAGACTGTTAATATCAGCCGGCGTGACGCCTCCGACGCGACTGGCTTGGCCAATCGTCGACGGACGCACTTTTTCGAGCTTTTCTCTCGCTTCTAACCTCATCGGGATGTCCTTGTAATCGATTTCCGATGGAATTTCTTTCCCGTGTTTGCTCAAGTCTCGGTCGATTTGTACTTTTTGTCTTTGGATGAAACCGGCGAATTTGACGCGAATTTCCACGCACTCGGCTTCCCATTTTGTCAGAGGTCTCGGAATCTCGTCGATTCCAGCGTCTCGTTTGTATTCGACAAACTTGTCGTACGTGACGCCTGGTCTTCTCAAAAGCTCTTCCAACGTGAACGACTGCTTCCCGCCCGCGCCGAGATTTTTGGATTGTTCCAACGCAGCGGCGACGAGCGGAGAGGACTCTTTCAATCGAAATTTTTTCAATCTCGCCAACTCGTTTTCAATCGTATCCCTTTTATCTTCGAACATTTTGAAGCGCTCGTCGTCGATTAAGTTACACTCTTTTCCTATGGGTGTTAATCGCGCGTCTGCATTATCGCTTCGTAAGGCTAATCTGTATTCCGATCTGGACGTTAACATTCTGTACGGTTCGCGCAAATCTTTCGTCACTAAATCGTCAATCAATGTCCCGAGATAACTGCCTTCTCTTTCCAAAATTAATGGTTTCGTTCCCAACGCTTTCGCCGCTGCATTTGCACCCGCGACTAAACCTTGCCCGGCGGCTTCTTCGTACCCGGTCGTGCCGTTGATTTGTCCAGAGAAGAACAGGTTGGCGATTTTTTTCGTCTGTAAATCTCTCGTGCATTGATGCGCCGGTAAGTAATCGTACTCCACCGCGTATGCCGGACGCATCATCGTTGCGTTCTCTAATCCTGGTAACGTTCTCAATAATTCCAACTGTAATCGCTCCGGTAACCCAGTGGAAAACCCCTGAACGTAAATTTCAGGCGCTTTCCTACCTTCCGGTTCGAGGAAAATTTGGTGCGACTCCTTCTCCGCAAACTTTACAATTTTATCTTCAATGGAAGGACAATACCTCGGTCCTTTCGAGCTTGCCCACCCGCCGTATGTCGGCGTCTCGTGTAAATTTTGGCGAATAATTTCGTGCGTTTTCAGCGTCGTTCTGGTTAGATAACAGGACATTTGCGGAATGACCAAATGATTCCTCGGATCGAAGGAAAAAAACTTGGCGTCCTCGTCGCCTTTTTGTTCCTCGCACTTGCTGTAATCAATCGTCCTCGCGTCCACTCTCGCCGGCGTCCCGGTTTTCAATCGATCAGTTTCAAATCCCAGATTAATCAAGTGCTCGGTTAATCCAACCGAACTGCCTTCCCCGGCTCGTCCGGCGTCGATCGTTTTCCTCCCGACCCAAATCTTACCGTTCATAAACGTTCCAGTCGTCAACACCACCGCTTTCGAGTGAAACTGCATCCCAAAGTGCGTCTCAACGCCAACGCACTCGTCGTTAGAGTTCACCATCAATTCAGTCACCATCCCTTCCCGAATGAACACTCTCTCGTTGCTCTCCACTTCTTCGCGCATGGCGTTGCTGTATTCCCACTTATCCGTCTGCGCTCGAAGCGCCCACACAGCTGGGCCTCGACTGGAATTCAACACTCGCTTTTGCAAGTACGTCTTATCTGCAATCTTCCCCATGCTCCCACCTAACGCGTCTATCTCGTGCACGACTTGCGATTTCGCCGGTCCGCCTATCGCCGGGTTACACGGTTGCCACGCTATTTTATCGAGCGACAACGTCAACAGAAGCGTTCGCGCGCCAACGCGTGCGCTCGCCAGCGCGGCTTCGCACCCGGCGTGCCCGGCGCCAACGACGATGACGTCGTAGTTCTCCGCGTCCGAAGTATCCACGAAACTACTCGAGGATACGGACGAAGAGGGATACGACGCTTTCAAAGTCGTCGTGATGTTGTTGTTGGTTTTGCGCCGTCGGCTCCCATCAGATAAAAAAAGACGACGACGGAAGCCGCCAGAAGAAGAAGAAGAAGAAGAAGAGGAAGATAACGAGGATGAAAGCAGTCGAGTGGTGTGCTGCTGATGCTTTTGAGTCGTCGACGATGATATTGAGGATGACATCATCATCGTCGCGTAAAGATGATGATGCGTTTGATTGTGGCGCTCAATTTCTGAAGGAAGTCAATTCTTCCTCTTTTGCTGAGAACAAACTATCGCACTGCGTTTAATGGTATAGAAGTATTTTTATCTAGTTACAATGTCTTTTGATGTCTTTTTCGTGTGAGTATAAAGTTACTTCTCTTGCGCCTCGATAGTTTTGCTCGTGAACGCGAAATCGATGTCCTTGCCGTTCTTGAACGCGCTCGTGTCGTACCATTTGTGACCGAATTTGGTGCCGTGCTCCATCGGTTCGCCGTTTCTCTTAAACTTTCTCAAGTTGCTGACTTCACCGTTGACCAAACCTAAGTTGACGGCCATTTGGATCGGGTTTAACGTGCCAGTCACGAACGGCAAGAAGATGGCGGAGACGCCGGAGACGCCGATGAACAAACCGCCGATCCATACCTTGATGGCGCCGGAGTTTTCCGCCGAGAACAAGTCGTAAGCGAACGCCGGAGAGGTCACCGCGAGCGTCGCCAAGGAGGTGGACGCAATCAAGGCTTTCTCCTTGACAGATTCCTATTAAATGAGGAGAAATTCATACGTGAGTTGAGTGTGCGTGATTCACAGAGAGAATATAGGGAAAGAAAGAGGATTTGAAAAGATACGCGCTTCGAGGAGTAAAACTCGTTTTACCAACACGCTCGAAACCGCTTTCTCACACAAATCATTCAGAGGAAAATCAAGGCGAAAAAAGGAGAAGAAAATGATGATCGTACCATGGTTTCCTTAGAGACCCCTAAGGCGTTGACTTGAACCTGTTGCGATGATGATGATGATATCATATATAATAAATGAACAACGGAAAGAAGAGCGATGTAAGGTATTAGTAAAGCGTGACGAGCAAAAGCACGAATACATCTTGATCTACTGGGGAGAAAATTTGCTTTCTTTTCTCTCTCTCAGAAGGGAGGAGGACACGACGAGAGCACGACGACGAGCGCGCGTACACACACAAAACAAAACAAAACAAAACAAACGCACCGCTGAATGGTGGCATCTTTGAACTCTCTTCGAACTGGTGGTCTTTTGCGTTTTTAATTGGCACGACGAACTGCTGCGCGCGCAGATGGACGACGACTGGACGGCAAACATAGTGTGTGTGTGTGTTGTTCGCGTGTTATCTTTCTTTGGAGGAGCGATTACCAAAACAAAAACCAAAACCAAAACAGTCCACCCGAGCCAAAAAGAGAGATTTTTCGATGACGCTCGTCTTTGGTGCTCTTGGAACCGCCAAAAGAACACTCTTTGATACGGGGCAGGCCCACCAAAAGAGAGCCAAAAAGTATAATAAGATTCGTCCAAAAACAAAACAACACAAAAACACACCCATCGCGAGAGATACGATGAAAAGAGTTCTATCGATATCCCAGACGACGCCTTCTTCGAGCGAAAGACAACAGAGAAGAATGAGGAGGACGAGTTCGACGAGAGCGTCCACGAGTTGTTCTTCTTCGGCGTTAAAAAAGACGACGACAAGGATTAAGGGACAACAACAAAATACATTCTTCGCGGCGTCATCATCATCGAGTGGACGACGACCGCCGGAAAAACACGAACGAAAACACACCGTCGAGACGAGAAGAAGAAGAGATGATGCGAAGAAGAAGGTGGTAGTGCGCGCGATGCCACCACCTTCTTCATCAGGACATCCAGCGGAAACTCTTTTGGATGAATCCAGAGGGTTGTACGAGCAAGGCGAACGGATGCAAGGGTACAAAAAGCTCGAACAAGCGATGAAGCTCGACGAGGACGCTTCTCTTCCGGTGCGAAGAGAGATTCGATATCAGGCGATGTGTTGCGTGGCGGCGTTTGGAGACGTGGAAATGGCCAAACAGTATTTACGAGAGATGGAATTGTTGGGTTTACCGTACGATGTGGCGATTAACGATCCGTCGTTGATGAGGATGGAGTCGTCGGCGTTGATGCGAAACCAGTTGAAGAAGTTCGCGTCGGGAAGCGAGAAGAGTTTCGGGACGGTGCAAAGAGAAGTGTACGAGAGAACGAAGAAGACTTTGCCGGGTGGCCCAGGAGGAGACGCGCCGATTGTGAATAAAGGTTTGATGGAGTTGGAGATTGACGATAACACAGACGCGTCGGTAGGTGGGATCGCGAAGAGAGTCGGCGGGGTTGTATTGGCGAGCATCGGCGGCTTCGCGCTCTTGTTCTTCGCGGGGTTGAAATTGATCCAAGAGAGCGGATATTAGTTTAGTTTTTACTATGTTATTCGAATATTATTAATGCAGTTGTTAGTGGTGTTGTTATTACTTCTCGATGATATTGCACAAACGCGCTCAAAGCTATGATTATTACTTCTATTACAAATCGTGACTGACGTTTCAAGAATTTCTGTTGTTGTTCGTTATTTTACACTCATCAACGCGGCGAAGGTTGACGGTTCGACAACGAGGAGATGCGTTCGTCGCCTTCGTCGTCCTCGCTCGCTTCCAAACCTAATGAAGATGCGCTCGCGGGTGGGATATAATCTCGCAAGATGCCATTTCTGGACGGTTGCCTCAACTTTCTCAACGCCTTAGCTTCGATTTGTCGAATACGTTCACGAGTCACCGAGAACACGTTGCCAATCTCTTCCAACGTTTTCACTCTACCGTCGTCTAAGCCGTATCGCAAACGCAACACGTCTCGTTCTCTCGGGTTTAGAGTGTTCAAAACGTTTTCCAAGTCTTCCTTAAGAAGCACTTTGCCGGAAGATTCTTCCGGGTGTTCCGTGATGTTATCAACCAACGTGTCTTCAACCGTTCGCTTATCGTCATCCGCGCCAACCGCTTGCGCCAAGGATACTGGAGCCATGGCAGCTTTCTTTATCTGCGTGATTTTCACTTGAGGCATTTCCATCATCGCCGAAATTTCCTCCAACGTAGCTTCTCGTCCGTTCTGGACGATGAACTTTTGTTCGAGTTTGTTCATTCGCGAAATGATTTCAAACAAGTGCACGGGCAAACGAATCGTTCTCGATTGATCCGAGATGGATCTCGTCACGGCTTGGCGGATCCACCAGTGCGCGTACGTAGAAAACTTATAGCCACGCTCGAAATCAAACTTCTCGGCGCCTCTGATTAAACCAACGCATCCTTCTTGAATTAAATCTTGGAAAGACATGTTGCGATTCGCATATCGCTTGGCGATGGAAACGACCAATCGAAGGTTCGCTTGAATCATATGATTCTTCGCGTTCTTCCCTTCCGTTAATCTCATTTCGAGTTCGAATTCGGTTAAACCTAATTCTCTGGCCCACATGCTCTTGGTGACTTTATCTCCATGCGTTTGCGCGATAGGGTCGTTACCTTCGGCGACTTTGGCGACCAACTCTTTATACGTCGTCTCTAAGTTCATCAAGTCTTGAATTTTCCTCGCCAACTGCACTTCTTCGTTCGCATTCAACAGAGATACCGATCCAATTTCTTTTAAATACACTTTCATGGAATCTACTTGTTGCGCACTGTGCTGGTTTGCTTGAAGAATTCCTCTGGGATTCAAAACGCGAGTTCGTCCTTTTTTGAGCGACGGTTTTGTCTTTCGCTTGGCCAGTCTCGCCTCTTGCATCTTGCCGACAATCTTGTCCGAGGCTCGCACCCTTTCCGAGACTTCATCCAACTCAGCCGCTTTTTGATTTTCATTCTTGATCGCTTTCTTCGTCGAAGACGAGTTCCTCTGCGAACGGACGCCTCTGGCAATGCGCATCGCGCGCTCTGTTCGAACATTCGCCGCAGACTTGATAACTCTTCGCGTCTTTGGTAAAACTATCTCCTCTCCTTTTCCTTTCTTCCCTTTTATCGTTTCCTTTGTAATTTTCTTTTCTAACTCCGCTTCAATCGACGCAATTTCAATGCCGAGAGATCCATTCCCTTCGATGATATCGCTGTCCAAAACTTCCTCGTCGTCATCTAAGTCCAGATCTTCGTCGTCGTCCTCGTCGTCGCCCATGAGAAGTAACTCTTCGTCGTCTCTTTTTTTCTTCATCGCCGCCGCGCTCGCCTCCGCTTTGCTTCTCGTCGTCGTGCTCTTTGGCTTCTTTAATCCACGCATCGTTTCTTTCTCCGAAATAGACTCCTTCTCTAAAGTATTTTCCAGCTGATCCAACTCCCTTTGCGTAGGCAACACGTTCATCGCTTCGCTCGCCGCGTGCAACTCGTTCACTCTCGATAAGAGCGCATCGATGTCTAGGTCAGCCACATCTCCGCCAATATCCAAATCCATGCTCGCGCCGGCGCTCTCACCTCTCGGTATGCTGATCGCCCTCCCTAACACCCTCGTCGATGCTCCTTTGTTTTTAAACGCCGCCGTCGACGAGTGCGATATTTTTTTCGTATTCACTTTTCCACTTCCCGAAGAATTGAACGAATTATCCCGAGAACTGCTTCCAGCCGGCAAACGCGAAGAAGAGGACGATTTCGTCGATTTTGAGGACGTTCGGAAATCGTCCGCTGCGTTGGTCACGCGAAGCGTTCGTGATGGTCTCGCTTGCGGTTTAGCGTTGTATGATGTCGATGCTATTTGATTCGACGCTATTCTCGTCCTCGCGTGAGCGCAGCAGAGGTGCGACGCAGAGGCAGACATCTTAATTTTTAGTGCGCCGCTTAAATTATCACCACTCCTTCTCAAATACGTCAACAAGTACGGTTACGCGCGAGTAGTTTTATTTCTCGCTAAATAAACTCTCTGTCTCCTCTCTCTGTCTCTCTCTCTCTCTTCTGAGATCGATTTCAGAAAAAAGGAACGCTCTGTTCTGTAATTCCTAGAGGAAACGAGAGGGTAAAGGTTCGCGCGTCGTCGTCGTCGTGAACGTCGTCGTGAACGTCGTAAAATATTATAATGGAGAGAAAACGAGAGCAGGAGAGCTACGACGACGCTCAAAATCTCAAAAACTCTTCCGCATGCTCTCTCTCTCCTCCATAAAATTTTGGCAATCAAATTTTTTTTCACCAAAGTGCCCACAAAAAAGCTTCCACCTAGAAAATGTCTCGACACGGTACGTAGACATTTGTCTTCCTTCTTTGCTTTCATCTCTCTCTTCTTTTATTAAAGACAGTTCAGAGATGATGATCTCAGTATTCTCTCTCTAAACTCGCTTTTTTTTAACGAATCGCGTTTTGTTGTTTCCATTTGTCCGATCGGTGGCGGTGTGTGTGCGTGTGTGCGTCTGTCTCTCTTAATCTCTCCGTCTCGCTTTGGATGTGTTGTTTTAGAGGAGTGGAATGCGTGCTCCAAAGGTCGCACCCGAAATTGATTATTTCTAACGACCTCTCTTCTACCTCTGTATCATCCTTCGCGTACTGATGAAAATAATACTATGAAACGCGCGAGAACAGGCGATATCTCCTCCTCTCCAGACACGGTTGGCGTGTGCGTGTACCAATACCCGATGCCACGTCTTCACAACTGCGAAGAAGTGATGGAAAACGTTGGAAAAATATGCGAGCTCGTCAAAGGTATGAAACAAGGTTTGCCGGGAATGGATATGATTGTCTTTCCGGAATATTCCACGCAAGGCATCATGTACGATAAAGACGAGTGCTTCGCAACCGCGGTGTCAATACCGGGGCCAGAAACGGACGCGTTTTCAAAAGTGTGTAAAGAAACGAAGGTCTGGGGGGTGTTTTCGCTCACCGGGGAACGACACGAAGAGCACCCGAAGAAGCAGCCGTACAACACGTTAGTTCTCATCAACGATGAAGGTGAGATTGTCCAGAAATACAGAAAAATTTTACCGTGGTGCCCAATCGAAGGGTGGTACCCAGGCGATGAGGTCCACGTGTGCGAAGGCCCGAAGGGAATGAAAGTATCCCTGATTATTTGTGACGACGGCAACTATCCAGAAATCTGTGAGTTTTCTTCTTTGGTTTCCACATTTTGGATGACGACTAATATTTTTTTTTCTATTATAGGGAGAGAGTGCGCGATGAAAGGCGCCGAGCTCGTCGTTCGTTGTCAAGGGTACATGTATCCGGCCAAGGAGCAACAAGTGATGGTGGCGAAAACGATGGCGTGGATGAATAACGTCTACGTCGCGGTCGCAAACGCGTCTGGAAGCGACGGCGTGTACACGTACTTCGGGCACTCCGCGATTGTGGGCAACGACGGACGAACGTTAGGCGAATGCGGCACTGAAACAAACGGCGTGAACTACGCGCAGCTCTCCATCTCCGGCATACGCGACGCCCGTAAAAACGATCAATCTCAAAATCACTTATTCAAACTTCTTCACCGAGGGTACACCGGCGTGTACAATTCCGGCGACGGCGATAAAGGCGTCGCCAAGTGCCCGTTTTCGTTTTACGAAACGTGGGTGAACAATCCCGAACTCGCGCAAAAACAAGTCGAAGATATGACGAGAAGTACCATCGGCGTGCACTGCTGCCCGGTGTACAATCTGCCAACGCAAGATAGAGAGACGCACACGCACTCCATGGAGGAAGATCTGGCGTGAAGAAGACATCTTTAGAATTTTATATAAAAAGTGTATTAATCCAAAATCTTCTTCCTTTTTTCGTTTCGGCGTCCCCTCACAAAACCAACAACAATGCCGGTCGTCGCTCGCAAAGTTTCCGATGGGAAGAAGCGCGCGATAATCGTCAAAGAAGTGTTAAAAGAAGGAGAAGAAGAAGAGAGGGAGAACGAGTTTGAGGCGACAAATATTCTTCCTTCTTCTTCCTGCTTTTTTGACGCTTTGCCGGACCATCTCAAAGAGGAAATCTTACTTCGCGTTCCCGGGAAAAGCAACAACGTTGGAAATATCCAACGCGTGTCCAAATCCTTCCACGACGTCGTCAACTCTTCGGAACGATTGTGGAAAACGATGTGCGAAAAAGAAGTCGGAGAAGAAGGCGCGATCGTCTTTCGAGAATTCGGAAGAAGAGAAGAGAGGTGAGACGTTTTGATTTGATGAGAGAAAGTTTTGTACCTTTTTTATTCGCGTTCGTGTTCGTTAGTAGAAAAAGCGCGCTTTTTGTATTTACGTTTTGCTTTTTACGCGCGCGTGTGTGTCTGCGCAGGATGCTGACAAAATTCATTCATTATTATTATTATTACTATTGTTAGGAACATATCTACCCGCGAGAGCACGGAAACAGAGCTCGTCTGGAAGAAGAAGTATCGAATGTGGTGTAAAGGAGAAGACGGCATCATGCGCTGGGGCGGAAGAAGCGAGTCGAGCGAGACGACGGTGTCGGATGAACCGAACTGGTTTCCGCACGAAAACGACGGGTCGACGGAAGAAGGAGGAAGAGGAGGAGAGAACGACGAAGACGATGACTACGATAGATTTTCTCCGAGGTATTTACACCGCGCGACGCAATGTGGGAAGGATTTGACGAAAGTAATCCTGTTCGGTGGACAAAGTACTTCTGGATTCCATAACGACGTCTTCTTCTTAGATATGAACGAGAGGAAGAATCCGACGCACGCCTTTGAAAAGTTGCACGTGTCTGGGGAGCCACCGCTTCCTAGATGCAGTGGGTCGATACAAACGTTGAGAGTGTTTGGTAACAAACCTGGATTAGGACGCGAAGTTATCGCGTTATTTGGAGGGTCGCAAGGCTACATAAGTGGATTCCAGGACGATCTTTTGGTCCTAGCTCCATCCGATAAAAAATCAAACGAGGATATATCCATGGCTTTAGAAAGAAAGAGCTCGTTGACGTGGTACGAACCGACAATCATCGAGAAGAATCCGGTGCACGGAAGACCAGCGCCACGATGGGGACACGCCACGTTCGCTCGGAATGGAAAATTGCTCGTTTTTGGCGGGTCAAACACGAACGCGTGTTTCAACGATTTCTGGGAGTGCACGTTGGAGAGCACGGACGACGCGTGTCCGTTCGCAATCACGGCGACGTGGAAGTTACTTTGTCCAGAAAACCGTCGAGCTTACGAATCGATACCATGTCCAAGGGCTGGGGCGACTTTGTGCGTCGTCAATGACGTCGCGTACTTATTCGGCGGGTGTCGCGTTTCGACTACGTTTAACGACTTGTGGAAATTCGACTTGAGCGAGACTGGCGATATCCTCTGGCAGCAAGTCACAACGACTGGCTTAGCACCGACACCTCGCGTCGGCCATTCTATGTTGACAATCGGAAACCGACTCATCATTCAAGGCGGCCGAGGGATGCAAGCAAACTCAACAGTTCCTGGTAAGATGAGCACGAGAGGCTTAGCCGCTTTGCAAGGTCTCGTTTTCTACGAATCCGGGTTCTCCGTGCTCGACCTTTCGAAGATGAACTGGTTGCCGAGGCAATACCCGAAAGCCGCGGAGGAGGAGGAAGAAGAAGAGGAGGAGGAAAAGAAGGAATCTCTCACTACGAATACCGAACAAAATAGGGACGACGTCAACGTCCGAGAACACCGAACTGGACACGTGATGATGCTTGCGCCGCAAGGTATCATTCTCGTCGGTGGATTGGGCTACAATGCCCGATTTCAGTCCGACGTCCAAACAGTCAAGCTTTTTTAAATCGATCGAAGAGATCGAAGGACGTGTAGATTAATATACTTTTGTAGGAAATCGACTGAGAAAAATGTCGAGCAGGCCTTTAAAAGCAAATAGAATCGCAAGAGAAAGAGATTTAAAAGACAGCCGCAAATAGGATCTATGTAACAAATTTCTAATCACACCACCGCTACGACTACTACTACTTCTATTACTACTGGTACTAAAACTACGCATCGCTAAAACCGGCTGGTCTTTGTAAATTTTTGCTCACCATGCACAACGCTTTGTATCTTAAGCCCATGCCCGGTGTTTCGCCTTCCTCAACTTTATCGTCGCCGACTAACCTCTGACAGCCATCCGCTAAAACTTCCAACTGTTCTTCAGAGCACGTCTCCGCTAATTTTTGAAGTCTCTGTACGATACCAAGTTCTAAGAGAAGCTTCTGTTGCGTCGTTGGACCGAAACATTTCACCTCGCTCGTGTTTTCCTCGTTTCGCTCTTCCACGACGCCTCGTAGCGCGCCAAAATCGACATGTGCCGATAAATCGCACTCGCCTGGACTTTCCAACAGATTTTCTACGAATTTATGATCTTTAATCGCTTCTAAAGTATCTGCCAAAGGTCCTTCGTCGCCGTAATCGATGGCGATAGCCGCGCCGCCTCTCCCGCCGTTCTTCCCCTCGTCGTTGATTCTGTCCATCATTTTTTCCCAATGGACGATACTTTTCGGCGAAACTTCTAATGATACAATCGTTTCGTTGTTCATATCGCTATCACTGCTACTGTTGACATCGGATGATGATGATGACGACGATGATGATGACGATGTCTTTCTCAAACGTCTCTTGACGAGTTGAGAAGAGCTCAACGTCGCGCCCGGTGAAAGTACAAACTCTAAGCTGTTGTTCTCCTCGTTCATCGCGACAAGTTTCTCCACCCATCCACGTTCGGTGCGTCGAAACTGGTGCACGGGTAAAGCGTCGAAAAACTCATGCGCGATGATACACGTTGGACCAGAAGGAACGTCGTCTAATGAGTTGTGCCAATACACCTTCGCGCCGTGCGCGGTTATTCCAGAAACGTTCCCTTTCGTCGATAACTTTTCATCTTCTTCCTCGCTATCATCATCATCATCATCATCATCATCAGTGTTTTTGGCGGCAAACGGATTCGGTTTTATCTCTGCCAATAACGGGTTATTCAAGCTTTCAAACGTCTCCAAACTTCCTTGACATTTCAGCGTCTCGAACTGTTTCTTCCTCAACGCCGGCGAGATTTCAATCAAGTGCACTCGTAAAGCCTCGCTAAACTTTTTAAAGTTACTCGTTCCTCTCAATAAATCCATCATCAACGTCCCTCTCCCGGGACCAAACTCAATCAAGTGTAACTCTTCTGGTTTCCCCAACTGTTCCCAAATCGTCGCGCACCAGACGCCCAACAATTCGCCGAATATCTGCGATATCTCCGGCGACGTCGTAAAGTCGCCGCTCTTCCCGAATACTTTATCTTTCGAAGACGTTTTCGTGTAATACCCGTACGTTGGGTTCGTCAGCGCTTCGGACATGAACTCGTGGACGGTGATTGGACCTCCTCGGAATTTAATCAGCGATTCGATGTGCCCGAGTAAACCTTCATTTTTTTTCGTTTCTATATTCTTGTCGTTATTATTCAAACTCCCTTTCGCATTCTGTTGTTGAACGGTTTCGTACAATCCAGTTCGGTCGATGGCAATCTCAATCATCTCGCGGCGCATTTTGCCTTGCATTTCCCTCTGCCTTTCAAATTCTTCCTTCATTTCCGTCTTCTTTGTCGTCGTCTTCGTCGTCTTGGAATCATCATCGCTTTTATCAGAAGAAGAAGAAGAAGAAGAAGAAGAAGAAGAAGAAGAAGCGCTCGAAGAGGAAACCATTCTGTCGATGTTATTCTTCAACATCATCATCATCGTCGTCGTCCTCATTCGCATCGAAGACAAAGAAGACAAAGAAGAAGAAGAAGAAGAAGACAAAGAAGAAGAGAGAAGCCGAGACGTTGACATTCCTCCTCCTCCTCCGAAAAGTCTTTTCCTCCTCCTCGTCGTCGTCGCGAGAACATCGGTAGTGGTATTAAAAAGCGCAAAAAAAGCGCTTTTGCTCCTCCTCCGAACAAAGCTTTTGCTCATGTTTTTTTTTGCAGCAGTTTTTTCTTTCTTTCTTTGTGGTCGGTTTTTTTCTCCTTGGACAGTTGGAAGAAATTACCCCTTTTTAACCCTTGAATGCCTGGAGCTCCTTTTGGGAGGGTTTTTGCTCTTTTTTGCTCGTTTCGTTCTCTTTTTCTCTCTCTGAAGAAAAGAAAAGAGACTGTCGTCTTGCGCCTCATAATTACTTATCTCTCTCTCTCTGTCTTTTCAGAAGAGAGAGATGTTGACGACGACGAGGAGCGCATCATCCGGGGCCGTGGCGTCCACTTCTGCTTCGTCCAGAGGAGTGAACAACCGCCCCCGCGCGGCGAGATTTTTATCTTCTTCGTCTTCGAGTGTATTCATGAGAAAAGAATTTTCTCAGCTCCTCGTACTCAAAAGCGGCGGCAGAGCGGAAGAGAATTATCCACTCCCATCTTCGCGGCGTTCGAGGCGAGGACACTTCTCCGTTACGCCGCGTTCTGCTTCCGCTTCCTCTCATCAAAGTTTCGAAAACGAAGAGAAAGACACCAACAATAAAGGTGAGATCTTCTTCCCGATCGCCCCGGGACGAAGAAGCGATGGTAAAAGGCACAAAAAGACCGAGATCCACGCGATAAGTGAACCGAGAAAACCGAGCAGCAGCGCGAACGAGGGCAAGACCGGATCTGCGACCTCGAGGGCAAAATCATCGTCTCACAAGGGAGGAAAGAAAAAGCCCTCCTCTTCCTCTTCTTCCAACAAGAGATCGCCTTTACCGAACGGAGGACAGTCTCTTTCACCGAACGGAGGAGGAGGATCTTCTTCTCACTATAAACCGTTCACGCCGACGTCGTCGAAAGTCAGCAACGTGAGGAGAAAAAAATTTGCGCCCTTAATCGCGGGCGTGGCCGATAACGTCCCTCTGGACGAGTTGTTGGAAAAATATCCAAACTTTGCAGATTGTTTAGGACCGAAGAAGTACGATTCTGGACATTTTATTCGATTATACAGCGATTTAGTTCGGTGCGATCGATTGGGAGACGCGATTGATTTGCTGCAACGACTGAGCGACGCCAAGGTTCCGTGCTTGAACGATACGAGAATAAGGAAACACGGGACGGTGGATTTCTTGGTGTCGTGCGAGCGATCGAACAAGTTGAGCAACTCGCCGGTGACGCACGCGTTCACGTTTACGAATTTGGTTTTGGGAGCTGCGAGAGAGGAGTTATCAAACGCAGAAGTTGCGACGATATATAACAAGCTCTTGGCGGTGTGCTCTGCGCACGGAGACTGCGAGGCGGCGGCAAAGGCGTTTGAGCAAATGAAGCAAGATCCAAAAGGGTTAACCATTGACGTCATCACGCACACGAGCTTGATTGTGGCCTACGGGAAGGCTGGGAAAGTCGATTTGGCGTTCGATCAGTTCAATACGATGACGAAAAAAGACAAAATCGAACCGACTATCGTTACGTACGGGGCGTTAATGGACGCGTTGTCTCGAGAGGTTGGAAGGCGTTCGGGCAACGGCGGTTTCAAATCGAACAACAAGAAGGATATTTCGTACGTGAAAGATGCGTTGGATCGCGTGTTTAACTTGCGCTCGGATTTGCAAGCGAGTGGGTTGCAAATGGACGTGAGAGTGTTGAATTGCTTGGTCTCCGCGTGCGGACGAGCGGCGGCTTTTGAAGAGTTGAGAACGGACGCGCTCGATCGCGCTTTTGACATTGTCGCCGAATCTCGTCGAAACGGGTTGTTTCCAGACGCTATCACGTACTCTTCGCTGATGAGCGGGTGTGTCAATGCCGGCGAGCCGCAGAGAGCGTTAGCGTTGTACGATGAAATGGAGACGAAGGGCGTCGCGAGAACGGCGTCGGTGTACGCCACCGCCATTCACGCGTGCGCGACGGAGTACGACTACGACAACTCTGCACCAAACTATCGTAAGGCGTTCAAGATTTGGGAAGAGGTGCAACAAAACAAACCGAGAGTGGTGGTGGATCCAGTTTTATACGCGACGATTTTGACCGTCGCGAGTCGAGCCGGGAACGTTGAAATGTGCGCCAATTTAATCAGAGAGATGGAAATGAACGGATCGATGATGTCGCCTGCGGTTGTTTCGAACATGTGCGGATCGTTTGCGCGAGCCGGTGATGCTGGAGCGGTAGATCGCATCTTATCTGACGCTGAAAAGTCCAATGAAATTGTCCCGCGCGCTTGTTACAACGCGTTGATCAATTCGTTTGCGAGAGATGCTGATCTTGAAGGAGCGACGAAAGCTTACGATCGATTGATTGAATCCGGGCAATCGCCGGATGAGATTACATTCGAAGGACTCATTTTAGCCGCCGCGAAGAAAACAGAAACGCTCGCAGAAGCCAAGAAATTGTTACAAGAGGCGTTGGATTTGGGTTTGCGACCGACTTTACCGACGTACAACGCGTTGGTCAGAGGTTTCGGTCGAGCCGGGGACTTGAACAAAACGTACGCCACGGTCAAGGCGATGAAGTACGCCGGGTACACGCCGGACGAGATGACGTGGAGAGAACTCTTATTCTCGTGCGCTCGTCATGGAAACTGCTTGCTCGCGTGGGATGCGTATAAAAGTTCTCGCGCGGCTGGAATTGCGCCATGTGAGGTGACTTTGAATACCATTCTCGGTGCTATTCTCGCGCACATTCGCACGTTGACAGATCCGACCAGATTAGCTTCGGATAAACCCGGTCACGGATTGACGGATACGACTACGAGTGGTGAAATCGCCAGCTCAGTGGCGCAACCGGCTTGGAAGGAATGGGCTGATCGAGCGACGGCAGTGTTCCACGAAGCGACCACGCACGGTGTGAAACCGAGAGTTGAAACGTTTTCTTCCATGCTCGCGTGTTTGCGACCGCCGACAGATCAAGAAGTGCAGTTAGCGTCGAAGTACGGGGGCGAATCGCTCGCAAGATTGGTCACTCACCAATCAAACGTTCACGAAGATGCGGCGACATACTACCCAACCAAGGCGTTGATATTGTTTGAAGAAGCGCAGGCGATTGGTATCGTACCCCAATTCGAGATGAGCGAAGACTCGGAGTACGACATGCGAAATTTTCCTCCGGCGGCTGCGGAAGTTGCGCTCTTGACGTTGATTCGAAAGATCAAAAGACACGTAGAAGCGCACGGCGAGAAAGATCTGAAGAACAGATTACCAACATTTACACTTCTCGTTCGCGAGAAGCCGGAAATGTTGGTCGACGAAGATGGATACCTCGTTTCGTCTAGCGCGGATGAGTCCCTCGCCGATCGTGGCGCGACGAGACGCTTGGAAAGAACGGGCGAACGTCTCGTCGTGCTTCTGAGAAGATTGCGAATTAACTATGCCGGATCGCTTGAAAGAGGAAAGATTGAGCTCTCTTCCCACATCATGTATCGCTGGATCCACGGTAAATCGTCCGCTCCCCACGCGTTGCCAGGCATGGAGGCGAGATTAGCCGACGACATCACCATGCAGGCGATGCGCATTCGTTCGAGAGATATGATGAGCGGCAGAGGAACTATTGATCATTACGGAAATGACGCGGACGAAGACAGTTCATTCATTCCTGGATACAGAGCCCCGGTGTTTAGAAACCCGAACGCGAATTACGGCCGATCTGATGGCGGATACGGCGCCGGTGGTAGATGGTCTCGAACCGGATGGTCCCAGAGTTCCTACGACGACATTCCTTCGGATCAACATTTGAGCATGGATGACTTGGACGATTTGATCAAGAATAGGACATAAAAATGGGGAAACATGATAATAAGTTGTAAATACAAATAATAAGCAGCGAAAAACACACGCCGCAGCAGTATTGAATTAAATGAATACAGACTACATCTCGTCGTAAAATATTCTCGCTTCAAATTTATTCTCGTGCTCTTTGGATTTCACCACGCCTCTATAACGGCTCTGTCTTCTCTCTATTTTCGCCGAACTTTCAACCAACGCTTCCACGAAGTCTTCGTTCGTGCTAGTGGCTGAGATATTCATATCTTTCAGCTCTTTCAATGTATTTTCGTATTCGCTCATCGGAAAGTTCATCATCTCCCTCGTCTCTTTGGAGTCTCCTCGCATGAAGAGTAAAGCCGCGTCGTGCGCTCTCGCCGCGCTCTCTTTCGTCGTCCAAGTTCCGAGCTCGTATCTTTTATTCACCCCAATATCTACGAACGACGACCACCGCGTTACAAAAGCAGGGCGAAACACGCCGTTATACTCTCGCGTGTGTTGCATCATCGCATCCTCCGCGGCGGCGACGTTACACGCGTTCACAGGGGCTGTCACAGAGCGTCGAAGAACAGGATTAGTATTATTCAGCATCTCTTTTTCTTCTTCATCTTCTCCTCCTTTTTCTTCGAGAACTGTCGATGGAAGAGAGGAAATGAAATGCGATAGGAACGACGGTTGATGATGATGATGATGATGACGATGGTGTTGGTGATGATGTTGGTTGTTGTTGTTGTTTATGTACTCGCTGTTTGTTCGTCGAAGAAGAGGAGGAGACTGGAACGAAAACGCGCCGCGACCAATGTCGTCGTCGTTCTCGTCGTCCTCACCCGCTTCTTCCTCGTCGTCCACGATAATCGCATCGTCGACGTCGATGTACTGTTGTAACATGTTCGCGGCGGCGATGTCGTCGATGAGACTCGCCGCCGGCGAGACCATTTTTCTGAAGAGGTCCCTCTCCCTCGTATTTTTTCGATTTGTAAATACGAACCCAAACAAAAATAATAAGAGAAGAAGGGAAAAAGGAGGAAAAGAAAACGAGGAGCAGTCGTACCAAGGTACAAGAGTTACGAATACTTACAACATTGTGTATTAAAACGAAGAACACGCTCTCTCTCATCTCATCGTCCTATTCACAAATTATTTATTAATTCCAAATAGCTCGGAACTCCTCCTCTTCTTTCAAAATCTGGTCCTCCGTGACCCACACTTCCGTATCTACTACGTCTCTCTCGGTCGCCGCGAGTTGTCTCATAAACTCAGCGTGTAACTCGTGCGAAGCTTTGTGACACAAGACGTGCCCGATGGGAACGCCAGCCATGCCGGGTTCTGCGAATAAGCTCATGTCGCCAATTAAGTCCAAAACTTTGTGCCTCGCGCACTCGTTTTCCCAGCCGTTTCGCATGGGCGGATTTAAAAATTCAGTCCCGTTGGCGATTAAACTACACGAGGCGGTCCCACCTTTGATAATGTCGTGTCTGTAAAACGCCATGTAATCTTGAATGGTACCAAAAGTTCTCGCCGGCGCGATGACGACGTCGTACTTCGCATCTTCTAAAGGCGTCCATGAAAACCATTGCTTCCCGATGGCGGTCGACTTGTACGTCAAATCGATGCCGTAGGAAATTTTTGAGTGATCTTGCGGCGTGAACATGATGAACGCGTCCTTATCTCTCACAATGACCGGTTCTCTCGGTTTATACTGTTTCTTTGGAACTTTCTCTCCGCCTTTATCGTTTGCGTCGCTCGCCGGCGTCACTCCGGCTTTGCAAATTTCGTGCGCCCAGTGCCCGGCGCCGCCGTCTAAAATAGGCAATTCACCCGTTCCCCCGATCTCTATTCTGCAGTTATCTACACCGAGCGCTTCTAAAGCCGATAAAAGGTGTTCTGGTTTCGTCACCGCCGCTTCATCTGTCCCGGGCGCGTTCAACACGCTCGAGATTTGTAAACCTTTCGCCAAGTTTGCCAAATTCGCCTGCACTCTCGTCTCCGATCCTTGGTTCCTTAAAAAGTCCCCGGGAGAGTCAATCTTTTCCTTATCCTCTCTTTTCAATATCGACTGGTTTCTCAAAATTTCTTTCCTATCGTTCGGGTCGTTCGAAAGCATCGCTCTCGCGCGTTCCAACAATAACTTATTCACCTGCGCGTCCGACAGCGCACCTCCGTCCTCGTCTTCGCCCGTCTCCTTTTCGATCGAGTCGTCCGAAACGCGAACAAAATACCGTCCTTCGTTCGCGTACGCCGGGCACACTCTCACAATTTCGTCTTCACCAGAGTGTAAACCAAACCCGGAAACCACGAACGCCTTCTTGACTGTTTGTTGATACGAGCGGTTCGGCGGGTACGCTTTCGGTTCCGCCCGAATCGCCTCGTTCAAGAACGCCGAGGGAAGGTCTTCTTCGACTGCGGATGATGATTCTTTCGTGGCAAACGCGGTCGTCATTTCGCCTCGTCTTCTTCTTCTCTGTTCTTGTCGTTGTTTATTATCATCCTTCGATGACGGAGTGGTTGCACGCGAAGAAGAAGAAGAAGAAGAAGAAGAAGAATTAGGTCGTTGCCCCCTTTTTGGGGTGGCGGCGAAATTGGACGACGACGACGCGTAGGAAGTCGACGCCATCATCTTTTGTTTTCTTTCTTCTTCTCAAATAATCAGATTTCAGCAGCGACACGAGTAAAAACGCTCTCCTTTTCGATCGTCCTCGTCTTCGTCGCGAGAGAGAGAGAGAGAGAGAGAGAGAGAGCACAGAAATATCTCGAAGCACGCGCACTAACG
>JACLAB010012413.1_pt1 | contig 23791 bp, 12 predicted proteins | sample 8027921 | NCBI WGS metagenome assembly JACLAB01 (sample SAMN15725117, study PRJNA655200) | protist metagenome | isolation source: fluorescence activated cell sorting (FACS) single amplified genomes of... | place: USA: West Boothbay Harbor, Gulf of Maine | collected 2000-07-19
TTGGTAAACGTGACTTGACGGTTGCGCTCGTCGGCGATGCGCTCAATCTTAATCTTCTTCCGACCCATGTCTGCGCGCGTACGTGCGATGCAACCTCACGCGTCGCGCGCATGCCACACCGCACGAGGCCACGGATGCGAAATCACGCGTCCGCGTCGATGAATGCGCGCGCGTCGACGCCGCGAAGCGCGCGCTCGAGCGCACAGTTGACTGCGCGAAAGCAGTTGACCACGCCTGTTCGCGGCTGCCTCACGCGCGCGCGCGCGCGATACTCGACGTGCGCGCGCGCGTGGGACGCGAAGGAAAAAGTCTCGCGTCGCGGCGTGCGCGCGGCGCGGCGAAAAATGCGCGCGTTGCGGCGTGCGGCGTCAAGTGACGCTTCATCTCTCTGTGCATTTTGGTCTTCAGGGGGCTCTATACCCTCAAGTGGTTTGAACCAATTCATGCATTCTCCCGTCGCCACACGCCATCGCGGCGAGTGCGTGCGAGCGAAACGCGCGAAACCGCGCGCGGCAAACATAATGCCGCCCTCGTCGTCGTCCGTGCGCGCGTTCGTCGCCTACCGCAGCGTGTTCACGCCCGGGAAGACTGGCCGAGGTCGATCGGTGAAGTACCATCTCATCGACGACGCCGGGGAGGAAGTATTCGCGGCGTACGCGGATGAGAGCACGCCCGGGGATTCGCATTACACGTATAAGAATGCGCCGGGGTTTACCGCGCATGGAGCGATGATGTGTCATAATCGAAAGGCGTTGCATGAGTGGTTGAATGAGATTGTGCGGGTGACGAGCGGTCGCGTGGTGGATGGGCCGATAACGGCGCAGAATGTGAAAATGAATTCGAAAAGGGATGATAAACGCGCGCAAAATGCGGCGCGGCGGCAGGCGTACGCGGCGGCGCAGGCGCACGCGCACACACAAGGAGGCGTGACGGTGTCCACGGCCAAGGCGGATGGGAGCGCGCGATTCGTGAGTTATTCGCAAGAAAAGTTTACGTTTCCGGATGGACGTCGTGGCGTGCGATTTTACGTCGTGGACGAAGCTGGCGTTGCCACGCTTGCAGTGGAAGGCGAGGAGCGCGAAACGCGCGATGGACATTATCAGTATAAACGTGTGGATTCGTTCACCGCCGGAGCGCCGTTGCGTTGCGGTAACTTGAGCGGTGTGCACAAGTGGTTAAAGGACCACATCGCGGGTGGACAGCTTGTTGGGGTGAATTTCCCATACGCCAATGCGAACTCATCCATGAAGGATAAATCCACGGTGTCGAGTACTGTAGCGTTGATGCGCAAAAAACGTGGGGATATTGCAGACGGCGTGAGCTTAATCGACCCAGCAGTCGCGGTACAAACCAAAGTTGAGGAGCGCGAAGCGAAGTGGGCGATTGCGCGCCGTGCGGCTCTGGCATACGTGCGCGAACCCACACATCCCGATCACGTGGCAGACTTGGAGGAAATCACATCGACATTGAAGACTGTGAAAACGGAGAATAAAAAGTCTTCAAAAAGCGTCGTCGAAGCCGTCACGGCGTTTCGAATGCTCAATTCTGTCTACGTGTCTTTGCACACGTTGGACTGTTTAGAAATCAAAGACGTCGTTCTCAGCCTTCAAAAGCACCCCAATGAAACGATTTCTGACTTAGCAAAGCAAAGCTTGCAGCGATGGCTCGGGGCGCTTTATAGCCACATCGGTACGCTCGCGAGCGTGTACCAACGTCCTTTGCTGCAGCCTGTGCGTCATAAAGTTGGATATGGGCCGCCAAAAGAAGCTGGGCGAGAAGACAAAGCGCAATCACCACCGAGTCTGCGACATCGTGGAGTGACTTCCGGGATAGAGGCGCCAACTGCAGTGGTGGGAACCAAGCGCACCGCTGATGGTTTGCCGTCGACGCCGACGGTGATGAAAAAGCAAAACATTTCTGGCTTACCCGTGAGTACGAAAACGAACTGAAATATGATTATTTCTCATTACGGTTAAAATGTAGCAGTATTCAATACAAGAAGTCTAGTTTCTAAAATGTTCCGGCGTTTTTCTCAACCCAGCGCGTCGCGTGCTTTCCTTTGATGGCGACGATGTTTGCCGCGCCGACATCCCCAGTTTGGAATTTAATGTCGGCCGCGCGAAGGACAGTTTCGATCGCTAAAAGTCGTCGTTGCGCCCCACCCTTCCGGCTCGCCTTACCAGCATAAATGAATAGCGCCGAAGGCAAGTCCTCAACCTTGAGTTCAGACAAACGTTGTAAGAAGACAAAGGTGGCGACTACGGCTTCAGTTCGGGACAACTGGTTCATGTTGATTGTGCACGCCCCAGCTTCGGGATCTCTGAGCGAAAGCGAAGTCGACAAATCTTCATAGACGCCCGATTCTACACCGTTGGCGTAAATTTCGCGCAGCATTGATACTTTTGAGCTGTGTACGAAGGATTCGCCATCGCCAGACTCAAGAGCGTGCTTGGCCACAGCAGACTCGGCGCCGCCAGGTCCAAGGACGGCGTCAAAAATCGTCGTGTATGTCTCTCTATTCGGTATGAGATCACGGTTTGACATCGCGCGCTCTTGCATCATTTTGAAGTACTCCATAGCCTTGTCTCCGCAGTCGGCACGCCCCAGGGCGTTGATCAAAACATTGAAAACAATTGTGTTCGGCTCAATGCCGTTCGATTCCATCTCGTTGAATAGTCGAATCGCCGTCTTCCCATCACGAGACTTAGCGCACGTTGAAATAAGGCTGCCGTACGTAATGACGTCTGGCTGGACGCCCAATTTGCCCATCGCGTTGTACAATTCAAGACCCGCTTGCACCGCCGTTTCGTCCTCCTTGGCGTTGAGCCCAGTTGCGTGAATCAATCGGTTAAGCGTGCTGAGTTCGACTTCAAGACCAGACTCGCGCATTTGCGTAAACGCGTCAAATGCAAGTTCAGGCCTGCCAGCCTTGGAAGCGGCGTCAATGAGCAAAGCAAACGTGTTTTTGTCAGGCTCGACGTCGCCGCTCTCGCGCAATTCACTGAAGATTTCAAACGCCGCCTCGACGCGCGGCTGCGGTGCATTAACACATGCCGCGAGAAGAGCGTTATACGATTGTTTTCGCGGTGCCAATCCCGCCTTTTTCATCGACACGAATACCTCCAACGCTTGGGGGACAAGTCCGCTCTTTGACATGGCGTCGATGACGGTTTCGTACGTCTGTCTAGACGGCGTCACGCCCGTGTCGACGAATTCTTCAAATGTTCGCACCGTAAGATCGTATTGTTTGGCGCGATAGGCGGCAAGAATCAGAATATGGTACGCAGCCGGAGGCGGGGTGACGCCATCGGCCAACATCTCTTCGAATAATCGGCACGTGCGCACGAGGCGCTCTTGTGGACCTTTCCTCTTGCCGATGTCGTTATCCGCAACTGCACGCAAAAGCGTGACGTACAAGCGCGAGCCAATAGGCACCATTTTATACTGCATGTCATCTTTGACGCGTAGCGCATCTCGTATCATGCCCGCCTTCAACGCCAACTCGATGGCGAGGTAAAACGTTCTCGAGCTCACGCTCACGCCCGCATCCGCGAGCGCGTCATACACCTGCACCGCGCGTTCTGGCGCCCCAACGTTCCGGCACACCAACATCACCGCAACATACGTGCTCTCCACCGGTTCCACTCCGCAGTCGCGCATCTCCTTCACCAGCATCAATACCTCCTCCATGCTCGTACACAGTCGCACGGCGTCGTTGCACTTGGTCACCGTGTCCTCGCTCGCCACGTCCACGCCTTCCTCATACAAAAAACCCAGCTTATCGCTCTTCGCCCCACCGCCGTTCGCTTTAATACTCGCTCGTCGCGCATCCCCTTGCGCGCGTCGCACCGCTGTGCGCTTCTCCCGTCGTTCCGCGCGCAACTTATCCACGCGGCTCGCGCCCGTCGTCGCGCCGCCGCCGTCGCCCTCGTCCATGGTGCCTTTAAACACCCCCGGGTCTTCCGCCTTGAGCGCCACCTCGAAGCGCTGCACTTCGTCCTCGTGGAAACTTTCGAGCGCGCTTAAAAAATCCCCCGCGTCGATGTCCTCGGGCGTCGCCGATGGCGGCGTCGGCGGCGCATTCGAGCTGGAGCTGCGAGCGGCGATAAAGTGCGCGCGAAGCGCCGCCGAGGCTGACGCTCGCGCGCTGCGCGACGCGCGACGCGACGCGCGGTGGCGTTGCGATGCGCGTGCGTTCGCGCGCGTCGGTGTCGTCGTGGACGCCCGCGCGGCGGCGCACGCGTGAGACATGGGCGCCGTGTCGTGCGTCGTGGTTTGAGGCGCGTGGCGTGACGTCATCATCATCCAACGCGCGCGGTTCGGGCTCGTCGGCGTCGATTGCGTGCGCGATCGAGGCGCACAGGCGCGCATGAATGCATGTGCGTGAATATTAAAACAAATCTGAGCGCTATGGGTTGCGTGAGGCGACGACGTCAGTGGTCGCCGTCGGTGGTGGGATTTTTTTTGGTCGTCGGCGCCGGCGCGTTGGCTTTGATGTAGCCGGCGCGTGTGGAGAAGAGACTAGTGTCTCGATTGACGACGGCGTCTTTGGCGGTGGTAATGGTGGCGGAGCGACCGCTTTCGCCATACGCGTGCGTGAGCATGGATTTCCACGTGCGCGTATCGGAGTCTTGCGCGCGCCAGCCGTCGGATTGGTGCTCTTTGCCGTCGCCGAGCATGAGCGCCGGGACTTGTTTGTCGATGGAGAGACGGGCTTCGGCTTTGAGTAACTCAGCCTTGTCGCTACCATTAACGCCTGAGTTGAAGTTCAGCGATAACGACGGGGTTGTTGGGTATGCGCGTTGAGCGTACGTCATTAAACGCTTGATACTTTGCAAGTATTTCCGCGTCTCTTCGTCGTGCATGGCGTGCGCCTGCGACTGCGCTCCAATTTTCTCGCGCGCACTACGCGCGTGAATACCAACCATAGTGACACCAATAGGCCACGCGGCGTTACCGATGGCGATGCCAATGTATGCATCCGCCGCCTTTTTGTAGTTTCTCGCCTTCATGGCTTGCATAATCAAGTACAACACGCGTTCAACGTCGCCAGGCAGCGACCGGCGCTTGATGCGTTTGAACAACGGTTTCAAGTGCTGTTGCGTCGTTTTGAACGTCGAAATCATTTGACGTCCTTCGTGCGTATAGCACCACTCTTCGGACTTGTGATCTAATTCAGCTTCCCACTCTTTTACGAGAGATTTCAAGTACGCCGCGACTTGGTCGATGGGTTCGAGCGCCTCTTGCTCGCGCTGCTTCTTCACCTTAGCCGCGGCCGCGGCGAACGAATCCATCAATGCCTTTTCCTCTGCGCTCATCTCAGGTGTGTCGTCCGCATCGCCCGCGCCCGCGCCTCCGCCATCCTTCGCCTTGCCCTTATTATCCGCCTCTTTGGCTTTGTCCTTTTTCTTTTGCGCAAACGCTTGCACGCGCTCCGCGTCCTGCAACTTTTCATTCACCTGCGTCGCCGTGAGCGTCGTCTCATCCGCCACAGAAATATTCTTCGTTGCCACCTTCAAACGGAAAATTCTGTCCTCTCTCATCTCCCCAAACATCGTCGCCGGTTGCCCGAGCGTCCTCAGCCGTCGAATCGTCTCCTCGACGCTCAACGCGTCCATCTTTGCATCCTCCTCCTCATCTTCCAAGACCCGCACGTGCGCCGCAGACGCCGTGCGAGCGCTCTCACGAGACGTTCCCGCGGGTGCGTCACGCCCGTGCGCCTCGTCCTCGCTCTCTCTCGCGCGCTTCCCCGACATTCCCTCGCCTTCTGCATCGCTCGCGCGCTTAATCGCGCCTTTCGGTACGTACTTCGCCGTCGACGCCGCAGCTTTCGCCGCACGCTCGGCGCGCATGCGCGCCATCTCTTTCATCAGTGCGTCTGACATCGCGCACGGTGACTGAGGCGCGCGTGACGACCGCGAGGCGCGCGTCAATGGCGTTTTGGCGCCATTTCGTCGAGAAAGTCACGTGTTTAGCACGCGACGCGATCTCGACACAATCACGCGCGTGGATGGTCCGTGACGCGACGTCGTTCGCCTCAATCATCGCACGAGGGTATACGATAATGCGTACGTGCATGCCGAGCGGTTCTGTGGCCTCACACGCGGCGTCGCGCGTGTTGCAGCGCGGGAATGGTGGTCGGATGCTTGCGAGTTTGAAGACTACAAATACAAAGCCAATGGTGCCGACGATTCGTGGCGAGGGACGACGATCGTTCGCGGCGCAGGCGCAAATGAACTATGGACGAAACTCGTACACGCCGGCTGGGCCGCGCGCGACGCGAGTGCGTGCGTACGCTGGTGACCAGCATGAGCAAACGGCGCCTCCGAGCACGGTTACGTGGACGCCGGAATTGGCGAACAGCGTGACCATCATCGGGAACGTCGGTGCGGATCCGGAGATTCGACACTTTCAATCGGGTACGTGCGTTGCGAACGTGCGCATTGCGGTGAATGGAGGACGAAAATCCGAGATGCAAGATGGCGTCGTCGAGGAGGACAAGACAAACTGGTTCGCGGTGGACGTTTGGGGTGAAGAGGGACTCCGCATGGCAGAACACGTTCGCAAGGGGCGTACGATTTGCGTGCAAGGTCTGTTAAAGACTGATACGTGGACGGACAAAGATACGGGCGCGCCGCGATCTCGAGTGAAGATTGTCGCCAAAAACTTTTCCTTTGTGCAGAGCTCCAAGTCGGATGAACAACGCGACGGCGGCGCTGGAGGTGGTGGTTACGAAAGCAGCTATACTCCCGCTGCTCAGGCGGCGCCTCGTCAACAACAAGCTAGACAACCACAAGCATCGCAGCAAATGGGCATGCCTGCTGGTACGTCCCCGAAGGAGGCGCTCTGGCGCTCTCTCGCTGAAGAGCCGGATACGTGGTGGGATAACCGCGACCGCAAGGCCCAACCTGGTGCGAACCCTCGTTCGCCGGATTTCAAGCACAAAGAGTCTGGTGAGGCGTTATGGATCGAAAGCCGCGACACGCCGGCTTGGGTGTTGGAAACGTTGTCCGAAGGCGGTGGTCAACAGGCGCAACAGCAGCGGCAACAACCGGCGAACGACGGTTACTACGGAGCTTCAAACCCGGGCGCTTACGAACCCGATTACAATCAGCCGTACGGACAACAAGCGCAATACGCCGGCTATCAACCGTTGCAAGAAGGCGGATACACGCCGGCGCAAGAGTTCAATCCTGATGACCCTCCGTTTTAGTTGGCGTTTTCGCTCCGAATTTACGACGATGACGATGTATGAAGAAATTGAGAATGTTGAGCGCTCGCTTGTATTGCAATGCTGAGAAACCAACCATGCCTTTAAAAATCTACTTACTTCTTGCTTCGCTTACCATAGTGAATTTTGAGCGCACCATCAATATCTCCTTGCGCGCAGCCCGCAGCTCTGAAGTGCTCCAAAGCCGTGTCCAAAAGTGGCTGCCAATCTTTACCTAAGCGCGCTAGCATTTGCGAATGCTCAAATAACGTGTTTCCGAGCATCACGGTGACTTGTGCCTTGAGAGACGGGTCATCTTCCGCCGGCGGCTCCTCACCCTTCGCCTTGGCTTCTTCTACAAGCTTCGCGTACTCAGCCTTTTCTTCCTCTGTTTTTTCCTTCGGTTTCTCTTCGGGCAAGGTCTTGAGGACCGCCTCGTAGTCTGCGGCGGCGCCGACAAATTCGGCTACAGCTTCCGCAGTACGCGCCTTCGCATCGTGTCCCTTCGGCACCTTACCTTCATTACCACTCAAACCGGCGGCGGCGCAAAGCAAGCGCGCGCGCTCATAGCGTCGCTGCGCGAGAGCAATGGTCGCGTCGTGGAAATCCGCCTTGATCGCAAGCGAGGACGTGAAGCGTTCCTTCGCCGCGTTGAGAAGCGTTTCGACATCATCGAACGCTTCAGCGGTTGCGATCGCTGCACCCGGCGGACCGCCTTCCTCCACAGGTGGTTCACGACCACCATCCATCTTTTTGCGCGCTTCACACATGTGCACATTACCCCAGTTGAACATCGCCACCGCCGCCGCTTCTTGGAACTTACTAACCGCGGTGGTAAACATCTCTTGCGCCTGGTCGTTAGACACGCTCGGGCTGACGCCTTCGCTGCACAAGTTCATACCCTGTGTTTGCAAAACAAATAATCAAAAGGTTAGTCAACCAAACGAGAGCGAGCGAAAACGCGAGTCAACTCAAGGACCCCTCCAAATTGAAGCTCACGATAGGAGCGAAAGACATTTGCAAAACATTAATCACGGAAATCATGAGTAGTAAAGTTTTTTGTTTCGTCATTGCTTCGTTTGGAGAGTTTGAACGCATGACGAGCGAAATCAATAGGGGGAGCGGAAAAACAAAACGTACCTCTTGGTGAGCTTCCAAGTGCCCTTCAGCGTCGATGCCGAGATGCTCACGGAACAAAGCTGCGAAATCCAAGATCCATTCATCAATCTCAACAACTTCATTCGGCGCTAAACCTGCAGGGTTACCGTTTTCATCAACGAGCGCAATGTCCTCAATCTTTGGCAAGTCTTGAACGAAAAGCTTGACGTACGGGATGAGGGGCGGCTTTTCCATTTCGCTCAAGCGCTGAGACGTGGAGTAAATAGCCGCTTGGAAGTCCTTCGTGGACTGAATCGTCTGCATATTGCCGTTCGCATCTTCATATTTGATCGAGAACTGTCCAGCCGTTGGATACTTGTTGGCGATGCTCGTCACCAAGTCTCGGTGGGAGAGCGTGCTGTACACGTTGAACATGCGCACGTCACCGCCAAATACACACTTCAACGTAATAGCCGGCGGTTGTTGCTGCTGTTGCTGCTGCGCTGCCTGGATCGCGGCTTCTTGTTGCACCGCTTGCTCAGGGCTCGGGTCCGGAGTCGCCGCCGCGACAGCCTTCTTACCACCCTCCTTGGACTTTTTCGCCGGCTCGAGGTTCATGCCGCCCAACCCCGCGGGGGCGTCCTTGGTCGTCACCCCATTCAAGCGATCAAGCGCCTTCTTCGCATCAACGTTCGAAGAATCAAGCGCAAGGACATTGGCATAATCCTTCTTCGCCTTACCCGCGTTCCCGAGCGACGCATACGCGTTCGCCCGGTGGAACATCGCCTTGTGCGACTTGGAATCCACGCGCAACGCCTTGGACGCCTCAGCCACGACATCGGCATAAAACCGCATCTGGTAATAGCACGCCGCCTTGTTCGAATACACCTGCGCTCTCATTTCATCCTTTTCCCCGAGCAATCCAAGCGCTTGATCGTAGAACGCCAACGCCTTTTTATACTCGCGGTTCTTGTACGCCACGTTGCCTTCCTCTTTAATCTCCACCGCGCGAGAGAAAAATACCGCGTCGTCGGGGTCCGCGCTCGCGCCGGCGTGCTTCATGGTCGAAGAGGTGAACGGTGTGCGAGGGTGCGTCGCGGTCGGCGTCGCGTGCGCGCGTCGTCGTGTGACGTCGGCGTCGCGCACGCGCCCAATCCAAGCCCTCTGCGCTCAGGGTTTCGTGGAGAGCCGCCACGTCACGCGTCGCTATGTAAACGCGCCACAGTATGAGGATGTAGTACTATGGGAGATCATAGACTATGTAAAACAAAAAATGACTGTGAACAGACGTTTTGGATTTAAAGTAAGCCAAGTGTGTACTGAGGAAGCCATGTGTTCTATTTATGTGCACCAAGGACGCGGTTGGCGCCCAACGCGCGCGCGCGACGCGCCGCGACGCCACTCGCGCACCGCTCGACGGCATGCCCCCCCCGCGCGTGCTTCCGCACCAGAAGCGTCGTCAGCGTCGTCTCGCCAAAGCGCTCGTGCGCGTGGGTGGGATTTGCGTCGGTGCGGTCGCGCTCATGACGTTGTATGCGCAGTTTTCGGACGATGAGCAGTACTCCGCGCGGGACTTTACGCGCGCGTTTCGAGGCACCGACGTCGCGGGTGGGATCGAGTCCACGACGGGGGATATTAAGCTCGGTGACCCGACGTCGTATACCGATCGCGAGGTTGCGGATGGGGGTGTGCGGTGCGGTGTCGGCGGGATGGCGTTTGGGAAGCGCGCGTGGGATTGTCCGAGCGAGCGCTCGTATTCAGAGTTGGATGTCGTGAGCGTGGCGGTGAAGCCATCGTGCGTGAATGCCGTGGCGGTTGCGGCGTTGAATCAATACATAGGCCCTAGACGGATTGTCATCGTGGCCCCGGGCGCGCAACAGTGTGAGTTGTTTCGAAAGATGGCGTCAAACGTTGAGTGTCACGTAGAGGACGATTTCCTGGACGGCGTCACAAAGGCTGAGGCGAGTAAAATATTGGAACGATTGTATCCTTCTATAGTGGCGAATGGAGGTGCGGATAGCCAGTTCGTCGGCCGTCAACTCGGTGGATGGTACTTGCAACAGTTGTTGAAGCTCGGCGCCGCAAAATCGACGGCGGTGAAGAGTCCGGCTTTAAGTCGAAAATTCTTGCTTTGGGATTTAGATATGATTCCTTTACGCCGTCAACAGTTGTTTGAGGTCGACCCGAACACGAACGTTAAGCGGGCAGTACGTCAGATAGGAGGTAACGTCATTCGTTCGTACGACGGCAGTTACGAAAAGTTGATGCAGGGGCGCGAGAAAATGGCCTACGCCGTGGACGGTACGTCATACGTCACTCACCAAATGGTTGTTGATGCAGATATTATGGATGAAATGCTCGCAACGTTTGCTGAAGTCGCCAAACCAGAAGAAGACACAACACTGCCGCCGTGGGCTATTGCCATCTTGCAGTCGCTCGATGAGGAGAATTTGCACTTGGGTTTCTCTGAGTATGGCTCATACGCGTCGTATGTGGACAAACATTATCCAGATATGGTGGATGTGGAGGTACGCAAGAATTGGGCACGGGCGAGTGGGGGGAAACTCGGGATTTCACTTCAAAGATGGATGAATCACGACGGGCTATGCTGCCCGGGTCCCGGCGTACTCAATTTGATGCGCTCTAGGCGCTTCCAATACGTTGGACACGAGATAGGCCACGTCGAGAGTTGCGCATACAACTCTCCTGCGCACGCGTTGTCGTATGGATATGACGGATCTGCTCTCCGGGCGAGCATGTACTCAAACACAGATTAAATTATTCTCCCCATGAAAGTTGTAGCGCTGCAAAACTTTCCAAATAAAATAAATAAAACCAAACAGTAGCGTGTATTACAAGTATTAGATTTCTCTGTCGCAACAAAGATATTACCCTAGTAGCGACTTTGACGTTTGGACGTCATAGAACCTGACCTTGCCGTCGTCACCGCCACAGCAAAGTCTCTCGCCGCCGTGGTAATCGACGGCGAAAACTTTGCCTTCGTGCGTTTGGACGCTATGCAAAGGTAATCGCCCTCTGATGTCCCACAACTTGACGTGACCGTCATACGAACTACTTACTAGATGATGTTCGTTCGTTGGGCTCCATCTTATACTCGATATCCATCCCTGCGATGTGTGAAAAATGTAACAGTCAGTCGTTGAGTTGGATTTATTGCGCGCGATTCGCAACTAGCGAAACACAAGTCTCAGTAAAAAATTAGAGTGTTTGATTTAGCCCTCACACACGAGTGTCTGGAATCGGTTAGGTTCACATCCTTGACTTGTTTAAGATATTTGCGCGAGCGAACACGTTGTAGACGACGACGTACCTCATGAGATTTGAGCTTGAGACATCCTTTCGCTGTCGCGCCTTCGCGCGCATCCCATACATTTACCACAGCGTCAACGCCACCGAATGCAATCTTATTCCCTCCAGCCGTTACAGACAAACAATGTACGCCGTGATGTGTGCTGTGCGATTCTATTTCTTCTCCAGTTTCAATGTTCCACGATCGAATGGTATGGTCGAACGACCCCGTCCAGAGAACCTCTGACGACGCCCACGACACTGCGCGGACTTGATCCGTATGGCCATTCAGCACGAGCTCCTCGCCGAGGCCTAATTGCGGTTCATCGACATCCATATCATCATCATCGACCTCTTTTGATTTCTTACGTTTCTTCACCTTTTTCTCCTCGGCGAATTCGCCGCCGTCGAGCTTCCACACGCGAGCCGAGCCGTCGACCGAAGCGGTTGCGAACACCGCCACACCGAAAGCCGCTGCGATATCCGTCACTGTACCCGTGTGACCTTTGAACACGCGAATGTCACCAACATCACACTTCTTTCCCTTCACCGTCACCGCGTACGAGCGCGCGGTGCCGTCGGCAGAGGCCGTCAATACCACGGCGGATTCGCTTCCGGCGGAGCCGTCGCTCGGCGGCGCCAAACTCACCGCGCACACGTGCGCATTGTGCCCATCGAGCTCGGCCAAGAGTTTACCTTTCGGCGACCACAATCGAGCCTTATTGTCGTATCCTCCACTCACCACCGCGGTAGCCCAACTGCCATCGACCGAACTCACCCAGTCGTCGTGCGGCGCCGTCTCCGCCGCCGTCGGCGGCCCGAGCGCTGGTACGTATTCCACAACTAACGTCGCCTCCGCGCTCGCACGAACCTTCAACGCCAACTTCGCCAATGACGTACGAAGCAACACACCATCAACCAAAAAATCAAACGGCGTCGGCGTCTCGGTGCCGAGTAAGTGATTCACGACTTCGCTCAAACCGTAGCGCGTGAGCTTCCCTGGTACCGTAATCGGCGATTCCGACACACGAAACGCCTCTGGCAAGCGCGTGACGAAACTCACGGCGATTTCAACATCATCACCACCGTTTGCGCTCATCGCCCTCGCCCCGGCACGCGGCGCGCGTCGATAAATTCAACGTCACGTGCGCGAGCTCAGGCGCCGCAGCCGCCACGAAGTCGCCAATCGCAATCACCCCTCGTGCGCGTCTCTCACCGCTCGCTCGCGCACGTCGCACGCGGTGTACGTCGAACACGCGTCGGGCACGCGCGCCTGTCTCGACAGTGCCGTCGTCGACGCGTCGTCGCGCGCGATTGTGACGCCAGGGTGTGCCTCTTCGAATTGCTGCGCGTCAAACCTCGACGCGGCGTCGCACGCGCGCGAGATCACATCCGTGAGCGCGTGGGCGTGCGCGTGAGATTGCGTGGAACGCGCGCGCGCGTCGCACGAAGGCGCGCGCGCGCGACGTGTGCTTGAGCTCTCGGTGGTGAGCAGCGCATCGGACGTTGGACGTTGGCATCGATTCGCGTGTGGGTGCCACGCCGCGCGTCGTCGTCGCGTGCACGCGCGTGCGGGTGTCGGCGGAAGCACTTTACGCGCATCACTCGCTCGTTCGTTCGAGCGATCGCGTGCGCGGTGGACACTGCGCGGTAGACGCGCGCGAGGAGGATGTTTTCGCCGCGCGACAGCGAGGAGGCGTTCGCCGTCGGTTCGCGAGAGGCGCGGGGCGATGGCGAGCCTGCGAGCGCGGTAACTCGTCGACGCACTCGTATAGGGAGTGATGTAAACGTTGAGAGCTCGAATGCGCTTTTAGAACGAGCGAATAGCCATGATCAGGCGGGGTATTTAGGGACGTCGGTGCGACGAGGTGCGGCGGCGTTTCCTCGCGAGGCAAAGACAAAACAAGATACTCTCGGGCAATTGCTGGAGAACATGTGTTTGACCGTACTTGATGACGGGGAGAAGGCGATGCATGATGATAGCGCGCTGAGGGATCACGTCGAGACGGAGTCTCGAGGGGCTAACCCGACGGTGTTTGCAAAGTTTAGTAGGGACGTTCACGCGCGAGTGCAAGCATTGATGACGAGCGACGACGTGGATAAAAAGCTTGGCGGCTTGCGTGCGATTGATCAGTTGATAGAAATCGAGTTTGGTGAAGACGTTGAAAAGGTGAAGATGTTTGCAGACTATTTGCTGAACATCATGACTTCTAGCTTTCAACAACCACTCGAGTCGATGGATGAATCCGGAGTTACGACCGCCGCCGCACCCTTGTCCGACCGCCGTGCACCCTTGTCCGATGATCCAGTATGGATTGGCGAGCGCACAGCAGAGCTCGTGGAGTTGACAAGCGCTGTACTCGGTCGACTAGTGCTTCATAGCGGCGCTCTGACGACGGAAATCGTCGACTCTCAAGTCCAACGCGCGATTCAGTTGTTAGGCACGAAGGATGAGAGTCAAGTCGTGCTCAGCATGAAACGATACGCTGCATCGCTGACGCTCATGGAACTCGCGCGAAATGCGCCAACAATCTTCAACGTACACGTTCCAGTATTCGTATCGTCGATTTGGAGCGCTTTACGTGATCCGTCGTTGATGGTGCGTGAAATGGCTGTAGGCGCGCTTCGCGAGTGCCTCGTCGTCACCGAACAGCGCGAGACGAGATATCGCGTGCAGTGGTATTATGAACTTTACGAAGCGTGTCGCGCGGGTTTGAAGCAAAAGTCCAAAGTAGAAGAAATGCATGGCTCATTACTTGTGTTTGGAGAACTTTTACGACGCACGGGTGAATTCATGTTGAGTAGATATCGTGACGTCGCAGAGACTGTTTTGCGGCTGCAAAGCGCAAAGGAGTCTATTATCCGACGAACGATTGTGAGTTTGATTCCCAAACTTGCAACGTTTAGCCCGCAGAGATTCGCAGATTCTTATCTCGTTGAGTCGTGCGCGTTGATTTTGACCACCATACGTTCGCCGAGCGATCGTTCGGCCGGTTTCAAGGCGCTGAGTAAATTAGCCGCCGCGATGTCCCCAGTGATTGACGTCGACGGCGATCCCAACAAGATGGGTGTAGGAAGCTCTTTGTTGCGATATCTTCCAGAGGTATCGGCAGTGATGTATGATTTGTTCACTTCTAGAACTCAGAGCAAAAATGTGTGTCCCGAAGCGCTTCGCTGCGCTGGTGCGCTCATGGACTCATTGGGCGACGCGTGGAAACCGCACTTGATGAACTTGCTTCCAGCGATGTTCACCGGAGGATTGTCTGAGGCGCTCGTGCTCGGTCTAGAGTCCGTTGCCAAGGCGGCGCCAGATTTGATGCCAGTCATTCAGCAAAAGCTGGCCGAGTCGATTGCGCAGGCGATTCGATACGAACCGCCGACGGAGTCGAGTTGTTCGATGCAGCCCAAGAAGAAGATTGTGCAAATTGCGTTGCGTACGATGCGAACGTTTCCGTTTGAATCCGCTGTGCTATTGCGTTCTATCAAAAAGAACGTCATCGTGTACTTGAACGATTCATCGGCAGAATCCAGGCTCGAGGCGGCGTTGACTTGCTGTGGCGCGTTGCGACTGCGTGTGAGATCTAGCAAGAGCACGTCAAGCGCCGTTGAGCAAATCATGGAGGCGCTTATTCCCGTTGCCGTTGGCGATAGCGATAGCTCGATACGGACAGCGTTACTCGCAGAGTTTTGTCGACCTAGTGCGGCGATTGATTCATATCTCTCACAAGCTCGCGTGCTTCGAGCGCTTTTCGTGACATTGAACGACGAAAACGTTAGCATACGAATTCTCGGCGTCGACTTGCTTGGTCGTTTGGCGACGAGAAATCCAGCGTATGTACTTCCAGCTTTGCGTGCGCATATGCTGCAGCTTTTGGCGGAACTCGAATATAGCAGTGAGTCGCTTCATAGAGAAGAGGCGGCACGTGTCATGGCAGCGCTTATTCGAAGTTGTCCGCGACTTGTCGCCCCTTATCTTTCGCCGATTCTCAAATGTCTGATGTCCACGTTGAAAGCCGAAGAAGGCGCAGCGCCGGTAAAGGCCGCAGGAAAACCGAAGAAAGATGGACAGACATTGAAGTCTATGAATTCAGCAGGTTCATCTTCAACTGCAAATCTTGCGGCGCTTGTGAACGCTTCGAAATCGGCAGCTGCAACCACGTCTGGAGCGAACGGAATGGGCAAGCAATCGGCGCTCGCCCTGATGAAGAAGCACGACATCTCTGGTCGCGAAAAGGCGGCGGCGCTCGGTACAATTGGCGAGTTGGCAAAAGTCAGCGGGTACTCGATTAAGCCATTCGTGCAAGAACTACTTGTCTTGCTCCTAGCGGCGCTCAAATCCACGAGCACTCGGGATCACGCAGTCGTGACGCTTGGCAAACTCATTGAGAGCTCTGGGTACGTCGCTGAGCCTTTCATGACACATCCTCAGCTTCTACCGCAACTATTGCGCATACTAGCAAATGAGCGTGGCGCGGCTCGTAGCGAACTTCTTCGAACGCTCGGGGTCTTGGGTGCGCTCGACCCGCACGCACATAAGGGCAATGAAATTAGATTGCACGGCCAAGGCGTACTGAGTGAAGAGGGCGTTCGAGGCGTGCGTCAGGCGCAGCTGTTGAAACTCGATGAGCGTTCGACCGATAACGGTTACTTGGATGATAATCACGATAATGAAGATGATGAAGATTTGGATTTACTTCCTACGCTTCATTTGACATCGTTGTCAGAAGACTACTACCCAACGATAGCGTTAAATTCGCTCTTCCGAGTGTTGAGAGATCCTTCACGCGCAAGTCATCGGCAGATGGTTGTCAGAAGTATTGTGTACATCTTTCAAGTTTTAGGAACTGGATGTGTGCAGTATTTGCCAAACATGATTCCTGTATTGCTCAACGTCATGCGCACGTGCGATGATACGTTGAGAGAAGCTATGTTTGGTGAATTTGCCGTTCTTGTGAGCGTTATCAAGACACACATTAGACGTTACTTGACGGATATCTTCGACATCGTGCACACGTTTTGGGACAAAAACTACATGTCCAGGAATACGTTGCGTCTTTGTGAAGAGCTTTCGTTGGCGCTGAACGATGAGTTTAGGAAGTACCTGCCGGCTATTGTTCCGCGCATTGTCTCTGCCCTTCACGACGCCGAACGTTCTGGTAGATACAGTTCTGTGCCGCACATTCTTCATGCATTGGAAATGTTTGGTGTCGGGATTGACGATCACTTGCACTTGATTTTGCCAACTGTCGTCCGACTTTTCAAACCAAGCGTGATATCTGTGCCTCTTGAAATCAGGCGCAGCGCACTCCAGTCTTTGCGACGTATTCTGCCGTCACTGTCTCTCGCGGGACAAGCAAGCGTGGTGATACACCCACTGACTAGAGTTTTAGATAGCGAGTTTGCAGATCTACGTGACGACGCCATGCAGCTTTTAGTTGCATTGGAAGTGCCTTTGGGGGTTGAGTATGCACTTTTCCTTCCCGTAATCAAGCGCGTCGTCACCAAAAATGCCATCGCGGATCCTTCATTCGATGGAATGGTTGAACGCATTGAAAGTGGTCGACCGTTGCTTTTCTTGCCCGAAGATGTGATTTCCATGTCGGAGCGCCACGCATCAATGGAAAAGAAGCCGCAAATTGAGAAGCATTTGTCAGTCAACCAGCTCGCTGTGCGACGCGCATGGGAAAGTAGCCAGCGTTCAACGAAGGAAGATTGGTTGGAGTGGATGCGCAAGTTGTCGGTTGATATGTTGCGTAGTTCGCCATTACCATCGTTGCGTGCCTGCAGTGAATTAGCGTCCGTTCAACCGACTTTAGCGCGAGATTTGTTTTGCGCGTCTTTTGTGTCGTGTTGGGCTGAACTCAATGAAAGTCATCGTGAAGTTCTAGTGCGTTCGCTTGAAGCTGCTTTAGGCAGCCCAACCATTCCTCCCGAGATCGTTTCGATTCTTCTGAATCTTTGCGAGTTCATGGAGCACGATGAGAAGCCCATCCCAGTTGACGTTCGAACTCTAGGTATGATTGCTCAGCGTTCGCGCGCGTATGCAAAGGCGTTGCACTACAAGGAACTTGAGTTCATGTCAAATCCTGGTGACTGCGTCGCAGCTATCATCGCTGTGAATAACCAGTTGCAACTTCCCGATGCGGCGCGTGGTGTGTTGGTGTACGCGCAAGCGAACCTTTCGGTTGAAATCAAAGAAGGATGGTATGAAAAGCTCGAGCAATGGGACGACGCGTTGGAGGCGTACAAGCGAAAACTCGACGAACTCGTGCATATAGACACTCCTCAGGCCGCTGAAGAGCGCCGTGACGCCATGGTTGGTCAACTACGATGTTTGAACGCGCTCGCTGAATGGGAAGAAATTCAAGCCATCTACGATGCCGGGGCACAAGCAAATGTTGATTGGGACGAGCACTTGAACGACGTCACGGGCATCGCTGCGAAAGCCGCCTGGCATCTCGGCGATTGGGGACACATGGAGCGCTGTACGAACATCCTTGCCATCGAGCAGCGCACGCAGCGCCGTTTACCAAATGCTGATCGCGCTGATCTTGTGCTCAAGTACAAGTCCAATGCCGCTCTCAGCACGGATTGTGACTTTTATCGTTCAATTCTCGCCGTTCGCCGCGGCGCGCAAGACGAAGCCCGAGAATACCTCAGTGCCGCACGTGATGCGTTAGGCACTGAACTCGCGGCACTCGTGAGCGAGTCCTATGAGCGTTCATACGGCGCGCTCATTCGCGCGCAGCAGTTGGCAGAGCTTGAAGAAGTAATTGAATACGCCGAACTCAACGTCATCGCTCCTTCAGATTTAGCCGCCGCACGCCGACAAGAAATTATCAGGAAAATGTGGCGCGATAGAATCTACTTAGTCAAGCGTGACGTAGAAGTATGGCAAGCAATCTTGCAGGTTCGGTCGCTCGTGCTCCCGATGAGCGAAGAGACGGACATTTGGCTCAAGTTTGCGTCGTTAAATCGAAGATTTGGACGAGAACGTCAGTCGCGACGTACGCTCTTGCGATTGCTTGAATATGATCCAATCGTGTGCCCTGAAGGCAAGGCCGGGTACGGCGCTGGTTCTGGCCGACCAAAGGTAATGTTCGCATTCGTCAAACATCTCTGGCACATTGGACAGAAGAAGCAAGCATTCATGCGACTGCAATCACTCGCGCACGAGTTGCGAGAGCAGTCAGAGCAAGTTCGCGCCGCCGGACAACCACTCAGCGAAGATTTGAGTAGAGTCGTATCGCGCGCTTTCCTAAAACTTGGCAAGTGGCGCTGGGCGCTAGCAGAAGGCATGAATGACGAGACTTTGACGGATGTGTTGATGGCATTCAGAACAGCGACGTCGGCGAATCAGCAGTGGGCAAAGGCGTGGCATAATTGGGCGCTCTTCAACGCGACGGCTATGGAGCATTATAACAAGCAGCAATCGACGCAAGATGCCGCGCGTCACGTGGCACCTGCTATTAGTGGTTTCTTCCGATCAATTGCTCTCGGTGGCCCGGCTTCGGGCAAGAGTGGCTCTTTGCAAGACATTTTGCGCCTTCTCACGCTGTGGTTCAACCACGGCGCCAATCCGGAAGTCGAAGCCGCGTTGATTGAAGGTTTTGGTCACGTGAACATCGACACTTGGTTGGCAGTGATTCCGCAAATTGTCGCAAGAATCCACACGCACGTCATACCTGTACGCAACTTGATTTATCAGCTTCTCGTGCGCGTCGGTCGACAGCATCCACAAGCGGTGTTGTATCCGTTGCTCGTGGCGTGCAAAAGCCAGAGTACGTCTCGTCGCGCGGCGGCGATCGCGATCTTGGACAACGTTCGGCAGCACAGTGCGTTGCTCGTAGAGCAAGCGCAAGTGGTGTCTCTCGAGCTCATCCGCGTCGCCATTGTCTGGCACGAGGCGTGGCATGAGGCGTTGGAGGAGGCATCGCGCTTGTACTTTGGTGAACAGAATGTCGAGGGCATGATGGCGGTGCTCACGCCGCTGCATCACATATTGGAAAGGCAAGGCGCAGAAACGTTGCAAGAGATGGGATTCGTGCAAAACTACGGTCGCGAGCTCCAAGAAGCGCACGATTTGTGTCAAAAGTATCATCAAAGCGGCCGCGAAGAAGAGCTCAATCAAGCGTGGGATTTGTACTATCACGTGTTCAAACGCATCAACAAGCAATTGCCGACGATGACGACGCTTGAGCTTCAGTATGTGTCTCCTCGATTACTCAACGCGCGCGACTTGGAACTGTGCGTACCTGGCAACTACATTCCAGGTCAAGCTGAGCAGCCTTGTATCCGGGCCTTTGCACCGACCATGCACGTCATCACGTCAAAGCAAAGACCGCGACGATTGCAAATCCACGGCTCTGACGGGAAGGACTACGGATACTTGCTCAAGGGTCACGAAGATTTGCGGCAAGACGAGCGTGTGATGCAGCTATTTGGCCTTGTTAACACGTTGTTGAATAGCTCACCGATGACGGCGCAGCGCGATTTAGGCATCGCGCGTTACGCCGTCGTACCTCTTTCGCCCAATAGCGGCTTAATCGGTTGGGTGCCGAATTGCGACACGCTTCATGCATTGATTAGAGAGTACAGAGACGCACACAAAGTTCCACTCAACTTGGAGCATCGCATGATGCTTGCCATGGCTCCAGACTACGATCACTTGCCTTTGGTGAACAAGGTTGAAATTTTCCAGCACGCCTTGGAGAACACATCTGGAAGCGATTTAGCGCGCGTTTTGTGGCTCAAGAGTCGCAGTAGCGAGCAGTGGCTCGAACGACGCACGACGTACACACGCTCGTTAGCAGTCATGTCCATGGTGGGTTACTTGCTCGGCCTCGGTGATCGTCACCCGTCCAACTTGATGGTGGATCGATACAGCGGTAAAGTGCTTCACATCGACTTTGGCGATTGCTTTGAGGCGTCGATGTATCGCGAAAAGTTTCCTGAAAAAGTACCATTCCGATTGACGCGCATGCTCGTCAGAGCCATGGAGGTGAGTGGCATCGAAGGAAACTTCAGAAGCACGTGTGAGAGTGTGATATCAGTGCTTCGTCTCAACAAGGACTCCGTCATGGCAATGTTGGAGGCGTTCGTGCATGATCCGTTAATCAACTGGCGTTTGCTCACGAACCACGCGCCGGCGCCAGATACTGAAAACTTGAACGCGTCACAAGTCGCGAGTGATGGCGGTGATGGACCGCGCAGTCGCCCAGCAAGTGGGCGCCTCAGTAGTCAAAGCGTCGAGAGTATGCCGACGCCCGGAAAGCCGCCACGATCGCGTGACACGACACCGCGACCGAGCATGACCATGGCTGCCGCTGGCGGTATCATCGAGACGCCTTCTGGTCCAGTTCCAGCGAGTTCATCCGTCGTCGGCCTTGAGGCGACGCACGCCATGACTGCGTACGGTAGTGTTGCGGGTGCGAACTCTTCGGAACCGCCGCAATTGTTGCGGCGCACGGAATTTATCAACGCCATCGAGGCGTACGGCGACGGCGCAAACGAAGCGTTGAATGAACGAGCCGTGAGCGTCATGCAACGCATGAGCGCTAAACTCACGGGTCGCGATGGCGCGCCACCTGGGAGCGACGCAAGTTCGCTCGAAAATATCGTACCAGATTCCATCGAGGCGCAAGTGGAGCGATTGATTTGCGAAGCGACGTCGAGCGAAAATTTGAGTCTGGCGTACGTAGGCTGGTGTCCGTGGTGGTAGAAAGAAGAACAAGGAGAACAAGAAGAAATTTACAGTAAATCAGCGTGTAAAGCGAATGTACAACACATTTATTTTCTCACTCAGTCGGTGTCACTTCGAGCGCTGTATCGTCATTGGCGTCAATTTCGACGCGCAAGCCGCGTCGCGCGTACTGCCAAGCCAAAGCGTCTTTAAATCGTTTCGCGTGTGACGGTTTGCCTTCGCACAATCGAAACAACTTTTGCTCCATCGGGTGCACAAACATGCGCACAAAGTCGCCCGTGCGCACATCGACGTCGACAAAGTATGTGAATCGCAAATCACCCAAAAACTGTGACGCCGGAAACCCAGGATGATCGCCAATGCCCTCATAATCGTTGAACATTTCCCCGCACCCATACAAGATGAGCTTGTTTTTATACAGTTCCGAAACGCGCGGGTGATGAGAGGAATGCCCGTGCACGATGTCCGCACCGGCGTCAATGAGCGCGTGCGCAGCCGTGACGTTTTCCGGGTCGATATCCCATCCCCAGTTCGAGCCGAAATGAATGCTCACGATGACAATCGCGCCGCTCGCCTTCGCACGCGTAATTTCCAGAAGCGTCCTGGTCGGGACGCGGTCGCGGAAATCGCCCATGGCGATACCCATCCCGCTGCTCGTTTCATCCGCGCTCCACGACAATGGCGTCCCAGAATTTTGAAACGCCAGCCCAAATACTGCTGTGCGCGTGTTGTACTCTCCGACAAGCACGGGCGCCGACGCGTCCGCGTGCGTACGGCCGCCTCCGACAAAGAGAAATCGTCCCCCACTTTCTTCCGTGACTCGTCGAGACGCGTTGAGCGTATCCACGAATCCGCGCGAGCCGAAATCAAATACATGATTATTTGCGATGCATGCGACGTTGATGCCTTCCATGGATAACTCATCGAGCAACATGGCAACGTTTTCTTCGCTGGCGCGGTAGTTGACCGCTTTCGGTAAGAAATCATCACAACGCGTAATGGCTGTCTCAAGATTGATAATTCCGTGCGCAATAGGACGACGACCACGTATGATTTTTGGCAAATCACCAATGAGCGATCGTGCGGTGACGTGCGTACGATCGATGTGCGCGCCGGCACGACGCTCCGCCAGCACGACGTATTCAGCGGCGTGCGAGCAGGCACCCTCGCGAAGCGTGCCGAGCGTCGGCTTTGGCATGACGTTGTCAATCCCGCGTGCCGGTTCGAAATCACCGGCGAGAAAGATTCGCATAATGGAATTTCCCGAGACAGTCGTGGTTCGTGGGAGGAGTGGCATCGGTGCGGTGGGCGCGAGGTGCGCGTGGTGAAATGGTGCTCGCTATTGCAGGCTCGCGCTTTCTAATGCGGGCTCTAAATGACAGTCTTTGACGCGGAGAGCGCCGAGGACGCTTCGTTCGTCGGACTTACCGAACGTTCGACGCTTCGACGCGGAGACCGCGGCGATTGACTCATCACGCGCGATAACGTCGGTGCCGCGGGCGGGCGCCACGGGGATTCCACGGCGTTCGCAACGATGCGTTTGATTGGAACGTTTTCGTCTTCGGCGTCGTCGTCAGCCAACGCGGATGTCGGCGTTCGAGCATCCCAAGGCTTACCCGGGGGCGTTCGACTCGTGCGTGGGATCGCAGCCATTGGGTTTGGCGGCGAATCGTCAATGTCTCTAATCCCTGGAGGGGTCTTCCCGGCTTCGAGCATTTCTAAAATGTCCATAAAGTTCTGCGGGTGCGGCGCTTCGGCGGCGGAGCCCTTTGGCGTCGCCGATCGACTTCCGCTTGCTTCGTCGCGGCGTAATAAATGACTCGTGAACTCGTCGTCACCGGGGCGAAGCATTTGAACTGGAGTATACACTGGGCTTTCTCCGGACTCGCTCCCTTGCGGGCTCGCCTCGAATGGCCAATCCCGCGCGACGGATGATTTGCCGACGGTGGCCGTCGCAGGTGAGGCGCCTGCGCCGCGCGACGACGGTGTAGCCATCATGATTTCCTTCAACTGAGAAATCTCTGCACGTAACTCGTTCGCTAATCTGTCATCCACCGACGCCGACGTCGTCGCCATTGTTGGAGACTGAGCGACAAGGCCTTGTAATTCGTCTCTCAACTCCTTCTTGACGTCGTCGATGGCGCGTTTAAACGACGCCTCAACCTCAACGCTCACCGTATTCGCCTTTGTCTTCTCCTCCTCCGCAGCCCGCCGCGCTTCAGCCAAGAACGCCTTGACATCGCTCACGCTTTGTCTCAACGCATCGCTCACCTCGCTCGTGATTTCATCGCGTAACTGTTCCGTCTCTCTCGCGGCGCGCTCCGCCGCCTCCGCCGCGCTCGCCACTTTATTCGCCAACTCTCGCGCCTCCACCGCCTCCACCGCACGAGACACGCTCACGCCACCTTCGCCTCCATCATCACTCACCCCAGCATTCGCCCTCGCGCGCGCATCCTCCGCACTCGCCCGCG
>JACLAB010013012.1_pt1 | contig 23771 bp, 13 predicted proteins | sample 8027921 | NCBI WGS metagenome assembly JACLAB01 (sample SAMN15725117, study PRJNA655200) | protist metagenome | isolation source: fluorescence activated cell sorting (FACS) single amplified genomes of... | place: USA: West Boothbay Harbor, Gulf of Maine | collected 2000-07-19
ATCTTCTTCCCAGTCCATCATACCAAGTAATTTTGAGACACCACTTAACGACAGAGGAAGCGCTTGAAACACTCCCTGCCCCATGCTCCGCTGGACGCAAATTTTTACGCGTTTGCCGTCTCTCGCCAAAGCTGTGGCGATATGGCGCACCAATTCCAACGTCGTCCCGACGCGGTAAACATCACCACTAACGTTCAATTCTGGAAATTCTGTCTTTATCTTAATCCTCTTTTCCCCGGCGGTGACCGCGGCGACGACACTTTTCGTGCAATCGTCATAGAAAAACTGCCGAGTCGTCCGCGCGTGCGGCGTGTTATTCAACAACGTCGGAATGTTCACCCCTTCGTTGGCCCGCGCGCGCGCCACTACGCGCTGACGCACAGAGTGCATAGGCTGCCGTCGGCCTGCACCATCATCGCGCGTTACGCGCGCTATCGCAAACGACAACACCGATGACGCAGCGCTCATCCCAACAACCCACGCCTCACCTCAAACACGCGTAACCGGCGACCGGTGCGCACGATATCCCTCACCGATGCAGCGCGTGCGCTGTGAATGACGCTGTCGACGTCTTCGACGTCGTCGTCGTCGCGCGCGATGCGGCGATGCGTCGCGTTGTCTCGACCGATGTCGGTGGCGCGAAGGGTTTCGCAGCGACGCCACAACTCAACCCCTCACACGTCGCGCGAATTCTGTCGCGCGCGCGCACCGTGGGGTAAAAGCACGTCATCTCGTTCGTGCTCGCCGTGCGATCGACGTCATCGCGCAGCGTTTCGTCGGTAGGCTGCAGACGCGCGCACGAAGGGAGTCAAAACTTTGACGAGGATCGCCGCGATGGAGGCTACGCAAGCTGATGCGACGACGCCGGTGATTGAGACGCCGGTGGAGGATGACAACGTCAACCGTGATGAGAATGTTACGTCGAGTGATGCGCCTGAAGTAGCGGCGACGGCGACGGCGGATGTTGAGGAAGCTGCCGAGGAGGAGAAGGAGGCGTTTGAAGACGCCGTCGAACCGAGCGCGGAGCAGGAGACGGAGACGGAACGTGCGGCCGATGTTGCGGCATCAGGAGGATTGTCACGCGTGGGCGAACTTTCGCAAGAGCTCACAGAAGCGGAGACGGACGAATATGGAGACGACTACGAAGACGAGCAGGAGATGTCGCGGGACGAGGCGTTGGCGTCCGCGACGACGTTGATAAAATCCATCTCCAGTGGAAACGAAGAACTCGACTCTCCGAGGCTTGGGAGCTTATTATGGCTATTAAGTAATGCGTTGTTGGAAGATTTGACGGATAGAGACGATTTGCGCGTTCCTGGGAATTCGTTGGATGCGTTCCCAGTGCCGCTCGTGCGAAACATTATGGAGCACGTCGAAACCATCGCCGCAGTGTTGGAATTTGAACCAGAAGATGCTACGACCCAGCGCAGTGGGACGATGATTCCCGCTATTGGTTCGCACCGCGTCGCCGCGGCTGAAATTTTAGCTGTGCTCTTGCAAATTGGGTGTCAAGATATCGACGAACGCATCGCAAAATTGAAGCTTCCCAGCGGACAATTTGTGCTCGTCGCGCTCGTGCGCATGTTCTTCAAGTACTCTTGGAGCTCTGCATTCCACGCCACGGTGATTCGTCTCGTGTTGGCTGCATTGGTGAGTCCCTACGAGCCGCTTTGGGCGCCGATGTTCGAAGGCGCGGATGAGAGCCTCCAAGGCATGCTGGCGGCGTCCATCAAACAAGCGTTGGCGACCAAACCTATTTCGACGCGGGAGGGTAACGTCGGGAGCGTGATTATTTTAGCGAATGCATTGTGTGAACTCGAAGCTTGCGATGATGTTGAACGGGCGGGTGTTAGAATGACTCTTCAAGCTGACACCACGTGGCGCGACACCGTCGAGGGTGAGAACAATAGCTTACAAAAGTTAAACGATGAACAAGCGGGTGGGTTGTGTGGACCGAAGCCGACGAAGTCCCCTGGTTTCATGGATTCGGGTATGGGGTCCAACGTCATCAGCTCGCAAGAGTTATTGCGCATGTTACAGCAGATCAGTCTCGGTCAATGAGCGACTCGCGACTCGCTTTGTGTCAATAAAATACATCTCTATAGATTTTACAACAGTACGTGCCTGTTTTTATCGCATCGCGCCCAACGGTGAACGCAGCGGGGACTTTGCAATCGGCGGCGTTCGCGCCATTCGCGGCGACTTGGCAAATATGGGTGACGTGGGGTATTCGTCGTCCACGCCGCCTCGCTTGCGCTTACCGCCGCTCTTTCGCACTTTGATCAGCTCAACAGCCAGCGTGTCGTCGGCGTTTTCGACGCCTTCGCGATGTCTGAAACTTGAGGTAGGTGGAGTTTTACGCGGTGATGCCGCGTCGAAAGACCACAACCGCGTCGGTTTCATCGCGGATGCGCGCGCGGACAGTGGCGGCGCCACCGCCGCCGCCGGCTTGCTCGGCGTCGGCGAAAAGAAAGCCACTAAATTTGACCATGTAGAATTGCCCACGGGCGTCATCGCCACGCGCGCTGGTGTCGGCGGTGGTGCGTGAAACTTGGCGCGTTTTCTTGCCGGTGTGGCGAGCGCCGACGCGTCCGCCGCCGGTGATCGTGTCGTAGGAAAATTCATCTCTCGCAAGTCGCTGACGCGTTGCAAAAACGCGTCAATGTTATCAATGTTATTCCCCGCTTCTCGAATGCATTCCACCGACGCATTCATATCCTCCGCCGCGCGAATGAACGGCGCTTGCAAGGCTAAAATACCCAAACTACAACGTAAAATCGTCTCTCTCGGCTTTCGATCGGCGTCGACGAACAACAAATCCCACACGCGCGTCAACAATGGCACTGACGCGCACCCAATCAAGCAACACATCAACCAACGCGCGGTAAAATATTTCACCGCCAGCCCCATGCCATCTAATTTCGCGTGCGCATCGCGAGATACGCGCGAAAATCTGAAATCGAGCGTTTCTAAATCCGAGCGTAATTGCCCGAGTCCGGCGTCGTAGAAGCCTGGAAACATGTCCTCGACGACGCATCGAAGCACCCAATACGCGTCGTCCTCGCGCTCATCCATGACGACGAGTAAGAACCCGGCTAAATAGTTCATTCCTTGCACGTAACCGCAATTCAGCTTTTGTTCCGCCGCGCCAGTGGTCGAAGTCAACGACGCCGACAAAGCGCGAAGCACCCGCCGCAACGCCGGCAACGCCTCCCCACCCTCAGCGAACTTTGCATGCTCGGGGAAAGTCCGTTCCAAATCCATCTCAATCTGTGCGAAACAATCTTTCAAGTCTTGTCGCGATTCGGCATTCGCCAGCGCTTCTGCGTACGACGTCACCGATGCCTCTCGTTTCGCGTCGGCACCGCTCCACGCGAGCCACAACCTTGGTCTCATCTCATGCGACACCCCATGCGTGCGCACGAACGCCCGCACGAAATCCCCGCGTCGAATCATGCGACCCGCGTCGTCGTCGTCGTGTTGGCGCTGAAACTCCCGGCATCGCGCGTCGAGGCGGTGTGATGACGATGCGAGACACGAATCGTTTTTTTCAGGCGCGGGAAAACCAAACCACGGGTCGTGGGCGACGACGCGGCCGTCGGCGCTCGCGGCGCGACCCGGTCGAGGTGAAACATTTTCTTTGTGTTCGATCGCGCGCATCGTGCGATGGCCTCGGCGGCGGTGCGTCGAACGCGTCGGCGTGTGAGGCTCGCGAGGGGGACTAGCTCGGCTACACAAATAATTTTACAAGCTGCTACGTGTTTATACCGCGCGGACGAGATTGGGACTTGAATATTGCACCACTGTCGGCGGTAAAGGCGGCCCAGGCATCTGGACCTTTTAATAATAGCGAGTTGGAGACGACGGCGACGCTGGACACCGCCATCATGGCGCCCGCCGCGGATGGATTCAACGTGAAGCCGTACTCTGGGAGTAACGCCCCGGCGGCTAATGGAATACCTACGGCGTTGTATGCGAGCGCCCAACCGAGGTTTTGGCGGATTTTTCCAAGCGCGTTCTTGCCGAGTTCGATGGAATCGGCGACTTGGCCGAGCGCGTCGTCGAGGAGAATGACACCAGCGGCGTTCCCGGTGGCTTCCATGCCGCGGGACATGGCGATACCGACATCCGCGGTGACTAACGCCGGGGCGTCATTGATGCCATCACCAACCATGGCAACTTTCTTACCACTTGCGCGGAGTGCCTCAATCTGCGCCTCCTTGTCGCTCGGCAACATGCCGCCGAGCGTGACGCTATCATCGCCGAGCCCGAGCTCCGCCGCGACGGCGTTCACCACGGCTTGCCTATCGCCAGACAAAATGTGCACGCTAATCCCTTGAGCCTTCAACCGGCGGACAGTTTCTGCCGCATCCGCACGAATCTCATCCGTCACGGTCAGCACGCCGACGACGCCTTGACCATCAACACCGACAGCGACGAGCGAGCACGTTTCGCCTTCAGCGAGCGCGCCGCTAAATGCGTCGCTCGCGCACCCGACGCCATTCATCTTAGCATCCACCCACGACGGTTCGCCGACATACACTCGGTTACCATCGACAGTGGCGACAACACCTCGCCCAGGTTCGGTTTCCGACGCCGACGCACGCGGGACGGGCGCCAATGTATCGGCGGCGGCTTGAAATCGCGCCTCGGCCGCGCGCGACACCGCCGCCGCGAGCGGATGCGTCGTCGTCGCCTCCACCGCTGCTGCGACGCGCAAAATATCCCACTCATTCCACGACGACGACGACGACGTGGAACCTGCAGTGTGCACGGTTTTTAACATGGGCTTACCACGCGTGATGGTTCCAGTCTTATCCAAAACTACTGCGTCGACGCCCGCGATGGTTTCCAACACATCCCCGCCTCGCAACAAGACGCCGTTTCGAGCGCCGAGCGACGTCGCCACGAGCACCGCCGTGGGCGTGGCCAACCCAAGCGCACACGGACACGCGACGACGAGCACGTCGGTGGCTAATTTGAGTGGTCCCATCCAAGGCGCGGCGCCAAATGATCCCGCCTCCATGAGCGCTCCAGGGAACAAGGCGTCTCCGGCGAGCGTCCAAAATCCAAACGTCGCGGCGCTGATGCCCATGACGCCAAACACAAACGGTCCTGCGATGGCATCTGCGAGTCTTTGCACTGGTGCCGCGCGCCCTTGTGCCTCTTCGATAGTTTTCGTGATGCCAGCAACGATGGACGAATCGCCGCTACTCGACGCTTTAATCGTCAACGGGCCCTCAAAGACACCCGTACCGGCGCTGACTTTGCTATCTTTCGTCTTGTACACCAACACTGGTTCGCCCGTGAGCGTGGCTTCATCAACACCAGCGTTGCCGGCGACAACCACGCCGTCGACTGGAATAATTTCACCCGGATTTACGCGCACTAAATCTCCTGGCTGCACCGCCGCGCGATCGACGGTGAGTGTCACCGAATGATCCGCGGGGTCTTCATTCTCTTCGCTCGCGCGATCTGGAACAACCATGCGCGCATCCAAGGGTAACAACGAGCTCAGTGAACGCAGATCTGCGCTCGCACGCGCGCGAGCGCGTCCTTCGAGCGCGCGACCGAGCAAGATGAACGCCATCAACAACACGGGCTCTTCGAAGAAATCATTCGTCCACTGCCCGTACTCGTTCAATTGCGGATTCAGCGCGCCTGCGGTGGACAGCCCGAACGCGGCTAACGCCCCAATGCCCACTAATGAATTCATATTTGGCGCACCGTTGACGAACGCTTGCGCACCCTCGATTAAAATCCGCCGTCCCGGGCCTAACAACGCGCCCGCCGCGAGCGTCGCTCCAATCCACGGTTGCGCCAACGCGTTCAAAACCTCACCGTGCGCGTACTCATGCAACCCGAGCGCGTGCAAGTGATGGGTCAAATGCGTCCCCAAGCACGCAGCCGTCAAACCCCACGCCTTGTACAAATCCCACTTTGTCTTTTCCAACTCTTCCTCGCGACGCTTGCTCGCGTCCCGCGCCGCGGCTTCCGCTGCGCGTCCGAGCTCACGTTTCGTCATCGTAAACCCCTTCTTCGACACCTCCGCCACAGCACGCGCAATCAACGCATCAATATCTGCATCATCCTCATCGTCCACGACGAATTTCACCGCGGCGGTTTCAGTGACGAGATTCACCGCCGCGCGTTCGACGCCGTCGCACGACGTCGTCAACGTCTTTTGCACCGCCGCCGAGCATCCACCGCACCGCATGCCTTCTACGCTAAATAATATCGTCGACGACGACGACGAACGACGAGTGTCACTCGCAGTGTCCGTGTCACCGCCAACCGTGGCTATCGCGCGCGTCACGAGCGCGTGATGTCGCGGTGATATCTTGTGTCCATGGTGATGATGATGTCCCAAGGCGCGCGGATTTGCGCGGCTCGACGCGCGGATTCTCGCGCGGCACGGCGCAGAGGACATCGCCCGCGCCGTCACACGCGATGTGCGTGCGATGCCGGATAGGATGCGTGCGGACATCGCGCACGAGCGTGGGGGGTTCTGAGGACAAGAGGTGCGCGGACAGTATCAAGAGCGGTTGGATGCGGCGACGCAGGCGCGTTGGTGGTGTGCTAGTGGGTAATAGATATTAAATCAATGTAGGATTGGCTAATAATTTGGTTGCTGTACGGTCGGCGCATGTGGTGAACAAGAGTCGGAGGTGGACGCCAGCGCGACGGTCGACGCGCCGCTACGCGTCGGGCTCGTCGTCGTCTCACGGCGCTTCTTCCCTCTTTCTTTGTTCTTCGAAAGCAAGGTATCTCTGAATGATTTGATCTGCGACACAAAACGTCACGGCTTGGCCTGGAGGGATGCGCATTAAGCGCGGAAGCAACCCTTTCCACATGGCTAAGATGCCCTCTTCCTTTGGGATCAAGTACAACGCGTGAAGCGCGGATTTGTACTTGATGACGCCGGTTTTGTTCTGCGCCATGAGACGAGTCTTCATGACATCAAACGGCCCTGTAGCGACCGGACCAATGGTCGCCGCGAGACCACCAGATACTAGAGATTGCAACGGATGCAAAGCCTTGCCGTCGCCGTCGTGCTTATCCCACAACAACGAATCCACTTGCGCCTTAGCCGTGAACAAGCACATTTGATTCGTCCCGTTGCGCGCAATGGTCGGCCCGACGCCGTTCCACATTGCCAGCAAGCCCTCCTCCTTAATAATCGTTCGCGCACAATGAATCGTGCCTTTATACTTCAAATTCTCCAAACCTTTCTGCTGCTGCAAACGAATCTTCACCACTTCAAAAGGCGTGACGACGACGAGCGCTTCGACGACACCCGCGCCGAACCCCGCCGCCATGCGTCGGCTCGTCGTCAACTTGCCTTCATCATCCATCATCGCCGCTTGAAACGTCGCATTCGTGCCCATGCGTAACATATATTTGAAACACAAATGCGTCGCGAACGCATTTAATCCCTTCCACAGCGCACCTACGCCTTCTTGCGCGTGAATCTTTTTAAAGCAGTCCACCACGCCCTTGTACTGCCCCGTCTTATCGAGTTGCAAACGCGTCTTCACCACATCCACTGGTTGCAAGCAACACGCCTGATGTGTCGAGCAAAAACAAAACAAAACACCAAAAAAGTCAGTCTCTCGCATTCATCGCGCATGGATCGTCATCGACGACGATATAGAAGAGTCTCTCTCGCGCGTCGCTTTTTTTTTTGAAAACAACATGTCACGCCGCCATCGTCGACGCATCTGCGCCACCGAACGCCACTGAACGCGCGGGCACGGCCACACACCCATCACACATTTCCCGCGACGTCGCGCACGCACCTCGATAATCCCCCCGAACGATCCCGACAACCCTTTCACGATCGGCAGCATCGCCCCACCCGCCGCCGCGCCGCTCTGGTGGCTCTTGCTCTCTTTCGCGCTCGCCGGCGCGAATCGCAGCAGCGTGTTCGTGTACGCGTTACGCGCATTGGACGACGACGACGACGACGGGGCGGTCGCGGACATCGTGCGCGGCGCGTCGCGGCGGGCGCCCGTCGATGAATGCGGCGCACGCGCGCGCGCGCCAGCGGGGACGCGCGAGAGCGACCTCTTACATACTGTGGCCATTTGAGCCCAATGAGCTCTATTTCTTTTGCGCGTGCAGTCGCAGAGATTTGAATTTGGATTGGAGCTGTCCGCGACATTTCGCGACGCTCGCGAGTCGCTCGTCGTCGTCGCGCGCGTGGACGGCGACGAGGACGATGACGGGTGATGCGTCCATGCGCGCGGACGCCACGCCGAGCGCGACGACGACGGCGACGACGATGATGACGACGGCGACGGTACCGCGAGGGAAGGCGATGAGTGCAGAGTTCCAGCTCGTGTTCTCGACGTTAAAGTCGGCGTCGAATGGCGGTGGTGATGGCGATGCGGAGGTGTTGCGCACGCTGCGGCGCGCGTTTCCTGTGCTCATGGAGCAGCATTTTAATCCGACGAGTGGTACGCGATTGACGCGAGAGATGACGTCTCGTGTGATTTCATGGTTGGGTGTGGATTGATTACTGACTCGTGAGTTTGTTCGTTCGTGTACGTCGACAATTACAGTGTTCGCAACGGAGAAAGATATAACCAACATATTATTCTTACTCAGAGTGGCGTTGAAGAAGTACGCAGGGGCGTTTGCGCTCGGGGAAGGGATGTCCGCGGTGCGCGTATTCGCGCACGTCTTCGCGTTGACGGCGGCGAGTGAGATGAGGTGCGTAGTAGTTTTGTAGTAGTTTTGAGGAGTTTTTGCGCGCGACGACAGACATCGTGAATGCGACGAGAGTACTGACCGAATGTATTGTTGTGTTTTTCGTGTGATAGCGCTGGATTTCACGAATTAGTGGTGAGCGTGTTGAGTACTTTGATGGACGCGGCGGCGAAACAAGACCGCGCGGGTATGCACGAGCTGTGCAAGGGGTGCGTGGAGCTCGTGAGCGATTCAAAAAAGATTTTAGAGTTGTTTCAAGAGCGCCAGTACGATGGTAGTCGAGATTTGAACGTTGACATAGACGAGGCGAACAACGATCGTGGGACTGTAGTTTTGTGTTGTTTTGACGCCGCGTTGGCGCATGTAAAGCGAAACGAGACCGCAGCGGCGGATGACGTCGGCGGCGCCGAGTGTTTCGCGAGCACTGGCTTGATGATTGAAGTGCAAAGCTTGGAATGTGCGATGAACATTACAAATGCGGCGTGTCAAATGTTTGAGGCTGCTTTGCGAACGAACACGCAAAACGTGGCGCCCTTGACTACGAATGATTTGATTTTTGCGCTGGCGCAGTTGCTCGAAATCGGTTCGCACAACGTACAGCTCTCCGCCGCGGCGGTGCTGCGTAAAGTTATTATAGACATCCCCACGGTGCTCGTACCGTGCGATACGATTTTAGCATCCGTGAGCACCGCGTTGACGTGCAGACCGCTTAGGAAGAGCGATACAATCATTCTGCAAGTCGTGTACACACTCAGAGATTTAGCGGGCGCAGAGGTGCTCCGGAAGCACGCCGACACGTTGACGTCTTCGATTCTACGTGCCATTGACTCTGCTCGAGATGATCACATTCGTGGCGTACTGTTTGATGTGTTACGTATTTGTCTGCTCGTGCGACCGTCGCTCGCGATTCAGGCGGTGACATTGTTGCCGCACGCCATCGCGCCGTGCGGATCAGACGCCCTCGTCGCCTGCCTCGCGTTAGCATTTTCAAACCCACGAGAAGGCGATGGCGATGGTATGGGACGAGAGAAAAAGCAGCGCGTCATAGGTGACGATGGCGATGTCGAGCACGCGGGCTCAAATTCAGATTACGTCGCGCAACAAGAGTGGATTGAAAGTTGCGTCTTGACGACGTTGGAATTCTTAGGAGGCCCTGAGTCTATTTCATCATCCAAAGATACTTTAGCGACTCAGCTTCAGCGTGAAGACTCTATAGATGTCATAGATCCCGTGTGGTCATCTACTGCGCCTAGCGACAGGCAGCGAATTCTGGCAATTTCAGTCATCGTGCGATCCGTGGCTGTCTCCAAAGGAACGGCGCGCATGCGAAGCGTCGCCGCGCAATCCATCTCGGTGTGGCTCAGATGGATACGTAGATTTAACGGCGAAACCCATGAGGCACCTAGCACGCACATGTATTCCCTTTTAGCAGAAGCCGCGAACACATTAGTGAACGTGAGTGTCGATAAAGGTTACGAAAAGGTTCCGCCATTGTTGAGCATGGAGGATATTCCAGTGGACATTTTGACGTGGCCTTGGAGTTCAGTCGCGACGGGGGATCCGAGCGAGACCAAGACTGCGGAGCAAATCAAAGATGCCCGAATGGCCAAGCTTGCAGCTCTAAATTTGGCGGTGTCGCTGGCGTCGTACGAGCCTCAAGGACGTCAAGCGAGTTCTGAGGCGGCTCGTCGAGTGCTGTCAAAGGCATTTTTGGATCAAGACGCGGGTGTCCGTTCAGCGGCGGCCATCGCCGTGCCGTTTGTTCACGTCCTCGCGTCTACGCCACCGTCAGGTCTCGGCGCACTTAATGCATTGAGTGCTCTTCAGAATGCATCAGAGATTTCTGTTCGCGTCGCGTTCGCCACCGCACTTGGAGGTCTCGCGGCTGCGGGCGTACTCCACGGCATTCAACGCGCCGCGGGCAATGACATCATTCGTGAAGCCGCCAGACATCACGGGAACACCGCTGTCACAGCAGCGTGCAAGATGTGTGACGCCGACATGTCGAGCGACGAAGTCAAGGACGCTGCGAAGATTCTCGCAGAATCCATGCAGGCGTTTCAAAACGCCGTGATGAGCGAGGTGAACAGGGCGATGCAAGTGGACGAAGCCGACGGCGCTACGAATGGCTTTCCGAAGACGCCAAGTAAATTCAACAAAAACAAGAGGCGACTTACGACCACGCCCGGTTCGAATAGAAAGCGACCCGAAAGCAAATCGTCGTCGCTTAATGCCGCGTTAACCCTTCAAGATCTCAACGTCAAAAAGCAACTCGAGAGTGTAATCACGAGTGACTTGAGAGGCGATCCAGAAGGTTTGGTCGCCGCGAGCGGACTCCGCTCATTAAAGTTTGCGTTCGAAGTGTTTAGCGCCGCTGGTGATTTCACAGGTGATGGTGACGCGCTCGAAGGTGCTGGAAATCTTGCGATTACAGCTTTGGAGACTGCGCATCACCGTTCACGACACGTTCGAGAAGCGCTTTGCGAAGCAGCGTCAATGATTGCATCGGATGACATTCTCCTTGAAATGGCTCCTCCACTTTCTGAACGACCAGAGGACCGCCGGCGAAGTAGCAGCGCAGCGGCACAGCATGCAGATGCCGTTAGAAATGCGCAGCAAACGTCCGGCGTGCAGATTCTTCGCATTCTAAAGGATAAGATTAACACAGCGTCTGATTCCTTCATCAAAGAGTCTTCGTTGCGCACGTTTGCCGCTGTCGCGGAAACGTTGAGTATTCAAGAAGCCACGGCTGCAGCAGTGATGGTTTATTTCAAGTACATCATTGACACAGATCTCACCGCGCAGAACTGTGCTATTTATTTGCTGAGACGTCTATCGAAGAAGAGAAATGTTAGGACCCGCGAGTTGTTACTCGGCATGCAAAACGTTGCCGCGCACCTCGGATGCTCGCTTCCTGAAAATCCTCTCTCTATTGCGACACTGGCCGAGCTTTCGAGAATGACACCGACGCAGCTTCTTAAAGAGATCCTTCCTTTGTCGATGAGATCCTTGATTAGAAAAGCTATTGAGCGAAAAACGTCCAAAGGAGAAGACTTGAGCATTCTGGAAGAGTACGCGACATTGCTAAATATGCCGCTCGATCAATTAGTCGCCGACTATAGCTACCAAGCTATCGCCGAGTTGATCAATCCTCGCTCACGTGAGCCGTTTACGGAACAAGAGAGTGATGCGCTTAAACTTTTCCTACAAAAGTACAGCAAAATGGATCTGTTGACGCTCATTTCGTCGCAAAAGATCCACATTATGCGCGCGCTCATCACTCGCGCTGGCGCCGATACGAGCGATGACATAGTTGGTTCCGCGGCAACGATGATGACGGTATTCAAGGCGCTCGCGGATGCGGCACAATCTGGGGTGAGTGAGGTGAGCGATTTCTTTCGTCCACACTTTACTCGCATGGAGATGCAACTGTACGACAAAAATGGAGACACGTTGTCTCACACACGTTACATTCGTTCGTTGACAATTATGGTTTGGATGATTGGTAAGCACCTTCCGCAGTTCGCGCCAAAGGTCATGGCGCATCTTGCGCACGCTTTGAACGATCCAGAGCTGCGACGCACGGCGCTCGAAAGCTGGAGAATCCTCGTGCAGGTATTGTCACAGCGGCCTCAGCATTTGCAGCGCGCCGCCGGCCAAATCGTCGTCGCCATGCTGCCGTATCTTGATCCGAATACACAAAAGGATGACAAACATGGCTCAGACAAAGTTTCGAATTCGCGAGCTATTGAAGATGCGAGTCGCGCTGCGGCAGTGATTGACGAGCTCGTTCTCCGCAAGAGTGATGTAATGCGTGGTATGTTGGCCAGACTGCCGATGTTGCCCGCAGTTGAACGTCTTCAGGCGGCAAACGCGAGAATCGCCCAAGAACGTGGACAAGTATCACTTCGGCAACTATTTGCTAGTTTAACAGAGAGCCTTACCGATGAGTCGCTCGCCGTTCGAGCAACCGCTTTGGCGGAGATTCGTCGACGCGTGAGCAATCCTGAAAACGCAAATGAAATTCAGAGTCTCATTCAAGGCATTGAAGGCACGGCGGCTGAACCCGTCATGAGCGCCATGATCGAGGCACTCCTCAAGTGTTGTGAAGGTGAGGGCTCCGGTGAAACATCGCGTCGCGTCCAGCGCGCTGCTGCGCAATGTTTGAGTGAGCTCGGGGCGATTGATCCGGGTCGTCTTCTCATCGCGCCTCAACCAGTGCAAGCGTTGAATAGCAATTCAAAAATTGTTGCGACGAGCTTGTTAGTGGATCACTTGGCGCGAACAGTGAGAGGTGCAAACGATTCAGACATGCTCGACGCCGCCGCCTATGCCGTTCAGCGTGTACTCATACATGTTGGCTGTCGACCTGAAGCTGTAGATGAGGATGACGCGTTGGGTCTTGATTTAGATCAGCTTCCTCCTGGACATAGTAAGGACGGCGTGGAATTTTGGGAGTCGCTTCCAGATGAAGCTCGCGTGGTTCTCGCCCCGTGCTTAACGTCCATGTACAGCAGCTTGAGCAAGGTAAACATCACCAAGCATCGTCCATTGTACAATAGTAGTTCAGCGGTGAACACATTCAACAAATGGATCTTGCACTGGTGTCGAACGCTGGCATACGAAGCCACTGGACCTTGCGCTCCACTCTTCATTGCGGCGTGCGGTGTATTCCGTCACGATATTCGAATCGCTCTCTTTCTGCTTCCTTACATGGTACTTGATGCTATTGTTGAGAGTGATGATCGACGTACAGCAGTCGAGTTGGAAATTGTTGCGGTTTTACACGACGCCGCCGGCGGCGACGTGAATGAGGATGGAGTAAACACGCTCGCGGGCGCAAGCGTATCGCATGGAAGAACTGAGCTCGCAGCTCAGACTATTTTTACTTTGCTTGATCAATTGAAAGGTTGGAGCGACGCAAATAAATCAAAGGATCCCGAAAGTGTGCGCATAGTTCATGAAACTTTGCAAGGACTGTCGTTTACGCTCGAGGCAAAAGCGGCGCAGCGTTGCGGCGCAAGCGCGAGAGCGCTTATGTACTTTGAAGATTACTTGAGGTCAAATAAAATGACGCTCAATCAAGCGACTTCAGTCAAGAATCAAGATATTCCTGATACCGATGTGAGTTTCTTGGCAACCATTTATCAAGGATTGGCTGAGCCGGACGCTCTCGCGTCAATTCCTCGTCTACGTGCCACACCGCAACCGGAAGACCAGCTGTTGCAGCATGAAGAAGCTGGAGAATGGGAAGAGGCACTTGTACACTACGAAAGTGCATTGCAACGTGGAGAAGAGGTCATGAATAGTACGGGCGTCTCTGTTGCCGAATGGGGTCGACTCAGGTGTTTACAAGGACTGGGTCATCTTCGCGCCGTGCAACGCGAAGTGCAGAGCATGATTCGCTCTCGTCCAGACGCCCCGCCAACACTCGCTGAAGCTGGAGCGGCTGCGGCATGGCGACTCGGACAATGGGATGATCTAGACTCATTACTGAGTAAGATTGACACTGACAAGTCTAATCACGTGAACTGTGGACTCAAACGTTCGCATCGACAAACAGCAGTTGCACCTTCTGCCTTGACTCCGAGCGGAGTGCCACTCACTGTCGGTGTCGGTGCAAACCTGAACGTGGAAATACCGCAACTCAGTGCAGATGCTGCAGTTGGGCGCGTTTTATTGGCGCTACAGAAGAATGATGGTGATGCCTTCCAAAGTGCGTGCTCGTCTGCGCGAGACGCGGTCATCACACCTCTACGTGCTGCGTCCATGGAAGGTAGTTATCTTCGTGCGCACGCCGCTTTAGTGCAGTTGCATTTAATACAGGAAGCCGAAACGGCTTGGAATGCCGTGAGATTGGTGAATGAAGCAAAATCTGCAGCTGCTGTGACGAAGACTCGAATACCGATGGATACGGCGGACATCCCGCTCGTGTCCGCGAAAGAGTTGAAATCTTGGGATAACCGACTCGACCGTACACCGCCAAATATGGCGGCACGGGAACCCATTTTGGCGTTGCGTAGAACAGTCTACAAGCTTCTCGGTGCAAAGTCCGCGGCATCAAAGACGTGGCTCGAGCAGGCAAGAGTTGCGCGGAGCGCCGGGCACTATGGCGCGGCACAATTGGCACTTCTTGAGTCGCGTTCAGAGACTGGTATGTCCTTGCCGCTTGCTTTAGAGCAAGCTAAACTGTTGTGGGCGGAAGGTCGCCCGCATCGTGCGGTATTGGAAGTTGAAGAAGCGCTACGAGATCAAGATGCCATTTTGGCGCACCCCGAGCACGCGGCAAAGGCGCTTTTGAAACTCGCGCGCTGGTCCGCTGTTACTGGTCAAAAACAGAAGACAGAAATTCTCAAGTTCTATGAAAGCGTAATCAGAGATTACAAGAGCTGGGAGAAGTCGCATTTTCACGTCGCACGTTATATGGATGAGTGGATGAAGGATGCGACAAAGAGAGAGATGGGTGGTGAAAGTGGTGCCAACTTACCAGTGTCGGTGCGCCGCAAAGGCATCGGTGGAGACGACGAAGAGGCGATTGATTACTTGCATGAAACTGTGCGCGAGTATGGCTTGAGTATCAAATTTGGTCACAGGCACATTTACGAGTCTCTGCCACGCATGTTGACGCTGTGGTTCGACATTGGGGATCGATTCTACGCATCGGAGGATGTACAAGTGGTTGGTCGCAGCGGTGCAAAATTGAAGAAAATATTCACAGAAGTGATGGCAGCCATCAATTCATTTTCAGATCAACTTCCGCTATATAAGTGGCTCACGGCGTTGCCTCAGCTCACGTCGAGATTGTCTCACAACGAAAAAGACGTACGGAAACTTGTGCAGACGCTCGTCATACGACTTCTTATCAATTTTCCAGATCAAGTCCTTTGGGCGCTTGTGCCCATGGCTCGATCGCGCGACGTTGATCGTGCGGCGAGCGCGAAGCAAATCATCGCGATTGCGAGAAACGGAAAGGCGGATACGACTGGTATGAGGGCAGATCGTGAATTGATTCAGCAATTTGCTCAAGTTGCGGATCAACTTGTAAAGTTGTGCAACTACATGCCAAAGCCGATGGCAAAAACCGGGCGTCCGCCAAAGTCATTCAGTCTGTTGCAGACGTTCCCAGCTTTGGCGAGTTTGATGCCGACGCGTGTGATGATTCCGACGCAAAAATCGCTGACAGCGACGCTTCCTCCAGCTGGAACAAATCCGACGGATCACAAACCGTTCCCAGCACGCACGGCGACGTTGTTTGAGTTACGCGATGCTGTCACTGTTCTCGCTTCTTTACAACGACCAAAGAAACTGACAGTGATTGGTGATGATTCCGAACATTATGGTTTCTTGTGCAAACCAAAAGACGATTTACGTAAAGATTTACGGATGATGGAATTTACAACAATGTTGAACAGGCTTTTGGCGAGAGACGCTGGAAGTCGCAAGCGTCGTTTGTACCTCAGAACCTTCAGCGTCATTCCTCTCACTGAAGATTGTGGGATCATTGAATGGGTACCGCATACGATTGGCTTCCGTCAGATCATCCAGCAGTTGTACACGGAGGCGGGGCTTTACAACCCAAAGACGTCAACTAACGACATCAAGCAGTTGTACGAGAATTACAAGGGTCGCAACCCTGCGTCGTGGATGAAGGAGATAGTCAGCAGACACCCACCTGTATTCCATCGCTGGTTCTTAGAACGGTGGAAAGAACCTGCGGCGTGGTTTGCCGCGCGGACCGCATTTTCACACACCGCTGCTGTATGGAGTATGGTTGGGCACGTCGTCGGCCTCGGCGACCGTCATGGTGAAAACATTTTGTTCGACAGCACAACTGGAGATGCCGTGCACGTGGATTTTTCCTGTCTGTTTGACAAAGGTCTTGAGCTCGAACTGCCCGAACGAGTACCATTCCGTCTCACGCAGAACTTGGTTGACGGTCTCGGCGTCGGTGGTTACGAAGGCGTTTTCATGCGAGTATGCGAAATCACGCTCACAGTTCTTCGCTCACACCGCGAAGCGCTTATGAGCGTCCTTGAGACGTTCGTGCACGATCCTTTGGTTGAATGGACAAAGTCGTCTAGTCGCGATAGAAGTCGTCATGACTCCACAACACGCGGTAAAGAAGCTTTGGAGAAAATTCAGTCCAGGCTCGAAGGCGTCGTCGTCGGTGTCGGCGCGGCGCCATCGATGCCTTTGTCGCCGCAAGGTCAGGCACGGCGATTAGTAGAAGAAGCTGTATCGCTTTCGAATCTCGGAAGCATGTACATTTGGTGGATGGCATGGCATTAACCATAGAAATTCTAGTCACATTAGATACATTGCAGCATTGTAACATCACGAATAGCGCTGTGAATTTTATTAACAAGTGGTGGTAAAGTAAAGCATACAGCCGACAGTGCGTATCGACATCGCGACAAAATTATTGTCGTCTATTAGAACTCGTCGTCATCGCGGCGATCTCTCGGGTCATTGCTTTGTTGAAAGCTTTGCAAAAACGAAAGCACAAAGTTGACGACGAAGAGGAAAAACATGATGTTAAAGATAAACCCGAGCCCACCAAACCCAAACCCGAATCCATACATCGGCATGATCGGCATCGGCATAAACACCGAGTTATACCCATAGCCTCCCCGGGCGTATCCCCCAACCGGCGGCGCACCGCGGGATTGCGCGCTCATCCGCGGCGCGCTTCGGCTCGACGCCCGAAACGACCCCCCGCCCACGCGTCCACCCGAGCGCGCCGCTTCCGCCACATCCGCATCGATCGCCCCCGTGAGCATGATCGTCGCCGCCATAAACGCCGCCAATCCACCATTCAACGATCGCTTCGGCGCCGCATCCTCATCACCGCGTCCCGACGCCTTCACCGCCACGATCGCCCCGCGTGGCTTCGTCACCATCATCGTGCGCGCACGCACCGTGCGTCGCATCGCCACCGCGCGCGTCGTCGCCGCCGCCGCGTGCATCGTCGTCATCGTCATCATATCTCTCGTGCGTTCGTGCACAATTCCGTCGCTCCGTCGCGCAACGCGTCGCGCAATGGGCGCGCGCCTCGGTCACTGGATATGTTCATCCGTGACGTCACGCACGCATCTCGAACGCGCGCGGTGTGGCCATCGATCGATGCGCGCATCGATGTGCGAGAAAATCGTGCGATGGAAATATCGATGGACTGATGGATGGGTGCGATGGGTGGTTTTTGAGGAGCGCACCACTGGCGGCGGCGCGGCATTGCGACGGCTTCGCACGCGCGACGGAACGGCGCGCGGTGACGCAGGGCGACGGGATGACGACGACAACCATACTCGCGGGTTCGTACGAGCGGTTCGTGTTCGGGTACTCGCTGAATGGCGCGCAGGCGGGCGACGAGGCGGGGGGTGAGGCGCACCTGCGGAAATCGTTTACGATCGATGCGCACACGTCGAGCGTGAAATCTATCGCGTGTAACGGCGGGTACGCGGCGTCTGGGGGTGGGGATGATATTATTCGAGTGTTTCATTGCGATGAGGATGGGGCGGTGGCGGATTTGGGGATGTGTGTTGGGCATCAAGGGGATGTGCGGTGCTTGACGTTTCACGCCGCGGGCGGGTACGCGCCGACGCGGCTGTTGAGTGGTTCAGCGGATGGGGCGTTGATGGTTTGGGATGTGAGTAATAATTTTGAGTTGGTGAAGACGATGCGGGCGCATCGTGGGGGGGTGTCGTCGATTAGTGCGCATCAGAGTGGACGCGTGGCGTTGACGTGCGGCGCTGACGCGCACGTGGCGATGTGGGACATGCAAAAGGGGCGCGTAGCGTACAAGTACAAGGCTCCTGAGCGTGTTGAAGCGTTGGCGTTCACTAAAGGCGGCGCAGAGTACATCACGCAAGCCGCGCAGCGGATTAGCTCTACAGATGTTGAAGCTGGAAACATTGTCACGACGTTTACGACGCCAGCGAAAGTGCTCACTTTTGAAACGAGCGGTCGAATGGTGTACGCCGGGTGCGAAGGCGGCGACGTGTATGGGTACGACATGCGTACTGCGGCAGCTAATGGCGCCGTTGTGCGATTAGCATCGGCACATGCACAACGCGTTCGTGGTTTGGTTATACCTACGACGCGCCTCGGCGAAACGTTTGGCGACTCAGGCCCAACCAGACTTGTAACTGCGGGTTCAGAGGGTATCGTGCGCGCTTGGGACTTGCGCACCGCAAAAAGCGTTCACGACGACACGCCAGCAACGTCTATTGCATCCATAGATACAGGAGCGCGGTATACATGCCTGTGCGCAATGGCACCAGAAACGCCGCCCGACGCACCAGTGCCAAAATTGGAGCCTCTTCCCGCGCGCAAAGAAGGCGCAAAGAATATTGGCAACGCAGCGAAAGGAAGAGAACAAAATAAACAACCGCAAAAACCTAAAGTCGTTGAGAACAAGAAGCAAAAAAGAGGAAAACAACCGAAAAGACCAGCGGGCTTTGCCGACGACGACGACTTTGAAGTTGTGCCTCAAGACAACCCATCCGCTGGCAAGCGACAGCCAAGTCGTTTCGATGACGACGACGACGAGGACGAAGCGCCGTATGGTAAACCTACGCACATGCAGAAGAAAAAGAAGAACAATAATAAGAAGGCACGGCCAGGTGTAGCTTATGAAAAGACAGCGACATCGGCGCGAAGAAAGGCAAACAACATCAAACCACAAAAACGTCGTTGAGTACACTATTACGTAGAAAAATATCTAGTCATGAATGAGAAGAGCGTTTAAATTAATCGTATCTCATCTTAACATTCACATTCATCGTCATGCTATTTGAGCGCGTGTGCGTGTTTCATTTCTCCAAGCAGAAAAAGCTACTAAGTCTTTTCATTCGTCATTCCAATCAATGCGTATGTGTACATTTTCAGTGATCATACTCTCCGGCTGCTTCAAGTAATTGCTGAGCCGCGAGACGCATGGCGTGTTTCTTCGTCGTCGCTTGCGCCGACGCGGTTTGCTGACCAAATCGCATAACCGCAACGTGCAATGGCGGGCCATCGCCGTCCTTAATCTCAGTCGTGCTTTCGCAAATGCCCCCAAGCGTATACAAGTGACCGACCGCGTTCTCCATCTTGAGTTCGAGTTTTTCTTTCGGCTGCATCGGCGGTGCGTTGATTATTTCGTGTTCGAATTGTTTCAGCATAATCAACGCCGCGTTTGCCTCTGCATTCTTCTTGCTCGTACCTTTAGCCTGCGTCACGAGTTGCGGCTCGTCTTGACGCCAAGCAGGGCAGTTTTCGCGTGGCCAGCGCGCCGTGGCAATAAACTCAGGTGCGTGGTCTGGCGTGCCTTCGATGCGTTTACTGTCAACGTCCCCGTAGTTCTCAAGCAACAATCCCTTGGGATTCGAAATTTCACCCAATTGCGTGCCTTGAAAGACCACCTTGTACACCAACCACTTTGCTAACTGTTCCACCGCTTGCGGACCTCCGGCGTAACCATTCACCTTATACACCGCCGCCTCGATCGTCGTACCCGCACTATGCGATTCCATATTACCATTAATTTGATCTTCCTTGATGCGTGCGGGCAAAATGTCGTGTAAATATCTCAAAAACACCGCATTAGACGACACGTTTGAATAAAACTTGGTCACCTGCCCGGTATCCGCGCACAACCCAGAGTTCACGAGTACCTCCATCAAAGCCGCGCCCAAAATTTTATCCCCAACCAATGCATGCATTTCAACTTGTACCGTTGATACGTGATGTTGGTTCACTCCGCGCAATCGTGCAGGAATGATATCGTTATCTATCAACGCTTGCGAACGGTCGTGCCATAAATCCAACGGCGGCTCGCCATCCGCAAACATCTTCTCAGCCTTTCTCTTCCACGCGTGCGACTCCCCGCGGGACTCCATCTTGAGCTTATACTGGCTCTTCGCGGATGGCCCGGTTTGTGTGCGAAAGTTTGGCGTCATGATCGGCGCGGTATCCACGCGAAGCGTTCTCCAGAGCGCAGCGAGGCGTTGACCGCTCGAGACGCGCGACGGTGACGGTGACGGTGACGGTGACGACGACAACACCTGCAGGGCGTATGGCATACACGGGCAAGATCACACTGCGGTGCGCACGCAACCGCGGCTGTGCGATGAGGCGACAACGATGACGACGCGTGCGCGAGAATGAGGCAACACGTCACACACGTCTCGATATTTCTTTCTTGAGGTTGGTCGACACCCAACTGGTTGTTGTTCGTCTTGCGATCCGGATAAACTACCCATGACGGCACTTGTGTGCGCGAACGCGGATGTGCGTGCATATAAAAGTATTATTACAACGCGTGCGTGCAACACAGAACTATAAGGGAGAATACATGTACAGACGAGACGTGCGCACTACCCGCCGTATTGTTCTGGACCATTTCCGGATACGGCTCGGATGGCGAGCGCGAGCTCTTCGGCGAAAAATGGATTGTCGTCATCGCTGCGGCTGAACTGCTCGGGCGTCCATAGTTCACGGAGAGCGGCGACACCGGCGTCGACGTCGATGAGCAACAATTCGGGGTCGTGTTCGATCAACTTGCCCACCTTGACGCCGGGAAACGCCGTTTGGAGCGCGTCGAAGCGGCGTTTGATATCTACGACGTCGCGTTCAAGAAACGCCTTTGCGTTGAGGCGCATAATGAGCGCCACGTCTGCACCAGGCATCAGCGTTTTCAACGCCGCGAGCCTGGATACGATGGCGCTCGACGGCGTGACTAAAATTTCGGGATATCCATACGCAAGCTTGAGCGCTTCTGGAATTGAGCACAAACAGATCGTCGCGACAGTCTCCGCTCTCGCCGACAGCTCAAATACATCCGATACTAACGTTCGCACCTCTGCATCACCGCGTGCGATCGTTCCATTGCGCACGGCGTGCGCCAACGTCAACACGTACTCCGCCGTATACGTCGCGAAACCGTCTTGCATGCCTTTATCGCGCCAATACGCCTTGACATCCTCCAAACGCGCCGTCTCACGAACCTTAGTTCTCCATACTTTTGCCGCTTCATCGATCCCACCCTCACGCGCGCGCTGAGGCAACGCTCGCCCGTCTTGTCGCTTGTACGGCAACGCGTCGATGAATCTCCCGTACGCCCTCGCGAGCGCGTCCACGCCGCCACCCACCACGCGCCTCTGCGCGGGCGACCCAAACGACAACTCCGACAGCCAATTGAGCGTCGTCGCAATGCCAATCGACACCGCGGGTTTCTCCGCCATCAGACTCGCGCGTATCGCGTCGTAATCACCGTTGAAATCGGATGGATCCTTGCTCTCGCGCGAGCTCCTCGCGGCGCGCGGGACGACGGCGACCGCACCGCGGCCCATCGACGACGACGACGACGACGACGACGACGACGCGAGCCATGACCTCGGCGTCGACGCGCAGCGATCCATCGTCGCGAGACGACGCGCGCCACCGAATGTGGCACACCGACCACCGCAATCCACACCTCAGTCGTCGCCGCACCGCGCGCGATGCGCGCCGCCGAAGACGCCGACGCCGCGCGACGCCGCGTGTCACGCATCGCCAGTCACGTCACCGCCTCGTCGTCGCGCGCGGCGACGACGACGGAGTCCTCCCTAGTCAATCGTGACGCTGATGACGACGACACACGCGACACACGCGACCACGATGGCGTCGTCGCTCGACGCGATGCCACGGCCCTCACCGCATGGCTCGCGCGCCACCCGCCAGGCACCTCCCTCGACGCGTCGTCATCGATCCCAATCCTCGTCGATCAGGCCCGCATCGACGCCTTCGCATCGTGCACGAATGACAATCAATGGATCCACGGCCGCGACGCGCCCGGCGGCGCCGTCGCGCACGGCTTCCTCACCCTCTCCCTTCTCACCACGCTCACCTCACGCGTGATTGCAAACGATTGGGCACAAAAGCACATCAACTACGGTCTCAACCGTGTGCGTTTCATCGCCCCAGTGCGCGTGAATGATGTCGTATTCCTCCGTCGATGCGCGCTCGAGCGCGTCGCCCCGCTCCCGCGCTCCGCCGGCGCGCGCGCGGAATACCTCGCCACCCTCGCCGTGCGCCGCCAGCGCGACGACGACGACGCGACGACGACGACGACGACGACGACCACGGGCGGCGATGGTCCCAGCGTCATCGACGTGTGCGTGGCGTCGTGGATCACCACGCAATACCTATAGAGTATAGTAGACGTCCATAGCCCGGTCAGTCAGTCGGTCGTAGGTAGGTAGGTCGGTTGTACATACATTCCGTCGCACAGGCCTAGACACCACAACACCATCATGGGGTGGGGTGAGGGATGGAAGACACCATGCCACGTGGCGACCACGCATGCGATCACGCCACGTGGCGAGAACACGTGCGCCCGCTAATTCGGACATTCGACGACGTCATGCACGGAGGACGGGTGTTTTCACCCCCGCACATCACGATCGATACACACACATCGCGGTAAACATACGCACACTATACGGAACTCGCGCGGAACACGTGCGAAACTCTCCGGGACGACGCCCACGCACACGCCACACGGGCGTCCATGTGGCACACTATGGGGTTTTATGCACGTCGTGCGCGCGCGCGGGCGCGGGGCGCGTCGGGCGCCGCGCGAGCCGACCGGTCGACACACACACCATGGCGCGCGACGTGGACGACGCGCGCGACGCGCGCGCGCGCGGTGGTGATGACGATGGTGATGCGTTGGCGCGGTGGAGACGCGTCGCGAGCGCGGGCGCGGGCGCGAGCGCGAGCGGGCGCGGGCGCGGGCGCGGGTCGACATTTGCGAGGCATTCGTCGCGTGACGTTGCTGCGGCCGCGGGCGCGCGCGAGGACGATGACGACGACGGGCGCGACGCGCGCGGGCGCGCGGGCGCGAGCGCGGGTGTCGTTGTCACTGGGGCGTTTAGCCGCGACGACGACGACGACGGGCGCGAGCGAGAGGGGCGACGAGGGCACGGGCGCGCGATGTGGAACTTTGACGAGGGCGACGCGTCGAGGTTTGGGCTGTTGCGAGATTTTGATGAACGTTTGGCCGCCGTGCGCGCGCGGACGCGCGAGGCGAGGGCGGA
>JACLAB010005827.1_pt1 | contig 23758 bp, 34 predicted proteins | sample 8027921 | NCBI WGS metagenome assembly JACLAB01 (sample SAMN15725117, study PRJNA655200) | protist metagenome | isolation source: fluorescence activated cell sorting (FACS) single amplified genomes of... | place: USA: West Boothbay Harbor, Gulf of Maine | collected 2000-07-19
AACTTATGGTGGGGCAATTACAGCAATTTTAATTAATACCCCAGGTACACCCGCTGCTGCTGCAACATGTTTAGATGGATACCCGCTAGCTCAAAAAGGTGAAGCTGGTAGAGCTCTTGGAATGGCAACTGTATCAAGTACGGTAGGTGGAATTTTTAGTGTGATTATATTGGTTTTTTTTGCACCTTTGTTGGCAAAACTTGCTTATGAGTTTGGACAACCTGAGTATTTTGCTTTAGCTATTTTTGGTTTAACAATGCTAGCATCTATTGGTGAAGGTAGCCCGATTAAAAATCTAATTGCTGGAGCTTTTGGTATTTTGATTTCAACTATTGGAAAAGATTTTATGACTTCAATAGATAGATTTACTTATGGAATTAACGAATTATCTGAGGGTATTGGATTTATACCAGTTGTTGTTGGGTTGTTTGCTATCAGTGAAATGTTGACACAATCAACGACATTGGACCAAGTTTTCAAAAGAGTTGCGCTAAAAGCAGTAAAATTACCATCACTCAGTGATTATAAATTAACATGGAAAACGATTTTAAGATCATCAGGAATAGGATCATTTATTGGGGTACTACCAGCTGAAGGAGGTACAGTTGCATCTTTAATTGGTTATTCTGAAGCAAAGAGATTTTCAAAAAACCCTGAAGAATTTGGCAAAGGTTCAATAGAAGGAATTGCTGGCGCTGAAGCCGCTAATAATGCTGCAACAGGAGGGGCAATGGTACCAACTCTTGCTTTAGGAATTCCAGGAAGCGCAACTACAGCAGTAATTTTAACTGGACTAATTATCCATGGTGTTAGACCTGGGCCAGATTTATTTAGAGAACAGCCAGAATTTTTATATGGAATATTTGGTGCTATGTTAATTGCAAATATTCTTTTTTTTATATTCGGTTTTTTTGGAGCTAAAATTTTTGCTCGTATAACTTTAGTTCCTAATAAAATTTTATGGCCAATGATCTTTGCAGTTTCAGTCTGTGGAACTTATTCATTAAGTCAGTCCATAATTGATGTTTGGATAATGCTCTTATTTGGTGTGATTGGTTTTTTTATGAGAAGATATGGTTTTTCTGTTGTCCCAGTAATAATTGGATTGATATTAGGAGAACTAGTTGAGGGAACTCTTAGACAGTCATTAGTTATATTTGATGGAAATTGGTTAATGTTTTTGTCTAGACCAATAGTTGTAACTTTTTTTATTTTATCTTTCATTGCGCTTATTTTTCCTTTATTAAAGAAAAAAAAATAATATGAATAATTTAGACTTAAAAAATAGAGTAGCAATAATTACTGGTGGCGCGCAAGGATTTGGTTTAGCGATATCAAAAAGAATTATTGAATCTGGTGGAAAAGTTGTTATTTGGGATATAGATGAAAATGCAGTTGAGACTGCCTTAAAAGAAATTAACTCTAATGATTTAAGTTTTAAAAAAGTTGATGTAACAAACTTTGAAGCAATTGAAAAAGCATTACTAGAGACTGAAAATGAACTAGGTAAAATTGATCTTTTTGTAAATAATGCTGGTATTACGGGAATGAACGCAAAAGTTTGGGATTATCCTTTAGATGAGTGGAAAAAAGTAATTGAACTAGATTTAAATTCTACATTTTATTGCTGCAAAGCTGTTGTTCCTCATATGATAAAAAATAACTATGGAAGAATAGTAAATATTGCTTCAATTGCAGGTAAAGAAGGCAACCCAAATGCAAGCGCTTATAGCACTGCAAAAGCAGGAGTTATAGGTTTTACAAAATCTTTAGGAAAAGAGCTAGCTGATAAAAATATAGCAGTTAATTGTGTAACTCCAGCTGCAGCAAAAACCAGAATTTTTGATCAAATGACACAAGAACACATTGATTACATGTTATCAAAAATACCAAGAAATCGATTTGCTAAAGTTAACGAACTAGCATCGCTAGTTTGTTGGCTACTAAGTGAAGAAAATTCTTTTACTACAGCAGCTGTTTTTGATTTAAGTGGTGGAAGAGCAACTTATTAATAGGAGTAAATAATGAAATTATGTAGAATAGGTAATGTTGGTGAAGAAAAACCCGCAATAATAGATCAAGATAATAATTTTAGAGATTTGTCTTCTTTAGTAGAAGATTTAAATCCAAATACATTAAATTTTGAAAATTTAGATAAAATTCAGAATTCTGATATTTCAAGTTTACCAAAATTAGATACAAACTCTAGAATAGGAGCATGCGTATCAAAACCTTCTAAGTTCATAGGAATAGGATTAAATTTCAAAGATCATGCTGAAGAACAAAATCTACCAATTCCAAAAGAGCCTATTATTTTTTCTAAATTTACTAGCTGTGTAACTGGCCCAAATGATCCAATCATTGTTCCTAAAGGATCAAATCATACTGATTGGGAAGTGGAACTAGGTTTTGTAATTGGAAAAAAAGCTATCAATGTAAGCGTTGATGAAGCTATGGATCATGTTCTAGGTTTTTTTTTAGTTAATGATGTTAGTGAAAGGAACTTTCAAAAAAACAAAGGTTTAACTTGGGATAAGGGAAAAGGATTTGATACATTTGGTCCAATTGGCCCATACATCATAACAAAAGATGAATTGCCTGATTATCAGAATTTAAATATGTTTTTAGATGTTGATGGTAAAAGAATGCAAACAGGAAATACAGAGCAAATGATTTTTGATGTCAAAAATTTAGTATCTTATATGAGCTCATGTATGAGTTTACACCCTGGAGATATATGTTGTACAGGGACCCCACCAGGTGTAGGAGAAAATATGAAGCCACCTCATTTTTTAAAAGGAGGAGAGGAAGTTACTCTTGGTATTGATAAATTAGGTGAACAAAAACATGCTGTAATACCCTATAAAGATTAAGGTTTTTTAAAAAAGATAATTTACTAAAATAAATAATAAAGTTGCTTAAAAATAAAGTAACATTATTGAATGCAAAAAAGAGATCTTTACTACGATAGAATACCCACAAAACTTCTGAGGGAAAATGTTAGATACTTAGGAAATATACTTGGAAAGGTTTTAAAAGATCAAGAAGGAGATAAATTTTTCAGACTAGTTGAAAAAGTAAGAAAATTATCAAAGGCTAACAAAACTAACCTAAATAGCAAGCACTCCTATAGGAAAATTATTCGAACAATAAAAAATTTAAATTCAAAAAATACTTTTAAATTAACAAGAGCCTTTACGCACTTCATGAATCTTATAAATTTAGCAGAGTCGATAGATGCCTCTAGGAGTGTAAATGAATACGAAAATAATAATAAAAAAATAAATAAAACCAATTTATTTATAGAAGAAATTTTTGAAGAATTATTTAATAATAAAAAAATTTCAGACACTAAAATATATAACCATGCTAAAAATCTAAATATTGGCATAGTGTTAACTGCACATCCAACAGAAGTTAAACGAAGAACCTTAATTCAAAAATATCATAAGATTATTGAAATATTAGAAGAGAGAGATCTTTTAAAAGATTATCCTTCTAAACTTAAAGCATTAGACAAAAAGCTTTTTGATGAATTTACAATTATATGGAACACTGATGATTTAAAAAGAGTTAAGCCATCACCCTTTGATGAAGCAAGATGGGGGCTAGCAATTATCGAAGATAGTTTGTGGGACACTATTCCAAAAGTTTATAGAAGATTAAACTCTATATTTGTTCAAAACATGGACAAAGGTCTTCCTAAAAATTTTAATCCAATTGAATTTGGTTCATGGATGGGTGGTGATAGAGATGGCAATCCAAATGTTACAGCAAAAGTTACTAAAGAAGTCATTTTATTATCAAGATGGGAAGCAGCAAAATTATATGAAAAATCTCTTACTAAAATAATTAGATCTTATTCAATGGAAAAGTGCTCAAAAAAAATCTTGAGAAAAACTGGTAAATCATATGAGCCATATAGAGTTTTTTTAAGACCATTAAGAAATCAAATGAGAGCAACTCATAGAATGATTGAACAATATTTAATAAACAAAAAACCATTAGATCAAAAAAAACTTCTTAGATCTAAAGAAGAAATATTAAAACCATTAAGAGTAGTAAGGCAATCTTTGGAACAAAATAATAATGAAAATCTAGCAAGTGGTGAATTATTAGATTTAATGAGAAGAGCAAAATGTTTTGGAATTAATTTAGCAAAATTAGATATAAGACAAGAGTCCTCTAGGCACTCACAGTTAATTGGTGAGTTTGTAAAAAAAAAATATAATAAAGATTATGTAAAATTAAGTGAAAAAGAAAAAATTGATTTTTTAAAATCAAAATTAAATTCAAAAAAAAATATTATAAATAAATTTCAATTTAAAAATAAAGAAAATAAGGAAGTTTGGTCAACTTTTAATTTGCTGTCTAATGAGCCATCAGAATGTCTTGGTGCATATGTCATTTCAATGACATCTTCTGCTTCAGATATATTATCCGTATCTTTTCTACAAAAAGAAGCAAAGATTAAAAATAAACTAAGAGTTGTTCCTCTGTTTGAAACATTAGATGATTTGATTAATGCAAAATCAATAATGGAAAATTTATTTTCTCACAAATGGTATAGAAATTTAATTAAACATAAACAAGAAGTAATGATTGGCTATTCCGACTCTAGTAAAGATGCAGGAAAAATGTGTGCTAGTTGGCACCAATATAAAGCGCAAGAAGAGATAGTTAAACTTGGAAATAAATATAAAATTGACATAACTTTTTTTCATGGAAGAGGTGGTTCCGCAGGTAGAGGAGGAGGACCTATTCAAGCAACATTGAGATCATTGCCTCCTTATTCAGTTAATGGAAAAATAAGAATTACAGATCAAGGAGAAGTTATTCAGCAAAAATATGGCTATGAACCATTAGCAAAATATAATTTATGTAGTTATATTGGAGCAGTATCACAAGCATCATTAAATCCACCACCACAACCCAAAAATTCTTGGAGAACATTAATTGAAAAAATGGCTGAAATTTCAAAAAACTCTTATAGAAAAAATATTAACCAAAATTCAGATTTTATAAAATACTTTAAAACCGTAACACCACATGTTTCGTTGAGCAAACTATCGATAGGCTCCAGACCATCAAAAAGAAAAAATGTCGATAATATTCAAAGTCTTAGAGCAATACCCTGGGTTTTTGCATGGACTCAAATTAGGTTAATGTTGCCCGCGTGGTTAGGTAGTGCCGAAGCGCTAAGATATGCAAATATCAAAGAATTTAGAAAAACTTTATATGATATGGAGAGAAATTGGCCCTTTTTTAATTCAATGCTAGATATATTAGATATGGTGATTTCAAAGGTTGATCCCGATATATCAAAAATTTATGAAGAATATCTTGCAGATGATAAGTTAAAAAGAGTGGGTAAAAAATTAAGATTTCAATTTGAAGTTATTAAAAAACTAAATAAAGAAATAACACCTAATGAAATTATTAAGGCCAGGAAACAATTCAGAACATCTGTTGTAGTCAGAAGTATTTACTCAGAGGTACTTAATATTATTCAACCTATCGTGATTAAAAAAATCAAGACTAATAAAAATAACCTAGATAAAAAATACCTAAATGATGCATTACTAACATCTATTGCTGGTATTTCGGCAGCAATGAAGAATACTGGATAGATGATAGAATTATTGATTGCATTTGGAGCAGGATTAATAAGTTTTTTATCTCCATGTGTGCTTCCTTTAATACCTGGATACATTTCTTTTATTTCTGGTCAGTCTTTAAAAGAAATTTTAGAGTCTAAACAAGTAAATTTTTTACCTTTAATTCTATTTTGTTTTGGTTTTTCAACAGTATTCATTATCTTAGGTGCTTCGGCGTCATATTTGGGACAGACGTTATTACAAAATTCTGAAATATTAAGAATTTTAGCAGGAATTTTAATAATAATTTTTTCATTACAGCTTATTGGAATAATTAATATTAGTTATCTAAATCTTGAAAAAAGATTTGAAGCAAAAAAATCACAAAACATCATGTTTCCTTACATGATAGGATTAGCCTTTGGTTTTGGGTGGACTCCATGCATAGGGCCAATTTTAGGATCTATTTTGGCTTTAGCCTCAATTGAAGAAACTTTATCAAGGGCTTTATTGTTACTAAGCTTTTACTCTTTAGGTCTAGCTATACCTTTTGTTATATCTGGCTATTTGATTCAAAGATTTTTAATATTTTCTAAAAACTTTAAAAGAAATATAAATTTGATATCAAAAATTGGTGGATTTACTCTTTTAGTCACAGGTATTTTAATCTTAACTAATCAATTACAAACAATAGGGTTTTATATATTAAGATTTTTTCCCTTTATGCAAAATTTCGGTTAAAAAGTATTTAATGAAAATTTATCAAATTGATTCAAGTGCCAGAAAAGAGGGATCAAGCTCAAGAGCACTAGCAAAAAAATTATTAGATAAAATTAAAAAACCAGGTGATGAAGTAATTTACAGAGATTTAGATGACGATATGCTTTTCGTTAGTGGTTTAACAGAATCTGGAATGAAAATTGATGAAAAAGATCAAACAGAAGATCATAAAAAAATGTTTGAACTATCAGATAAACTTGTAAAAGAATTAAAAGAGAGTGATGTTATTATAATTTCAGCTCCAATTTATAATTATGGACCACCAGCAACTCTCAAAGCTTGGTGTGATCTAGCTGCTAGAATTGGTGAAACATTTAGATTTAAACCTAACGGAAGAAGAGAAGGGTTGCTTAAAAACAAGCAAGCTTATTTAGTGATTACTTCAGGTGGGACTAAACTCAATAGTTCTGAAGATTTTTTAACACCATGGTTAAAATTTATATTAAACTTTTTTGGTATCGAAAAAGTTGAAGTAATTAGTGCTGATCAAATGGCCTTAGATTATAAAAAGTCTATTCAAGATGCAGAAACCCAAATCGAAAACTTGTTTAAAGATTAGAAGAAATAATCAAATTATCACAAAAAATTCATCATTCTCATTGTTGTGATTTTATAATTTCTTTGTTAGCATTAAGCATGAAAAGAATAATCCTTTTGATTGCATTGAGTTTATTTTTTGTCACTAACAGTAATGCTGCTTGTGATGACCCAATAACAGACGGTGTTGATTATTCTAACTGTAGATTTTCTGATGCACAAGATTTACAAGGAAGCTATCTACCTAATTCAAACCTATCCTTTGCAAGTTTTATTCAAGTAAATTTTGATAAAAGCATTATGATGAACTCAAATTTATCATTTGGTACTTTTCCAGAATCTACATTTGTAAGAGCTAATTTATATGAAACAATATCTATTGGAGCGAATTTTGAAAAATCTAATTTTACAGGTTCAAATTTAACAAGAGTTGATTTTATGGGTGCCACTTTAATTGAAGCTAATTTTCAAAACTCAAATTTAATGGAGGCTAATTTTACATCTTCAAATATCACCAATGCTAATTTTGAAGGTGCAAACCTAATTGGTGCAACTTGGACCAATGGCCAGACATGTGGACCAGATTCTATCGGTGTTTGTAATAAATAAAAAATGAACACTTCAATAAAGACAGACGACGTTATTTTTAATTTTTTTAAGCAAATTTGCGATGAAAAAGATGATCAAAAATGTTTAGAACTTGGGAATAGCTGGATTAATGCGATGGAAACTAATTTATCAGATATGGAAAAAAATTTAAATGGAGCTGATAAACTTAAACATAAAGACGATATAAAAAGTAACCGCGATCATTTAAATAGCTTAAAAATTAAAAATTCTTCAGAATGGCGTGAATATGCAACGCAGTGTATGATTGAAATAATGAATCACAAAGGACAGTAGTTGTGAGCAATCAGGAAAAGGTTTTTTTAATTATTTGTGCTTCGTTAATTATCTTTACTTTGCAATACTTAATAGAAAAAAATTTTTTTTAAAAAGCTTTATTTCTCTAAAAAAATATAATATCAACTTCTTAAAGGGGTGTCGTAATAGACTGAGATTAAACCCTAAGAACCTGTCCGGTAATTCAGAAAGGGAGAACAATGGATAAAACATACTTTATAAGTCAATCAACATCACTATCGTTAGTAATTATTATTAGTTTAATATTTGCTATTTTAGGCCTTTATTATTCTAAAAAATTTAAAGGCATAAATAATTATTTAACTGCGAATAGAAATATTGGTTTATTTTCTTTAACCACAAGTTTGGTTGCATCTGCTTTAGGGGCATGGATATTATTTGGTCCTGCATCAGCAGCAACTTGGGGTGGAATAGGTGCAGTTATAGGTTATGCGCTTGGAACAGCTTTTCCAATGATTTTTTTAATTTATTTAGGAAAAAAAATTAGAAAAGAATTTCCAAAAGGATCATCTTTAATCGAATTTATGAGAAGAAAATTTGGAAAAAGTTTATTCAAATTAATTTTATTAATGACTATTTTTTATATGTTTATATTTCTCTGTGCAGAAGTTACCGCTGTTGCTATTTTAATAAACTATATTTCAGGAACTGAACTGTGGATTACGGCATTGATAGTTCTTATTGCAACGTTAACATACACTTTATATGGAGGTTTAAGAGCTTCGATATTTACTGATAATATTCAAATGATTGTGATCGGAGTTCTTCTGGTAATATCTGTATCTTATATTATTACATTTGCTGGTAGTGAATTTTCATTTAGTTATATAAAAGAAAAAAACCCTCAATTATTAAGTGGTTCTTATATTCCAAGTTATACTGCAGGATTAACTTTCTTCATTGCGGTTGCAGCTACTAATTTATTTCATCAAGGAAATTGGCAAAGAGTATATGCTGCAAAAGACCAACAAACTTTACAAAAAAGCTTAATTATTTCTTTTTTTATTATTGTGCCAATTGTTTTTTTTATGGGTTTTGCTGGAATGGTTTCGTTTTCAATAGATCCTAGTAATAGACCAGATCTTGGATTTTTTACATTATTATTAAAAGAACAAACAGAAATGTTAGCATTGATAATTATTACATTAGGATTGGCTTTAACTATTTCAACAGTTGATACTTTGGTAAATGCGATTTCAAGTTTGTTTGTTGTAGATGGTAAAGCAACATTTAATCTCAATAAAAAAACTGATTATTTAAAATTATCCAAATATTTTATTATTTTCTTATCTGTAATAGCTTTTATTGTTGCCTCAAAAGGATATGACGTTTTATACCTGTTTTTATTGGCAGACTTATTTTGTTGTGCATTTGTGTTAACAGTTTTTTTAAGCTTCTATAACAAAAGTATTGATGAAAAAACGGCATATGCATCTATTATAGTCGGGTTGATTGGCGGTTTCTTGTTATTTCCATTTCCAGATTTTTCGAAAAGTTTATTAGTTGGAATATTGTTGCCTAAAGAAATTTTTGCAACTTTTATTGCCCAGCAATTATTATTTTTGTCTTTTGTAATAGCAACGTTCTTACCAATGTTAATCTTAAAAATTAGAAAGTTTTAATATAAAGTTTAGTTAAATATATTTTTAGAAGGGGTCGCTCTTTAAGCTAATTACCTAAAGAGCTCCCTTATGTAGCCTCTTTGGCTTTTAAATCCAATTGGATTTTTATTTTTGTGTATTTGAAAAATATGCTTATTTTCAGTTATGTATCAGGTGGTGTAAGTTTTAACATAATAACCTCCTTAATTACTAAGTTAATTATCTTACTAATGAATTTCAATGAATTTATTTTTATTTTATGCAAATAAATTTCTTGAATACAACCTAGTGCTTTAGTAGATTCTCGATATCAGATTTGTTCTCCATTATTTCTTAGTCAAAAATATTATTTAAAAAATTTTTACTTATTATTCAAGTTTACATATTTCACGAATATGTATAAAGTTTTCTGATGAAGTACTTATGTGCAATTAAAGATTTAGCGATTAGTCTTGTAGTATCTACTGTTATTATTTATGGATTAAATATTGTAGCGGGTTTTGCTGGAGCAGATTATACATTCACTAACGGTGAAGCATTTATGATCTGGATCTTGATGGCGATATTAGTAAATAATTGCTTGAAAAAATAAAATCTTATTAAAATGAAAATAGCTTTTATAGGTACGGGTCTTATGGGTTACCCGATGGCTAAAAACCTAATTAATAAAAAAATAAATTTAAAAGTTTTTAGTAGAACTCTAGAAAAAGCAAAGCCTCTTGAAAAACTTGGAGCAATCATAGCGAACTCTTTGGGTGAAGCAGTCAAAGAGGTGGATATTGTTATAACAATGCTAACAGATGACAATGCAGTTGAAAAAGTTTTAGGTAGTCAGGAATTTTTAAATAACTTAAAAAATCCATCTACTGTAATTGATATGTCTTCCATTAAACCCAAGATTGCAATTCAATACGGCAAGTTATTAAAAGATAGAAATATTCATTTTTTAGATGCACCAGTTTCAGGAGGAACAATAGGAGCAGAAGAGGGAAGCTTAGCTATAATGGTTGGTGGTGATCAAAATGTGTTTGATGGAGCTTTTGATACCTTAAAGATTATGGGCAATCCAACTTTAGTTGGTCCTATCGGTAGTGGTCAAGTGTCAAAACTTGCAAACCAAATCATTGTAGGGGTTACAATTGGTGCTGTAGCAGAAGCAATTACTTTATGTGAAAAAGCAGGTGTGGATGCAAATAAATTTATCAAAGCATTATCGGGCGGATTTGCAGATGGAAAAATTCTTCAAAATCATGGAAAAAGGATGATTGATAAGGATTTTTCACCAAAAGGAAAAGTCTCAACACACTTAAAAGATATGAATAATATTTTAGAATGTGCAGGAGATTTTAATACTAAATTACCAATTTCAAATCTCATTAAAGAAATGTTCAAATCATTAGCTGATCAAGGAAATGATAATGACGACCATAGCGCATTGTATAAAGAAATTGAGAATATTAATAAGTCTTAATAAAATTTAACTTTATTCAACATAAAGAAAATAGTAAGAGTTTGAAGTGGATCATTTTAATTCAAAAAATTACTCTATCTATGCTAATTTCTTAAACAGGTTAGCTTTAGAGTTAACAAAATTCTATTATTCTAAGTTAAATAAAACATTTAAAGTATCAAATAAGCTTAAAGGAAAAGGATATGATCCTGTAACCACGTCTGACAAAGCCTTTGAAAAATTTATTAGATCGAAAATTAAAAAAAAATTTCCAGATCATCAAGTTATTGGAGAAGAATTTGGTCAAAAGAAAACTAAAAGTGATTACACTTGGGTAATTGACCCTATTGATGGAACTAGATCTTTTGTAATTGGTAACCCAACTTGGAGCAATTTAATTTCATTAAATTATAAAGACACACCAATTCTAGGATTGGCAAATTTTCCAATACTTAAAAAATACTATATTAATTTTTCAGATAAAATTGCTTACGTGGTTCATAATGGAAAAAGAAAAAAAATTTCTGTAAACAAGAAAGCTATATTTAAAGACGTTAAAGTTTCAGCAGCATTTCATGGCTGGTTATCTCTTGACAAACAAAAAAAAATTCCTCAAATTTTAAAATTAATGCAATTTCCTTGTAGTGATGCTCTAAGTTATTCTCATCTTGCAGAGGGAAGAGTTGATGTGGTAATTCAATGCTCAAATAAGATTTGGGATATACATCCATTAATACCAATTATTAAAGCTGCTGGTGGATATATTTCAACATGGGATAATAGAGATGCTATGAATGCTGGAAATATTTTAGTGTCATCAAATAAAACTATGCATAATAAATTTCTAAAATTGTTAAAACCAGTTTCAAAATGATACCAGATAAAGCTCAAAAAATTTTAGATTTTTGGTTTAAGGAAACACCTGCTGATAAAAGATTTAAAAAAGATGATGCATTTGATCAAACTATAAGAGATAAATTTTTAGATGATTATGAGCTTGCAAGTCAAAATGAATATGATGATTGGCAAGATCAGCCTATGAGCACTTTAGCTTTGATTATTCTCTTTGATCAATTTTCAAGGAATATGTTTAGAGATAATAAAAAAGCTTTTGCGCAAGATCATAAAGCTAGATTAATTGTTAACGATGCTGTTTATGCTGGTTATCTTGAAACTATGAATGAAAGTCAGAGGCTTTTTATGCTTTTACCTCTAATACATAGTGAAGAGATAACAGATCATGATATGGCGTATTATCTTTTAAATAAATATTTAATAGAACATGAAGATTTTCATAATATTAAAAAATTTTGGAAAGATCACACTAAAGCTATAAGGCTTTTTCATCGATACCCACATAGAAATAAGATACTTGGAAGACAATCTACTGAGGAAGAAATAGCCTTCTTAAATCGTCCAAATTCCTCTTGGTAGTTAATGAATTTAAAATTTATTTATAAAATTATTAATATTGATGAATTAAAAAAAGCTAAATCATCAGGAACTTACTCAGGTTCTTCTAAAGATATACAAGATGGCTATATTCATTTTTCAGGCGAAGATCAGGTAGAAGGTACATTAAAAAAATATTACGCCAATCAAAAAGATTTAGTTTTACTAAAGGTTGAAACTTTAAAATTAGATCACTTAATATGGGAACAAGCTTCAGATGGAAATATGTTTCCTCACTTATATTCTCCACTTAATTTATCAAATGTTACTGATGAATTTGAAATTCTTTTACAAGATGATGGTTCTCATAAATTACCTGATAGTTATTAAACTAATCTACTCTTCCTAAAAGATTAACCATTACGACACCAGTGATGATTAATATAATTCCAACGATCCCATACAGATTAGGAATTTGATTATATTTAATCATTGCAAATATCAAAACACCAGTAACAGTTAATCCACTATAGGTAGCGAAAGCAAAACCAACAGGCATTAACGACATTGCTTTTGCAAGTGAAAACATTGTTATACTCATTAAAAGTATACAAGCAATTGTGGGTGTCAGTTTTGAAAATCCATCTGAAATTTTAGCGAAACTATTTGCGGCAATACCAGTTGAGATACCGATTGCCAAAATAATATACCCCATGAAAGGTTTCATGGTTAATCTTTTGATGCAATTTTATCAACCAAAGGTCTCATAAGAGGTGCCATGGTAAAAGCTGCAATTAAAGCAACAGGAAATGCAAACATCCAAGAATAAAACCATCTATCAATAAAGCTATCTGACAAACTTGTATTTACTGCAACTACCACTCCACTCATTATAACACTCATTCCAAAAGACATAAAAATCATAAATAAAGGTTGTGCGTATTTTTTTGAAATCATATTTAATTATTTCCCAACAAGTTAACCATTAAAACACCGGCAATTATTAATACCAAACCTATTAATGAATATAAGTTAGGCATTTGATTAAATCTAATTACACCAACTATTACAGTTGCAATAATTGTTAAACCCGCAAATGATGCATAAGTTATTCCCATAGGAATATTTTTCATCACCATTGATAGCGCGTACATACATGCAACGATTGTTATTCCAGTGATGATACTTGGAAAGAGAAGGGTAAATCCTTCAGCACTTTTTGCAAAACTATTTGAGGTTACTCCTAGAACAACTGCTAGGATTAGAAATCCATATGAAGTAGCGAGACTCATTTAATAATATTAAATGAAATCTCGCTAAATATATATAATTATTTAGGTATCTTAGTTGCGCCAGTTTCAAGTGAAATCATTTTTCCATCTTGATACTTAAAGACTGCCATTACAGCTTCAGTATTTCCATCATTAAATGTAACAAATGCGTGTTCGACACCAATTTCATCATTCTCAAAAAGAACTCTTACTTTATCTCTTTTAATGTCACCACTCATTGCCCATTTAATTACATCTGCTTTACCTAAAACATTACCTGATGCATGCAAAGTAAACTTATAATCATCATGTAAAATTTCATTCATTGCAGCTTCATCTTTAGCTTCCATTGCCGCATTATACTTTGCTAATATTGACATATTTTATCCTTTGTATTGTTCTAGGAGATCATCTCCCATTGGAGTAGTAATTGAATTAGCTAAATCTACTCCAGCAGCTGCTCTCTCTTTATGAAGTTCATCATCACCTTTAAAAGCTTCAAGACCTTCCATGGTATCAAATCTAATTATTCCAATGAATTTACTGTCATCACCTTTTTCAGATCCTGCATAAAGAAATGTCATTCCATATTTTTTGATCTTTTCTGCATTACTGTGAACCATTGCTTTCCATTTTGCAAAAGTTTCTATTGGTCCTTCTATTTTTAGTATCATTTTTCCTCTTTCGTTTTTTTGTGGTTATTAATTTAATATGACAGAACTTTTTCAGCTTCTTCTACAAGTTTTAATAATCCTGGAGGTCCTGACATAACTCCATTTTTATCCTTAACATCATCTTCGGTAATACCTCTTGCTTTACAGCTTCCTGCGGATAAATGAATTTTAACTCCTTTATCTTTTAAAACTTTTATGTGATCACTTAATTTTCCGATACCAATAGCTGACATATTATCCACTATTTCAGTTTTCATTAGAGAAACAGCATTTCCAGCTAAAAATATGCTTACCTCATGTCCTGCTTCAGCTGCTTGTGATGCAATCATAATTGGGAATACACCATTCACAGCATTTTCTGGTCCTTGTATCGATTGGACAAATAGTTTCATTGTTATCTCCTTTTGTTTATTGTTTGTCATCTAAATTTTTGACTCTATAAATTTTATAATTTCTGGATGATAATATTTAAAGCAAGAATAAAAAATTAAATGGTGACCAGCTGCTTTTTTTTTCATCTCTTTGTATAATTTCTCATCAACTTTTACAAACTGCTTGATACTTGTTATTTTTTCCCTACCTTCTGGCCAAGTTTCTCCCCATCCATTTTGCATTTTTTCTTTAATACGACATTTTTTTCCATTAACAACAATATCTTTTCCAGTATGACCAGGGGTATCAATCCAGTTTATACCTGGAATATTTCCTATATCTTTTTTCATCCAATCACCACCGTTACGCCAACCTCGTTCTCCATCTACTGGACTATGAAAGACTAGTGCATCAATTCTTTTAAAACTTTTTAATTCATCTATCTGCATTTTTCGAAAAGGAGTATCTGGTTTTCTATCCCAGCAATTAGGCATTAAAGCAATTGTTGCATTAAAATCCTCTGGGTGAAGTCCCTTATGTCTCAAGGTATCCATTCCACCACATGAATGTCCTGACATAAAAATCTGATTTCTAGGAGTTCCTTTAGAAACTAATTGATCAATAAGCTCTTTATTAACGTTTACTCTTTTAGGGAGAGCCCAATTATTAAGCACACAATCATACCAAGGTTGATGGTAAGCACCTTTAAATTTCCTTGCACAATCATACCCATCGGTTCCACCTGCTTTATGTAAGTTGCCATTAAGCATTAAAACTAATTCTTTACCTTTAATCATTGTACCGGATAATTGCCCAAGTTGTTTTGGAAGAAAGTCTCTACATTCTCCTGCCCATCGATCATTTTTAACTTTCCATCCTCCTTTATTATGAATCATTATAATTTTATTTGTTGGATCAGGAATATCTCCTTTAATTACTTTGACTTTTTTTCCATCACTATAGATAAATACATTTCCATTTATGTGATCACTATTACAATCCCTTGCATTAGCAATCGTACTTAAACTCAATAAAATAAAAATTGTTAAAAATAATTTTTTCATATTATTTAAGTCTTGAAGCAATGTATTCTTTTATTAGTGGATGATAATGCATAAAACAATCAGCATGATTTATTATATGAAGATCTTTTAATGGTTCCTCCCAATTTGATCCAGCTGTATTACATTTTTTTCCATTAACTTTTTTCTTTTCAGAAACTACAACTCTCTTAAAGTTTGGAATATTATCCATCCAATCAGAGGTTAATCCCTCATAAGGATCCATAGGATGAGTAAAAATTAAAATTGGTGCATTTCCTTCTCTAATTATATCAATCTGTGCTTGTCTCCATTCAGCCATACCAGGATATTTTTTATGAAATTTTTCCATAGCTTTTTCATAACCGTCTTTCTTTACTTTATATTTTTTTGATAAATTCCAAAAACACGCAGGCATTAATGATATACCTCCACCTACTTCGTTCATATATTTTGCTGTTAACCTCAGAGTTGCCCATCCCCCACAAGAATGACCTGACATAAAAATTTGTTTCTTTGGGACACCCAAATTAACAAATTTTTTAACAACCTCAAAATTATCCTCAACTCTTCGATCCATTTTTGAGGTTCCTGGATAAGGACCTTCCCATTTTTTCATCCACATTCCTCTTTTTCCTAATTTAGCACCTAAATCGCCTTCAAGTTGGCCTTGGCAGTGAATATAAACCATAATTTCCTTATCATTTATTTTATCACCAGCTAGCTGGGCCCAATTTCTAAGCTCTCGTATCCAAAAGCAATTTTTTGATTTAACATCGTTTCCGTCAGATCCATGATTATAAATTATTATTATTTTATCTTCAGGGTTCTTTACTTCAAAATTTTCATTAATTTTAATTTTATCTTTCCATTTATTTGTTGGTATTAAAAAACCATCTTTTTTTATACTTTCGTTTGAATTTGCAACACCGATGCCTAATATTAAGCTAACTATGATAAGTGCTAATAATTTTTTCATTTTAATAATTAATTTTTTTTAAAATATTCTCTTCAACACCAAGGAGAAAATAACCTTGGCTATCTTTATTCTGAACTCTTGTTGAACAACTTGGTGCAAATCTTAATTTCCAATTATATCTTCCAGTTTCCTGTATCATTTTCCACAGTTTACATGTGTTTTCTTTATTCACACTGTCCCATTTCTTATTTTATCTCTTCGTAATCAAGTTATTATCTAGCAGCAATATTATCTTCGACACCCCAAATATAATATCCACCTTTAGCTCTTTCCCAATCTCTATATCTACAACTTGTTGAATATCTTAACTTCCAACTGATTTGTTTATCTGGTTTTTCTTTAATTTTATTTAATTTTTTTAAAAGTTTAGGATGATTGTATTTTCCAAGATCAAGTAAACAATTAAGGACGTATGGGTCATAGGGGTCATTTCTTGTAGGCGTCAAATAAACTGAGTCCATCATTTGAGGACATCCTTCTATTGTGTGTGCATAAACTGGTCCAATTTTTTTTCCTGACTCAAGCATATACCCAGGTTTTGATCCGTAGTGACCATTTCCAGATTTTACACCAGGAACACAATCATAACCCATACCTTGAGTATGCAATAACTCATGAAGTGTTATAATCAATTTTCTCTCATTACTTCCCATGCTGCTACTCTTTAAATATGAAGTACCATAACCAACTCCAGCTTCTCCCCCATCAATATTAGAGAAATCAGCAAAGTTATAATAGATTTTTTTTATATTTTTTTGACCTTTAACTTTATTTAAGAATGGTATGATGTCATTATTTGCCCATTTGTGAAGCTCTTTCTTTTTTTTATCCATTCTAACAAATGTAATATCTAATTTACCATCTGCTCTATAATCAAATTTATATTTTCTAGCTATACCATCACCTTCTTTATTTTTAGCAGTAGCTTTTAACATCACTTCATTTACTTTTAGTAGGATTTTTTCCATCTTTCCATTAATATCCATTTCTCCGTCTTTACTATCAGCAGCTAATAAATAATTAAAATGAATTTGATAATCATCATTTACATCAGGTTGATCCTCAAAAAATCTTCCTGGTTTTTTATCCATCTTTAAATTCTTTTCTTCTAGCGCTTTTGCTTCTGCTAATTCGGTTTTTAATGTGGCTGATGCTTTAGCCTCGTCATATTTCCAAACTATTTCTTCATTAACTGCATACAAATAACATTCTTTGCCAACATTATTTTTCTTGGTATATTTCATGCATTGTTTGTATGCTTTCTTATGAGTTTTTTTTAAATCTTTACCTGTATGGTATGCCCAGGAATATAAGTCATCATTACAACTAGCATAAAGAACACCAGTTTGTTTTTTTTTTATTAATTCTTTTAAATGATTTTTTATATATTTTTCGTGTTGCAAATTAAGCGCTTTCTCACACCCTGCAATAGACGTCATTCCAGGCTCATTAACACCTGCATAAGCATTCCCACCTAACAACAAACCCAGAACCATGATTCCTAAAATTTTTTTCAATTAAATATTCATCTCCATAATTTTTTTAATATCAACTAAATATGGAACAAAGCAATTAGTCATAGATATTCCATACCCCCTATCTTTTTTCAATCTTTATGCGTTATAATCCATGACATCATCAGTACACTCAGTAAACTGATGAGGCTCAAAAAAATCATTCATAGATTCTAATTGTTTATTAATTGCTTCTGGATCTGTTCCTTTCCACCAACAAAACATAGTCAAAGTTTCGCCTGGTGTATTCCAAGTCATTTGACACTTAGCAGTTTCACCTGTCATTGATTTAACAATATCTTCCATCTTCATTGATGCAACAACTTCACTCATTTTAGTTTTAGCTTCTTTAGATTTAAAAGTGTGCGTTACCATGTAGTTTTTCATTTTTTATCCTTCCTTTTTTTTAGTTAAATCATAGATCGTGTAACTATCTAAAACCTCATCCATGATGGGTTTAGATACTTCAGTTCCTTCAATAAATTTATGTAAAGCAGGTTCATCAGTACAAAATATCTTAAACATTACTGTGCTTTTATCAGGAGTTACTGTTCCAATTGTTTTTTCAACTACAGCAACTTTTTCTCTTTCAGCTAAACCTTCAGGAGATTGCATAAATCCCATAAATTTTTCAAACATACCCTCTTTTAATTTAGCAACTACTAACATTTCTTTTTCCATTTTTTTTTCTTCCTTTTTTTTTAATATAAAGTTTGAACAACTTTATTTACTCTTTCTTTTCCATTAGGGATCAATTCTTCTAAAAAAGCATGACATTCCTCTGTTTTCACTTTGTCATATTTTGATCCATAATATTTATCTACTGCTTTATTTACTCCTTCGTCCCAATTTTTTTCAGGAACTCCAGTTTCTAAAGCATATGCTTTTAAAACTTTTACTGAGGCCATAGATTTTTCTTTCATGCTGTATTCAAACGTTTCACCAGATGGCAAAAAGTAATTAGCCATGTAGATACCACTACAATCCCAACCTTTAGTTTTATTAGCATCACTCATATCCGCATAAGCAGCTAATGAAAAAAACATACTAACAATTATCAATATTATTTTATTCATATTTTTTATCTTTATGATTTGTGAATTGTCTTATGAACTTTAAAAACTTCGGGTTGCCCCACATCAAAGCCCATTTCTTCAACTATGGGAGCTAATTTTTTACCATGTTCTTCAAAAGCTTCCATTGAATCGTACACTACAGAAACTTTCATTTGATCTCCTTCACCAAAACAAACTTCAAACTCTAATCCCTTTACAGGATGTACACCAAGCTCTCTTTCTTTTTTAAGAATTGCATCATATTGCTCCGCAGTCATTGACTTTGGAGAAAATCTTACCATCACACTCATAATTTATTCTCCTATTATTTAATATTTATATTCACCAGACATTTGGTTCATTGAAGTTGAAAATCCTGGTGCTTTAGTCATTAAATTTTGTCTGCTTGAAAAACCAGTTCCAGTGATATTTTCATATTTTCCAGTTCCTTTTATAATTGTAAAAGTACCTGTTCCACCTGATCCACCAGTTCCTTCTCCTTCATATTTCATAAAAACACTTTCACCATCAATTAGATCAAATCTACACATACCAGTTTCATCAGTAAATTTACCAGCTTGTAACGTTAGTCCACCAATACAGTGCATAGTTGATTTATGAAATATACTATCAGGAGTATCATCTGCTAAACCAGCTATACCATCATAAGTAATTGCCATATCACCTTTACCAGCATTCATTGCATTAACTTCCCATGCACCCATACCGCTTGCATTAAATTTTCCTGATGTGTGTCCATCAGCAAAAGATAATGAAGAGAACAAGGTTAATATTATTGTTGTTATAATTATTTTCATATTATCTCCTTTTTGATTTTTTAAGTTTATTCACTGAAAATAAATCTCATTTCATCTTCAATAGTTCCTTCAACTGCAACTTTCTTTAATTGTTTTTGAAGACTTTGATATTTTTTATCTGCAGACATTTTTGCATCACCTTGATTATCTCCCTCAAACATTGGTCCAATTACTGTTTCTCTAATTGTTCTTGGATTGCCACCCACTTGAAATGAAAAATAAATTTGGTGTTTTGGAAAATATTTTTTTCTCACTTTTGCTAAACCCTTACCAATTTCCATTGATTTACCCAGCATGTCGTCTTTAACTTTTATTGTTCTTGTGTATATTGCTTTCATTGACCTCCTTTTTAATGATAGATGTTATCTTTAAAAATATATTGTTACATATTTGTTAAAAGGTCGTGCGTCATATTAGAATATCAAGTATGCAAAAAATTCATTCAATTTAAAATTGAAATATACCTAAAATGGGGTTTTTAAAACCTATAATGGGCTAACCTGATTTTAAAATTTCTATTAAATTTAATTTGTGTTAAAGTTTATTTATGATTGATAAGTTTAATGGAATTTTTTATTTAATTATTTTTTTAATACATTTTATTGGTGTTGGTGCTTACGCTTATCAAATGATAATTGGAAACCAAAAATTTAGAGAAAAGTTTCAAATAGATGTCACTGCTGCTACCATTATGAGAATGGCTGGAGCAATATTTCTAGGGTCATTTTTAATGGCTCTTTACATAATGTTTGTAAGACCAAATGGAGTTGAAGGAACTTGGGCATTCTTTAATTTGATTTTTATTCAAAACATTTGTATTTTTCTAGTTAACACTTATTCAGTTAAAATTGATAAAACAGGTGTTATGAACGATTCAAATGAAGCAATTATTGCACCATTAGTTTTTACAATATTAAGTGCAATTCTTATTTACGGATTGTCAGATAAAATTTATATCTAAAGCCAACTAGGGAAGGGTAAACCTTTTTCCTCTAAGAATTTTTTATTAAACATTTTCGTTGAGTATTTATCACTTCGATCACAAAGAATGGTCACTATAGTTTTTCCAGGTCCCAATTCTTTACCTAGTCTTATAGCACCCGCTATATTAACCCCACAACTAGTGCCTAAACTTAAGCCTTCATTTTGAATTAAATCATATAATATTGGAAGAGATTCGTGATCATCAATTGAAAATGCGCCATCAATTTTAGCCTCTCCAAAGTTTTTAGTTATTCTACTTGATCCAATCCCCTCTGTAATTGAACCCCCTTCAGACTTTAATTCTCCACTCTTTATATAATTACAAAGTGCAGACCCCTTAGGATCAGATAAATAAATTTTTATATCTTTATTCTTTTCTTTAAGAGCATTACTTACTCCTGAAATTGTTCCACCAGTTCCTGATGAACAGACAAACCCATCAACTTTTCCATCTGTTTGTTCCCAAATTTCTGGTCCAGTAGTTTCATAATGACCTTTAGCATTTGCGGTGTTATCAAATTGGTTAGCCCAAATAACACCATTATTGTTTGAAGGTTTTAATTCTTCTGCAAGTCTTGAGGCGATCTTTATATAGTTGTTGTCATCTTTATAAGGTTTTGCAGGAACCAATCTTAATTCCGCACCTAAATTTCTAAGTAAATCTTTTTTTTCTTGAGTTTGATTATCATTCATTACGATGATTGTTTTATATCCTAATGAATTTCCCAAAAGTCCTAAACCAATTCCTGTGTTTCCAGCTGTTCCTTCAACAACTGTACCACCTTTTGAGATTAATTTTTTTTCTTGCGCATCCTTTATTAATGCAAGTGCCGCTCTATCTTTAACAGAGCCACCAGGATTTAAAAATTCAGCTTTTCCATAAATATTACATCCAGTAATTTCTGATGCTGCTCTTAATTTTATTAAAGGAGTGTTTCCAATTCCTGAAATAAAATCATTTCTAATATTGCTCATTAATCTGATTTTGTATCACTATCTGGTGCAATACCATAAGGTTTGAACTCACTATCTGCTAAACCAACATTTTTTGCAGGGATACCAACCATAACTGCTTTTTCAGGGACATCTTTTGTAACTACTGCATTAGCTCCAATCTTCGCGCATCTTCCAACAGTAATTGGACCTAACACTTGTGCGCCGGAACCAATTACAGCTTCATCGCCAATAGTTGGGTGCCTCTTTATATTACGTTGATCGTTTGAGTTTATACTTGGAGCAATTCCCCCTAATGTTGCCATATGGTAAATGGTAACGTTATCTCCAATTTCAGATGTCTCACCGATCACAACCCCCATACCATGATCAATAAATAAATTTTTTCCAATTCTAGCCCCAGGATGTATTTCAATACCTGTCAAAAATCTTGAAAACTGAGAAATAATTCGAGCTATTAAATCAAATTTTGCAACACTGAAAAAATTTGCAATTCTATGAAAGAAAACTGCTTTAACCCCAGGGTAAGTTAATATCAAACTTAGCTTAGATTTAGCAGCGGGATCTCTATCAATTATTGATTGTAAAAATTTATTCATTTTTAGTTTTTAAATTTGCTATATTGATTATTCGCTCAAACTTTTATATAGTTACTAAAACCAATATTTAAAGGATTAATTTATGTACAAAAATACTAATTGTTTTCATTTAGCTGTACCTTGCGGTGATTTAGAAACTGCAAAAAAATTTTACAACGAGGCTTTAGGATGTAGGTTGGATAATTCAGCACAAGAATGGGCTGATGTTGATTTTTGGGGAAATGAATTAACTCTTCATGCAAGTGATCACAAATTAGATAGTGAAAGACATGATGTAGACATGGGTAATGTTTCCGTTCCTCACTTTGGTGTACATTTATCAAGAAAAGATTTTGATACTCTTAAGCAAAGATTAAAAGATAATGGCACTAAATATTATGATGAGCCTTATTTAAGGTTTAAAGGTACTAAATATGAGCAAGAAACCTTCTTTGTAAAGGATCCTAACGAAAATATACTGGAAATTAAGACACTTACAGATAACCCAGAATAACTACAAACATAAAAATTCAAATACTTATTTAGTCATATTAGTCTAAACTGCTATTAGATGAAAAAAAAAATAGACGCTTATAGTGAGACTTTATTTCATTTAATAAAATTTCGATGCAGACAATATAGAGACTCAAAAAAAATGATTGGAATTGATTACGATTCCTTCATGATTATCTCTTGTATAGGCGCTCATTATTTAAGAAATAATACTGATGAAGGATTAAATTGGGACTCTGTTTGGGAGCTTACAAGATCAAAACAAGATGTACAAATTTATGATAAAAAAAAATTAACTATCTTTGCTGTTGCAAATATTATGGGTTTACCAAAAGAGACGGTTAGAAGAAAAATAGAAGCTTTAAAAAAAAAGAGATTTATTACCCATTCAACTAAAGAAGGTCTTTTACCTACTGATAAAATTGAATCAGCTATGAAACCGTTTGCAGAAAAAGAGTTAGTAACTCTTGGAAAATTTCTTCAACAATTAAAAAAGCACAAAAGCCTAGATCAGCTTCTTAATTTAAAATAAAACACAATTAAATAATAATTCTATTATCTAATTTGGGGTTTTGTGTGACAAATTAAACCTAATTTGGGTTATTTTAATCTTGTTTTTTTTTAAGAAAAATTATGATATTGAAACTAAATAAATTTTGCAGCAAAAGCTTTTATTAATGTTAAATATATTAAATAAAATTATACTTGCCTTAAGTACATTATTG
>JACLAB010010874.1_pt1 | contig 23747 bp, 27 predicted proteins | sample 8027921 | NCBI WGS metagenome assembly JACLAB01 (sample SAMN15725117, study PRJNA655200) | protist metagenome | isolation source: fluorescence activated cell sorting (FACS) single amplified genomes of... | place: USA: West Boothbay Harbor, Gulf of Maine | collected 2000-07-19
GGCGGAAGCTTTGCAAAAGCAGGACACTCTGCATTTAAGACTGTGACTGAAGGCGTTACTACTTTTATAAAAGAGTTTGGCGGTGCAGCTTTAAACACAATTCCCGGAATGAACAAATTAATGCCTAGTATTACAGACAAAACTTTTACGACTGCTTGGAACGCTACCCAAGATTCTGTATTACAAAACTCTAAAGCTATTATGACTAATTTTGAAAACGCTATCAACGGCAGGATGCCTACTGCGGCTCAACAGGCTGCTTTAAATTCTAAGAAAGCTACGGCTGAAATAACTAAATCAGAGTATGTTGAAAGCAAAACTAAAGCAATGCAAGACCAAGCGGCTAAGTTCCCTGATTCAATAGATGAGCGCTTTAAGCCTTTAGATGATTTAACTGCTGGTGCTAAGCCTGAAGATATATTAGATTATGAAGACTATGCTGTTGATGGAACTATTAAACAAACTCCAGCAGACCAACGAGTAAGCCCCCTTAAAAGCGATAGTATTTTAAGCAAACCTATAGACTACGTTTCAACAAAATATAAAGAGTTTCTTAATGATAGACCTTTGAGTGACGCTATTACTGAAGAAGGTATAGATTACCTCGGCGAACAAGTAGCTAAAATTCCAGATGAAATAACAGGGCTAGGCAAACAACGACTCTATCAAAACATAGGTTTAGAAGCTAAGCCTGAAGCTGCTAATGTATACTATGGAGCTGTTGCTCAGTTTGATACAGCCCCAGCAGGAACTTACGGCTCTCCAGAAATTAACGACAGAGCTATGCAGGTTCAGCTTGCGGGTACTGATTTTTATAACTTAGCACCCTTTGGAGCTGGCGCTAATTTCTATACACAAACAATGGCTAGAGGAATTGGAGGTACAGCGTAATGGAAGAAGAAGTATATATGGAAGAAGTGTCTAAAATGAACAGACCTATTCCGGGCCAGTCGCTTACTACAGACCCGGAAAACCCTGCTCCGTATGAAAGACCTCCAGAGTTTACTAACGTACACGAAGCCAGTATGTATATGTGGGACTTTGTAACTGAAGATGAAACTTATGTAGCTTTGATGACTGGAATATCTAAAGGTGTTCCAATAATGAGCATTGTACAAGTTTTATTATTTGACCAGTTTCAACAAGGCAAGTTTAATCCTGACTTGATGATGATGCTTGCTGAGCCTCTTGCGTATATGCTTATTGCACTTGCTGAGCGTTTAGACCTAGACATTAAGATTGATAATGACGAAGAAGAGGGTGATGTCTTTGGAGTTGATATGGAAGAGGCTTCCTTGCAAAAACTTAGAGAGGCTGCTACAGAAAGCGGTATGCTTCCTCAAGGTTTCTTAACTGAAGAAATGACTACTGACATGATAGAGCTTCCAGAAGTTAGCTTGTTAGAAAAGCCAGAAGCTCCCCTAGAATCACCAGTAGAAGAAACAGCACCTGCACAACCTAGCCTTATGGCACAACCTGAAGGACAGTAAACATGGCACAAGATTCAATTGCATACGGTGAAAGTCTTTTAGCTGACATTCGTCAAAGAAATGACAAGCTTAGAAGCCAAGCAAAAAAAGAACGAAACAAAGACCTATGGAAGTCTGTTGCTGTAAAAATAGGTACAGATGTTGTTTCAGATATTTTTACTCAAAGGCAAGAAGCTTTTTTACAAAATGAAAAAGCTGTTCAAAATAAAATTATGCTCGGAGACCTTGAGAAAGAAGCAAAAGATTGGAACACTACTTTTCAAACTGCCCAAAAAGAACCGGGAGGAGAGTTAAAGTATTTGCAAGGCGTTGCTAAGTCATCTGTTGAAGCACACCTGAGAAATCAATATGGGCCTGAAGGAACTTACAACGAAGCCGATTTTAAGATGTTATTAAACAAAACATCTAAAGCATACTTGCCTACTCTACAGGAGCAGTGGGAAAGCCGAAAAGAAGCTAACAAGACTTACTTGTCTAGCGGAAACAAAGAAGCCTATGAAAAATACTTAGAGAATAAAAAGAAAGAAGTAGGTTTTACAGGAAGTATTATAAAAGGTTTAGGGTTAGACGGTCTTACCGGCAAGCCTGCTGATGGTATACTTTCAACCAGCACATTCCTAGATAGAGCAGAAAAACAAAGGGAGTTAATAAACAACTACAACAAAGCTAAAAACGCAGGCGTAGCTGAGTTTATAGCTGAAAACTACACAGAAAAAGATTTAAAACTCGGTGTTCCTTCGCCAGTAGTAAGCGACACAGCAAGAAAAATAAAAGTTCCTACTGCAACTGGAGATTTTGTTGAACACGAAATATTTCAAGTTAATCAAACGGGAGCAGACGGTAAAACCGTTGCCGTTGGTTATGTTTATGCAGACGGAAGTGCATATAACTCTGCGTCTCCTGAAACATTAGGAGTACAGCAAGATTTTGATAATAATGTAGCAATACAACTTAAAGAAGACAACACTCAACTAGGAACTGTTAAGTTGAGAAACTCAAATCCTGCAAGATTTGCAGAAATCGAAGAGCTTGTAACGGAAAGTGTTCGTGATAAGTATTATCCCACTGACCCTAATTTTAAAACTGAAGTGGAATCAAGATATAATGAAATGGCAGGATATATAACTCAAGGTGGGTATCAAGCTAAATTTGAGGGGTGGGGAACTTTAAGTGATGGTGCTGAAATTCAAGCTTCAATGATTCATGATTCTTTAAAATCTGACGTTGCACAAAGAATGCCCATTTCTGGTTTGGGCAATCCTTTTGACACAATGTTTAAAATAGATGAGATTTCAGATAGACTTTCTTCTGGAAATTTAGGAATTTCTAAACTTGTTTCTAATGGTGTATCTTTATATGATAACTTAAAAGGTATTCAAGACGTAGAAAAAAGAAACAATATTGAATCTCAATTTTTTAACATGAATTATTTTACTGGGGAAGGAGCGCAAGAAACTTCAAGTAGATTAAGAGCTACTAAAGCTTTCCTTGCTGTAAAGTATGCTGTAGATAATAGACTAAACCCCAGAGAATATAACGGTGGTAAAGCTGGAATGCTTGCTTATGCTGAAGCTAAAGTAATGGAAGAGCTGCAAAGTCAAAGCTCTTCAACAGCACAGCAAACTATTAAGGGCGTTAAAAACGCTACACCTACAAGCGGTGTAGGAGGCGTAACAACTTTAGGACTATCTGAAGTTCCTGTGCCTGAAGGAGAGCCTAGAGTAAATAAAGGCAGAGGCTCTAAGTGGTCTTCTCCCCAGCATAGAGAGTATTCAGAGCTTAATAAAGCCTCAGAATTAATAGCAGAGTTAGAAGCTAAAGCAGCCGACCCTGAAATAATAGACGCGCCTAATGCTAGTAAAAATTTAAAAAGAAGAATCGCAGTAGCAAAAGCTAATTTTGTAGCTTTAAAAAATAAGTATTTAGAAAGCTATAGCAATCTTTAAGCAAAAACCTAACCAAAAGGTACAGCATTAATGAAAGAAGAAAACTCAAACACTTATACAGGTTCAGCTTACGATGGCTCTGATTGGGAATTATATACAGAAGGAGAGGGAAGTGAACGAGGAATTATGGAATCTGGTGAAAATATCTTTACTCCACCAGATTACTCAGTAACTGATTGGGAAAACGATGAAGTAGTTTTATCAAGTTTTGAAGTCCTTACAGATTACTTAGCTGAAGAACAAGGGTTAGGCAGCTATATTATTGACCAAGCAGCTACTGGACAAACTACTGACCCTGCTGAGTACATGCGCGACCTAACTATGCGTTTAGGTGCGCCTCTTGCTCTTGCTAAAGCAATGGAAAATGCACCTGAAAATGTAAAGAAAGCTTTTAGAACAATGAAAACTCGTTGGGACAAAGCTGAAATTTCAGGCTTAGGAGAAAGACTAGAGGCTGTTGGAGACTATTCTGCGGATGTTGTGTTCAGCCCAGAAAATGTATTGACCTTTGGTTCGCTTCTTTCGGGAGTAACTACAGGAGGCACAAGTGCCGTTGCAGGACTAGCAGCACGTAAAACTGCACAACAAGCAGCCTCAAGAACTCTTATGAATGCTGTAAGAGCTACTGCTGCTGCACAATCTAAAAATCCTTATAAGGCTTCTGCACTTATTGGTGCTACTTACGGAGGAGCAGACGCACACATCCAACAAGAATTAAACATTGCTGCGGATATTCAAGATGATTATAGTGTTTCAGATACAGTTTTTGGAACATCCATAGGTGCTGTAGCTGGTATGGGTTTATATGCCGCTGGCTCTAAATTAGCTAATAAATATTTTAGAGACGGAACTAAACCCGCTAAAGAGCTTTCAGTTAGAGAAGCTAATCAGTATTTTGATGAAGCTCTTGAGGGTGAGTTTATTCCTGCATCTGGTGGAAGTGTAGTTGAAGAAGCTTTGCGTGTTAGCGGCCCTGAAGGTTCAATAGCAAAAACAGTAGAAGGCGCAGATGACGCACTTAATTCAGCAGCTTCTAAGTTTGCCGAAGATTTGGGTGGCGGCGAAAAAACACGTAAAGAAATTTTAGCAATGATTCGGGCTGCCGCTGATGCTGAAAGCACTGTAGAGGGCCAGACAAGCCGTATAAAGCAAGGTTTGTATACTATAGCTTCTGACCTATCAGGAAACTTTTTAGGCAAGGGAGCAGGCATTCTGTCGCCTATTACAAAGTTTTCTGGAACCGCAGCGCAGCTACAGAAAAAACTGAGCCATGAGTTTGGAATAAAATATAAAGTACAAGATGAAGTAGTTCAAAAAGATTTGTCAGAAGTACAGCGCGAAGTTACCGGAAAGTTCAATGAACGCTTCCGTGTTATTGTTGACTCTCTTTCGTTAAGTGAGATGGACACTAAACTTGCTACAGATATAAACGATGCACTAAGCAAAAGTATGCGTAGCGAAAAAACAATTAATCATCCTCAGTTTAATGATGAAACAAACTCAGCTATTGCAAAAGCAGCTACAGAAGCAAAAGCTTTGTATAATGAAATGGGTGTACAGCTTAACGACATCGGTGTTATTGATAAACTGGTAGATAACTATGTTCCTCGTATGTGGAGCCGTAGCGCTATTGAGGCTAACCCTAATAAGCTTTTAGACTTGTTTGTGCAGAAAGCCGGTATGAGCAAAGCAGAAGCTAGGCGAACCGTAAACAATATGCTGGATGTTAAGAATCAAGTAGACCAAGGAACTTCAGGCGGTTACTTCTTTTCGGCCAAGCGTAAAATTGATACCATTGGAAACGATGCAGACTTTGAAGAGTTTTTAAACTCTGATGTTTTAGGCGCACTACATGCTTATACTTATCAAGCAGGTAAGTCTGTAGCTAAGCATCGTGTGTTAGGTGTAAATAACTTTGAACAGTTTAAAGGTTTTTACATTAACCGTATACGCAAAGAAATGACTGATAACGGAGAAAACTTTACGCCTAAAATAGAACGTCAGCTAGAAAAACTATATCGTACTGCTACAGGCGAGGGCATGGAAAGATATGGTAAAACTGCTCAAACAGCGGTAGATGCTTATAGCTTTACTAACCGTGTAGCTTTGTTAGGATTAGCTACATTGTCTAGTTTGACAGAAGTCTTTATTAATTTAGGTAAAGCAGGTGCAGTAAACTCTGTAAAAGGTTTTAAAGAAGCTTTAAATACTTCACATAAAACAATTACTAAAGATATGCAGTCTAAACTAATGACAGAAAACGGTTTAACCGCAAAAGAGGCCCTGTCTGAAATGCGTAACTTTAGCATCCACGTAGACCAAGCGCTTGCACAGGTAGGCGATAGGCTAGCAGGCGATGAGTTAGTTTCTGAAGGACTGCAAACTGCAAGTAATAAGTTTTTCCGTATTACGCTTCTTGACCAGTGGACTAAGTTTGTACAGAATGTTTCTTTTGCAAGCGGTAAGAATCTTATCAACGACAATATTACAAAGCTTGCTAGTCGTTACAAAAATAAAACTTTAGACTCAGATGGTGAAGTATTAGCTGGTGAACTAGCAGAGCTAGGCATTGATTGGAAGAAAGCGGTTGACTGGCATAACAGCGGCGCTAAAACAGACAATGATTTTTACAAGACTGATTTCTTAGGAGGTGCTGCACGTTACACAAACTCTGTAGTATTACAGCCTACTGCTATGTCTGGTATTAAGCCACTGCTGTTTTCAAACCCTAAGACTGCGGTAATGTTCCAACTGCTTAGCTATCCTGCTGCGTTTACCAACACTGTGCTGAAAGGTGCCACTAAAGCTATGATAAAGGCCCCTAAGCGCAATGCGCCTAAACTCTTAGCTGCTGGTGCTATAATGACTGGAATGGCTCGTTGGACTAACTACGCCCGTACAGGAGGCGAAAACGAAAGAAACAAAACTGAGTTTGAAATTACTAAAGAAGCTATTGCACGTTGGGGCGGCAACGGTTTGTTGCTTGACAGCTTAAAACGTGCTCAAAATGCTGCTAAGTATTCAAAAAGTAACTTAGCTTATGCTACTCTTCCATTTGGCCCTGCGGCTTCAGATGCTTTAAGTTTAATACAGCAAGGAATTGTACCTACTCTTGGAAACAAAGCACCTTTAGTTTCTGGCAGTTATTTTGGTAAGCAGATTTTAGGTGATGATTACGTTACTCATTATAGAAGAAGTTTAAGAAAAACTCAAAAAGATGTATTTGGTGAATTTATTCCAGAGTTTGAAAAGTCTGCACCAAGACCTACTTACGCTACCGGAAGCGTAGTACGTGGTGCAAGTGCAGCATTTAAAGGGCTTATGAATAAAGCTTCTGAAATTATGGAGCCTACTGAACTAAGCAATATAAACGCTTCTAAAATTTCAGAACTTACAGAAGGAATGATAGACGGAAAAGCTATTGAGTCTGTAGCTCGTAATATAGATTCTGAAATTACATCTGCTCAAGCACTTGGAGATATTTCTTTTGCTGATTATGAGCTGTATGAACTAGCTGAAGCTAATGTTGTTCAAGCTATGAAATATAATCAAAAAACTCAAGAAGAAATAATTTCTAATCCTTTATTTTTAGAACTTGTAGAAGAAGCTGATTCTTTAAAGTCTAATGAAAAACTATATGACTTTCAAAAAAGCTTAGGTTATGATGATGAACAAATACTAGCGCTTAAAACTATTGAGTCTATAGATAAAGGCACAGGTCAAAATAATAAAATCTTTGAAAAAGTAAATAATCAAGTTAAAAATATTAAAGCTTTTTACGACAAGGCTAACATCAAAGTATCTCCAGAAGAAATTGAAAAAGCTTCTGTAAATAAATATGATGAAGATTCTTTAGATTTTATGCACGACTACTTTAGAAATGAAATTAAAAAAACCTTTCCGTTGTTAAGCGATAAAGGAGCTTTTGAACTATCTAAAAATGCTATAGTTAAAGTAGCAGCCAAAGGAGATGTAAACTTTTCACGATTTAAAACTCCTAACATTTCTGCTAAGGCTGAAGAAAGTGTATTGCTTTCTCCAGAAGCTAGAAAGAAAGCTCAAGAAAAATATGTCGAAGACTCTGAAAATAAAAACACTGTGTATAGAGTTGTTTCAAGCTATGAAAACGCAGACTCTAATATTTCTTTTCCGTTTGCTCGTGAAGTAGGAACCCACGTAGGAACAAAAGGCGCAGCAGATAAGGTTATGATTAGAGACTTAGCTTTAGAGTTTACAGGTAATGATGAAAAAGCAGCAATGTCTTTAATGAAACAATACATTGGCACTTCTGAAAATCCTAAACCTGAAGCTTACGATAAGTTCTTTAACTATGTTTCATCTGAGTTAAAGAAAAGCAATAAGTCTATCAGACCGTACACCATGCAGGAAGGCTACATTAATGTTAAAAAGCCTTTAATTGTTGAGGAAGACATGCCTAGCTGGAGAGCTGAATATATTATTCAAGACATGGAATCTATTTCAACAATAATTAAAGCTGCTAAATCTCAAGGAACTAAAATATCTGAAGAAGATATTGACATGATAGATATTCTTCAGATTGAATCAGACGATTATGTTAAGTACATAGGGGCAGACACCAAGCCATACTCAACTCCGCTAGAAAAAATTGAGATGGATTTACAGCGTTCTGAGTTTAACATGAAGTTTAAAGACTTTATAAACAAACTAGGCTTTGATTCTATTAAATATCGTAACACTGCCGAGCCTAGTTACGCTGGAGAAGACCCTTATTCTTACATACTCTTTGAGCCTGAGCAGTTTAAACTGTCTTCTTCAAAGTCTTTTAATGCAAAAGACCCAAGACACGGTTTTGTATTAGGTGGCGCTGTAAAAGCAGTTACTCAAGGAGCTAAAGCTTTTGCACCTAAAATGGATTCAGGGTTCTTTAGTGCTGCACATAAGGCAGCTTTACAGCTAGAAGGCTCTAAGCCGAGACCCGGACAGTCTTTCTTAAATGAGCTAAAGAAAAAAGAAAACGTAAGCGATGAAGAGCTTGAGTGGACTGGTGCTGCTGAAAAATTTGGCAACAACAATCCAGTGACTAAAGAAGAAGTTTTACAGCACTTTGAAGAGTCTGGTTTTGATTTTGATGTATATACTGGTAAGCCATCTACAAAAAAAGAAGAAGTAATAGATGATATACCTACTGATACTTTTGCAGATAACTTAGATGAAGATGATGCTTTCTGGGCTTGGGCAGAAGAAAACTATCCGCACGATGTAGATATGCTGGATGACTTGGTTGATAACCCAGAACAGTTTGACGCTTGGTTTACTTCAAAAAAAGCAGAGTTTGAAAAAGGTGCAGGAGATTTTAAAACTGTTGATATGCATTTAGACTTTGCCTTTGAAGGAAGAGACACGCAGAACTATCGTGAGCTTGTATTTGCACTGCCCTCTAAGTTTAAGAAAGTAGATTTAGATTATAAGCACATGCATTTTCCTGATATTGCAAATCCTGTAGCTCATGTTCGTTTAGCTGATATTGACCAAACTGAAGATGCGTTTACTAAGACTTTATTGGTTGATGAAATACAGTCTGACGCACAGCAAGAAGGTAAAAAGTTAGGCTACATGACCAAAGAGCAAACAAAACAAAGGGAAGAAAAAGCTAAAGAGTTGGAATCTCGTAGGCAAGAAATAGTTAATTCAACTCTTTCAGAAGAAGAAAAAAATAATCGTCTTGAGGCCCTTCTTGATGAAGCATCTGAACAAGGCATGACAAGTGATGGCGGTGTCCCTGACCTTCCGTTTAAGTCTGAAAAGCGTTGGGCTTTACAAGGTCTTAGAAAAGCCATGATGACCGCAGCAGAAGAAGGATATGACCAAGTTGCTTTAACTACTGGGCGAATGCAAGCTGAAAGAAATAACAAGATAGGCGACATTAACGAAGCCATATTGTATAAAGTAACCGACATCCGCACCAACAAACCTCGTGGATGGGCATTACAGGGTAGAGTAACCGCTAGTGACAGGAGTGACTTCATAATAAGCTTTAAAACTATGAGAGAGATTGGAGATAGGCTTCCTGAAATTATTGGTAAAGAAAACGCCAAAGACTTACTAGCCACTCCACCAGATAGTGATGGAGATTACATACTCAAGCGCAATATGAAATTTCAAGAAGGCGGTAAAAAGTTTTTAGACTTTTATGACAAAACTTTAATGAAGCTTTGGAAGAATAATTTTGCTAAAAAGTATGATACTGAAATTAAAATGGTAGAGTACAAACAAAATGAAGAAACTATTAAGCTTCCTACTCTTGTAATAACAAAAGAAATGCGTGAAGACATTCTTAAAGGTCTTCCAATGTTCGCTGAAGGCGGCTATGTAATTCAAAAAGGCGACACGCTTTCTCAAATTGCTAGAGACGAGGGAATGAATATAGCTGAAATAGCTAAGCTAAATAACATTCAAGACGTAAACAAAATATATGCTGGACAAACATTAACTTTCGGTCAGGATATGTCTACTGATATATCTAATAAAGCTGAAATAATAAAAGAATCAGAGCCTGTTATAGAATCCAAGCAAGATATGTTTAAAGGTGTTCCTGAAAAAATAAGTGACATTACATCTAGCATAGCAGAAAAATCTGATGTTGTTATTGATACTGTAGAATCAACAGCCGACAAGCTGTCAGATGTTTCTAAAGATGTACAAAGTACAATATCAGAAACATTTGATGACGTTAAAGAAACTGTTAGTGTTGCTACAGGCCGTACACTTTCAGCGTTAAGAAAGCTAGTAGATTCTGACTTTAGTTCTAAAGGTCGTACAGCAGAGAATACAGCAGGAACCACAGCAGAGCCTAAGCCTACATCCATTATGGGTGATATGACTATGGAGCAGGTACGCGAAGCTAACACACCTGATGCACCTGACCTGTCAGATGTTAAGATGCCAGACGTAGACTTTAGTTCTAAAGGGCGTACAGCAGAAAACACTGCTGGTACTACAGAAGAACCTAAAGAAATAAAACTACCAGCAATAGAGTTTAAGCCTAAAGATATTGAGATAGAATCTGAAAAGCAGATGGAAGACCAAGAAAGTCTTGTAGATACGCTGAAAGGTTTCTATAATGCTTCGCAATCTCAAGTAGCTAAAAACCTTATTGCGTTTTTTAACCCGCTTGCTGGTGATAAAACAGAAGACGATTACAACCCACAAGTTGTTGACGCGCTAGGATTTGCTGCTGCTAATGCTTTGAAGAAAAACAAAAGCACTATTGACTATGGTGACTATAACTTAAAAGAATCTAATGTTAGAGCGCAGGTTGGCAGCGCAGAGCAAAGAAAGCGTGACAACTTAGAAGCTCGTATGAAGTCTGGTGACATTACACCCACAGAAGAAGCAGCATTTTCTGTAGGTGGAGGAGGCGTAACTGTAGAAGGCGACAAAGTTTACGTTACAGACACATACGACTTTAGCAAACTAGAAAGACAAATAAACTCTGTTCTTCCTGATGAGTATGCAAAGCTTAGAGACTGGATAAGCAACTACAAGGGTAATGAATTTAAGAGCAAGATATTTGTTGGCACATTGAAGGACTTAGGGCTATGAGCGAATTTAAATATTTTAAACTAGAAGACTTTAACTGCCAAGAAACTGGAGAAAACGAAATGTCAAGGGACTTTATACACAAGCTTGACGAACTGCGGGAGGCGTGTGGCTTTCCGTTTATTATAACGAGTGGTTACAGGAGTTCTAATCACTCACTGGAAAAACGTAAGGAGAAAGCAGGAAAACATGCCCAAGGTATTGCAGCAGACATTAGAGCACGTAACGGAAATGAAAGATACACAATTGTACAAGAAGCTATCAAGCTGGGATTTAATGGTATTGGAGTCGCTAGTACTTTCATCCATGTGGATAGCAGGATTTGTGGAGCTGACAAAGCTCCTGTGATGTGGTGTTATTAAGGAGATAGACTTATGTTGCAATCATTGATTGGGCCGGTTACCGGACTGTTAGATAAATTTATAGAGGATAAAGATAAGAAGAACGCCATAGCTTTTGAGTTAGCTACTATGGCAGAGAGACACGCTCAAGAGTTAGCCAAGGGTCAGTTAGAAGTTAACAAGACTGAGGCAGCACATAAGAGTTTGTTTGTTGCTGGCTGGAGACCCGCAATAGGTTGGATATGCGGAATGGCTCTACTTTATTCTACTATACTAGCTCCTATATTAGGTATATGGTTTACTGTCCCGCCTGTGGATAGCGCACTACTTACAAGTGTGTTAATGGGTATGCTAGGCTTAGGTGCTATGCGTACTGTAGAAAAAGCTAAAGGCGTTCAAAGGGAGAAGTAATATGGCAGCTAAAAAGAAATCAACAGTTAATAAGGCAGGTAACTATACCAAACCGACCATGCGAAAGAATCTGTTTAACAAAATAAAAGCGGGTACTAAAGGTGGTAAGGCGGGTCAATGGTCAGCTCGCAAGGCTCAGATGCTTGCGAAGGAATATAAAGCTAAAGGGGGAGGTTACAAATGAAAGTAAAAGCACCAGCAGGACATCATTGGATGAAACAAAAGAACGGTACGTTTAAGTTAATGAAGCATACCGGCAAGTTTGTTAAGCATAAAGGAGCAAGTCTGGAAGCTAACTTCCCCGTGCAGAAGGTACATAAGTAATGGCACTTAAAAAATCACAGAAGTCTTTAAAGAAATGGACTAAAGAAGAATGGGGTACTAAGTCAGGTAAGCCTAGTACCCAAGGAAAGAAGGCAACTGGGGAGCGCTATCTGCCTAAGAAAGCTAGGCAGGCTTTAAGCTCTAAAGAGTATGCGGCCACATCCAAAAAGAAAAGAGCCGACACTAAGAAAGGTAAGCAGCATAGCGCTCAACCCAAAAAGATTGCAAAGAAAACACGGAGCTATAGGAAATGAGTAAGAAAAAAGACCCTCGACTAGCTAGAGCAGGAGTAAGCGGCTATAATAAACCGAAACGTACACCGAATCACCCGAAGAAAAGCCATATTGTTGTGGCAAAAGAAGGCGACAAAATCAAAACAATTCGGTACGGAGAGCAGGGAGCCAGTACAGCAGGTAAGCCCAAGGCCGGAGAGTCAGAAAAGATGAAGAAAAAACGTGCAAGTTTTAAAGCCCGACATGCTAAGAACATTGCCAAGGGCAAAATGTCTGCGGCATATTGGGCTAATAAATCTAAGTGGTAGAGAAGGCTGTTAGCTCACGCTCAAGGTAGTCATGCATCTTTTCTAGTTTAGGTTTAGCATCACGAATAATCTTACGCACGAGCATTAGCTCATCACCCTTAAACACTTCATGCAGTCGGTCTTCGGGGAGACCACCCATCTCAGTTAGGATGGCCCCCGAATGATTGACGATTATTTTAAACGATAGTATATTAGCTTCCTTTGCTTTCATGTATATCTCCTTATACTATCTCACAAGCTCCACCGACACACGCTAATTCCTGTGAGCCTGTAGTGTTGTCTTCTTGTTCAAAATAAATTAAGTCATTCCAATTGACATCTTTAGGCATAGAAGCTAGTAACTCTTCATACTTCTCTGCGCTGATGTCTTCATACGGAGCTTGCTGATATACATGGTCGCTAACTGGCAACAAACTAATACCGGAACATATATCAAAGTTTTCCCATATCCACTGAGCTACCTGAAGGTACTCATCGTCAGTGTAGTACACAGTGATACTTGGCTTATGCTCGCACCAGTGATTTTGATAAGCCTTCCAAAGTGCTAACTGCTGCATAGCCCCTACCTCTTTTACAACTACGCTGGCTGCCGGAGCCTTGACCGGAAAGCTATAGACCACTGAAGACTCCGACATTACATCTTGTTCTACTGGGAATCCTGCTGCTTCCATAAAGACTGCAAGTGGGTCTTTTTTGTCAGAGCGTACTCTGCGAATGTAATGCTTAGAGAAGCGAGGATGGATACCACTAGCACTATCGACAAGTTGAGATACAGTGCCGCTAGGCTTAACACACGTAATAGCAGCAGACTGTTCAATGCCAAGCTTCTTAGCCCATTTCTCGTTGACCTTGATAGCATGGTCACGAAGACCTTCCAGTGTTGATGCAAGTTCTTCTGCATCTCCTTTACCCGATAGTAACTCATTGTCCATAATTCCTGTCATGCTTAAACCAAGCAGTGCTTCTTCCGCTGTATTCTTTTGCCAAATGTTTCGCAAGTATCTAAAGTCTGTAAGCGTTGCCTGTAGTGTGCCAATGATAGCAGCTAGTTCTACTTTTTCTTTAAGTGTTTCTGCTGTGTCGTCTTCACGCACAACAACCTCAGATAGATTACAGAACTGATTAGAGCGTAGGATAATCTCAGAGCACGGGTTAGTGCCAAAGTCTTGCTCAGAATCTCTACGTCCATTGCGAGCTGCAATATTTTGTGCAGCTACACGGCTAAACAATCCTCGCTCACCTGCCCTGCTTTCATAGAGTGTCTTCATCTCATTGATGAATGCCTCAAAATCAGGCTTCTCAGTATATGCTACACTGTTGTTGGCCAGTCTACGATGTCCGTCTACTTCCCACCATGCGCCAGTCTTAGCTTTAGCCATGCGATTGTCAGAAAGATTTGATAGACTAATAAGGGCTGAACGTCTTACGCCACCTACAACTACAATGTCAGCAATCTTACATACAACATCGTGGCACTCGATAGATGTCATCTTGCGTCCCCGTGCTTTCTGGAAGACTTCTACACAGAAACGAAATAAATCGTCAAGAGGCGCAGAGCCTGAAGCACGACCACCAAAAGTTTTAAGCCTTGCACCAGAAGGACGCACTTTGCTCATATCCCATTTAGGAATCTTACCGGCATATAACATTGCAATCAACTCACGAAACGCAGAAGCCCATCCAATCTTACTGTCTCCAACAACAATCGTTGTGTCAGTTGGGTGGAAAGTTTCAGCAATTACTGGGAGCTTGTTGATGAATGCTCGCTCAACACTAAAGCCTACACCAGTACCGCACATCAAAACGTACATCAGTTCATCAAAGCTTCGTGGAGAATCAATAGCTAAGTAACTACAATTAAATCCAGCCACGTTATCTTTATCTAAAGCTTCACCTGCTGTCATCATGCAGCGCATAGACGGCATAACTTTTTGTGTTACAATACCATCATACAATCGCTCTGCTGTTTTCTTATCTATTTGCTTTCGATTAATCCAAAAGTCTACATAACGCTGTACTGTTTCTTCCCATGTCTCTCTTCGCCCTTCGTTGCTAAGCCATCGTGCATATCGACTTTTGTGTATAAACTGTTGGTACTTGTCCATTAATCTTTATCCTCTGTATAAATGTTGTATAGGGTTGCAAAAATAACTACGCTGGTTGTTGCCAGTAATATAAAAAGTCCTAATGCTGTAATAATATCAAGCATCTCCTACTTTCCACACGTTTCCAATAGTAAAAACAAAGAAAGGAATAGAAAAAATTAAACCGTCAAACTCTCCCGCTTCGATTTTATTATCAAAGCCAGTAATCCACACCGGCCTGCTGCTGGATGCCTCGACATCTAATCCAACTCCCATTCTAAAGTTAATGCTCCAGAGCATATCCATAAATTGTATTGTCATTGTTTTTCCTTTTAGTTTTTTTGCGTTCAGTCTTAGCTGTAGAAGACCTTGTTAATTTTTTAAACTTCTTTTTGCGGTCAAATCTATCTCGCCTTTCTTCTTTTCTGTCCATTACAAAAGACCTAATGTTTTTACATTGCCTGCAATAATAAATCCACATGTAACCATATGAGTAAGCCACCAAACAGTCCTAACACAAGCAACAGTATTAGCTTGCTTATCTGTTTCGCCAACTTTTTCACCTAGACTTTTGGCCCATATTCGCCACCACTTTTTCATGTCACCAACCCTTAATTATATTAAACATTATAACATAAGCGCAAGCTAGGTTAGACAGCACAATAAAAGTTCTAATGTATGAGATATAGTTTTCGTTCTCTGCGTCATACCCGTCTTCCTCGTCAAAAGAACCTAGCGCATGTTTCCATATTTTCCAAAGCTTATTCATTACCTATTCTCTTGTGCTACCATCTCTGTCAGCTTTTTTAAATACCAACCAGCTTTCTGTAGGTCTTCTACCTGCTTACCTTTGTAGTCATAGCGCCACAGATACTTCAGGCAGTTACCCTTTAGGTAGCCTTTGAATGCCACTGAAGACATAGACTCTTCAATAGCTTCAATACATTCTATGTTACCGGTGTTGTAGTGTGCGGGTCTGAGCACCATGTCCGTTTCAATGTCCGCTTCTTCGTGAGCTGCCTTCATCCACGCATCTATGCCTCTTCCTTTTTTAGGCTCAACCCAACAATCTGCAAAGTCTCCAGCATCGCTCGTAACTTCTTTGCCGTAATCTTCTGTGCTATCATAAACATATTTAGATTCTAAACGCTCCATGTAACTTTCAAACGTAGGCTCTCCTGTTTCTCTAACTCTGTCCCAATCTTGTGGCGTTGCGTCATTCAATCTCATCTTTAAAGTCCTCTTTCTTTTTCACGTTAATCCAGTTGTCAGGTATACTATCTTCACTAAACCATCTAAAATTATTAGCTGAAGCCCACTCACCATGAGAGCGCCTTGTACCATCTTTACGAACCTTGGCGGCAGGCATAGGGGCATTGGGGTTGGCAAACAGAAACACTAGCTCAACATCAACAGGAAGAACCTTAGAAACCCATACATACTTAGAGTATTCTGCGCTGTCCCAGAAACGGCCCTTAGCCTCCAGAAGTATCTTCTTGCCATCTATTTCTTTAACAAAGTCTGGCTCGTACTTGTGGGTGACTGTGTACTCAACCTTGTCAACGTGGTGCTCCCAAGCATCTAGGATTCCAGAGTGCAACTCATACTCCCAGTTTGAATCATAGCCTTTTACTAAGTCTTTTTCTACTGGACGTTTAACTCTCGGCTTCCTATAGCCTTTGCGTACCTTCTTCATCTTTGCTCCATTTTCCATGCGATGTCTTGTGGCGTTACATCCTCAACGTCTTTGTCAGGGAATATTTTTATTAACTGCTTTATCTTATTGCTCAGCCACTTTAATGTATAGAAGCTAGTATGTATTGTGCCTTGCGCCCACAGGTGTGTTTGTTTAGGCAGCATATCTTTGAAGTTATCTTTGTTAATCTTAGAAGCCTCCTCGTCACTGAGAAGACTTTTAAGCCATTCAATCTGCAAAACTTCTGCGTGTTTTTTTATTCGCTTAGACTTTTTGCGATTCATAATATCTCATCCACCTTTGGTTCTGCCTCTACATGTGTTAAATATTTATAGCCAGTAGAGTATTTAAAAGTTCTGAGGCCAGCTCCATCGTTGGCATCCTTGTGGCATTCGTGTTTATACTTACACCACGTACAACCTTTAGGCAATTGCATATTTCCTTTCTTGCCATCAGGTGTGGGAGTATAGCACAAGTCAGGCGGCGTGTCAAGTTTTAATTCGTCTAGCAGCGTATTTATTTTAGTATCTATGTTCGGCTTATCCAAGTCGTCTGGAACATACATACATAGCTCGCCACTCTCTTTATTGATAACAAGAAACCCGCCCTCGTTTGTGCCTTCTGCTTTCTCGTAACCGGCGAGCTGTCCTAAGTAACCGAAGGGGTCATCGTCAGCCAGTGTACCCTTCATAAACTTATTGAAGGCAAACTTAGATGCAGACTTAACGTCTACTACCTGACCGTTAATCTTACAGTCCATGTGTCCAACAATACCGTTGACTGTAACTTCTTTCTGCTCATCGGTGACGTTGTGTCCCGCCATTCGTACAAGCATAAGTACAACTTCTTCGAGGATGTGACCGTACAGAAACTTAATTTGCGTTGCACCATCAACGCTGCCACGGCCATTAGGGTCACGCTTCTCAAACCACATCTGACGAGAGGGCTTACCTACGTTAGACATTCGTACAGTGAAGTCAGTGTCTCTGGGTCTTGGTGTTGCCCAGTGGAGGATAGCTTCTTTCATAGATGCCATCGTTGCATCGAGCGCCTCCTCCGTTATTGGAAGAGGCTCTCCATTTGAAAGGTTTTCAAGCAGCCCATAGATGTCAGGGACTATAGTATTAAGCGGCTTCTGGTTCATCTTCTAACTCCTTGAATGCTTTGATTACATCAGAAGAGAATAGCTTCTGAAGATTTAACAGGTACATTTGGCTTGCTCTGTTGTCACCACCCGATACGGTTTTAAAACTATCTAGGCGCTTGACAATCTTCTTGAGCGTAGCGGTGTTAAATACCAGTGTGCAGTATTCATCATCACCGATACATAAGTTATGGAACCAGTAGTCGGATTCAGTTGCGTCAATCCCTGACGGCTTACCGTATGACTTATACTCAATACAAATGTTACCCGTCTTTTGCCAGAGGTCACGCTCTGATTTAACTTCTATCTTCTTTCCTGTAAGCATCGCTGCAATTTTATCTTCTCGCACCTCTCCGTATGCTAGGTCAAGGTCGAACTTCTTTCTGTCTGCTTTAGTGGGTTTCATGCCATCCATCTCCGATGTTGAAGTCCCCATCTAAGGGACAGTTTAAGTTTAAGTTCTTACCTGCTTCAACAATAGCATCAATGCCTGCTTGACCTACTGCCTCTGCGTCCTGTTCTTTGCATTCAATCTGCCACTCGTCATGGACGTTGGCTACAAACTTAGCATCTAAGTGCCGTATCTTTTTCTCCAGTACAACCAGAGCTTCCTTCATAACTATAGCACCGGCTGACTGTAACAGTGTGTTGAGTGCAGCATGTTCAGAGCGCACAGTAACTTTACGCCCATCTAGCCCCTTGAGGAATCCCTTTTTACTGTCTCGTTGTACTCGTTGGATAAGAGATTTAAGTGATGGGAGACTATTAAGAAACTGTTCTCGCAGTTGTTTACCTCTTGACTGACCTGCTTTAACCACTGACCCAATCTTTGCATTTCCAGCTCCGTAGAGGAAGGCATAGATGAAAGTTTTTGCCTGATTTCTTGATTCAAGTCCTGCAAGTCTTTGGTTAGCGCTGTGAATATCTCCGTTGAGGATTTCATTAGTATACTCCTTGTCGTTCATGTAGTGTGCAAGCATTCTAAGTTCTAAGCCTGAAGCATCAATACCTACAAGCTTGTTGCCTTCCTTCACAGTCCAGCAAGACCTGCACTCTTTACCGTAGGGTGAGTTGCTGCTCGGTATCTGCGCCATGTTAGGATGGCTGTGTGTCATGCGGCCTGTCACAGCACCGTTAGGATTAACGTAACCACGCACCCTGTTGTCAGGCTCAACCGCTTTTATCCAACTGTTTACCTGAGCCAAGCGCTTCTGAAGCATTAGATACTTAGCAATCAGGGCAGCTTCGGGTATATCTTTAACCTTTGACAGTGTACCTTCATCAACAATTGGCTGACCAGTAGGTGTAAAGTTTTTAGGTGACCATCCAGCATCAATAAGATACTCACCTATCTGCTTACGAGAACCCAAGTTAAACTCTATGTGAGTCTCACGCTTGATGGGCTTGTTGGTTTGAAGCATGATGTCATACTCCTCGTCAGTAAGCCTAACGCCCTTACCCTCTGGGCCTTCAGAAACTTTAGCAAGCTTACCGCTTTTAGTATACTTAGGCTTGAGAATATCTACGATAACCTTGGGCTTGAATGTCTCATGCACTTCAGCTTCTGTAGCATCTAGCTTCTCTTGGAACATTGCAACAAGCAACATAGCCTTACGCATATCTAACTCAAAGCCATTGCGTCTTTGCTCGTCTATAATCTTAGCAACTGAATGCTCAAGCTTTACTGCTGTAGGTGTGAAGCCTCGGCTCTCGACACGCAACTGCTGATATACTTTAGTATTCAGTTCTACATCACGCTTACAATACTTTAGCATCTCAGGGCAGTAAGCATCCCAAGCATCTTGGTTAGCACCGTAGTCACCCTTGTTGAACTTGAGTCGGTAGCCCCAAGACTCTAAGCCATGACCACCCTCACGGGTTGGTTTGAACAATCTAGAAAGTACAAGTGTATCTACAATCTTCTTGTTGCTTAGGTCAAGTCCGGCAATACTTTTAATTGCTGGAAGGTCATAGCCAATAATGTTGTGGCCGATTAGTTTATCTGCGGCTCTCAGAAGACCATAGCCCTCTTCGAGTTGGGTGTTGTCAAATGTAAACACATCCAGTGTGTCTACATCTTGAGCAACAATACAAAAGATTTTAGTGGGGTCAAGTCCGTCTGCCTCAATGTCAAACACTAAGTTACTCATAGCTCGTCTCCGTCAAAGGCATCATAGTTATTACCGTCATCAATCTCTCGCAGCCTGCCGGTGTCGGCATCGTATAAAAGGCTACAGGCCACACCCACATCTCCAGTGTATCTAGATTTAAGCACTCGCACCTTGGTGGTTGATGCCTCAATCTCGTCCTCTGATTGTTGGTTGCGCTCCAAAGATATAACACAGTCTGATAACTGAGCGATACTCTGAGAGCCTCTGAGGTGTGACAGTCCTGTCTCTATACCGTTCTCGTGTCCACGGTTGCCCTCAACTCTACGAAGGTGGGATACCAATATCATACCAGCGCCTGTCTCTTCTACAAGAGAGCGAAGTCGGTGCATGATACCGTCAATAGCTTTACGCTCATCGCCTTCCAAGGCTTGCAGCACCAGCATATGAAGGTGGTCAACTACAACCCACTTACAATCTAAGCCAACAATCAGATAGCGAAGCTTGCTAAAGATGTCTTCTAGATTATTGACACCCAGATGGGCATGAATCCAAACACGGCCCTCGTTCTCTCCCATGAATACCTTGCGGTAGTATTGTTCGAGAAGCTCATCGCCCATTTTATTCTTAACGCTATCTAGGTGTAGCTTTGCGTTAGCTTCAACAGCCATGATACCTTCAGCAGTACGGCTCCAGTTCTCTTCAAGAGCTACAATGCCTACGTTATCTTTGGTGTGGTTGATAAGCCAGTGCTCTAGTTCTCTGGTCACAGAAGACTTACCAAGCCCAGTGCCGCCAGTGAGAGTTACAAGCTCACCTGCTCTCATGCCTTCTAGCTTCTTGTTTAAGCCGCCCCAAGGATATGGGATTGACGGAAGCTTTTCTGTACGTAAACGCTTGTATTCGTCTAACTGGCTGGACAGATTCATAATCCCTGAAGGGGTGTAGACTTTTGCATCCCAGAAACAATTAACAAACACAGAGTGCTTGTGTTCCTTGAGCATATCGTTAGGGTCTTTGAACCCTTCGGGCAGTGTCATCAACTTAGCTTTGTTGGGGGTGAGGAGCTTGGCGATAGCCTTAGCCCCTTCCTTGCCCACCTTGTCGCTGTCGAAACACAACACTACTGTGTCGAAAGATTCTAGAAACTCTAGACTATTCTTAACGTCACGAGCACCTCCTTGTGCTCCTGATTTAATTGATACGACAGGCCACTTACTTCCAAGTAGTTCGTATGCTGCCATAGCATCACACTCTCCCTCTACCACTGTAATAAACTTACCGCCTGCTTTAAACAACTGCTCTCCGAACAGCCCTGTTTCTTTTGACTCGCCCTTCCAAGCAAACTGCTTGTTAAGCTTCCGTATCTTTGTTGCTACTTCCTCGCCATTGTTGTAGTAGGGATAGTGGTGGCTAGTGACCTGACCGTTTAGAGTAGTAGATTTAACGCCATACTTTTTGGCAGTCTCAACACTGATTCCTCTGTCGGTCAGGGCATTATAGCTAGAGCCACTACCTGAGCCTTGATACTTAGTAAATTCCATTACTGTATCTTGTTTAGGGGTTTGCACTTCCGATGTGCCGTAATCTTTAAAATAAGTATTGCAACTGAAGCAATACGCTGACCCGTCATCGTTCTGTGATACTGGGTCACTCCCCCCGCATTCATTACACGGGAGGTGAAATTTAACAAACGGCATGGTGTCACCTCATGGTTAGCCTTCAACTACAACTTCAGCTTCCTCTGCATCTTCGGTGATGGCTTCATCCGTGAGCCTATCTTCAAACAAAGCTTTAATCTGCTGAGCTGCTGCTTGATATAATTGAACATCGTTGTTTGATACTTGTACCTTCACCATTGCGTCCTTCAAAAGCCCAAATAATCCTTGGGCTTCTGAGTCTAGCAAAGATACATCGTAGACATTGTCGCCTACTTTATATGTACCCATTAAATTGCTTCCTCCATTTCATCTTCTACCTCAAACTCTCCGCCATCCATTGTACCGACAGAGACTAAATCCAGAACCTGCATAGCTTGGAAGTCTAAACCCTTGAAGGTCTTACCTTTCCAAACAGATTCCCACTCTTTGTACTGAACCTTAACTGTAGAGCCATTACCTACACGCTCGTCAATTGGGTTCTTGCTTGCATCTACAAGCTTAGGCGCTGACCGAACCATTCCATTCGGGCCATTAACTTTACGCTTGATGATAATTGCTGGGCCTTCATCCATGTCCTTTACTGCAAAACCTTTAGACCGAAAGCTTTGTGCAGTGTCTTCGTCTACTACTAGATTTACTGTGTATACTGGTTCGTAAGTAGTGTTAGGTGTTGTTACGCTTGCCCAATATGCTGTTCCTGATACTATAGCCATGTTTATATTTCCTATCGTTGGTGTTAAAATGAGGTGGCATTATACCACAAGTTACTTCTCTTGTAAAGTTTTATTTGAAAAAAAATTCACGCTCTATGTACATTGCCCAAACAGCTATGATAAACACAGCCCAAGCTGGCGCTCCACATAAAGCTAATCCAAGTGCTATGAATACAGTGGTCATGGTGCCATTGTACTATCTTGTCTTCCAGTGTCTTCATCCTTGCTGTCTTCCTCTTGTATATAGTTAAGTAGTTCTTTAGATGTTACATCCCATTTGCTGGTGGCTTGCTGTAAGGTTAAGCGTCCTTGCATTAAGTCTTCTTTAGCATTCTTTAAGTTCTGATTCAATACAAGCTGCTCCACTCTTTAAGTTTATCTTGTTTCTTAAACATCTGTCCAAGCTTTTCTATTTGGCTCACCAGTTTATAATCTGAGAGAAGATTAATCATCACGTTAACATCAGCTGCCTCCTGTAGTAAGTTATCTAAATGCTTTTTCTCCTTACCAAACCTGAGAAGTTTACTGCAAACCATTGCTAGTTCGCAGCACTCCTCCATAGTTATAACAAGAAGCTCTTGTTCTTTTTGAGTTAGTTTATGATTCAACATTAGGCCGCCTTTGAGAAGTGATGCTGAACAACAGCCTGTCGAGTGTTCTGTGTTGCAGCTATATTAACTATAGCATCTCGGCGTTGTGCTGTTGCATGAGTAGACCAGTCGGTCATAGCATTATAAAATGCCCAGCGATTAGCACCTAAACGTCTCTTGTACTTGTGCCAAGCAGCATAGATGTATTCAAGCGATGGGTTGGTTCTAGGCATCTCACCCATGATAGCTTCAACTGGTGCCGTTGGCCTATTGTTAATAATCTTCTGCGCTGAATCAATCTTTAAAGCTTGCACAATCTCTTGAAAGGCCATGTTATCCGACATGGGTTGAGCACTCCACTCTGACCAGAGTTCACGCTGGTTCTCGAAAACATCTAGAGCCTTGGTGATAACTCTTGAGCCTACTTCAATGTCTAGGTTTCGGGTATGCTTAGCTCTGAACACTGCAACCTCACCGCCAACAAAGACCTGTAGATTTGTACAGGCTTGCTGGATAGCTGCTGCACTAATCATAAAGGGCCAAGTCCCGTCAAAGCTTGACACTGCAAGCAGTCCAAGGGATGCAGTGTCACCATCTGGAGTATTATAAGTATGAGCCGGTAGCTTATATTGTACAAAGGTTCTAGAGCCATCGTGAGAAGTCTTGATAGTCTCTTGAATGCGGTCAACATTAAGACCTGAACGCTCAATAATATTACGGGTAACATCTATCATCTTCTTGGGAGCCACTGGCTTATAGCTATGACCATGTACACCTAGCTCTTGAGCTGTATCTGTACGATAGATAATAGACTTGGAGCTTTCATAAGCATCTAAATAAATTAAAGGTGCTGTAGCTATATCAAAATCTGCTGAGCCGTAGCCACCCTCTCGGATGGCTTGAAGTGCTGAGTTGTTTGGGAACATTTGCATTATAGTCATTACGCTTGTACTCCTTCGATGCCATTAATATCTTTGATGTTCTTGAAGCTGATGCTTCGAGACTGTTTGTGCTGTACATAGAAAGCCCACTTGTAGCAATGGAAGATATGGAAACACTCTCCCTTGCTAACCTCGAAACGATTCTTGGTGCTTCGCTGTCGTACAATAAAAGACTT
>JACLAB010013216.1_pt1 | contig 23713 bp, 16 predicted proteins | sample 8027921 | NCBI WGS metagenome assembly JACLAB01 (sample SAMN15725117, study PRJNA655200) | protist metagenome | isolation source: fluorescence activated cell sorting (FACS) single amplified genomes of... | place: USA: West Boothbay Harbor, Gulf of Maine | collected 2000-07-19
GTGCGCATGGACCGAGAAAAAGACGGCGTTCCGATAACCACCTTGCGTGAAGTGCGAATATTGCAACACTGCTGTTCGCACGAAAATATCGTCCATTTGATGAGAGTCGTCCAAGGAAACCAACTGAACAACGTGTTTTTAGTGTTTGAATACTGCGAGCACGACTTGGCTTCTCTTCTGGATAACATGCGACAGCCATTTTTAGAGAGCGAATCGAAGTGTTTAATCGTCCAACTGTTGAAAGCGGTGGAGTATTTACACGACCGATGGATTATGCACAGGGACTTGAAGTTGTCGAATTTGTTGTTGAACAACCGCGGGGAGTTGAAGTTGTGCGATTTCGGGTTGGCGAGGAGTTTTGAACCCACGAGAGAAGGAGAAGAGGACGAGGAAGAGGAAGACGGGGAGAGAGACGTAGCAGAAGGAAAAGATCGCAGTGATCGTGATGATGATCAAAATGGGAGAAAACGGAGGAGGAGGGGGAAAAGGCAAATCTGTTACACGCCAAAAGTGGTAACGTTGTGGTACCGCGCGCCAGAAGTTTTGTTCGGAGACGACGCATATACGGCATCCATCGATATATGGGCCGCCGGTTGCGTCCTTGCGGAATTTTTAAAGCACGATCCGCTCTTCCCAGGGAAAACTGAAGTGACGCAATTGGAACTGATTTTTAAATTGCTAGGCGCGCCGAATGAAAGGATTTGGCCAGGATGGAGCAAACTCCCAAACGTGGGCACGACGCTCGTTCCAGAGCAACCGTACAACTATCTCGAGCACGAGTTTCCGAACTTACACCAGAGTGGGATTGATTTACTCAATGCAATGTTGACTTACGATCCTAAACGACGGTGTTCGGCAAAAGATGCGTTGGCACACTCGTATTTCAAGACGCAACCGAGACCAAAGCTGAAATCTGAGATGCCGAGCTTCCCGACGTTACACTCGCGAACGAATAAGAACGAAAGCGATTTCGGAGAAAATTTTTGAAGCGAAATGTAATAAACCGAGTGTAGAGTAGTTAGCATTAACATAGTATATAGCAATTTGGTAATTACACTTGTAAGCATAGTATATAGAGTGCGATAGAGGCGATAATATAGAGCGTCGCCTTTTTTTAGTTTGTGTAGCCAGAAGTGGTGATACTATCGGCGCTGTTCATGTCGCTCCACAAGGTGTGGTGCCAGCCTTCCATGTCCATTCTTTCGTACGTGTGCGAACCGAAGAAGTCTCTTTGCGCTTGGACCAAGTTCGCCGGGCAACGTCCTCTTCTGTACGTGTCGAAGTAGTTCAACGAGGCAGACATGGACGGCGTGGACACGCCGGCGTTCACCGCGGCTACGATGACACGTCTCCACGCTTGTTCCTTGTCGACGAGTTCTGAGGCAAATTCACTGTCAACGAGCAAAGACGGTAAATTCGGGTCTTTATCGTACGCTTGCTTGATGCGATCCAAAAATGCCGCGCGAATGATGCACCCGCCCTTCCAGATTCTCGCCATCTCACCCAAATTTAATCCCCATTCTTGTTCGTTCGATTTAGCTCTGATCAAGTTCATGCCTTGCGCGTACGAAGTCACTTTCGACGCGTACAACGCTTTGCGCACGTCGTCGATCAACTGCTTTTTATCGACACCAGCGGCCGGTCCCTTGGAATCTGCCGGCGCTAAGCCTTTGCTTTTGAACACAGCCTCGGCGGCGACACGTTCATCTTTCAAACCGGACAAAAATCTCGAGTCTAAACTGCTGGCAATCGTCGGCGCGGCGATGGACAACTCCGCCGCTTGTTGTACGGTCCACTTACCGGTACCTTTCATCCCAGTTTTGTCCAAAATCTTGTCCACTAAGAAAGAATTGTCGTCCTTTTGATCGTCCTTCTTCTCCAAAATATAACTCGAGATTTCAATCAAATACGATTCCAATTCGGCTTTGTTCCACTCCACAAAAGCGGCGTGCATTTCCTCGTTCGTCAATCCACCGACAGTTTTCAAGATATCGTACGCTTCAGAGATCAATTGCATGTCCCCGTACTCGATACCGTTGTGCACCATCTTCACGAAGTTACCAGCGCCGCCTTTCCCAACGTACGTCACGCAGGCGCCCGTATCGGTTTGCGCACTCACCGGTTTCAAAATATCTTCGATGCGTTTATACGCCTCTTCGGAACCACCGGGCATCATCGACGGTCCATTTCTCGCTCCTTCTTCGCCACCAGACACGCCCATGCCGATATACAACAAGCCTTTTTCTTGAACTTGCTTCATTCTTCGTTCAGTGTTTTCGTACCATTCGTTGCCGCCGTCGACGATGCAGTCCCCGGGCTCGAGAAACTGCGACAAGCCTTCGATGGTCGCATCGACCGGCGCTCCCGCTTTTACTAAGATGATGATATGTCTCGGTTTCTCGATCGATTCAACAAATTCTTTCAAATCCTTGTACCCGCGCAAATTGTTCGATAAGCCTTCCTTTTCGGCTCTCTTCACGCACCCGTCCGTCTTGTCACCCGACCGGTTGTAGACCGAAATCGGAAATCCTTTCTCTGCAACGTTCAAGGCTAAGTTTTGACCCATGACGGCTAAACCGCACAAGCCTATTCTTGATTTCTGCCCATCGGCGTTGCAGACGACGACTGGAGATCTCTTCGTCGACTGCGATCGTCTGATCGCGGAGGAGGACATTTTTTGACGGCTGCATCGATTAATCCCACCGCCGGACACATTCTTGGAAAAAGTGGGAACGCCCATTCTTTGTTGCGCAAACATGTGATGCGTGTATTATATTTATTCACCGCGTTTTACGATTGTATGCGACGATTACTGTTCGCTCTTTACCGAGACGATCTGCGATCTTCTCTTTGTTTTGATGTTCTCTCGCTCGCGTGAGAAGGAAAAGTAACGAACAATTTTCCGATCGAACGCTTTTTTTGAGTTTTTTTGAGTTTTTTGCTTAGTCAGATCATCAGATCCCGGGGGGACTGGTTTCCAAAATAGACTCCGTACAAAAGTAGTGACAGAGGGAGAAAAAGGCGCAAAGCAAAAATATACACGTATCATTATAATTACAGCAATCCTAAAGCTTTCATGACACCGTCCGTATCTTCCAGATTTTCAAAGAACAAACCTTTCTCTTTACACACGCATACTTCTCGGAGATCGTTCAAGGACCAAATACCAGTCGCTAAACCTACGGGGATCGCGCCGCTGGCTTCGGCCGCGGTGATATCGTTGTGCGTATCTCCGAAATGAAATCTTTTGTCGACCTTGAATCCATTTTCTGTCGCTCTTTCGTGAGCGATGGCGACGAGCCTGGATCTTTGCTCGTGATCGCTCCCAAAGCCACCTTTGACCGTGTCGTTGAAGTATTGTTTGATGCCTAATTCCGTCATTTTAGCCCAAGCGATGGGTTGTAAGTTGCCAGTCACTAACGTTATGATACAATCGTCGCGTTCAGATAATTTAGTTAAAAGCTCTAAAACTCCTGGTAAAAGTTCGATACCGTTACCGGCATCGTGCACATTTTCTGTCGCGTATTCTACCATCGCGTTGGCGACGTTTTCGAGTTCATTATCAATTCTTTCGGTAGGAATCTCGTGGAACTCCAACACACTGCGGATAATCAATTTATCGGTCGAACCGTGATGGCTTACCACGTCAATGGTCGTGTCTAACCCAAATATTTTCTTAAACCCGTACGAGAATGCATTTTTGTGGAATCTGTTTGCGTTTTCGCCGACGGATTTGATTAAAGTTCCGTCCACATCAAAGGTTAACAGCGTCTTTGTTGAAGACATTTTGACAGTTGTAGTTGTAGTTGTGTAAGGAACGCGACGAAGACTACGATTGCGACGCAGAGCGGCGGAGGAAGAGGACAGAAAAGCGTGCGAGTGGTTGTGCAGTGCTCCGCCGCTGCCACGCATTCACCGTCGCGGTGGTGTCAATCGAGCGGAGAAAAAGCGAGTGCGCGTGGTTTAAAGTTATGTCGTAAAATTTGTTCTCTTATAAAAAAATTTTTCTCTCTCTCTTCCTCTCTTCTTCACGAATATGGAACACTCATCATCATCATCATCATCACCGCAAATCGTATTTACTCTTTATTAATCAATGAACAGGAGGTATCCTAGATAAATCCGGTAACGCGTCGTCGTTCATGACTTCAAACTTCAAGCCGGTTTCGTTGAGTGCGTCGACGAAGAGTTGACCGCCCGCGACGCCAGGCGTCAAGACGCCGCCTTTATGAGGCAACTCGTCTCTATGCTCGCTCGTTAACAAAGCCAACTCCACGGATAAGTGAGCGGTTTCGTCGTACCCGTCTTTACCAGTTAAGCGCGTGCGAATTTTCTCCCCGCGTTCGGAAACGGCATCGAACCAGTACTCAGCCCACTCCTTTTCGCGATCTTCGAGCGATAAACCTTCATCTTTCGCAAAGAGCTTCCCTTCCGCTTTGAGCTTTTCTTCTTCCTTTTTCGAAGAGGTGTTCGATTGCTGCAATGCTCGCGCATGCTCCTCGCTCGGGAGTAACAAATGTTCGAGATAATTCATGTTTCTTCCGTATGGAACGCCACCCATGTTTCTGCTCAGCCAGTTCGAACGGCGAACGAGGCGAGTCTCGTAAAACGCGTACGTGAAGGGCGCTTTCCAACCTTTGTATTCTTCATCATACTCGACCACTGAGAGATGCTTATCGGCGTCTTCTGGTCTTTGACCGCGTTTGATCGCGCCTCCCAAAGCGTATGGATCCATCATGAGAGAGTGCACATCGCGCATGGCAGCGTTCATCGCCGCTCTGGTTGCTAAAGTACCTCCTGAAGGAACACCTCCGCCTGAGCCGCAAAGATACATGTGCATCGTATCGATAGCGCAGTCAACTCTCTCCGCATCGATTGGCTCGCTCGATTTGACTACGTTCGCGTTGGTGTTTTCTTTGTCTTCAGAAACGGCGTCGCTTTTCTCAGATTGATCCAAACGCGCTTTTGCGATGCGCTCTTGGAGCTTTCGAAACGTATAGAATGCGCCTACATCTGGAACGCCGCCGGCGCCAGCGCAGTTTGGTACGATTAATACGTCGTTGCTTCTCGCCCAATCGTGATATTCGATGAGTTTAGCACTGAATGGAATCTCGCCATTGACGTCGATGTAATCCGTATCGTACTCAATGCACGCTTCCACCTAATGAATAACAAGGAGAAGAAGAGGGATGATGAGTTCGAGACATCGAGAGAGAGAGAGAGAGAGAGAGAGAGACGAAGGACAAAAAAATATCAAAACATTACGTACCAACAAATCCGCAGGCGTCAACATGAACGGACCGGCGATATTCACCACTGTTCTGCACTGAATGACCATTCCTCTCACTGCCATCGGATCACTTAAATCGCACTGGATGTACCCCGGCTCGTAATTCGTTGGAAACTTTGCCTTAACCTCGGCGTAACGATTTTTTAACTTCTCGATAGATCTCCCGGCCAAAGCGAACGTATACTTCGTTCCCAAATTCTGCACAGTTTTCAAAATATACTCAATAACTAACGAGCCCGTATATCCACTCGCCCCGTATACCACAAAAGAGTACTCTCTCTCTGCTCGCATCGGCCCCGCCCCGAATCTTTCGATGAAAAATTTTTCCAGTTGGTGGTCCGTCAGTCCTTCCCACTTTTTTGCCACCAAGGAAACGTTGCCGTCGAAAAATTCATCCGCCAAATTCTGCTCGACGATCTCTTTCGCGAGCATGCTCTTGATAAAGTTGTGCGGAGGTTCGGCGAAATCGGTCGGGTGCACTTGCATGTTCTGCCCGGCGTTCATCTTTCAACCGCGTCTTCTTCCGTATAATTCTTTTCTCTCCAATCTCGAGGCAACAGAGATGCAGGAATTGTCTCTCTCACTCGCTCTCTCTCTCTGTGCGAAATACGAACGCGACGATCTATCGCACAAAGAAGCGTACCACTAAATGTTCGTTGCTCTCTTCACTTTTATCCTCTTCTTCTTCTCTGAGAAGAGAATACTCAGCTTTTGCGTGCGTCGTGCGATTTTTTTCTGAAGGGACCTTCCTTATTTTTGTGGAAAATAGAAAAAGAAGCGTTTCTGAGCGCGAGCAAAAACGATTTTTTATTCGCTTTTTGTGTGATCGTCGAATAAAAATTTTCTCGTCGCACTACAGAAGAAGAAGAAGAAGAAGAAGAAGCATTAAGAAAGCGATACGAATATGAGCAATCATCGATTCTTATTGGGGGAATGGAAATTAGTCGCGATATCCGGGAACGTTCGCGGCGACGTGTGGTGGCACGCCGCCGTTGACGCAGAGGAAAAAGCCGATGGTTTTGGAAAGCTGATGTACACATGCGAGGACGAGATCAACCACGCAAACAACTCGGGGACCGGAAAGAAGAAGAAAGAGATGTCCGTCGAGTTTGAAATCCACCTGAAAGACGTTAGACTCACTTTGAATGAATGCGAGCGCGCGATTCGCGGTCGGTTCTTGTCTCGTGCGATTACAATGAGCTACTTTCTTTCGATGAAAATGTCGTTGCGCGTGTTTCGATTCATCGCTCTCCTCTGCGTGCCCACGAAGAAGTTGTCGCAGAAAATGTTCTATGCCGGAACATACGCTGATGCAGAATTTGTTTCGACGGAAGGAACGGCGTTCGAAAACCCACTCTTTATGTCGCCCGATGATGACAATGAGCATAAGAGCATTACTGGATACGTCGAACACGACATTGCAAAGTGCTCTGAGAATATAAAGGAGTTTACGCAAAAAGAGATGCGTTCGAGAAATGTAAAGAAGGATGTCCGAGATACTGAACTCCTTCTTGTCCGTAAATTTCATTTGAGCGAGGATGAAAATGTTTTGACGCTCATTACACCGAACGATTCTACGAGTGATAAGCCCGGAATGCAACTAAAATGGAGAAGAATTGCTCGTTAATAAATAAAGAACAGCTAATCAATCATTTGCAGACATTTTTTCCGCTAAACCTCCCAACCATAATCTTGCTTTTGCATTAAACGCCCTCGGTTGATCCGAATATGCAACCAGGATGCCTTTCGATCCGGTTTTCGCCTGTCTCACGACAGCAGATTCCGCGCCCGGGGGTAAAAATTCCCATCCGTTTGCCCCCACCGAGTCTAGCTCCATCCTGCTCGACAAGAACAAATTCCCAGCCTCGTTCACGTCTAATCCTTCGTAACTAAATCCTTTTGCTAACTTCATCAACACCTCTCTATTACTACTGATACTCCCACCATCTTCTATCGTTCTCACACTACCTCTAATTAAAGTCATTATCATCGTCCCTTCGTTTGTCTTTTCGAAGAACGCGACGCCTTTCGCGTTTGTGTTCGTCAACACCGCGTAACTCGCCCATGCGTAGTTCGTATTCTTCGTCTCCTTGAACGACTCTTCGACTAAGAACTGCGAGGACCCACCGAGTATATCGACTGAATTCTTCTTTGAAGAAGACGAAGAAGATGAGCCAATCGTCGCTTCTTCTATTCGTCGTCCCAACTCTGGAGCGTAAAAGCACGCGCACACCAACAAAACGCCAATCACCTCTGCTCTGCTCTGCGCCGAGGAGACGTTGTCGCTACTCGCGTGGTTCGCTATTAACAGCGCCCCGGCGAGGATACCCAATACTCTCGGGATGTCCCCATCGTCGAAACCGGGAATCCCGAGCGTGAATCGAAAGATAGCGAAGTCTTCGTCGTCCTCGTTCGCGTTCGTTCGCGTTCTTCCTCGTCTTCTTTCGCTTCCTCTCGTCCCCGTCTTCAGAGAGAGAGACGACGACGAAGATGTCGACGGAAGAGAGAAACACCGTTGCGGACGAGAAGAAGAAGAAGAAGAAGAAGAAGAAGAAGAAGTTGGTGTCGTGGCGCCAGGCGCCAGCGCTAACGCTGGCGAGAGGACAGACGACATCCCTTCCCTCCTCTTTTCGCTTTCAAGCGGCGCGCGAAAACTCACGTGAGTTGTGACAAAGTTAAGCCGGGGGGGGAGGAGCTCGTTGATGCGAAAAAAAATCTTATTTAAAAAAAGAAAAAGCTCCTACACACTGCTTTGCTCAAGAACTGAGAACGATGGGCGCCCCGACGACGCGATGAGAAGAAGAAGTCGGCGATGAAGAAGACGCATCATCGATGACGAGGAACGAAACGACGACGATGATCTCGTCTCAGTCCCACTTCTTGGAAGACCGAATGAAAAAAATTTCGGAATTGAGCGAAGCGCTCGTTCAACGCGTCTTGCCGAGAGAGATTATAAGCGGCGATGACATCGAGGACGAACAGTTGGCGGAAGAGAACTACGTGAAGTGCGTGGAATTTTGTCGAGCGAACTGTCGTCTGGCGGCGTCGACGTCGAATGCGTCCAAAGAACAGGTGAAGCGAGAGTGCGTGGATATTCTGGACCGTTTCGCTCGGGAAGCGCAAATGAGCAAGAGATATTCGTTGACTGTTCTTTTCGATGCGTTGGAGAGAGAATACGGGAGAAATCGAAGGAAATTTACGTACAAGGACGAAGACGACGAAGAGTTTTGGTCCAGAGTAGCTCTGTTTTTGTTGAGGACTGCGGGTAAGCCGATGAAGACCGAGTACGAAGCCTCCACTTCCTCGGTTTTGAAGTCGTTGGAAGAAGAGGAAGAAGAAAGGCGCGAACGACGAAAAGAACGAAGCAAGCGAGATGAACACGCGTCGACGATAGACGAACGGATACGACTTCCTGTGACAACAACGACCCGATTGAATTCTTCGCACGAAAAGAGTAAACAGAAGAATGAACGCGGCGAATCGTTGTCGGATTCCTCACTTTCGGAGTGGTCCGACACAGACAACGACGAAGAAGATTTAGAAAGGAGGAGAAAAGGAGGAGGCAGTAGCACACCAAAACAAACAAAAATGGAGGCAGAGAAGGATGCAGAGAACATCAGAAACGATGATAACGCTTCGTCATTCTCGCTTGAATCCTTGTCTTCAGACAGCGACGAAGAAGTATCTTTCTCGGATGACGATATTGAAGAGGAGGAAGGCGATGGGTATTCGATTCAAACACGGGATGAGGATGAAGAAAATGCGAACGAAGAAGATCCTGGTTTCTCATGGAGATCAATTCCTGGTGGCACTGATGATGAAAGCTTAGATGTGCGTGGATTTTACGGCAGCGATGGGATTAGCAACAAGCTCAGCACTTCGTCGACAAGTCAGGAAAACCCAAGGAAGATTTCTCGAGCTTCGTTTGCACAAATGGAACGAGCCCAGAGAATGCTTCGAAAGTTGCGCAATAATGTTACGAATAAAGACAATGACGACGTACTGTTCTTCTCATCACGTTTAGTAGAACGAGTTAGAACGAGTAAATATACGTCGACTGTAGGAGAATCATTGGTTGTTTCTAGAATTTTGAATGCAATTTCGTCGGGAGGAGTTGCTAATTTTGATATTGAATCGATGGAAATACCGCACGTTTCAAAAAAAGCTTTGACGAACGTTCTAAAATCTAGTAAGCAAATTATGGATGTATTTGAAGATGTTGGAAGAGTCAAAGAAAGATTGAAAAACTTGAGCAATTTATTCGCTGTAGAAGGCAAACAAAGTCCGACTGTTCATGCGTTTGTGAATGCGTTAATGAAGATTAAAGCAGAAATTCAATATGGATTTGACGAGCTGTTTGAAGCAACCCGTAGAGCGAGCGTGCGCGCGGACGCGTTTTCTGCGCCAACGTTGCTTCGTCTGTCGATTGAAAGCAGGAAACTTGCGCGAAAGGCATTGTGCTTACAGCGAATTGCTGAAATGTGCAGTCCTGGACCGAAGAGTTCGGTTGGAAAGTTTGCGCATCCCGCAACTGCGTCTGCGACCATTTTGTCGATTCTATATAATCTTATGAACGAATACAACGAACTATCGGGAAGTCTCGATGAATTTTCCATTGTTTTTAGATGCTTTTTGAGCAGTTCAACGTCTTATTTAAATGCTGTAGATGTTTGGATCCATTATGGGATTTTAACGAGCCCAGAGATTTTTATCGACTCAAAGAAATCGACACGGTGGAGAGAAGGATGGTATTTGCGCGAAGGTAAGGATGTGCCTGTTTTTTTCAAGTCAGTAGCTGAAGACGTCTTGAACGCGGGTATTCACAGAGAATTCTCGAGGATGATATTTGCCGGCGAAGGCGACGATGACGTTCAAAATCAAGCTGGGAAAAAGTTGACCTTTGTTTCAAAAATGATTTCAGAATTGAAAGCGCTTCTTCTTCTGCGCGCATCCACAGATAATAACGACGAGAATGTCTTCAATGACAACAATAGCGCCGCTTCCAAGGAAACCTTGCGAAAGAGTGAATCTATTGAAAACGAGCAGGAATCTACGCAAAGTCAAGGCGACGATATTGATGCAGCTTTTAGTACCGAAGACCCTCTGCTTTCAGATTTGAGAAGCGTTGTTTCGTTGACGAATGCTCAGAGCAGAAAGAGTGCATCCAAGGAGACAACGAAGACGTCTTTCAGCGAATGTTACGATTTTGTAAAGTGGGTTTCGAGATATTTTGCGAATGAAACGTTCACAGTGCTGGGAATTCCCGTGAATACGTTGGTTTCGAGATCGATGTTGCACCAAATCCGTCTGGCAGCAATGAGCGCGAGCGACCTTGCCCTGGAAAAATTGAAATCTTCGTACGGAGTAAAAGCAGAGCTCACAAAATTGCGAGCATTGTTTCTGGGTGGATGTGGGGAAGTTGCTTTAGACTTTTTCAACCACATCTTTGAAGAATTCGAGAGTATTCGCCGTCTTCGTGAAGAGGAGAGTGATGAAATCGGCAGGTTAGTGCGTTTTGATACAAACAGATTGACCGAAGTATTAAGAGACGCTATTCTCGAGCACACGAACGAGAACACGTTTGGAAGTCGCGAATCACTTGGTGAAAGAATAGATGAAGTGCGAGTTCAAGTATTTTATTCTCGTCCGAGCCCAGATGACGACGACGAGTATAAAGGATGCGAGGAACTTCAAGCGCTTACGGACTTAAATATCCTTTACCATAAGAAGAAAATTCACGCTGCTTCCAGGGCAAACAGCAATGCCATTGTGGCAAGCATAATTTGCGATGCAGTATCGCTGTCCAAATATAATGAAGTGTTCAAGTATCTGATGCAGCTGAGATTTGCGCAACGTTCGTTGGATTATGGCGTGCTCTCGCAATGGACATCTGAAAATAGAAGGAAAAAAGAACCATCGCCTTCCTCGTCCGAAAAGACTTTTTCTATGTCATCCTCGCTCGAGATTGAGCTGAAACATTTCGTGATGACATTGCGTACGTTTGTGACCACGAAAATCCTATCAGTAGAGTGGAATCACCTGCTTGAGTCCATCGACGACTCCGCACAATCCGTCGATGATGTAAAATTGGCTCACGAGGTGTATTTAGACAACATTTCTCGAGTCTCGTTGGCGTCTCCGGATTCAACGTGGTCGCTCTTATCGACTCATATTAAAACGATCTTAGCCATTGCTGTTGAGTTTGGAAACATGCGTCGGAAAGAGGTAAAAGAAGAGGCAAGTGACGTTGGAATGAAACTACGCGAGCTCGCATTGAGAAGAATGGAGAAAAAATTCTCCGTCGCGAGAGCCAATGTTTTGAAGATCTTGAAGAACCTCGACGCTGGATTGGATGATGAAGCCGGAAGCCTCTACGAGCAGTTGAACTTCAACAATTATTATAGCAGTTAGCATAAATAGATATATAGCTCACGAGTTTTTCGTGATAGTATTGTTTAAGCATGCATGGGATTTACAACAAATATTAGTAGTAATACTCGCGTTCGCTAAGCGCCTTGAGGATCAACAAGCGCCAAGACGCCTTCATAGAAGATCGGACTCGGCGGCATCTCGAACAACGGTTTCGCTTGGTCTGCTTTCGCGTGCGCTTTCTTACTGGAGCCCTCGCGCCATTTTTGAAAAGATGCCTCGTCTTTCCAAACCGTAAGAGTCGAATAGTTGTAACCGTCGTCCGCTTGCAACGCATCTCTCCTCAAAAGTACGAACGTTTGAAAACCTTCGCAATTTTCTAAATCCGATTCTCTTTCTTTCCATCGCTGTTCAAAGGCAACCTCAGAACCAGGAAACACTTTAAATCTATTCATCGCGACGTAAACATCCGATTTTAATGGGTTTTTGCCGTCAGCGACAACCGATCTCCATCCGTCAGCTTGTTGCCACTCGTTGATGAGCGCATCCGGTGACGTCGATATCGGAATCAACCCGTCGTAAAACGCTGGTTTTGGTCCGCCTTTAAGAACCATCAAAGAGGAAATAAGCATCTCCGCGAAACCGAAGATAGTTCCACCACCGTGTGCTTCCTTAAAAGCCTCTCCAGTTCTCCAAGCATCGAAATTCTCCTTGTTGCTCCATATGGTTAACGACACGTAATCGCTCTCTTCCTCCTCTCCTCTTCCTTCGCTCACGCGTCGCATCAAGGTGAAGAAGCGAAAGCCGTCGAGTTTGGACAGTCGAGATTTTCTCTCCGCCCACCGCTTCTCGAACTGCGGACCTTTGCCTTTCTGTAACTTGAATCTGTTCGACGCGACGTATCTTTCCGCTTTCAGCGAGTCTTTTTGCAGGACAGCCGTTCCCACTTCCTTCATCATGTCAGCGTTGGCGACAATTTGGAAAGAGGAAGATTTTGAAGACGACTTTCTCGCGTTTCTCGACCCGCGACCGACGAGCGGCGACGCGGCGAAGAACGACGAGGAGAGCGAGGCAGCGGACATGTTGTTAGAGAGATTTTTTTGTGTAGTAGGATGACGTTTCGATTTTTTTTCCTTGCTCTCTTCCTTCCAACTGACTAAGAAAGCAAGCGCAAACAAAAGTCCATTCATAAACCGCTGAACGAAAAATGAGCGAAGAAACCGTGCGTAAGTGTGCGTGCGTTATTGATTTATATGTTTCCTACTAGGTATACGAACAACTCTTGGCTCGAGGCAGCTCAGCTGAGAGAGAGAGACAGTCAAAGAGCGAAAACTCGCTAAAAACTCAAAACTCTCCCACAAGCCGGACCGCGTCGAGACGTCGAGACGTCCATATTTATTTATTATTAACAAAATATGCTACTAAAGTCTCTCTACTATAACCCAATTCATTCAAATTCATTAAGCAGCGACTTTCTTGGTCGCTTCCGTACCCTCACGGAATCCATTTTTGAATCGTCTCGGCAAGGATTTGATGTATCGCATTCTCCCTGTACCAGTAGTAGATCTCCCCTTGGCCTTCACGGACCAGTTGTACCCACGAGTCTTAGCGGCCGGGTAGCCGCAAGAAGAGCACGTCGACTTTTGGATGTGATACGATCTGCGCCCACATCTGTTTGAATCACGAGAAATAGAAGGAGAATGAACGTCAGTAAACGAGTCAGAGAAAAGAAATTTTTTGACCCCGGGGCGGTGTGAAAACCACAAAATGGGCCTTTCGGGGGCGATACAGAGCGCGCATTCGACTCTTATTTCTCGCGCATACCCACGCGCGCGCGAAGATAAAGCACAAAGTCGAGAGATATTCGCGCAAAAACACTATTTTAGCGCACAAATATTCACTCGCTCGTCTCCCTATACCTTCGCGTGCCTGTCCTCAGCGCGCGACAAATTCACGAGAAAAGCCCTCTGCCCAGGGCGCCCGGTGGACCTTTTGAGTCCGGTGGAAAAAAAAAGAGCACGTTCGGAATCCTTCCCGAGAGAGACTCTCGCGGTATCCTCCGATCGAACGTAACGATATCTATCGCGTACCTTCTGCATAAAGTGTGGGATTTGTTCTTTCGCTTACCGAAAGACCCGGTACCTTTTCCTTTCTTACCCATTGTTTTTTACGCGCAAATTCTAAAGTGAGGCTTTTCCGCATCAGCTTGGATTTTTCTTTTCTTGGTTTTGGCCATGGCCCCACACTTACACAAAAGCGCTCAGAGAGCTCTCGAGGCCAGTCGGCGTCCAAATAAAAAAAGTTCCGAAAGCCTTCACCCTTCGAAAGCCTTCACCCTTCGAAAGCCTTCACCCATCGAGCTGTAACAGCTGTAACAGCTGTACGTAACCGCTTGAACGTACAAAGCAGAAGAGAAAAAACACGCTCTCTCCTCCTTTACTACGTCACGAGAACGCGCGCGGACTCCGCACCACAAAAAATGAGAGAAGAAGAAGAAGAAAAAGAAACAAAAAGAAGAAGAGCGACGAGAAGAACCGTCGGCGTGGAAGGCGGAGGCACGACTTTTGTCGTCGCTCTCTCCGAAGACGGCGAATGGACAAAAATCAAGGAAAGATTCGAGATACCAACGACTTCCGCGGAGGAGACTTTAGGGAAAGTGAAGGAGATATTGGACCAACTGTACCCGTTCGATGCGCTGGGGATATCGTGTTTTGGACCGTTAGAGTTGAACAGAACTAAAGAGAAGTATGGATACATCACGACGACGCCCAAGTTACGATGGAAAGATACAAATATCCTGGGCATTTTAGCCGGTAAAGATACTAAGTGGAAAGACGTGCCGATTGGTTTCGATACGGACGTCAACGCACCCGCCGTGGCTGAGTTTGCCTATCACAACGACAATCTGACCACCAATACTACCAACGACGAAAAGAAAGAAAAGGAGGAGAAAATAGAATCGTGCGCGTACATCACCGTCGGTACCGGTATCGGCGTAGGTTTGGTTATAAACGGTAAACCCGTGCACGGCTTACTTCATCCGGAAGCCGGACACATTTCCAACACGCCGGATAAATGGCAATTCCCAAAACCAACGACCACAGAAGAAAATAAAAGCGATGACGATAAAAATATAACGTACGATCATTTCGAAGGCACGTGCCCTTTCCACGGCTCCGCGTGCGTTGAAGGCATGGCGAGTTCAGTCGCCCTGGCGAAACGAGCAAACTGCACGCTCGAGGAGTTGAAACTTCTTTCGGACGACGACGTCATTTGGGAAAAGTGTGCGCATCATCTCGGAGGGTTATGCGCCACGTTATTATTAGTAGCCAGTCCTGAAAAGATCGTGTTGTCTGGTGGTGTCATGCGAAGAACGGTTCTGTTTCCAAAAATTCGCGAAAAAGTCTACGAACTTCTCGGCGGGTACATCGGCGTCGACCGCGTGCAGTCGAAAGAAGGTTTAGAAAAATTAATCGGTCCCTCGCGTTGGGGCGATACCGCCGGCATCATCGGTAGTTTATACTTGGGTGAAATGGCGTATTTGCAGAAATGAAATTCATCGCGCGACGCTCGGAACCGCTCCATCGTCCCTGCCTGCGATGGGATGATTTACACTATGGATTTTTGTGAATACGTTTTCGTTTAATGTGTTGTTATTTATAAAAGGTGGTTAGTTTTTTACGCGATACTCCCCCACACGCGTCCTTCGAACACGTGTTCACGTGTTCAGATATATAATACCAAATCTTGTTGTTGTTCTTGTTCGGTTCTATGTAAAAGCGTTCTCCATTTTTTCCGTCCGCTTAGTGACTCTAAATCTCCCTTCCACGAGCGCGCGCGAGTAAAAGAAAGTCCGTTCGTGCTTCGTTTCGTGCGTTCACAGAAATGGCACTCAGTTCTTCCGTCGTTCTGATTCAGTCTTCATCTTCGGCGACGAGTCAAAAGTGGTGTTCACCATCGTCATCATCAACGAAAAGTAAATCTTCCAACCGTGTCGTCGTTAAAAGAACGAGAGGAAGAAAAGTAAACGCAACAACCGTCATGGCATCATCAAAAGTTGAACCGGCTATTATTATCGGCGGCGGCCGCGTAGGACAAGCACTGTTTGATATGGGCGTTGAAGGAGACGTAATCGTGAGAAGAGACGAAAGTTTTCCTGAATCTCCGAGTTCTGGTCCAATTTTCGTGTGCACTAGAAACGATGTGTTGGAGACAGTCATCGAGAAAACACCCCCAAACCGACGCGAGGATTTGATCTTCATGCAAAACGGATACTTAGATTCATTTTTACAGTCGAAAGGGTTGGAAAATAACACTCAAGCGCTCATTTATTTCGCAGTCGCTAAGTTTGGCGAAAAGCCGACGGATGGTGTAACGAGCGTAAATCCCGAGGGATTAACAGCCGTGACTGGAAAATGGAGCGAGCAAGTTGCCGCGAGATTTCACAGCGGTGGTTTAGCGTGTCACGTGAAAGATGCGGCAAAATATCGAGCTTCGATGTTTGAAAAGTTGATCTGGATTTCTGCGTTCATGTTAGTCGGTGCTCAACATCCAGGGGCAACTGTTGGTGATGTGGCCACCACGCATAAGAGCGAAGTCGAAGGATTAATCGAAGAATTAGTGCAAGGTGTGGCGACATTAAACGACGTTACGTTTGAAGCTGGAACTTTGGAGCGATTATTAGCATACGCGGACTCCGTCTCTCACTTCCCAACCGCTGTCAAAGAGTTTGAGTGGAGAAATGGCTTCTTTCACAACTTGTCCATGCAGACGATGCAGCAAAGCAAAGACGACCCCTTCCCGAAACACACGGCGATGTTAAAAGCTATCAATGCAATCTAATAATAGTCATAATAAGAATATCTAACGATCCATATTTAAATCACATTTTTTCTTCGCGGGACCTTTCTCTTCTTCGTCTGAGTGCGACGACGCCGTTTTCGTTATGTTCCCAGGAGCGCTGTCCGCATATTCACTCTTCAACCCTGAAAATTTCCCCTTGCTTGGGACTTGAAACTCTCACTCAAAGAAAGCTTTCTCTCCCTCTCGAGTTCTTTTCCCTGAGAAAGTGTAAGCCTCTTTGTGCTGAGAGACCATCGAAGATAACGTCATGGGAGAAGACGCTACCATGAGCGAAGCCAAATCGATGGCGTCTGGCGTTTCACTCGACGTCGTCAAGGTGAGTCTCGATCGATCATCGGCCGCGCCGTTTTTGTTCTCCCCCCATTCTCGATCTAGTTTTCTCTCCCTCTTTTCCCCACTCGACTGCAGGGCTGAAATCAATAGTACTGACAGTGAAACTTTCTTTTCCCTCAACCACCACTACTCGCGTGACCCTTAGATTTTGAAAGTCGCTCATCGCGAGCAAGGATTGCGACACGGAGACTATCGACGGTACCGTCAGTATTGCGCGCGCAGACTTCGCAGACTTTACAAGACGTCCCAAAATTTTTGCCACAAAAAGGACTTGGGACCAGGCGGAGGGAACGAAAAACAAAGACACAAGTTCGAGAAGAAGCCGTTGAAAGGAGAGGATGGAGCTTTTATGATTCAAGATCCATCGCGAGAGTTACTGATACCGTTGGTACAAAGCGAACGGTGCTGGGCGTTAGCGAACGAGTTGAAAGACGAGAACTTGATGGGCGGACCAATGAACGCTGCGAAGAGAGCACACGCGAAGAAACGCTTGAAGAAAGCCTGCGCACATGCCAAAGAGTTCAAAGATGCGTGTGCTCAATACGGCGATGCGAAGTTGAAGTTAGAAAGCGAAGCGTATTGCTCGTACATGCTTGGAGTTGCGGATCTTAACGATACGATGAAGAAAAATTGTGGCGCAGTTGCTTCGAGGGAGTTGACGCGTGCCAAGAAGATTTACGAGTTACTCGGCAAAGTAGGACCGACGGAGCACAAGATGAACTGCGAAGGACGTGCGAGGGAAGTGGCTGTCTTGGTGTCTACGGGATTGAGACAGGCGAAGGATATTATTGATGTGAAGAAGGAAGTAGCTGAGGTGGAGAGAGAGGTGGAGAACTCAACGAACATGAAGGAAGCGACGGAACTCTTGAAACTGAGCGATCCTCTTTTGATTGGGGGTGACACCACCTTAGCTACCCATATACTGTGGAGAGGTAAACAATTCAAAGTATACGGTGAATTTGGTATGCAAACGTACGGATCTGTCCAGAAAATACTCAACAGATTGAAGAAAGAAGCGAGTACGCTTTCGGTGGACAAGACGTTGACGTTGTACAAGAAACTTTTTGTACACATTAAAGAGACGAAAAAGCATTTATCTAAAGCTTGTCGAGACGCAGAAAGTATGTCATTTGGTTCTGAATACGACGAAGAAGATTTGGCTCAAATTCGACTATCGACTCAAGCCTTAGACGTGTTAGTATTGGAGGAGGAAATTTCTAGAGACGTATTTTTAGCGGAGCGATTAGGCGCGAAACTGTTCGATACAACGTCCACGATGAAGCACAAATCAGATCGAAATTTGAAATTCGAGCACTTAGTTCGCGTGTATGACGCGTTGATCGCGAGTAATTATATATTGGCGGACGCTGCTATGGAAATCATTCGAGGTGCAGATGCAGATGCGATCATTGAAAAGCTTGAATCTGATATTGACGATGATATTGAAAAGTACAAGAAATCGAGAGAAGAAGCGTTGCAAAGGGCTTTGACGGAACCGAACGATCCCATTGCATCAAAAGTGAAAGCGCTCAAGGTATCTGCAATGGGAGGAATGCCGAGAGTTGTTTTGGAAGGGAAGAATATCGCAGAGTTCGTTTACAACCGAGGCGAACCTTCTGTTCAGTTCGAACAAGCCCGGGCGGAACACGCAAAAGCAACAGGGGTTCCAACTCCCGTATCACCGATACCATCGCCGCGAGCGAAGGCGAAAAAGCAGCAGCAACAACAACAAGGCACGCCTGTTCCGAAAGAGAACCAAGACGAATCGGACTCCGAAGGATTCCATTCTGCGGATGAAGAAGAGGAGGACGAGTCGGATTATGAGTCATCTGAATATTCTGGGAGCAGCGATTACGAGAGTAGCGATTATGAAGACGCCGGTCCTGGGTATATATCTTCCGCAGCGGGCGCTTTGGGTAAATTATTTTCTCGTGGATAGATTCTTGAGATGATGTTAGGATTGCTGCCATTTTTTAATGTATCATTGCATACATATACTTAGCGAGTGTGTTTCTGTTTTCTAAAATTTTATTATAACGTCACGGTGAAAGAAACGTACGGAAAGCAATCATCTCCACCTCGCTCTCCACCAAATCCATCACCACCACCACCTCCACCACCACTGCCACTCTCGGCAGCTGACCAGTGTGAACTCGACCCATTCCCGAACGCCGCGTTCATCACACTTCTCAGCTTTTTCTCCATTCGTTCTTTCGGTCGCATTATCACTGCTTGAAACGCAGGCGGTAAACCGTACCTCAAAATGCTTTCCACGAATAAACGGACGACAACGACGTGTATCCACGAAGAAACGACTTCCCCATACGAAGTTTGACACCAATCGTACAACTCGTTTCTTCGTCTTTCGACTTCCTCTTCTAAACTTTGCTTCTCCTCTTTATTCTCCGTTATTCTCTCCTTGTTATAGCTATACTCTCTCACCTGGAACGCCCCATTCTTTTCTCTCACGGCATTCTTAAACGAATCAACCGTTCTTCTAAACAAAGTTACCGTGAATAAAGAGTAATCGCTTTCTTCCTTCAACATCTTTGACGATCGAGGGACAACGAACTGTGCCAAAGTTTCATACGAATCCAACCAGTCTTGCGCCGAAAACTTTGGAACAGTGACCAATAAAGTTGTCAAATTTTCCGTTTCGATCATATCCTCTTCTCTCACAACGTCGCCTAAATCTCTCGTCGCTAATGACCCTTGCGTTTTTCTCGCAATCGTTGACAGTGAGTTTTTTGCCATCACGAACTCGCTCAACTTCATCTTCAACTCGTCGTCAATCTTCACCACGTGCTCAGTTATCTTCTCCACCGTTTCTCTTAGTTGTCGTTTCGCTGGATTTTTAGCCTCGTCCCACTTAAAGTCCGAGAGGTACTCCTCTGTCGGAACACCATCTACGGTTAAAATCGTTTGTGCGCCGAGCGCTTCGTTAATGTTGTAGTTGTTATTGTTATTGCTATTGTTATTATCCTCGGTGTTGTCCCTTCTTCGCTGTTGAGCTTCTTTGGCAAAATGTTCTCCAATCTCTTGAATCTGACGCTTGATTTTCTGGGTCACGTTTTCTATCTGCCCGTTTATCTTTTGTAAATCGTCCGATAACGCCAACAGCGAGTCTAGCGTTCCTATTTTCAACTCCGGTACGAACAGTTTCCTATTTTCTCTCTCGCACAGTTCTCCGTTTTCTTTCCCTCTCGTTTTCGCTTCTAAAAGTTGAAACGCGATGTCTTTCCTTTCCTGTATCGTTTGGCCGTTTATCGACTGGTCCCTTTCCGTCAGAGGTAAGGAGACGATCCAGTACGACGTCGTCGTCGTCGTCGTCGCCCCCGCCGCTGTCGAAGAAGAATCCATTCGTTCTTCTTCTTCTTTTGCTACTATATGTTTTTCTCCAAACCAAAAATGAATGAATGAAGATGATAAAATGTGTCTGCCTTCTTCTTCTTGTTTCCGCCCTTTTTTTTGAAGTCGGGGGTGTCCAAAATCTCCCCCGTCGCCCGTGTGCTCATCAAAAAAAAAGTCAAATGACACTTCTTCCGATGCTCTCTCTCTCACTTTTAGCGCGCGAGAGAGAGAGAGAGAGACTACATACGTATTATATTCGGCGGCTAAACATAATCCCAGCACACAAAAAAATAATAAACGAATCAAAATGAATTCATGCTGAACAAGCTGAAAGCAATCGTTGCGAAGCCACCGACGTCGAACAGGAAGTTTCATCGGGACACGGAAGACGTGCTGAAATCTTTGGGACGAAGACAACAAAAAGTAGGAGATTTCGAGGCCGACGAATTCTCCTTCCAACGGCATTTTGTTTACGAGGAAGAGGGAGAAGAAGATGAAGAAAAAGAAGACGGAAGAGGAGAGAATAGAACGACGAAGACGAAAGCGGAAAGAAGAAGCAGGAGAAAAATTGTTTTACAAAACGGGGACGTGTACGAGGGAAGGTGGAACGACACGAGCAACGAGCCAGTGGCAGATGAGACGAGCACGTACACTTGGAAAAACGGGGATACGTTTACTGGGAACTGCACCCAAATACTCCAAGGTGAAAGGAGACCGGACTCTGGGATAATCACGTATAAAAAGGACGGGACAATTTACGAATACTATCGGAAAGGGTACGGAAAGTTAGTCAGAGCCGATGGGAGCATCTACATTGGCAACTTCAACGAGCGAGGAGAGTTTTCCGGATTTGGAAAGTTTACGTCAGCGCCTCAAAAGACAAAGGAGAGAGAAGATGCTTCTTGTTCCTCTTCGCGCGACGCGTACGTGCAACACGAAGGCCTCTACCGCGAGGGAAAACCGAACGGACCGGGTCAATTTCGATTTGCAAACGGTGATGTATACCAAGGCGAATTTGTAGATGGACTTTTTCACGGTTGGGGGACGATTGTTTTCAATGAAACAGGAGATAGATACGACGGTGAATTCTCCCGAGGAGAGTTCAACGAGAACGGAGTATACACTTGGAAGAACGGAAATTGTTACGTTGGCAAATGGAAGAATAATAAAATGCACGGGCCTGGTGCATTCTCAGATGGCGAAGAAGTCTTCGTTTTGTGTGAATATGAGAACGGGAAAAGAATAAGAGAGGAAAAAAAAGGCGAATTACCGGAAGCGCTCAAGCAACACAGAAAACGGATGCAAGATTCGATGAAACAACACAACGCTCAATCGATGAAGTTACAATCGAGCGCATCGATGAAAGTATCAAAGATGTACAAAGAGTTTGGTGAGGCAAATCTCTTCAAAAAGATGTTCTCTTCTCGTTCGCAATCAGTGCGAAGAGTGAAAGCCGGAGGACAGACTATTTTCAAAGGTCATCGCAGTTACGAGTTAATGACGCAGCTTCAATTAGGGGTCGTCTGGTCGATTTCTTATAAAAACAAAACATCAACTGCCACATCAACTGCAGAAGATAATACGAATAGCATGGACGAAAAGGATACCGCTAACGAGGATTACAAACCTCTCACGGTGACAGATTTTGATACGTATCTCAAAGTTCGATTTCCTCGAATCGGTTCTGAAATCACACCACCGCATTCCTCTTCGGATTTTAAATGGAAGATGTACTCTCCAGAAGTGTTCAAAAGCTTGCGAAGAGACTGGGGAGTCGATGAATCCGAGTTTATGCTTTCCATTTGCGGTGAACAAGCGTTGAAAGAGATGAATTCTGCCGGTAAATCTGGTTCAATTTTCTTCGCCTCAACTGACGAACGGTACATCATCAAAACTATGCGGAAAGTCGAGATGAAAGCTTTGTTAAAAATGCTGCCAAAGTACTACAGACACATGCAAGAAAACGAAGACTCTTTGTTGACAAAATTTTTTGGCGTCTTCTCGGTAAAACCAAGTCAAGGGAAGAAGGTTCGCTTTCTAGTCATGGCGAACTTGTTCTGTGACTCTCTGGAAATTCACGACACTTACGATTTGAAAGGCTCAACGTTGGGGAGGTTCACATCCATGGAGAAACGAATGAAGGCCAAATCCGTATCATCAACGACGGAGTCGGGAGTTATCTTGAAAGATTTAGACTTAGGATTCAAGTTTAGGCTCGAGAAGTCAAAGAGAGACTTGTTCATTCGCCAAGTTTCTCTCGATTTGAAGCTATTGGAGGAACTGAACATCATGGATTACTCCATGTTGGTCGGCGTGCATTACACAAACACCAAAGACCGAAAGTCGAAAACTGGCTCCATGATTTCAGATTCTCAATTATCAGGCGCTGAAGTGTGCAGTGAAATGTTGGGAAACGCCTCTTTCACTGAGCCTGATGTTAACTACGATGAGGACGTTCCGACTACTATAGAAGATAGAAATAAGGAAAGGACGACTTTAGAGAGTACCAGTTCTTATGACGATGACGAGAGTGGGGACGAATCCAACCCGAATAGTAAAGAAGGTGAATACGCTTGGGCACTCAACATATACAACCAGCTGTCAAAAAATTTTGGTGCTTTCGAAACGGTCGCCGCGACATCGACAAAACCATTAGTTTTCAAATACATTAACCACGGAGGCAGAAGGAATGAAGAAAAGAGACCATGGAAAGGAGCAGATGAACAAATAGCCCAAGTGGTAGGGGATCGCGTTTCACAGTTTTCCTCAACGAGTTTGCCGAAACAACTGGCTGCGGTGTGTGTTCCAGGTCAGTCATTTAAATCACTTTCGGAGAAAGATATGAAAGTACTCCACGAAGAACCGAGAGTACGAGACGCTATTTTGCATCTAGGCATCATAGATATTTTGCAAGTATATTCGGCACCGAAAAAATTAGAGAGAGGCTTTAAAGGCACAGTGTACAGTGCAAACAGAATTAGCGTCGCCGCACCAAAAGCGTATGCAAAGAGATTCAAAGATTTCATGCGTAACATATTCGAGTAAAGATAGTTGACCCAAAATTGACCATAATAGACTAATTTTAGAGATTGCTATTATATTAATACAATAAAAGTACACATTCGCTAAAAACTAAGTGTTGTTTATGTTGAGGTTGTGTTCAGCTTTGCGATGGTCCGAGTGGACCGTCTCACCGCTCCTCGTCAGTCAAGGTTGCTGCTGTTCCTGCTACTACTACTCTTTTTCTCAGATTCTATTACTTCTTGATATCCATTTTTGTACTCTTTAATGAATTCTCTCACCCCGTCTCTGTACGCTATACCCCTCGTCTCGTATAAATACTTAACCAGGGGCCTCCAACCAGATTTTGCCGTGTGCGCCAACTCGCTCAACTCAGAACCGAGCGAGGAAGAGTTATTGTTGTCGTCGTCGTCGTTGTTGTTGGTCTTCTCAGTCTCTCCCTTGTCACGATACTTTCTTGTCCCTTGCGTTCGTGCAGTAGAACTC
>JACLAB010003992.1_pt1 | contig 23701 bp, 14 predicted proteins | sample 8027921 | NCBI WGS metagenome assembly JACLAB01 (sample SAMN15725117, study PRJNA655200) | protist metagenome | isolation source: fluorescence activated cell sorting (FACS) single amplified genomes of... | place: USA: West Boothbay Harbor, Gulf of Maine | collected 2000-07-19
GCCGAGAGGCGTTAAATTATCGCGATCATCTAAAGCGCCTAGCCTTTTTAAAGTTTTCACGGCAACGTCAACGGCGTTTGACTCTGGAGGTTCTAATGCTCGCGAGAGAAAGCCAGAGATACCGCCGGACATGCGTTGCAGCTGAATTTGTAAGCACAAACCTTCCAAAGGTACGCGCTTGATTTCTGCCTCTTGCCGTTCGGCGAATACTTCGTCGTGGTATCTCCGCGAGTACAAGCGATAACACTGTCCGGGTTGGACTCTTCCAGCTCTTCCGCGTCGTTGCTTCGCAGACGCTCGCGAAATCCACTGTTCTTTCAATTGTAACATGCGCGTGCTCGGATCGTAGCCGTTTTCTTTCACTTTACCGGAATCGAGGACGTATACCACGTCGTCGATCGTTATCGAAGTTTCCGCAATGTTTGTCGATATGATAATTTTCCTGCTCGATTTACTTTTGGGTTTATCGAAAGCGATAGTCGATTCTGACGTTGCCAACGCGTGGCGGGAGGCGAAAAATAACGGCAAGAATTTCGAGAAGGATTTTTGTCGCGACAACTTCCTGAGCATGAAAGGTTTGTACGGCATTGCCGAGCAGAGGACGCAGTTTGTGAAACTTTTACGAGAAGCTGGATTTTTAAACGAACAACGAAAAAAGACGACGACAACAAAACAGAAAAAGAAAGTCGCGACGGTGGAGAAGACTGGTAGTAACGGTGGTGAGATTCCTAAACCGCGCGGGGGTGTCCCGGTCTTTGTGAATGAGGACAACGAGGACGACGAAGAAGATGAAGACGAAGAGAAGAAACCTGTGTGGGAATCGGCAAACCGCCACGCTAAAAACGTCCGTTTACTCAAAGCCTGTCTCGTCGCCGGATTGTATCCGAACGTCTCTCGAGTCGAATCTGTGAATATGAACGTGCAATCATCCGGTAACCGAGGCCGCTCGAATACGACTTCTAACATCGTCTCTGGCTCGAGTCAACCGCCGCCAAAGCTGAAGTATTTAGCCGAAGATACCGGTAAAGAAGCGCCGATACAAATCCATCCGTCGTCGATAAACGCGAAAGCGAAACAGTTCCCAACTCGATGGCTCGTGTACCACGAACGCGTTCAAACGGCAAGTATTTTCATGCGAGATTGCACGAGCGTAACGCCGTACCAACTTTTATTGTTCGGCGGGAAAATCGACGTCCAACACTCAGCCGGTACCATTCGCATGGACGGTTGGGCGACGTTTGAAGCGAACGCGAGGATTGGCGTCTTGTTGAAAGAAATTCGCGCGGCGTTGGATGGTTTGTTGAGAGAGAAAATAGAAAATCCAGAGGCTGAGGAAAACGCGAGAGGAGAGACAATCGTGACGACGATTTTGCAGCTGTTGAATAGCGAAGCGGCGTCGTCGCTTTGATTTTAGCTCGATATAAAGTACAACATGAAATATCATTAGACAATTCTCATAGAATAAGATTCCGGAAACGGAAACCTCTCCAATCTGCGCGTGGCGCTATCGAACGCGTGCGTGGAAACAACTTCAACGTTTCCTCCCGTCGTTCTTTTATCGCTATCCTCGTCCACTACGTCCCATTTTCTCCTCGCTAAATGCACTTTGGCCACCGAAGTCATAAAGTCCCCGCTCGCTCTTTGCCCGTACGGCGTACCGTTGGCTTTTTTCACCCAATACTTCGCCTCTTCCGCATTCCCAAGCGCTTCGCTATACAATCCTAAATACAACGACGCGTAGAAAGCGTCGCTGGCGCTTTGCGTCGAATCCGCCGGTTTCTTTGATAAAGACTCTAATGTTTTCTTCGCCTCTTCGTCGCCAGTTTTGTATAGTCGTAAAACCGAACCCATCACTTTACGACTATCTCTCCCCGCCAACTCGACGAACTCCTCCCTCGCTTTCTTCAACGAAGAGGAAGAAGACGCGTCATCCTCTCCTCCTTTTCTCATCTGCGACAAAAACGCCCACGCCGCTTCCTCGGTATCGTTCGGATTGACTCTCACGTCCTCGCGAAACTGCTTCTCCGCTTCCCGAAACTCGTCCACGTAATACAAAGCTATCCCGCGTTGCCACAAATACGGCTTCGACCCGGGTGACTTTTCAATGAGCGCATCAAAATCCATCGTCGCGCCTTCCACGTCGTTTCGCTCAAACTTTTGCATCGCTCGCGACACGAACGTTCGAGAGTCAATCACCATCATCTCTCCCGCGTTCGCCGCTTCAATATTAGTAGTAGAAGAGGAAACGACTACCACCCCGAGAGACACGAGCACGGTTCTCCGGCTCGTCGTCGTCGATGCATTCGTCGTCGTTTCACATTTGCGAGAGTGATGACGACGATGATAAAAACGCCTCAGACGACGTGAAAGACACCGAAAAGAAGAAGAAGAAGAAGAAGAATACGAACTACTACTCGTGGTCGCGTTTGTAAAGGACGGGGAGGAGGCAGAGGAGGAGGAAAACATCGTCGTCGTCATCACAGTTTGAGAGAAGAAGGTGAAATCTTTTCCTCTTTTTAGAGAAAAAAAACGTGACGTGTTTTGCTCTGTTTTTTTTGTGGCTCCTTTTTGTCTCTTTTTTGGTCTCTCTTCTTTCCTTTTTTTCTTTCCTTTTTTCTTCTGTTTTGTCTCTCGCTTCTTTCTTCTTTTTTCTCCAAATTTTTTTTTTTTGTTTGTCCATTCTTTTCCTCAAACAAAAAAATCCATCTCGCTGTCAAACGGAAGAGACTTGGATAATACTAAAAGCAAACGCTTTAAACGCACACACTTTAAACGTACACACTTACGCACGGAGAACAACAAAAGGCAGACATGACGACTGCCTCCTTTTCCGTCTCGACCTCCTCCTCTTCTCTCTCGCAAAAGCGAGAGAGAAGAGGTGCGCAGACGACGATGATGATGGCGTCGACTTCAACGACGACGACGACATCGACGCAAAATCGGCTTACTTTGAGCCGCCGATCTTCTTCTTTGTCTTCTTTGTCTTCTTCTTCTCTTCGCGAAAGACGAGGCGTCGGAAGAAGAGTTGCTATGACGACAACGAGAGCGCAAAAAGGAGACGTGATTCTGGAAGTTTCCGGGTTAAAAGCCAAAGTCTCGGACACGGGAGAGGAGATTCTCAAAGGCGTGGATTTAATCATTCGCCAAGGCGAAACGCACGCCATCATGGGGAAAAACGGGAGCGGGAAATCAACGCTGACGAAAGTTTTAGTCGGCCATCCGGCGTACGAAGTGACCGCAGGCACGGCGAAGTATAAAGGGGAAGATTTGTTCGAAATGGAACCAGAGGAAAGAGCGAGAGCGGGATTGTTTCTTTCGTTTCAATCTCCCGTGGAGGTACCCGGGGTATCGAACACGGATTTTTTGCGGATGATGTGCAACGAGAGACGCAAACATCGAGGCGAGGAAGAGATGGATCCGTTGGAGTTTTACGGGTATTTGAGTCCAAAGTTGGATAAGTTGAACATGGATCCGAGTTTTATGACTCGTAACGTCAACGAGGGGTTCTCAGGCGGGGAGAAGAAGAGAAACGAGATTTTGCAGTTGGCGGTTTTGGAGAGCGAGATGAGCATACTGGACGAGATCGATTCCGGGTTGGACGTGGACGCGCTCCGCGACGTGAGCGAAGCCGTGAATGGATTGAAATCAGACGAGAAAGGATTGTTGCTGATTACGCACTATCAGAGGTTGTTGGATTTGATTCATCCGGACGTGGTGCACATAATGAAAAAAGGGAAGATTGTCAAGACCGGGGACAAGAGTTTAGCGAGCACGATTGACGAAGGCGGATTCGCCGCGCTCGGTTAAGTATAAACGCACATATTCGATACGAGAACGAGAAAACGGCGGTAGTGAGATTTTCGTTCGGTCATAAAATCAAGTATTAACTAATATAGTACACTAACATCTCGTCGAGTAATTACAAATAATAAAAACTAATCGATGCCGTAAATTTCTACGTTCAAAACGTCAAAGTCTTCCCCGCTCGCCAAACACTCCGAATTGTACGTTTCGCAATAACTGCCGCTAATACCTCGGGTGAAATCTTCATCGATCCACAACGCGTAATTACTTCCTCCCCCGACGCCTAAACTTTCCGATTTCGCGATTTGAAAGTAATCGTTTTTCCCGGACCAACTAAAGCACGTGACCGTATCGTCGCCGTCTTTTTCGATGGCAAAAACGAAGGATTCCCCGGTACCGAAATATCTGTTGGCGTTTTGCGTCGACCAGACTTCGGTGGAAAACGCGCCGAAACAGTACCCGTTGGTATCTCTCACCGCCAAAACAGTCGCGGGCGAATGTCGAACGGCGCGATATAGCGAGTGTAAAGAAATGCCGTCGCGTTTGGAGGAGTATTTCAACGTCCACGCGGACCGACGAAATCGGGACGGTAACGCGCTGATCAAACACGATTGAATCATCTGGTCGATAATTGGCGCATTTTTCACCGCGTATCCAACCAGTTCCGGTTGTTGCGACACTTGGCTTTTCGGCATCGGTCCTAGTATTCTCTTCGTTTGCTTTTCTCCTTCTTCTTTTTCTACTGCGGAGCTGGCGGCGGCGACGACGACGACGTCATTCGACGACAGTATCGTGTCGGCAGGCATCGCGTTGATCGCAATCTTCGCCTCTTCGCTCCATTTTTGCACCCTCTTTGATACGTGAATGAACCCCTCCGCGTTCGCTTCAAACGCTAGCCGTTTCATCTCCCCGTCCTCCTTCCACAAAATCTCGTACATTTCCATCGAAGAAGAAGATGATAAATTTTCACCTTCATCGTTGCTATTATTTGCATTATTATTGTTTTTACTATTACTACCACTATTCGTCGTCGTCGTCGTTCCTAAATTCTCCTGCGACGCGCTTCGATGCATCAAATATTGCGCCAACGTTTTCAAATGCCTGTTGCGTTGTTTCCCGCCGTTACTACTCCCGCTCGTCGTCGTCGTCGTCGTCATTCTCTCCTTCTCTTCTTTACTCATCCTCCTCAACCCAACAAACTGCGTCGCGTCAATCTCCGCGTCCACCACCGCAAACATCAATCTTCTCTTATCCTTTACGCTCACCAAACCCGGGACAAAACTCACCCTCGACGATGACGGTCCTCCGCTCTTGTTGTTTTCGTCCTCGCTCACGACGATGTTCACGATGCCTTCTTGTTCTCCTCTTCCGCGAACTTCGTCATCAAAATCGTCCTCGTCGTCGTCGTAAACTTTCGCGTTTCCTGCGGTATCGGTCGTCGTCGTCGTTCCTCCCAACCCGGTAAACCTCCCGAACATGGACGCCACCGCGTCGTACACCGGCGAGCTCAAATTTTCCTCCTCCTCCTCCTCCACAACCGTCGCCGTCTTGGTTCTGTCCTCGTCGTTTCCTCCTTTCAAAGTCGCCAAAGTCGTCGACGACCCCCCTAAAATCTCTCTCCTTTCCTCTTGCAACTCTCGGTTCCTCGTCTCTAAACACTCGATCAGCTCTTGTTGCAAACGAAACTCCCTCTCTCGCGTGTGTAACATCCGTTCGAATTCCAAAAGTTCCATCTCTTTGGTTTCTAAACGTCGTCGAAGTTGTTCTTGCTGTTCTTCTTCTTCGGACATGGTGGTGTTATTTTGAAGCGTTGTTACGCAGGTGGTGGTGCAGTTAATTGTGGTTCTCTCTCTCTTCTCTCTCTCTCTCTCTCTCGTGCGTTATAAGTGCGTGTTGTGTGAGTCGTTCTGTGGCGTTTTTGAATGGAATGTGGCGTTTTTGAATGAATATGTACAATGAAGTTTGGGCGCAAACACACACGCTCTCTCTCTCTCACTTTCTTACAACTGTATTGGGAAAATGTTACCTCAGGTACACTACTAATAAATAACAACATCATCATTAAACGTCAACACCTTCTCCGCTGAAAGATAAATACAACCACACGAAGCCACACGCGAACGACCCAAGCGCGAAGAACGCGTTCGCACCGACGATGACGTTCGAGGCGAGCTTTCGGCCATCACTTTTGCCTTTTCCGCGCTCGCCGGCGAACGAGGCGGCTTTTCGCAACGTTTCGCCAAAGAGGACGGAGAAAAGCGTCATGGCGATGGTAGAGCAGAGCAAGAAAGATACTATGAACGCGGCTGATTTTGCAGAGGAGTTTAAGACGACGCCGGGGAGAACGCCGAGGATACCAGAGACACCGGAGATGCCGTGGACGAGGCCGACGAGGAATGCTGATTTTTTCCTCGAGTCCTTCTTCTCCTCGTCCTTCTCTTTCGTCGTCGTCGGTATACCACCACGACCACTGCTCGAAACGTTCTTCTCTTCATCATTTTCTCCTCTTTCTTCTTTTTCTACCCCCACTACTTCCTTGTTTCCGCCGCCGCCGCCACCGCCGGCGAAGCGTCGCTCGCGACTCGCGCTCCTTTGGTGCACGTGCGGTTCCCTCCTCAAGTGCATTTCTTCGTGCTCCTTCGAACCAGACGCGACCACTTTCGTCCTCGCCGTCGGATCAATCTCCAAAATAATCTCGTCGCCTAAATGCGCCATCTCCTCTCCCTCCCCATCCGCTTCTGAATCTCTCACGTGCTCTCTCTCCGCTTTCTCCCGCGTGCGAAACTTCCTCGCGCCTCTCGCCGCCGCGAACGCGATGGCAATCATCGTAAACCCAACAATCTTATCCCCAACGTCTCCAATCGCGTTTATGTTTAACTCTTTTTTCAGCGCGAAAAACACGCAGACGAGTAGAGATAACCCGAACGAGTGGCCAAACGCCCACGAGACGCCCAGGAGGAAGTTGTCTCTTCGTTGTCGGCTTTTTCTTCTGTTGGCCGCCAAAAGCAGTTTTGGGTCATTAAATCGTTTCTTTGTATCGTTAGTAGTATTCGCAATAACATACTCATCATCATCATCATCATCATCGACGACGACGCCGGACTCTTCGTCGTCGTCCTTCGCGTTTTTCGTTTCTCTCCTCATCCTTTTCTTCCCGTCGTCGTTTACATCCACCCTTTCGATGTTAAGGTCGTTACAATCCTGTTCATTTTCATCATCATCATCACACGAATCATCCGAAGAAGAAGAACTCGAGGAAGAAGCAATGACCGCCAAAGCGCAGAGATGATCGGGTCCGCTGAGAACGTGCGCGAGGCCAAACGTGATTCCGGCGACGACGAGCGTTTCCACCGACGCGTTGTCTTCGAAACTTGACGAAGACACCATTTATTTTTTTGTGATGAGTAAAAATGTGATTCCAATTCTTTTCCCAGACAGGCGTGGACTCTTTGGTCTCCCCCGCCGTCTCTTTGCTCGCGTTCACAATCTCACGCGTTCTCGAGAAAACCTGCGGCAACGTTTCCTGCTTTCCCAAATCCTGGTGAACGCCTTTGGAGAAGAACTTTGAAGACGAGGACGATACTCCGAGCGCTGAAATCGAGATGAAATAAAGAAAGGCATCGTCTCGTTTTCATAATCATCACCTTCACAAATCATCGCGTTGTTGCAATATATGACGTTTTGAGATGTATAGAACTACTACGAAGAATATAAAAAATAATCACAGAGCACAAAACGTTAAAAAAAAAAAAATCGAAAAACTCGAAAAAACGCTTTAAATTTTCAACTGTTTGTTTGGTCTTCTTCACGCCTTTGAATCTCTCTCTTTTATTCTCTCTTAATCGCGCGCGCGTTTGAAAAAGGAAACGAAGACAAAAGCGGCGAAAAAAACATAAAGCGCGAAAGAGTTTCGTCGCAAAGACTCGTCAACCGAGCGCGTTTCTTTTTTGCTTTACTCTTTGAAAAAATCAAAAGCCACAAATCGAGAGCATTCCCCGAGACACACATCACGCATGCGGGTTGGGGTTGACCACCATCTTCGAGGAGACCACGACGACGCGCAGATGACGATCGAAGAAGAACGTTTAGAAGAAATAACGGAAGAAGAACAGAATAAAAGAAGGAAAAGTAAATGTAACGTCGCGAATGCGATTTTACACGCGTTCGAAGAGCAATCCAACACGAACGCGGGCGCGTTTTTTTCCTTCATGGCTGGTCCAGGAGGGTTGGTCGAGTCCTCGAATGCCTCCTCTTTGAGTGCTTTAAATTTTTCATTGAAGAGGAAAAAAATGTGGGCGATGTTCTTTGACGGCTATTTCGGGAGGCTGTGGACGATGTCGCTGGCGATTACGATCGTGTGTTTTCCGAGCATGCCTTGGTTGTTAGTACGCAACACCGAGGAGGAGGATAATACGGGAGGATATTCGTCGTTTGAAACGGTGTGCGCGGCGGCGAGCGTTTTGACTTTGGTTTCGCTCGTCGATTGTTGGTTGCGAGTGAAGTGCGTGCAAGGGTACGGGATGAGTTTTGCAGCTATTGTGGACGGGTTGACCGTGGTGATGACGCCGATTTTACCAGTCGTGCGAGAGTTTATTTTGTACGAGCAATCGATCGGGAAAAGAGAGGACGACGCGTTGGCGTACGGCGCGAAAGCGTTCGCGGTTGGATTTGCCGAGTTTTTGTTTTTGATGCGTTTATGCATCGCCGGTGCGCAGTTTTTGTCCGCGAGGTGGGAAGGAAAGTTCGCGAGGTATGGTGGTGGTAACAGTGAGAAGAGTAACGCGTCCGCGGCGGGTGTTTTTCGAAGATTGGAACAAGCTGGGGCGGCGAATATCGCGCTACTGGTAGCGACGACTGTTACACTGGGTCCGATTGCCTCCGGCGGCGAGAATTCAATCACCATCGTCCGGAACTACGCGTATTACGAGGGCGCAAACGCAAGCGAAGTCGATCAAACGAGAGCTATGCGGCGATTGATGGAAGCTGGATTAGCTTTAGTGGCTTCGGCGTTGTTCAATGCCTTGTTTATTTCCATGCGCATGCACTTGTTGGGCAAACCGTTCGAGAAGATTGTTGAAATTTTAGAACGCCACGCGCGTTCAATTTTAACCGATTTGGACGACCAGATTGGAAGAAACAATCCTAACGAAGCACGACCGTACGAAGGCATCACGGGAAGTTTGGACATATCCGTCTTGGCGTACGTTTTGGAGAAAATGTCCAACATCGTGGACAGCTCGACGCAACTTCGAAAACGGCACCCTTCGTTAGCCTCGAGCTCCTTAAACGGCGACTCGCCGCAACGATCTTCGACGAACCAACTTCTCATCCAAGCGATTCTCGAAGACCACTCTGTTTTTTCAGGTTTAGAGGTCGACGATTCTACCAAAGCGTGGTTGAAAAGTTACGACGTGAACTCGGTGACTCGACTGGGGAATACCGTCACGACGACGACGAAGTCAAAGATCCACTCGTTCGCCGCCGCGGTGACAAAAATGGCAGGCGCGAAAAAAGCTGTTTCGGCGTTAAAAAAAAGTGCCGCCAACGGTACAAGTGCGTCATCAGCGGCAATAGTTTTGACCGAGGACGAGAAAATTGAACTCAACTCGTGGAACTTTAAAGTTTTCGAGTACGGCGAAGAGGAGAAGAAAAGCAGCAACGGCGTCGCCGAGCCCAAACGCTCAGCGGTTCCTCTCTCTTCTTCCTACCCAAAAGCATTTTCTTTCGTCGTTGAAATGTTCCGAGAACTCGGTCTTCTCTCCGTTGTCGTCGACGAACCCGTCTTGCGCGTATTTCTCTACGAAGTTGCGAAATTGTACCGCTCCAATCCGTACCACAACTTCACGCACGCGCTCGACGTCGCGCACACCACTTTCCGCTACATAAAATTGACAAAGTCGCGAACGAAAATTACCAAGCTCGAACGTTTCGCCGTCATGATCGCGGCTATCATTCACGACGTGGACCATCCAGGTCTAACCAACGCCTTTCTCGTTCGTACAAGGGACCCGCTGGCGACCACGTACAACGATCAATCCGTGCTGGAAAACCACCATCTGTCCTATTTTTTCAATTTGATCGAACGGAAGAAAGAGGCGAACATCTTCGATTACGCGACGTCGCCGGGACAATCGTCCCATTTCACGGAGGAAAGTTACCGCGAGGTTAGACGCATAATCATCGCGTGCGTCATGCACACGGACATGGCCACGCACTTCGGTTTGGTTTCGAAAATGAACGAGTTTGTGGTATCGCACGATTTTTTGGAGGCGTTGCAAGAAGAGGAGAAAGGCGAGGACGACGACCAAAGCAAGAACGACGACGACGACGACGACGACGACGACGACGACGACCAAAACGAATAGGATCCACTCTTTGAAGATGGTATGGTGAAGAAAGATAAAGGCGCGTTCTTCAAAACAGATGACGAACGACAGTTGATGCTGAACGTGTTGTTACACTCGGCCGATATATCGAACGCGGTAAAGCCGTTTCCGACGTACAAAATGTGGGCGACGAGAGTGTTGGAAGAATTTTTCAACCAAGGCGATCGCGAGAAAACGCTCGGGTTACCGGTTTCGCCGATGATGAATCGAGAGACGACGATCGTTTCTGTATCGCAGATTAATTTTATTGAGTTTGTGGTGGCACCTTTATACAGCGCATTTTCGAAGATGTTTCCGGAGACGCAATCCATGTGCGTCGAGCTCGTTGAAAATCGACGGATTTGGCAAGAACGTCTGGAAGATGAAATCGAGCGAGACGCGTCAAAATCAGACGCGCAGAAGAAAAGCGAACGAGAGCAGTTCGAAAAACGGTTCCGCGGATTAATCGATAAGCATTTTTCGAGAACGAACGCGTTTAAGGATACCGAGGATCCAATCGCAAAGCGCGTGTTATCGACGCCGCCGCACTCGCGAAGAGGGTCGGCTGTGCACTCCTCCCCGCTCGCGAGCGCGCGGAGCACGCCCTCGAGAAAGCGAAGCGTCGTAAATTTCGTCAACAATAACGACGAATCGAATAATGGTGGCGGGGAAGAATATGAGCACCACAACAACTACGCGGGGCCGCAAAGAAGCGACGCGAGTTCAGATTCCTTCGTCTCTACGCTTTCAAACGCGCTCAAAGCGGCGAAGAAGAACGGAGGAGGCGGTATCACTTCCTCTTCTTCTTCCCCGGCTGGAGGACTTCGTCGAGGCGGCAGCTTTAAGAGCGAAGACAACGAACACTTATAATCATCAGATAACTTTTTATTTATTATACAAAGAACCCCACATTTTACTTCAAAAAAGTCTCGCGTCTTTTTCAGAAAAAAACGCTCGAGAGACTTGACTTTTTTTTATTCCTCAAAGAAAAAATGGACTCCGACTCGTCCCCAGCGACGAAACGCCGGCGCAAGTCGAACAAGACGAAGCATAAGAGCGGATACGGCGGCGGCAACGAGGAGAATAGCAATAATGGAGCAAATCGCTTGCTCGAAACGTCGACGTCGTCTTCCGCTTTGAAGACGATTAATACGACTCAGACTATGACCACGCGTCAACGCGCATGTCATTTGCTTCGCCAACACGAAATCGACTGTAACTGTCCTCTTTTCGCCTCGCAGTTGACGAGAGATTGCGTGTCTTTAATTTTGAACAAAGTTTCTGCGAAAGACTTGGCCAGAGTGCAAAGTTCGTGCACGTTTTTCGGAGACGAGAAAGGACGAGGTAGACTGATGATCGAGGAGGAAGTGAGACGCAGAATCCAAGGGAAGGGGTTGACGACGGACATGATGATGCCCGAGCATTTCTGGTGAGTGATTGATGAACGCTTAAAGATGAACGCTTTAATCGTTTTTCCCAACTCGTAAAAACCCAAACGCGTTTTAGCATCGTCTTCGAATCATCGAAACCGGGTATTCGATCAGACCGGCGCGAATGTGCTTCGACTAAAGCGCGCACGTTTTTCAGATAAAATTCCTCTCGTTGACTCGAAAAGATTTTTTCCAACGAGAGAGACGAAAAGACTTGAAGAAGAAGCTTTAAATTTTCATCCATCGCGCTGACCATCATCGATCTTTTGTCGTTGTTTTATCACCACTCATTATTCGCATTTGGAAAACGACCACAGGAAAATGAACGATTTACAGCGTTTGGACGTGTTGGAGAGACGCGAGACGCCGTTGATGCCGAGTGATGTGAAAGTGAACGCGTGGGTGCGCGTGAAAGGAAACTTAGAATACGTGAAACAGTTGTGCGCGAACGGCTTCGAAGCCGAGGAAGGAGGAGAAGGAGGAGGAGGAGAAGGTGAGAATCAAGAGCCGTTAGGAGGAGGAGGAGAAGGTGAGAATCAAGAGCCGTTAGGAGGAGGAGGAGAAGGAGGAGGGGTCCAACAGTATCAACAAAGTAATGGAGGGCGACCGGAACCTGATTATGCGGTTGGTTGGGAAGATGGCATGGAAGATACAATCGGTAAATGTTTTGAAGTAGCGGTAGTTTCGAGAGCGTATCGCTCGACGCCGGTGGTCGGGTTGTGTGTTGGAACGGGGTTGGTCGCCATTGGCGGGAACGGCAGTAGCAGCAGAGATAGCGAGGCGAGTAGAGAGTCGGTAGCATTGGCGGCGAGAGCGAGAGCGAGAAAACAGGCGGCGACGATGAATAAATATGGGTGGTATTTTCCGCTCGAGGCGTTGGAACACATTTGAGAAGAGAGAGAAAGAGAGAAAGAGAGAGAGAGAAAGAAAGGTGGAAGCGGGAAGAGAGTTGTTCCGTTTATATAGATCAAAGTATTGTTAAAATAAGCCGCTAATAATAACGTTGTAGCTACCGGTAGCTAGATTTCTAATATATTGTGTGAGTGCGTATGTGAGTGATGATGTTTAAATATGATGACTTTATATCGGTTCGCCCGTAAACTTCTCGAGCTTCGTCTTCAACTCGACGACAAGTCTCCAATCGTCTTTTTGTAATTCGTCTCGGTAAAACTCTTTCATGGCGTCAATAGATGGTCGAGTCATTCTCGCGACGAGCTCATCCGTGTGATCAAAGTGGCGTCCATACATCCGCATGCCTTCCTCCGTACTCCCTGGTTGAATTTTAATCGCGACAGATTGTCCCGCCTTGGCGACATCGACGCTCTTCTTGTTTAATTCGATGGATTCTATTTTCCCGATGTCGATGTAATTTTGAGAAGGAATAGTAATTTGCGTACCAACTCGGCAAATGCCTTTTATCACGTCGACACCGACGACAATCGGATCTCTTTTATTGAACACGCAGCTTTCAATGATGCGCAAGCAACACGGGAAGTTGACAAATTTGGATTGCTCCTCTTTTTGCTTCTCGCGATACTCCTTCATGTACGCCGAAAATTGATCAAACAAGTGATAGATGATATCCGCCGTCATCAACTTGACGTTCAGCTCGTTGCACATCTTCTTGGCTTCGTCCGTCACTGGAACATCAAACGCTAAAATTGTGGCGTATTGAGAACATTTACGCTCGTGCATTACGCTTGCACCCATGACGTCGCGTTTGTTCACCGGACCGAGCGCGACGCCGGCCACGGGAATTTTCACCGCCGGGGATTTCAAAAACTCCAAGAGAGCCTCTAAACTTCCCAAGGTTGATGCTTGTACCCAAACACCGTGTCCTGTACGATCTACCGTATCCATAATGTTGTTCACATCGTTCGAAGCGTCTTGTTTGAGTTCCTCGATGTCGTCTTCTTCTACTTCTTTTACGAGCATAGCCGTACCCGCGATGGCTTTTTCGAGACCGTTGGCGACAATCTTGATCCCTTGCGCGCCTTGGATCTCCTTGTGATGGATGTAATTCGCTTTCACGCGGATTTCCTTCAGCGGTTGCGGGGTGAGTAGAGCGCGAATAGTCGTGACAATTGGACCATCTAGCCCTGCGATGACGATGGTTTGACCTTCTCGCAATGTCCCGTTGATCAAAATAATATCCATCGTCGTGCCTAAGCCTTCGATCATTTTTACCTCGAGAACAGTGCACTGCACGGAATCGATGAAGCGGATGCGTTCGTTCAAGCGCGATTGCGAAAGATGCACTAAGGTTTGCAAAAGATCGGGCATGCCTTCACCCGTATGAGCAGAAGTTGGAATGACATTCACAAACGTTCGCGGATCGGGGTTCTCCCAATATAAAGCGGCGTTCAAACCTTCCTCGGCAAACGCCAATAATACCTCTCTGCTCCTCGTTTCAAACTCTTTCGAGACAAACTTCTTTTGTTTTTGCAAAGATTCTTGCATCGGAGAGTCAGTGTGCACTTCCCAATCGAACATTCTGTCGCACTTGTTGAGCGCGATGACGAAGGGCGTTTTGCGACTGCGGAGCATATTAAGAGATTCAATCGTTTGCGGCTCGAGACCGTGCATAATATCAACCACGAGAACGGCCAAGTCGCACAAAGAACTCCCTCGCGATCGCAAGTTTGTAAAGGATTCGTGACCTGGGGTATCGATGACGAGTAAACCAGGAACATTCAGCTCGAATTCACCTTTGTTCAACGAATGCGTTCGATCGATGAGCGATTGCTTCGGGACAAACGTCGCGCCGATTTGTTGCGTAATACCGCCGGCTTCGTTATCTTGGACGTTCGTGCGTCTCACATTATCAAGAAGTTTTGTTTTACCCGTATCAACGTGACCAAGAATACAAATGATAGGACATCTGAGCTTATCTGCATTTGCTGCCGCTTTCTTTGCTTCAAAGCGGTCGAGACGTTGGATGCGAAGCTCCGCGAGATGATCCAATCGAGCGCGTTCCTCCTCATCTTCAGAAGAACTATAATACGAAGACGAGTAGTCAGAGGAATCGGAATCAGAATCTGAGTCATCAGACGACGAAGATACATCGGAAGAAGAAGAAGCCTCAGCCGCGGCAGCTTTTGCTTTCGCCTTCTCTCGCGCAGCTTTCGCCCACGGTTTTTCTTTACTACTCGTCGCCGCCGTCTTCTTTGCCTGCAACACTTTCGCTTCTTCTTTTCTAATCTTCTCCTCCTCGAGCTTTTTGAGTCGCTCTTGCTCTTCTTTTTGTCCAGGCAACAGAACATCTTTATCGTCCCAATCCTCGGCTTCCCAATCGTCCGCGGCGTCGTCGGATTCTTCCGCTTTTGCCTTTGCATCCGCAGCCGCTTTCGCCGCCAACAACTCCTGCTCTTTTTGTTTCTCTTCCTCCTCTTTCTTCTTGATGGCAGCTTCTTTTGCCTCTTCGAATCGCTTCTTCTTCAGCGCTTGCTCTTCTTTGTACGAGAGTTTCTTTTCCGCTTGCGGAATAGCGCCACCAGATTTCGCGAGTAACTGCGCGCGCACGGCTTCCATTCTCTTCTGTTCCTCTTTTTGTTTCGCGCTGAGTAGTTTCCCCTCCGCCTTGAGCCTTTCTTTCTTTTCCTTCTCTTTTTGTTTCTTGAGCTCGCGCTTCTCTTCCGCCTCGCGCTCGGCTTGCGCTTCGCGCTCTGCCGCTTCTTCGGCTTCTTGCTTCTCTCGCTTTAATCGTTCTTTTTCCTCCGCTTCTTCGATTTTGCGTTGTTCCATCAATTGTTGCATCGCCAACACGGCGGATGATTTTGGCTTTTCAGCAGCTTTCTTCGCCTTTTCTGCCTCCAACGCTTCTTTCTTCTCTTTCTCTTTTTGTTTCTTCTTGAGCTTTTTCTTTTGATTCTCGGTGAGTTCTTTCCCTTCTCCGTCATCACCTTCCGCATTGCCGGCATTGTCAGCGTCACCGTTTGCATCGCCACCGGCCGCCGCCGCCGCTGCTTCCGCCGCCGCTCGCTCGGCGGCTTTTCGTCGCTTCTTAGCCGCTTTTGATTCGCCCTCTTCGGCACCAGCCGCCGCCGGGGCTTCCGACGGTTTGATATCCAATTCCGCGAAGAGTGCATCTAAGTCTTCTTCTTCCGCTTCTTTCTTCTTTTCCTTCTTCTTGTTTTTCTTTTTATCTTTCGGCTTGGTTTTGTTACCATCCTCGTCTTCGTCTTGCGCTGGTGCTGGTGGCGGTGGCGATGAAGCCACTTCTTCTTTGTCTTCTTCTTTCTTCATTTCCTTGAAAGAAGCCGTCGTCGACGAAGTGCCAAACTTATCCTCCAGATCGCTCGCTTCGTCGCCGACTTGTAAGCTCACATCCATCAACTCGATGACTCCATCCATGTCCTCGTCTTCATCAACCTCCCATCCCATATCTGTCGCGCTCAAAATCATCCCTTCGCTCATCACCCCTCTCAGAGGCTGCTTCTCGACTTCAAAATCCGTCGCCGGAACTTTCGTCCCCGCTGGCGCGAAGATTATTTTCATCCCAGCCTTCAAATTTGGCGCCCCACACACGACTCTCGCGTCTTTTTTCCTCCCGTAATCCACCGTGCACACCTTCAAATTCTCCGCCATCGAGTGTCTGCCAACCTCCACGATGGAGGCCACGCAAATATACGGTTTCGCATCGGACGAAACAATCTTCTTCTTGGACTTTTTCTTTTCCTTGATGACGACAACACCGTCGTCGCCGTCGTTATCCTCGTCTCCGTCCTCGTCGTCAAACCCAATCGCTCCGGCAAAACCTTTCTTCTTCTTCTTTTTCTTCTTATCCTTCGTCTTTGTCTCCTTCCTTTCCTCTTCCTCTTCTTTCTTCTTCTCTTCTTCCTCGTCCTCGACGTCGTCTTCGTCTTCGTCCATCAACATCGCAAACGCCGACGCCATGCCTCCGACGCCGCCCATCGCGTTGTTGTTCTTACCCTTATTCTTCTTCGGCTTGGTCGTCATCGCCGCGCGCGCCTCTTCCTCCTCTTCCTCTTCCTCCGCGACAAAAGCACCACCATTACCAGCAGCAGCTAACGGGTCTAACGGATCGTCCAAATCGTCCTCGCTTTGGTTTTTCTGTTTGTTCGCCTGTCCTTTCTTCTTGTTCTTCTTTTCCTTCTTGAGTTGCGTTTTCGATTTTTCTTGTTGCTCTCCTCCTTCACCTCCATCGGGGCCATCGTTATTCCCGCCCGCCGGTGCTGCTCCTTTTGCCGCTCCTCCTTTCAGAGGATCCTCGTCCTCGTCGTCCGAGGAGTACTCGTTTTTGCGGTTTTTCTTCTTTCCTTTCGCCATGATCTTCTTTTCGAAAGCAGTAAAAGAGACCTCAAAACAACTCGCACGTGGTGTTTGTGTGCGCCGACCACGGTGATGATGATTTTAAAACTTTAAAACGCAATCGCGGGGCTTAAAACGACTTCTTTCTCTTTCTCGCTGCCAAAAAGAAAACGTTGTTGTTGTTGTTAGTATATCGCGTCTTCTCTCTAACTCTCTCTAACTCTCTCTCTCTCTCTTTCTGTGTGTGTATTTAAGAGCGTTTAAAGTGTGTGGTTTTACTGTAAAATGTAGGCTTTTTTAGGGCGAGACAAGTCCCTCAGAAAAAAAGAGATAAAACGGCTTTTTTCGAATTCGAGAGGAAAAAGAAGACGACGACGAAGAAGAAGACGACGACGAAGAGGAAGATGGGGAAGCAACTCTCTGGAGCGCAGAAGAGGAAGAAGAAGAGGGAGAAAGAAGAGCTCGCCGCGGAAATGGAGCGGTTGAAGCTTGGACCGACGCCGATTTGGACGGGGTTGGTGTTGCATCACAAGGATGTGTTTGTCTCGCATGTGCTTCCGAAATTGAACGAGACGGATCGGTGTTTCTTTTCATTTGTCAATTTAGAGAGTCGGGGTGTGCTTGCGTACGCCGGGGTAAACGTATCGAAATTGCGTTACAATATTCACGAATCTACATCCATTTCGATGTTGGAATTGGTGTGGAATCACACGGATTGGGGAGAGAAATTTGAAAGCGGAAGAGTGAGAGATCAAGCCTGGTTTTGCGAGCAAGTTGCTGCAACGAACAAACTCGAGTTTCTCAAGTGGGCGAGAGAAGAGAAAGATTGCGAATGGGATGAGTGGACGATTAATACGGCAGCATGTAAAGGTAATCTCGAGATGCTGAAATATTGCTTCTCTAATGGTTGCCCGTGTGATGTAGAAGAGTCGTGTAAACGAGCTGCTGTTAATGGACACCTCGACTGTGTTCGATTTCTTTTCGACAAAGTGGAACCTTCGCGAAAGACGGAAGTGGAAGCGGCAGGACTAGCAACAGGTGCTGGTCACGTGGAGATCTTGAAATATATCGTCGAAGAAAGAAAAATATCTGATGTAGCAAAGTTCGCCTGCGCGGGGAACGCTGCGTGAAATGGCCAACTTGATTGCCTCAAATACTTGGTCGAAGAGGCGAAAGTGCCTCTCGACAACACGCGATACGTCTCTTTCGCTCGTTACAAAGAGCACCACGACTGCCTAAACTACTTGCTCGAAAAAGGGTGTCCAGAACCAACGGAGGAAGAATACGCGCACGCCGTCGCGTTTTTTAAGGAACATAGGAGGCAAAGCTCACAGCGCACCGCGTAGGAGCTCCTCCGCGTTGAAAGTCAGTGAAAGTCAGTGCGCGTTAATACATACACACATATTTTTCGCCTCTTGTTTACTCCACCACAACAAGAATATCTCTCATAATAAATGCGCGTTTTTACGCGCGAGAAGCACACACAACACACGAAATAAAATATAAAGATGGCAGATTTTGTGGGGACCGGTGGTGGTGACGATGGTCGCGACTCGTTTTCTGTATTCGAGGCAGAAGAGGGGGAGGAGAACGCACCGCTCTTCGTCGTCGAAGATGACGACGGTGATGATGACTCAGATTTTACATCTTCCCGAGAAGGAGGAGGAAGTGAAGAGGAGGAGCGGATGAACGGACAAGAAAACCGAAAGACGGGCGGCAAAACGACGACGTCGTCGTCCTTGTCGTACTACGCGGAGCGACGGAAAGTTTTCGTGCAGCAACTGAAGGAGACGGAGCCGAAAAAACTTGTCCTCGGGACGCTTTCGGTGTTGTGTTTTATCAAATTGGTGCAAAAGGTGTCGCAGAACGCGTTCGGGGTGAATCAACCGGGGAGAGGCTTGAAGCATCGATGCAATCGGTGCGCGAAGAAAGACGCGAGAGTGAAGTGTAATCGATGTAAAAAAGCGTGGTATTGCTCGAAGGAGTGTTGGAAAGCTGCGATTAAGTTGGAGATTTGTGAGTGTTGTTGACGAGTCAAAGCTTCCCTCTCCGAGCGCTCGCGCGGAGCACTTTGTAGATGATTTTCAATCAAATAATACGAAACACTTACAAACTATTTCCTCATCGACACCTTATCACACGGTGCACAGATTAATGGTATCGGACAAGTGCAACAAACGCAGCATGGCCGTGTCTACTCCCCAGGCGTGCGATGCGCTCACCCTCGGGGACGTCGTGTCTTTCCTCGACTCTAACATTTTCATGTCGTAGGAAAACCCAAACAAGTTGACGACGTCGCACATCATCGTCGCTAACATAATTGCGTGTAATCCAGTCGGTAAGTTCGTCGGACACGCGTAATTCTTCCCTAAACCTAATTCGACGACGTCTTTACGTATGGCAAAGTACGAATCAATCTCGTGATTGATCGCCGGGACGGATAAAAAATAGACGTTTTGCGGATTGGCGGCGTTGGCGGCTTTGTAATACATGGCGCTACCGTAGTGCCAAAATAACCACGTTTCACCCTCTGGCGCTGGTTTTAACCCCCAAATTTCCGGGATTATCGATCGTTTTTTGTTAAACATGCGAAACGTTTGTTTTGTCCCGGCGAAATGCGTGTTATTGTCTTGCATTTTACCTTCCCTCTGTCCTAAGTTGTACGCGTTGAAACGAAAGACGGCTTCGTGTCGATCGATGGCGTCGGCGACGCCGTCCGCACGTAAACCCGGTCCATTCCCGACCAAAGCGCACGTTTTGTAATCTCTTCTCACGTCTTCGTTCATGGTTTCAATTTTCCCGGTTATGTGCATCCCGGTCTCTTTGTTATCTCCCAGCTTCATCGCTCTCGGGTTGCACTTTTTCGAGACGGTTAAACACGCGATTTTGTTCTTTACGTTTTGCGTCAACAGTTTCACCCCTGGCATTAATTTCGCCGTTTTTCTCGCATCCTCCGCGTTCGCACAATCTTCTAATCGGTTCATGCAATCCTTCAAATGTTTATGCGCCGTCGATCGACCGTATTTCGACGCCCGATACCGGCGCTCTCCTCGACATTTTTGCTCCAACGGATGCGACTTCGCGTACGCCAACAAATTTCGGCTTCTCCTCCTCCCAGTCTTTGCAATCTCTTTCCCGGGCGACCCTTCCGCTCTCCATCGCTTCTTATTCTCCGAAACCATATCTTTCACGTTCCCGTGTCTCATCTCGAACTCTTTCATGTTCGTTTGCGCGCGTTTCAAAGTCTCGCCGTTGTCGCCTAAAACTTGCGGATACGGCGCTCGGAGACATTTTTCCGAGGCTGAGGCCAGTCGCGTTTGGAACATCATCTCTTCGCTTTCGCTCATTCTCGTCATCGTCGTTCTACTTTCTGCATCGTATTCTCTTCTTCTATCTCGCGCGTTCGTCTCGATGGCGTCGTCGTCTTCGTCGTCCTCTCCTTCTTCGTCTTCTCCTTTCCAACCCCTATTTCTCTCATCACTCCTTTTGTACACCTGTTGTTGTACGCTCGATTCACCCAAACTCGCAGAAGAAGACATCGTCATCATCCCGCGCACAATCTCGAACGCGCCAAACAAAAAGAAAATTCCACCGAATAGGATACAAAAGAAGACCAACAGGACAACTTTCTTCCTCTTTGAATACGACGACGGCGTTGAAGATGATGAAAACGATGATGATGATGATGGAAAAGAAGAAGACATTTCAACCGCACCAACAACTTTGGGAAAAGCCGTCGAATTATTCCCCGTGGTGTTGATGCCACCACCACCACCACCACCACCGCTGTCTTTACTTCTCCCGGTATCACCGAACAGCGCCTGAAGAAGGAACGACCTGAACATCATCATCCCCTATCTGTGTCGTCTCTCTTTTTTCTCCTTCTTTTTCTCGAGAGAGTTATTTAGGGTCTTAAACCCTATTCCGAGAGCTCTTTCCGATTTTGCGAAAAACACAAACCGCACATCAAAAGGTCTGAGAGAAGAAGAAGAAGAAGAAGAAGAAGAAGATAATAAACACCATGTCAAAGTTTGAAAACGTGCTCAAAGCGCAAAAGGTACGCACTAATTAATAGTCTTCTCCGCCGCCGCTTTTGTTCGTGCTATAGCTTTGTAAAGAGCTGCTTCTTTTCCTCTCTCTCTCTCTTTATTTGTTTCTTCATTCGCTTCTTCCTTTTTCTTTTATCGTCTGACGAACGATCCGATTTCTCTCTCACCTCTCTGTTCGTGTGTCCGTGCAAATACGCGTCACACAAAACAAAACAGTTTTACCAACAGCAACACAAACACGTGCACTTGAAAGGCACGACGGATATGATCTCGTCGGTTGGGATTCCATTGGCCATGGCTGCGGGTGCGATCGGGCTGTTGGCGATGGGGTTGAAAGACTTAGCGACGGGCTCGAATAAAAAAGATGGCTTTTAAAAATAGAGCGAGAGGGGAAAACTTGTATTTTATATAGAGTACGTATTCTATGCGTATTATCGTCACACGGCTCTACTAAACTTTTAAATATTCTAATCGTCGAGTTTCTTCCGCTGCTGACTCTTGGCCCACGCGGGAACTTGCGCGGAGACCAACCACTGCGCTTCTTCGACCGTCGTTTCTCTTCCTAAGATTTCGTTCCGGTGAGGATATCTCCCGAACATTTCTAAAACCTCCTTGTGCCCTAATATATATTTCAACGTCCACTCCAGCGGCGTGTTCGCGCCGTTCTTTTCGATCATTCTCCTACAAAATTTCTCCGCCAACACGTGGTCCTCGACGAGCTCGGAGTGTAAAAACGGACTGACGATAAATCCTAGCGCGGCGGGTGGCAAATCGTCCCCTAACCGTTCGCGAACGATGAATTTCGAGTACCGCAACGCGCACTCGTCCCCTACGAACGCCTTTTCCGTCCCTCGAAACACGTTCCTGCTAATTTGGTCCAACAAAATAACTCTCGCCAATATCGCGTCCAACCGGTCCTCGCTCGAAAACGCGTTCTTCGCCAGTTGCGCTTCGCTCAACTTTTCCTTCTGCGCGACGATAACTTCCGCGCGTAAAGCTGACGTGCACTTCTCGTCGGCCTCTTTCGATCCGGAATACCACAACTCCGCGCTCATGTTCGAGGAATACTCCCTCGTGCGCATCGTCTCCCGTTTCGGCCGTTCGGAGAAATACGCAACCTCCGTGAACCAAAACGAGAGCACTTTTTTCGAATCGATCGAATCTTTCCATCCGAAAACCTTCTTCGGTTTCAAAGTCGCAGGTTTTGGTGGTGATTCTTCTTTACTCGAAAACGTTCTCGTTGGTTTCAGTATGCCTTTTACCGCCCCTGGAACGACCGATGACGACTGTTCTTCTTCCTCTTTCTTCTTCGAGCAGCAACATCCCATTTTTTTTCTCCCTTTCCACGAACCCACGAGAGAAGAAGAAAAAGAGGAGTAAAAGAAGAAGTTTCGTCCGGGGATTCCTCCTCTTCTTCGGGAAAGGAGGAGGAAAGAAGACGCCGTACTCGTCGTCGTCGTCGTCGTTTTAGCGCGTTATTATTATCTCTCGTCGTCGAAAGTCGCAAAAGGCCCGCGAGATGTTCGTTACAAAGTGCAAGAATGAGTGTGGTGTTTCCAACGCAACAACAAAGAAAGGTTTGAATTTGCGTGCCTGATTGATTTAGGGTATTAAAACCTAATTCAATCCGTCGTGGGGGGGGTCGTTTTTCAGGTTTTTGCGTGACTGTTGTGTACCCGCGCATTGGAAGACGCGCGCTGAAACTCAGAGACGATTTAGACGAGGACGACGACGAGCGAAGAACGCGATGTTTACGACGATTCAGACGACCAACACCACCACCAACGGGGCCCTGACAACTTCGGTGGTGGTGACGAATACTACTACTAAGAACGGCAGCGGTAAATCTTTTTTATCATCATCCGTGCGTCGTCACCATCATCACCATCGGCGTCGTCACGACCAAGAAGCGCGACTCCAAACGACGAGGACGAGAGCGCATCATCACCACACGAGCGCGAGCAGCGAAACGGGAGGAGAGAAGGACGTCGCGGTGGGGAGCTGCCGTTTGGAAATCGAGCGAATGAAAATAACCTCCTCCTCCTCCTCCTCCTCTTCGAGGCTGATGGAGGTTGGAAAAGAAGGAGAAGAAATAAACGACGAGTCCATCCCTAGAAGAGAAATGATAACAGAGGATACTACTCGAGGAGGAAGAAGAGGTCAGTTACAAGTCGTTCACGCCATGGGCCGAGGTGGGCGCGGGCGAGGCGGACGCGGGCGAGGCGGCGGTCGCGGGAGGCGTTCGGGCGGCGGTCGCGGGCGCAAGGGTCCGTGGCGAAACCCGAATCAAGGCCCGCTGAGGAACGAGCAACTTTTGGATTTCGAGGAGCTGCGCGTTTTAGGCCCGGAGAAAGAAATGCTCGGGGTTATGAGCACGGAAGAGGCGTTGGAGAAAGGCGAGGAGTTAGGTTTGGATTTGGTCATCGTCAGTCCGGAAGCCGACCCTCCCGTGGCGAAGTTTATGGACTATTCCAAGTACAAATACGAAAAAGAGAAGAAAGACCGCGAGAAGAAACGACAGGCGAAATTGACGCAAGTGGAGTTGAAAGAAGTGAAAATGCGATATAACATCGACACGCACGATTACGACGTTCGATTGCGATCCTCGCAGAAGTTTTTAAGCAACGGGGACAAAGTGAAAGTGATTTGCCAGTTTCGCGGGCGGGAGAATGATTTTCGACACATCGGGAGAGAGATGTTCGACCGATTTATGGAAGATATCGAAGAGTATGGAACTTTAGAGAAGCAACCCGGTATGGAAGGGAACGCGATGACAATGTAT
>JACLAB010001299.1_pt1 | contig 23696 bp, 32 predicted proteins | sample 8027921 | NCBI WGS metagenome assembly JACLAB01 (sample SAMN15725117, study PRJNA655200) | protist metagenome | isolation source: fluorescence activated cell sorting (FACS) single amplified genomes of... | place: USA: West Boothbay Harbor, Gulf of Maine | collected 2000-07-19
GTCACATCTTTCACATCTATCGCACGTCATGATACTCATACATAAGATAGAGCTTTGTCACATCTTTCAAATGAACTATCAAACATGAGAAAACATAGTAATGGAATAGATATACAGCCCTCTGAATACCAACCGCACGTCAATAGTGGTGGCATCGAGATACAGCCCTCTGAATACCAACCGCACGTCAATAGTGATGACATAGAGATACAGCCCTCTGATAATGAAGTTCCTTCTCACCTGTAGCACATCCATCGCAGCGCTCAGCGAGTACTTATTACTTACTACATGTCCCAGGGCTTGGCACAGGCGCTTCAAGATAGCCTTGATAAACTGGTCTTCTGGTGTCTGCACTTCCTCGTTCCCGCCGATGCCTTGACCTTTCTGTCCTTTTGTTCTCTCGCTGCTGTGACTGGCGGATTGGTTGAAGGCGCGGAAGCCCGGAGCGAAGAGTATCGGCGAGCCCAAGCCCTTCAGACATAATTCCCAGTACCTGTAAGTAGGGTGGAGAGTGAACGTGCGGGCGGAGATTAGCTTTGCTAAAAAAAAGAACACAAAGAACACACATCGCAAGTGGGAAGGCATAATCTAAAATATAATAACTAAATCCTGATCGGGTTGGCATGAATCTCCCACCCCACGCGAGTACCCCAACTTCTATATATTGCACGTACGCCTCCCTGTTCTCCATGATCCACCGAGAACCCGAAGGCGAGGAAAGTGCATTCAAGGCACAGGCGATGCAGCCCTTACGGATGTCACTGCACAACCCTCTCACCATGGCTCTGCTCGCCTTGTCACAGGCCTGGGCGTTACGGACCAGACGGGACTGCAGCGCTAGCAGAGCCTCAATTGCATTATCTGTGCAGTACACACTGTCTGCAGTCACCGCTAGGCCGCCGCTGAGCTGTGCGATCGTGGATGTTCGGGAGCATCGGAGTGGGTGTTAGTGATATGTTGGATGCGATGAGCTATGTCACACCTTTTATATGAACCATTCGGTATTGAATACAATATTAATGGTATAACTCTATTGACGTGCACCTGGACATGCGTCTACGACGCGCGGCACGAATTATTGGCTCCTTGGCCATTGCAGTCGCCGTCGGGTATAGACTTACAGACCGCTCCACTCGACTATCCTGCAGACTTGACATACCTCAAACAGTGAGTTCGCAAAGCCCACCAGTCCCTCTATGCGACTGAGACACATGTCATCGTTGTTCGGCAGCATGTCTACGTTCAAAAGCCGGTCGCACACCAGCTCCACCATCTCGTACCACTCGGTATCAGCCTCATCTCCATCGCTACCACTGCCCTGATCACTCGAACGTCCTGTATTAACGTTCGCACTATTCCTTCTCAACAGCAGCTTCACCCCGGAGTGGAATGCAGCAGGGAAGGCGTCGTGTAACACCTTCGACAGGGATGTTAGGTAGGAGATGCTATTAGGATGAAGTTGAATTACGCACTGATAGTATAGAAATACAGTCCTCTAAAAATCGCTACTTCCGCACGTACCTCGCAGCCGAGCTGGGACGCCACCAGCACGCGTAGGGGGTCGGCGGCCGAAGGGGTAAAGGAAGGACGTGCGCTGAGCAGAGCCATGGAGGCCGCCGATAGGGGCCATGCGTTTATCTCCCCGCTACAACCGCTGCTACCCGTGTTGCAAATCACGTCTACAGCACGGGCATAAGGCCTACTGCTGCTATTGCTATTGTCGCTGCTTGCGAGCCACAGCTCACCTGCGACTGCAATGCCCTTCGAAAGATCCACCTGATATATATATTTGTGGACGAGAATGAAAGCAAGGGACGATATAAGCATATGTAGGCAGGTGCAATGATTACAATACTCGTATGTATATAGAGCCCTCTAGACGTTCGATCGCTCGGGCACGGCTACAAACCTGAACGCGGGATAGGACTGAGGACGAAGCAGTCCTCAAGGTGGCGGTATCTCCCTGCACACAGGCGGATATGGCTGCCAGGGGGTGCAGGCATAGACTGCCTACGAGCCCCATCCACGACCTCCCTTCATAGGTATTCTCCCCATGACCTCTATGACCCCGTACGTCTTCCGGGTCAGTCTCCGCCACACACCCCAGACTGCCCGCCACCTCCAACAACTCCACGCACTGGTTTAATAAAATATACCCGTGCATTGCATCAGGAACCACTAGAATCTGCTCTTCTGCAGTGCCACCAACGTCGCTGAAAAGAAAGGCCACGTAGTGCAAGGCGACGCATACTGATTGTATGATGCTGCAATTCTCGCGTTCTTCGTGCTTCCCACTACTGGACGAAGATGTCGATATGGGGATATATCTCATCAAGTTTGCTAGAACAGACAAAGCCTTTCCACGCACTATATGGATCTCTGCGTCCAGAGCTTTGCAATCTGCATGTGAAGAAGGCGTCTTGAATGTGATAATCTCGCACAGATTTCGCACCAAGTCCGAGGGCCTTGTGAGTCGAGATAGCACAGCATTGTGTGCACACTTGAATAGCAAGCGCAAAACGTCCAATTGGGTACGGCTCGAAACCACAAGCTCTGGACAGGCCAAGTTCGTTGCTAGTGGGCCAACTGCAGCTGCAAGCAGAGATTGCGCATTTTCGAGGCTCTTTGCGAAAGCAGTCACCTGCTCCCGAGAACTCAGATCTTCCCAGTTCACTTCTGTGGCCTTATCAAATGAAGACATGTTTAAATACTTTGGTATAGACAAATTTCCTAAAAATAATATAAGTCGAAGAGATAGCCTAAGTTACTTGTATCGATTCGCGCAGGTTTTACATTCTCCTGTACATTAAGTAGTAGTATAAGTTTACTCTAGCACTAGATCAGCCACCAGGAGATCGTATTGGCTCGTTGAGTCCTCCACTAAGTATGCTGAGAAGTATACTTGTATTGGCCGTGATTACAGGCGTGGTTGGCTTCGTCAGCACAAAATCTCCTATCCAATCCAGCTTGAAATTGAACAGTAACGGTAATGGATTACCTTCTGATTCCAATGGTAAGGTAACCTGTCCTCAATCAGCGAATAGAGACTACTTGAAGCGCTCCCTGTTTCGGCTGTCTCTGATTACGGCCACTGCTGCCGCTGCTCTGCCCAGAAAAGGCATGGCATCCTTGTCCACAGTTGATGTACAAGAAGACGGTGTATTAAAAGGTCTGAGTGTAGAAGAGCAGCTTAACATCCTGGATAAAGAGACCTTTAGCGGCGTTGCAAGAGAAGTGATAAAGAGCACATCTGATGGGAGGGCGTACAAAGCCATCACCCTCGACAATGGTCTGCGTGTCTTAATGATATCCGACCCTGGTGCTAGCAGGGGGGCTGCAGCGATAGACGTGCATGTGGGCAGTATGTGACTATTGGTGAACTTTGAAGGGCTGTATCTCTACATCCTTACTATTATATTCAATAGCTAGTGGATCGTGTGAAAGGCCTTTTGCGGCCCTGTCACGTAAGAGAATCGTAACAATCACATTTAGCCACCATGCTCAAAACGGCCCTTAAACATGTATAATGATAATACATTAGGTACCTCTGATCCTGCTGGTGTGTCCGGGCTGGCTCACTTCTGTGAGCATATGAGCTTTCTCGGCACAAACAAATACCCCATTGAGGACGACTTCAGTTCATTTTTGAACAGCCATGGTGGGAGCACTAATGCCTACACAGACCAGGAAGACACGGTGTACTACTTCGACGTGAACGCTGACTTTTTAGCCGCCGGCCTCGACCGGTTTTCGCAGGTGCGTAAAGTCACTTTTGAGCATGCGTGCTAGCGGCGTGTGATTGCATGAGCGCAAACTAATCCCGCTTTTTCTTTTTCAACGACAAATTGCTCAATCAAATCCGACCGTTTTCCTCCAGTTCTTCATCTCCCCCACGTTCCGGGCTTCCAGCACAGCGCGGGAGCTGAACGCTATCGAGGTATGTGATTATGGTTTAATCGCATAGAGAGGGGCGCGAGCATATGAGTGCATGAGTGGCTACAAACTCTAACCCGCACCCACCCACCCCTGCCCACATATAGAGCGAGCACTCCAAGAACATCAACTCAGACGGGTTCAGGGTACGTGCGGTATAGGGAAATATAGCACTTATGGGCTCTGCGCGCATGAGATAAGAGGCTCACACCAACCTGGCCAGGGTTGGAATGTAGCTGTATTCTTGTTTGAATACTTCCAATCTCGTATCAATGTAGGTTTTGATGTGTTTTCACTTTTCATCACCGTCAGCAACACTAACCCCTGCTCACACGCATGCGTCCCACCCCATGCTCCCATAGGTTTTCCAGCTGGAGAAGGACGGTGCCAACCCTCGGCACCCCTTCAGCAAGTTTGCCACCGGCAATAAGCAGACCCTCGAGACTGGTACGTGCGTACGCGTGACATATGTACCCTTGAATGTATATGTGTGTCCTAGAGGACGTTACATAACTCGAACAAACCATCAGACTAAATATACATGTAGACACCATTGCACAAGGCGTGGACGTGCGCGCGGAGCTGTTGAAGTTCCATGAGAAGTACTACAGCAGCGACATGATGACGCTGTGTTTGAGTGGTAAACAGGACGTACGGACTCTGGAGAAGTGGGTGCTGATGTACTTCACTTCTGTGCCTCGCAGGGGAGGGGGGGGCAGACCTGAAGCCGGCTGGTGGGGCAAGGTGCCCCCCTATGCGGAAGCCGCGGGAAACATGTTAGAAGTAGTGCCCGTAGGCCAGGCCAGAAGGCTCACGCTGGAGTGGCCCTTGTGGGTTGAGAGCCCGCTCCAGAGGGAGGCTCTCTTAACGACCAAGCCGGAGATTATCGTATCACACCTGATCGGTCATGAGGGTAAAGGTGCATACGTTTATATGATAGATGCGCTTCAGAGGGCTGTATCCCTGCACCATTCATGTTATTACCAACACTACACTCGTGTACTGATGCAACCGCTAAAATCACTAACATGCTGGTATCACCAATACGACCTTTTTTTTTAGGCTCCCTGCGCTCGTATCTGAGCGCTAAGGGCTGGGCAAACGGGATAAGCAGCACCATCGGTTCGGAGCTGAGCGACCTGTGGCTGTTCGAGGTGTCCGTTGAGCTAACGGATTTGGGCTTCAAGCATAGGTAGGTGCACCAAAATAGTGAATGTGAGCGATCTTAAGATGGATATAACTCCACCCCGTTGCAACTGTATCCCTAATAATATCCCAAGAATACCTCTGAACATCGCCAATACTGCCCTGCCTGCAGGAATGACGTCGCTCAAGCTGTATTCGCCTACGTGGATCTGATGAAGCAGGGTGGCCAGGACCTACCATCCTACGTGTTTGATGAGATGGTTCGTGCTGGGTGGGCATAGCATGCATGGGGCGGGAGATTCATATCAACCTGATCTGAGGTTGGAATGTTCATAAGTGTTTTGTGGCATGGCACTTTTAAGTTGCGTTTCACGATGATTTTATCTCGTACCGAAGTGTGTTATTATGTGTATGTTTCATTACATCTAACCCTGATTCCCGTCTACACGTTCGTTTTCATACCTCTGTAACAGGTGCAGCTGAGCAAGATCAGCTTCGAGTACAGTGAGAAGGACGAGCCCGCTGACTATGTGTCCAACATTGCCGTGGACATGCAGCAATTCCGCAGCCCCAGCCAATATCTTGTCGGTTCTCGTCTATTCAAGGTCTACGAGGAGGACAAGCATCGCAACCACGGGGATACTAAAAGGGGGCATTCGGTCAAGAAAGGCGCGAGTGGGCAGTCCATTGTGGAGCTGATGGGGGGGACTCCGGTAGACAGCCGCAGAGAGGTGACTAGCATGTTAGCCAAGCTGGAGCCCGCCACTTGTAGGGTACGTGTATGTGCTGTGTTCGCCGACGTAAGGACATAGCTCTACCACTGCCTAATCTTAGTGCAAAGAACTTACGCACAATCGCCCTACTTATGGTGACATGCTGTAGATGTTTCATGTCCATTACGCGCAACCACCATACCGCAAATACTAACATTACCCTTCTTAAACATGATCATGGTAAACTGCTATCGCAGGTGCTGGTGATCAGCAAGGACTTTGAGGGCCGCACGTCTCTGAAGGCCCCCTACTATGGCACTCGCTATAACAATGTCACCCACGCTGATGCCGGCATGCAGAAGCTGCAGGTACGCTGGTGTTCTAGATAGATGGGGGCTGGAGGCTTTCAACCCATCTGGACTGAAAAAAAAAGGTGGATTGATGGTGGACACGGTCTTGTGGCAATATGTATTCCTTTGTGTTCTCATTTTTAAGTAGCACTGATTCCCGCACACATGCACGATTTACACAACCCACCTACAGGCCAAGTGGAACCAGGCCTCAAAGAGCGATTACCCTGCCCTCACGTTACCCGCCCCCAACACCCTCATCCCGCGGGTGCGTATGTATATACATCTAGTCAACTGTATGTATATACAATTACACTCGTGCTAGTTTATAGTCAACTACTATTACTAATTTCGCCGTTCCTTCGCCACGTCCTCATCTTATCCCGCAGAACTTTTCGCTACTGGGCGGTGGCTCCAATGCGGACTATAACGAAGACCCAAGCAGCCGCAGAAAGCTCAGCAAGGATCAGAAGAGCAGGCTGCTTGAATCCCCGCCAAGTCGGCTCCTATACCCTTCCAAAGACTCTTCTGAAGATGCACAAGGGGGAGAGGATGACAGATGGGAGGTGTGGCACAAGCTAGACTACTCCTTCTTGCAGCCTAGGCTATATGCGGTATTCCTGCTGGCGGTGTCGCAATCTAAGTATGACGCCTCCTTCGCAGTCAATTCCAAGCTCTTCGCGATGTGCTTCATGGACGATATGACTGAGTTCCTGTACGAAGCTCGGCTAGCCGGACTGAGCTTTAGTCTAGATATCACCTCAAAGGGACTGCAGGTGCGCAAGGTTTGTGCTAAGGGCCGCATCTTCGTACCGGTGCTATACTATCATAATCACAGCCCTTATATTGGCTCTCACATTTCGTCTGCTATTCCATACAGATGATTTTCAGCGGCTTTAACGAGAAAATGCCTGGATTCATAGAAGAGGTACTGCAGAGACTACGTGCGTACGCACCGGATCAGGAGACTTACGATAGGTTCCGGGACGTGAAGCGACGCGAGATCGACGGCTGGGCCACGCAGCAGCCCTACGTCCACACCGCCTACTACCACACCCAAGCGACAGAGACCATGCAGTACCCTATAGAAGATCTAGCGAACGCATTTTCCAAGGCTACGCTCAAGGATCTAACCCCAGGGGGACACGGATACATCCTAAACGTCGTCACCGAGCTGGGATCCCACGGCACAGCATTGTTAGCAGGCAATGTGGACGCCTTGGAGGCGACACGCCTAGTGCAGCTGGTAGACCGCGTATTTCCTTTCCGAAACCTACCGGTGAGAACTTCCTATTCGGGGTCTGTTCGCATCATAGCCCCAGTATTTTGCGCAGGGCGTTTGAAAGCGCGACGCGATGTAGCTCTATCTTTTGTATGGGTATCGCGACCATTGAAATCAACCATCGTACTCATATCGACCCTTACATTTCATGATCTATCGTACGTCACGATCATACTCATATTGGCCCGTACGTTTCGCATTTCACCGCTATATAGCCCGAGCAGCGGGCGCACAGGAGAGTGCTTAGAGTCCCTCGAGCCATTGGCACCACCATTAATGCGACAAATGCGACCAGTACAGCAAATATAGTGCCGTACAACAACGGTGGGATGTTATTAGCGTACGCAGGCCCCAACAAGCAGGACATGAACTCTGCCGCCACCTTCTACTTCCAGCTGCCCAGCCGCAGAATGGAGAACTTGGTGCGTATTAGGGAGTTTGAGGGATATATGTCTACACTTTCGGTATTGTATTCAAAATTGAGTGGGTTCACATTAAGGTCTACTGTGTTTCTATCACATCGAGTATCATGTGGATACCGTGTAATCATCACTTAATAGTGCTCCTCAAATCTGGATTCGCTTCTCAGGTGCTGCTGGAGCTGCTGTCAGATGCCATCGAGCAGCGGTTCTATGACAGTCTGCGCACCAAGCAGCAGGTAGGTCACATTTGACGTCAGATAGATGTTACTCCATGATGTAGCTGTACCATACCCTTGATTATAATGACGTGCGATAGATATGTACCATACCCTTGAGTATTATTACCACATGTAGCCATCATACTCACAATGGCTCTTACATTTTATCCTTCATACTGCAGCTGGGCTACATCGTGTACAGCGGTTTGAAAGAGTCTGATGGGGTGCCGTCGCTAGTACGTGTACATATGTGTGATGCGTAGTATGTTGAACGGATAGTCCCGTGTTGCTTTGTCGTATGAACGCTCATCACATCCTACTCAACCTTCGCACTGACAACGTCCCTCGCCAAAACATTAATCATCTGCACCATTTGCGCCATAATAGGTGCTCACGTGTCAGTCCTCCCTACTCAACGGACGGCAGATAGCGGAGCGGATAGAGACTTTCATAAAAGAGATGGTGGGGACAGGAGACATCTGCGGCGAGCTGGACAGCATGTCCGAGGATCAATTCCTGGCATTCAAACAGGGAATTCAGCAGCGCAAACTGGAGCCAGACCAACGGCTAACCGCTCAGGCGGGGAGATTCTGGGGGGAAATCACATATTCGCTCTTTCACGCCAACGAGGAAGCCGAGGAGCCGGGAGGTAAGTGACTGGGTTACTGGGTATGCATAGCTATATGTGTATATATGAACATGCCAGCTGACACTCATCACATGCCCTTGCACTTACGCCTACATCCCGCGTACACCTTACCTTGCCTATCCAGGCCCCCAGTTCAAACGATCCAAGAGAGAAGTCGCACTACTGGAAAAAGTGACCAAGGAACAGCTGGTGACGTTCGGAGCCTCCTTCCTGGGCGGCACAGACAGACGCCTCGTGGTCAGCGAGATCACGTCCACGCGCCTTCCGAAGGGAGATAGTAAGAGGACCAAGACCGGCTATAAAGAGACAGATTTGCGGGCATTCAAGACTGGGCTAAAGGAGTGCTAGTTTAACTATAAAAGGTGATGAGGAGGTCGATGGGGCAGATCTTGTGCCAATATGATGCCTAATGAGCGAATGGAATAAACCATCTGGGGCAATTATATTTCACAGAAATGTATGTTTTCTCAATCTAAAACAGATTATATACCAATTGTTGATGTTATCATACCACTTCTTCGCCCTCACTTGCTTTCTCCAGCAACTTCGCGGCCTGTGAAGAAGTTCTCCAATTGCCCTGCTCGCTGCTCAGGATTTCCTCGGTTGATTCAACCAACTTATCAATATTCGCAGCTGAGGATTTCTCAATGGGCTGTCGAGTGTTCCACCAAAGTAGCACTTTTTGCAATCCATCAACGGCCACTGAATATCTCGCAATTTTCTGAGTCGTCCCCGTAAACTCCATCCACGCTGTTACGGTGCCTGTACTAATCGCAATAACGGCCGCGTAAAGTACTAGATCATATGCTGCTAGAATGACTCCAGCGAGACTACCACAAACAATAATAGTTTGACAAAGATATCGAACTCGGTAGCGAGAGGGGATGCGATTTTTGTAAAATTTTATCGCATTTTGAATCCTATATTTGCAATAGTCCTCCGGTTGTGTGGGAGAGAAATTATTGTCTGCGACATCAACGGCTGAGCCCGTAAAAATAGAATCACCGCTTGTAATATTGACAATTTCCTCTACAGTAACATCTTGTTTTTTCTCCTCGAAATGATCATACAAATTGGTAGTGTTTTCCATATGATCGATACTTTTGAATAGTTTCTTTTTGGAAAAGTCATCATCGTCCTGTTGTTTCGTTTTAAAGTATTTGAAGAATCTTCCTCGTAAACTGGTATCGGTAGTATCTTGAGTTAAACCGAATGCATATTTACTCCCAGGCTTATGTTGTCCATGCAAATTAGGGCTCATTTTTTTACCAAAGAAAGAAGTGCTTTTAATATCTGCCCCTTCCAGCACGTTAAATTTTGTTTCTTGGACGTATTCACTCAACTTAGTATCCGCTGCGTCAAAATCTTGATGGGAGGTAAAGCGATACTCACAGGATCTTGTTCTAAACTTCCAGATTTGCGACTCTAGACCAAGAGCAGCACCGCGGAGCTGCATCCACCGCTGAACAGGATTCAAAAAAGCAATACAACAAGCCATGGCAGATGCAAATAATGAGACAGCCAATAATCCATTTTCAGATGCCTCTTTAGATAAGAAAGCATCGCATGAACTTACAGACAATAGCGTCATTAATATGCCATTAAGCAAAAGAGTAAAGTAAGAAAACTTTGTGATGATTTTATATTGGTCAGCCATTGCATTATATACGTCATAATGGTCCCACGCATCTTGCAGAATGATCAAAGCTTCTAAAGAATTCGCTTCAGGTAATCGATCGATTTGTGCAACCGTAGAGAATATTTCATTGATTTTATCTAGATCATGAATAGAAGCGCTATAGGTTGAAGGTGATTGAAGAATATCGTTAATAGCAGTCCATTCAGCTCTAGAACCTTTCTTCATACGTATGTCGTTTCCTCCATCCATGTTGATTTCATCTACAGTCTTCTGAAGTGCCTTAATATACTTGGTACTAGATTCAAGCATATAATTATATTTAGGATCATGATTGTCAAACCAAGCTTCAGCGTAGAGTAAGTGGTTCATAGATGATAATGCCGAAATTCTTGTTTTTGCGAAATCTGTGGCGGAAGTAACCAATTCTGTAGGTATGCGTTCAGCGGTATCTTCCGAGCTTCGCTGGTAATATCTCATTTCTTCAATCCTGCGCCATAATGGGTCACGCTTATTGGCCCTACCTTGCGAACGTGCGCAAGATGTTATAACTGTATGAAGAAAAGCAATGTCACTTATGATATGCAAATTTGTTATATTGCTGTCTGATAGACATTTGTATTGCTCCTCTATCATATCTTTGGCTAGACTGAGTAGCTTCATACGAGACTCCAATGTCAAACTATTGTCAGGCAGTAACTTCATTTCCTTCAATTGATCAGCTGAGACTTTAATAAACTGATTGGCTGATGTCGACAACTTCGTTCTATGTTTCACTTTTTTTCGGAGCAAGTGAACGAGCGTTGCCTGGAATCTAATAATAATGTCGGAATGTTCCTTCGAGTTAACGAAGCGACATTTTCGTAGTTGTAATTTATATTTCCAGTTGTAACAATTACAATCGACGGAAGAACAGCTGTGATTACTGACAGAAACATATTTTTGAATCTTGAACTTGGCCCGTTGTTTTTCGACTCTTCTGCACTTCTCCCGATGAAGTCTACTCCTTCAAAAATAATATAGTGAGTGCAGCATTTTGTCAAATCACATCGATCCAGCTCACCGGCATCGACCGAAGAAAAAAGTGAAGTCATCTGGTCTAGTCGGGAATTCCAAGCTTCAGAAGAATTCGAGAGTTTCCCGCAGAGGCCTTCTTGCTTGACTGACTTGTATAGGTACTTGTGTGCTTGTCCCCACCCCAGGATCTTGAATGGACAATTGGCCCCGAGCCGATCTAATTCCGGCAAAACCACTCGCTCCAATGCACCAGTGAGTGCGCAATCATCGGCACAACTCAATATGATCAAGGCTTTCGTTTTTTTTGCTAAAGGTAGCAAACAATTTTTGAAAAATACAACGAGTTGCTTTTGGGTGGTATATGAATCCTCGGCATGAATTTCGGAACCAAACTCTAAGGATTGGCCTTTGTATTGTCCTTCAGGTCTATCTCTCCTCTGAATATGGACTCTGTAGTCCTGCGCAGTGCCATAACTGCCAATGAGTCTAATAATGCATTTTGGCTGGCCTAAATCCAAGGCCTGAATACAGCGGTCCGTCCCTTCCTCGTCAAACATAGAACATTGCTTGTTCGTAAGATACAAAACCTTTTTCTCCAGTTCCACACCATCTACTTCAACAGGAACATCTTCGATCATGCGAAACATTGTTTTGATCTTCATTTCGTCGATAGTCTTTTCTTTAGTTGTCATCACTTCACTCCTCATGTCATCGTCATTAAATACAGGGCGGAAGCTTTCGAGAGGGCCTTGCTGCTGAAGCTTGGCGTTTTCAATCACAGACACACTGGCGACGTTTTTTGATTTCGCTCTTGCCTCTTCATTCAAATTATTCACAGCTTTAATGTGATGGATCCAATCAAGCATTATCTCGTTAGTACTGGCTTGGAAAACATACTGTCTTTCTTTCCCATTCTCGGTGATCACAAATACTTTGCAGTCAGTGTCATGCGTCTGCGGCTCAACAGATACAAAATCCCACGTATTCAGAATCCCAGCAGGTTTTCTATCCGACTCACTCTTGAAGTACCTGATTGAGTGGTCGCTCTTCGTCAGTACGCAGAACCGTCGTTGGTATTCTGAAACAAACATGCTGGCACTCTCCTTGTCCAGCCAAGACGAATACTCCACATCATCGCCCCTCTCATGCAAAAAAGAGTAACTCATACACCTTTATGTACTTAAATAAGAACTAGTTGTGCCTAATAGGAGACGACAGAAATAAATTGAATCCATGGCTGGCGCGCGTTTCAGCGCACGTACGTGTAATAGATCCTGTATATTGTCTTTTCTCGTCTGACCCAACGATAAATCGTATAACGGTGATTCCAATGATAATAGAACTATTCGCGTCTGGAATACAGACACGAATGAATGCGAGACTGTATTAGAGGGTCATACTAATTCTGTGGTGTCTTTCAATAATGATAAAAATATTCGTGTATGGAAGTTATATAATCTAATTAGTCATTATAGATACATAATAGTTACTACGGTATGATAATGAAAACAAATGTAAGTCCCGTTAAGCCTCCCCGCTGGTCTTGGACGTGGCGTACATGTACACCGCCTTCTTAGCGTAGGTGAAAACATCTATATGAGTCACTTCCTCTGGACTCAGATCGCTCATGTCCACGACGTACGCGCGCTATACACGTATGTGTTCAGTGTATACGCACAAAGGAAGGACGATGGGGTTGGTATTAGTATGAGACGATAGATTACCACAGATAGCCACAGCCCAGCCGCGCACACGTACGTACCTCTACCCCAAAGTGAGGGGCTGGGCCTTGGTTGTAGAACATCACCTCCATTGGTCCTATCTCTGGGCCACCTAGCACCTACAGTATGGGATGTCCAGGAGCATTTCGTATGACGGTGACGTGCGATAGATTTTTTGATTTTTTGGGGCATATTTTAGTAGGAAGGCTGTGTTTGTGTTCATGATAGTCAGTTCATCAGTAGTCACTCACGGCAAAATTGGTGTTAGGCCGCAGGGTGCGCATCTCGCCCACCTTTTCGTGCTGGACCAGAGGAATGCCAACTAGGCTGCCGTCCTTGGATAGTCTATGTAAGAGTGTATAATCACATGATAGTGATGTATAATGACATGATAGTGATGTTAATGATGACTTGGTGTTAACACGCAAAACGTACTAATATAATACCCATACCAACAACCACGCATAGACCATATACACATAAATACCTCCGTTTGCTACTTGCGCACTGCTCTAGAAAAGTCTTCATCTTCGCGAGGAGGTCAGCGGAGTCGTCGCCGATGACGGGAATCTACTCAGTGCAAGCGTAGGCGCACCAAGTGTATAGCATGCACACATCGGATGAGTTCGAGGCAGGAGTATAAGTAAAATGTGGGTGTTCATCGATGGTGGATGGTTGATACAAGGTGGTGATACTTTTGTAATGCAGGATGATATGTGGGGAGAGAGCGCACGTACCACCATCGGGGGTTCCATGCCCGTGGACAAGTCAAAGAAGAAGGCTGCTAACTTGGGCGAGAAGCTCAGCCCTTTTGGTTCCTCTTTATCTCCCTTATCTTCTTTTTTTGTGTCTGCTGCGACCGTTTCGTCCTCTGCCTTACTACCCCCGTTCTTCTTTTTACCAGCCACCACGGCGCTGTCGGTAGTATTCACGAAACACGCCTTCTTGTGCTTCTTCCAATCGGCGACCTGGCAATCCCTGCTACAGTACGTGACGCAAAAACACTTTCCACATGCCTTGACGTTCGAAAGACGCTCCGGCTTTTTCCCACAGGCTGTGCAGCTGTTGGCCTGCGGGCGCAGATCTTCTAGGTGTAAGATACTCGTGAGCACCGGGGATTCAAGATGTCTGGATATTGCCATGCCCCATTCGTCTGTGAGGGAACACACCGCCTGCACGAAGGAGAAGCACGCGTTGAGAATGAAATCTATCTCTCCTTTCCATGCAAATGCGGCGGAGGATATCTGGGCGTCGAAGAACCGCTTCTGCTCCAGATCCTCGCGTGTCTTCTTCGTGATCTTCATGAAGGACACCAGACCTTCACTACCATCACTTCCACTTCTCTCCGATGTCGTCGTGATAAAAGAGGCGAACTCTCCATCGTCGTGCTCCGTTATGGGCTTCCAGAACTGAGATTTTTGTAGAAGTTCTCTGAAAGGCACGCTTACTTGGATGAGGCTGCGCAGCCAAAGCACCTTCTCGCGAAGCCATATCTTGGCCCATTCTGGCTCCGCCATCTTTTCGATCATCTTTGGGAGGTGCTGCGCAGTGTAGACCACGCTGTTCTCAGGTACGAGATACGCGGGCACCAACTGGGACTTGTTCAAGTACAGCCTCACCTTTTCCTCTCGCTGATGATACAACTCTGTGATAGAGTGTATCATGGTGGGCTGCACGGTCGTAATGAACCTTTCTCTCCTCGCCTGATCCAAGCCAGCCCACCAACTAGTGAAAGATTCCAAATGATTTTTGGCGAAAGGCTGAATGACCTCCGTCACCATTCTAGTGATCACTTTGTCCGGGGACAACTCGAAGTCTGCCATTCTTTCTTTGACATCAAAGTGACTATTAATCTGCCATACGCTCTACAACGTGCTATAGATAAATCACAAAAGCATCGAAAGCACTGTGGTTTTAATGTTTGATAGGCTACAACAAACAGTATCTACATTTTTTGGTATTTATTTTGTACTACTTTACTAAATTTTCTAATAATAGGCTTGGGGTGTTAAATTAAGCAATGAGCAAAAATCGCGATCAACTTTGCTTTAGGATCTAATAGACTATCTAGAGACAAAATGGCGGACAGTGATCCTCGAGAGTTATTGCTGGGGCTGGACGGGGCCGTCTTTGAAGACGAGATTCTGGAATATCTGTGTTCAGTCTTGGAAGAGATGGAGGTGGAGGAGAGGCAGAACCAAGACACCTTGGAAGAGGTGATAGCACCCTTCCTCGTGGACAGCGGGACTCACAGCGAAGATGAAGCTGCTGACATATGCAAATCCCTGGCCACGAGCTTTGGCGGTTCTGGATTCAAGGTCATAAAGGTCGACGATGTAGACGAGCCGCTCCTCCTATCCGCCCCTGTAAAATTGGCGGATACGGAGGAAGTGCGGCAGCTGAACAAGAAACAGACCTACGGTGGCGCCTTGGTAAAAGGCAGAGATAACGAGTCCGTGTTCGAAGTGAACAGTGATCTGGAGTCCATGCAGATGCCAAGTACCAAGAGCGCCATGAGGAAGCAGCGCAAACAGAGCGAGGTAAGCTTGTGTATATGTAAGGCATATATGGCAGGACCATTGCACGCCATAGTCATACTCATCCATCAACCTTATATATCTTTTTATACGCGCAGGCCCTGGCGCGCACGTTGAGGATGGAGGCGGAGAGACGTGCGGAGCAGGCAGCAGGTATGAGGTGGGCTTTGGAGACTGCATGGACGGAGTCTCTATATCATTGCTATACTATACAATACTTGGTGGTCCATTTAAGAGTTGCAAGGTAGCGATATGTTGTGTACGAGCATCATGACCATGAGCACGCAATCATCACACTCATATCGACCTCTACAATTTAATTCTTCCATGGTTCATCTATCCGATGCCCCCACCGCTGTTTTTTTTCAGAAATGATGCAGGCTCGCATGGCTGCCATCAAAGCGAGTCGGGCCAGCGGGGGCAAGCACAAGACAGGCGTAAATGTGGAGGAGCTCTGCCTGCCCCACCCGTCCGGATCGGGTGAGCTTCTCTCGGATGCCAAGCTCGCCTTGTCTCCAGGTCGGCGATACGGCCTGGTAGGCAAGAATGGAGCAGGCAAGAGCACGCTGTTGCGCTCGTTGGCGCACTACAACATCCCCGGCTTATCGCATTTGAAGATCCTGCTGGTGGACCAGCACGTGGAAGGTGACCGGTACAGTGCCTTGGACTGGCTGCTGGCGGCGGATGTGGAGCGGGCGTCCCTCGTAGAAGACGAAGCCAGACTGTCCATGTATATCCAGAGGGAGCAAGAGCTTGAAGGTGGGAAGAAGCTGCAACTACCTCCAGACTTGCGGGGGGTGAACCTAGAGAAAGCCTTGGCAGAAACCCAGGACCGAATGGAGCTAATTGGCGTTCGTACTGCCACCCAGCGGGCGCAGAAGATCCTGATGGGACTAGGGTTTGACCAGGACATGATGCTCAGACCTACTTTAGGCCTTTCGGGCGGGTGGGCTATGCGTGCTGCGCTCGCAGGTGGGTGCCACACATAGTATGGTGTATAGGTTTAGTATATATGTGCTTAACTCGAGTACCGCGAGCCAACCTGCACACTCCACACTCACATGCTCACATACCTACACAAACGTACAGCGGCCCTTTTCGTGAGTCCAAACCTGCTACTACTGGACGAGCCCACCAACCATCTGGACCTGCACGCGTTAGTGTGGCTCGAAGACTGGCTTCTAAACTTCTCGGGCATGGTGATCATCGTATCCCATGACATGTATTTCCTCGATTCCGTATGCACTGACGTGCTAGAGCTGAAAACCATCCTGGGAGGCAGTACCAGCTCTTCGCTTACACACTACAACGGGGACTACCGCACGTACCAGCGCACGCAGAAAGAGCAGAGGTTAGCCTCTTCCAGGTATGTGCTCATGAAGTTGAAGAGTTGGACTTAAGAGGGTCATTGCTCTGCACCATGGCTATATAGACGTACTATAGACATAGTAGGTGGACTTCAGTGGTTCATTGCTCTATTCCAGGACAATTTCATGCCATGCTTGGGGCTTATTTGAAACATGTGGTGAAGTTCAATCTTATTTATGAGAAACATGACCATTACACACAATCATTTTCCTCATTTTGATCTTTGCATTCTATCCATTTTACGCAGACGACGGGAGGCGTTTGAAAAAGAAAGGGACAAACTGAAGGAGTTTATCGCTAGAGAAGGTAAAAAGTTCGACACCCCCCAACACCAGGCACAAAGAAAGATGAAGATGAAGCAACTGCAGCAGCTTGAAGCGGGCGCCGAGGCCGAGCTGGACGAGGAGTCAGAGCTGGTGATGTCCCTACCGTCGCCATTTGGAGTGTTTGATAAGAACGAGAAGCTGATAAGCATCCAGAACGTCAGCTTCGCCTGGCGTACGTCGTATGATTATAGATGTTTAAAGGGTCATATCTCTACATTATGAGCGTCTAGGACAACCATCGTACTAACTATGGCCCTCGAACATCTATCGTACGTCACCACCATACTAATAATGAACATGACTGAAACGTCTGTTTCCATAGCTGTAGCTGGACAAGACGTGGAGGATGACGAGGAAGGAAGAGAAACTGGAATACCCTCGGGGCCTATAGAGTACCAAGAGCCATTATTCGAAGGCGTGGACTTCGTGATACTGCCGCGCAGCCGCCTGGCCGTCCTAGGACGAAATGGATGCGGCAAAACTTCTTTTCTCAACCTGTACGTGCGTATGATTGATATATCTATACCGTGCCCCCATCGGACTCAAATAAACACCTTCATATCACAGCACTCTATGACCATTCTAAGAGAGTCCCCATACGTGCGCCCGGCACCCACACCATGTTGATACAGACTTCTAGACCTTGCTGATCCTACACGAGGGAGGGTGCTTAAGCACCCTGGTTGCCGTATCACCATGCTGCAGCAGCACCACTACAAGGGCGAGCAGCTCGACCCCGAGCTAACCCCGCTAGAGCACATCCGCAGTATGCCACAAGACGACAGCACAGCAGTGGGTAAGCACGATGTGGGCACGAGGCAGGAGGAGTCTGCCACGCGGGGGTACCTCGCCAACTTTGGAGTGAAACGTGCGCAGGCCGTGCTGCCGGTCAAGTACCTGTCCGGTGGGCAGCGCATGAGGGTAGCCCTAGCAGTGGCGCTGTGCGTATATTAGTAAACTTTGCTATGAGGGCTGACTCTCCATGCCACTGTAACTATGCTGAAGGATAAGTGGTGCATATGATAGGTGTAGTGGAGCTCTATCACGTCCTATGACGTGCGATAAATGTTGTAGCTCTATTACATCTTATAGTATAATGGCCATTGCCTCTACCCATCATGCTCATAATGGCATCTGATCAAACATCACCCGTATCAAAGGTACACGCGCCCTGACCTGCTTGTGCTGGACGAACCCACAAATCATCTGGATGAGGACACCGTGCGCGCCCTGTACGTATATTGAAGCGGGAACTTAAGAGACCTATAGCTCTACACCATTGTTATTATATTTCAAAAAATAAATGCCTCACGTGAAAGTTGCGATGTAACCCTATTACACATCTTATCAGCATGAATATTCTATGCTACTACCGAACTCATAATAACCCCAACCCACCCACATCTACAACCCGTAGGTGCGAAGCCTTAGAAACGTTCCGTGGAGCCATAATTGCCGTGAGTCACGACGAGGCTTTCATCAACAGGCGAGTGCTCGATGGACTTAACAAGGCTTATCTCTACACCATCACCATTGAAGTGCTATATATGCAGGAAGCTGTGATATAGCTGTATCTGAAGTGTGGTTATCATAACATACACACACAATCATTATACTAATGCCTAACGTTACTTTACATTTATCCTGTAAACAGGGTCATAGCCAGTGCAGGTATATGTGTTGAGCATATCCAGTCTTTAGAGGCCCATATCTTATTGTGTAAGCATGATGACATGGCACGACCAATATCTACCATTACACTCACCACTCCCCCAACTTCATTGCAGGCACCACCGAAGGGGCGGGACCTGGGAGGGAGTCATCTGACAAAAAGAAGGACAATGGAAGTGCAACAGAGCTAGGAGGCGAGATCCTAGTGCTGGCAAGACAGAAACTGCAGGTATGTGAGTGTATAGACAGCGCTCTTATGCTTGTACCATAACCATCCCCAATAGCGTGCTGACATAGCTCATACCCGAATCCCATTCGATCTGCTCTTACAGCGATTCGATGGGCCGTTCAGGGAGTATAAGAAGATGATTCGCACGCAGGTCATGAGCGGCAAGAACCATAACGACTTGTAAAATTGCTACAGAGACGGAAGAGATCCTCCTTTATACATTATGTTTATACATAAGCAGTACATAGAGTATACATATCGTATCATTATTATCCCCCCTTCGTGCACATCCTGGGATTTTTCTGACACGTGCGCTGCTCGTACACCCGGCACTGCTGCGTGTACCCTTCCTTCCCATCTTTTCCTTCTCCCTCAACGGCCAGCCAGTAACCGAACTTCTTTAGGGCGTACATCTTGGCGTGATTGCCCTTCAGATAGTTCGCATGCACCTGCAGGCACATGATGAAGACGTTTGAAATGTGTTATTAGGATAGCAATACATAGAAAGCTACAGAGATAGAACCCTCTGAAGTGCATCCCCAGTGATAGCACTTACCGCCACCTGGGACTCCCCTCTCAGTTTCAACCCTTCCTCCAGCATCAGGTAGGCTACTCCACGCACAGGGCCGGCACTGAAGAGACACCCATCCAGGGGGCACATCACTAGCTCATTTTCTTCATTTCTGCTACTACTGCTATGGTACATCTCCATTTCGCCTGTCTCCATGATCTGCCTGCTGCTCCTCTGAATGTTGTTCACTTTATCCTTGGCGGCGTCTGGGAAGGGCACACTCACCTCCCCCTTGCCCATGCGGCGAGAGCGCACGTACCCTCCCTCTGTGCGGTTGAAGTGCCTACACGCGGGCAGGGCTACTACTTCCAGCAGAGTCTGCTTCCTCAGTAAGTTCTCATTCCTCACTACCAGCCACAGGATGTTCTGATCATCTAAAATAGGGTGTTTGGGGGCCTCCGCGATGACAAGTGCATAGAACGCCTTGGTGGCCTTGGTGCTACGGATGAAGTAGAAGCCCGTGTTTCCTTCGGTTTCATCGCTGAAGACATTCCATTTATCGGCTTGGGGACAGATCTTGTTCATGCTGTGGGCATAGTCGACATTTTTCCATAGGAGGAAGGGGAAGGGGTCTCGAACTAGTGCTATATCTGTGTCCACGAATAGCACGTTGTATTCCAGCTGCAGCAGCTGCAGCACCACCTCTATCTTGCGCGTGGTGATTGTGTGGAAGGCAGCAGTGCGGAAGTCAGCGGTACCTGTGCATGAGGATATTTTTTTAGGATGTTGGCTTTTGAGTATTATGGTTCTGCTGCACATCATGATGACCAATGGTGCAATAATCTGCATAAAACCTTTCATGTCCCTCATATTGAATTCCATATTAAATATGATGCTGACGGTATAGAGATATAAACCTCTGAAGTCCACCTCATATCCGTACCTTTGATCACCGGGCCCTCACCATGGTTCCATAGAAAGCTGTAAAGCGTGGGATTAGTGTTGTTGGTGTTGAATCCAGTCATCATGTAGGTGTGCATGTCTTTGTCCATGCTGAAAACGAGCGCCTTCATGTCTATGCGGTCCATCCAGCACTTGAAATTGTGGATGTGGTTGATGTACGCATGGTTGGCTGCCGTCACAACGATCGTCTTCTCCAGCGCCTTCAGGTCATCTGTGCTCATAGAAGTCACTGGATGTCGATACACACCTGCCGCGAAGGCAGCCACACGCTTCAGCTCGTCCAAATCTTGCTTAACATGGATTGGAGTGGAAGAATTCGCCATGCAAGCCAGTACAAGCACAAGATACAGACCCAGCAGATATATCATGGAACAGCTTCGGGTGTTAAGGTACAAAATAAAGGCAAAATGGAGCTTTTATGTGTTATCATGTACCTACATGAACTTAAAGTTGTTGGATGGACCCCTGACGTTCGATAAATCAGCCCCGATGATTTTGCGCTACACTGATAAAAAAACTTGAATTGAACGCTTTTATGAGAATGAAGTGGTTATTGAACACAATATTACTAATGATTCTGTTAATAGCAGCCCGAGCAAAGAATATTCGCGGCGCTGGAACAAGCAATCAGGCCGAAAACGCCGACGACATGGTACAAGCCATGGTCGTGGATGCCTTGGACACTGACATGGAGGATAAAGATAATATGGATGCAGTACTATCCGACTTTTCTGCCGCGCTTCATGCACCAGAGCATGACGAGAAAGAGGTGGAAGCTATAGACCATCATCACCACACTAGCGAACGCAGACTTTCCTACAGCAGCATGTTCGATGACGATGACGACGAGAAGTATCCTTACTACTACAAGCACGAACACGAACACAAACATGAGCCAGAGGATAAGAAGTATATAAAAGTTTACATATTCGGCACAGCTCTCTACGAGTGCAAGAAGAAAAAGGTTGATTACGATCACCATCATCACGATCACGACTATGATAATGAACTCGAAGATAAAATAAAGAAGTGGTACTATGAGAATCATCACAGCCATGGCCCTTACGCAAGAAGAAAGCTTGGTTACTTAGACTACTACGAGATGTACAAGATGCACTTACACAAGAAGAAATACGAGTGCGTCATATGAGTGTTCGGTGGATGTTAGGGGTTGTTATATTTATCTATCTACATACACGCATTAACAGGGTTTCCTCCGTCTATACATGACCATACAGGTGCAGGGAGTATGTGGCAGCCGTGCACGTAAAGAAGGACGACGCGTACATAACCGTCGGTCTTGTTTACGGCAACTGCGAGAAGTGGACGATAAAATTCTTCTACAAAAAGGACTACCTGAAGCTCGAGAAGTGGAAGACGTTCAAGAACGGCTACAAGGCGGATGAGGGTGACCTACCCACTACGGGTGCGTGCTATAGATATAACACTGGTAGGGCAGTGCACACATGGAGTGGGAGGCTCATACCAACCTAAATATGCTTTATATAGCATGGGGCTGGAATGTATTCAACATCCAATATTTAATTTCTCTCGTATCGATGTGTGTTTCTTTGGGTTCTTACAACAGTACTAATCCCTACCCTGCATAACCTTCCTCGTATGTGCATTATACCCTACTCTACAGTGTGGAAGGTTGTGGGCGGATCCCTTAGCAACATCAAGACTGCGGTGGTGGCCGGATGCAAGGGCGGGTACGGACGAAGTTACCTCAACGGAATTATAACACATGTACAGAGAGGGCAGTCGGCAATGCAATGCATTGTATATGGCACGTCTTCTTCCTCACTATCCACCACAGTCCACTAATCCTCTTCTTCTCCCGGATCCCTTTCACACCATGCCTTCCCACAGCTACTACCAGGACAAGAAGTGCTACAAAAACGGCAAGCTGCTGGAGAAATGTTTCTACTGCAGTTGTATCCTGCTCAAGAAGAACTACTGCAACTAATAGACTGGCTTCAGTGCAAAAGAAGAGAGCCATAAATATCTGAAACGATATTGGGCACGGCTCGCGTAAACCGAAGAATGCAAAAAATACTATGAAGTAAGACCGTAAAAACATACACACACACGATATCTATCTCATTTTATCCATATAATAGCTACCTTCGCATCCAATATTTTACCACACCACATCATATGCTTCTCGATTCGCTTCAGTTTCCATCCATATCCGTTGAATCCTACTGGTTCCTACAGTGTTCTTGTCCGTTCCGACCCCCTCCTGGTGGTCACATCCAATAGCCCCCTCACCACCGGCAGCACAGTGTCTCTGTCGGTCATTATAGTGATGTTTCAGGGGCATTTCGTATGGTGGTGACGTACGATAGATATTTGAGGGGCGTCATCAGTACGATGGATCTAGTGTATGTCCATGTCGTGCATGATAATACAGATACAGCCCCATCACTTCATCCCATCACATGCATATACATACCGTATATGCTCAGCACTGACTAAGTCCCTGGTGACGCGCCGAGCCGCCTTCGCAGCTACTTTCATACTCACCTGGCGAATCAGCGGTGACGCTCTTCGAAGGATCCTGGCCGCGCCTGAGATGACAGTAAAGGTGTTTTAAAGTGGCAGTAGAGGTAGGTGTTTTAGAAGTACTGTGAGTGCGATGCCTACCTGCAAGAAATATTAAACACTAAAACGTGATAGAGCTAGATAAGACCTTTCACGTGCGCCACCCAGTGCCCAACGCAATATTCACTGTGCAGATTTACAGCCCTCTGAATACCAACCGTACGTCAAAAGTGATGGAATAGATATACAGTCCTAAATGAGGGCGCACTTACTGCTCTCGGGGCCACCGGAAACGCTATTTTGGCTCTGCACAAGCACCAGTAGCCGGCTGGCCAGCACCTGCACCACTCTCACGCTCTCCGCTACTGCACCGAATCCAACCTCTTCCATCCCGCCCCCTCTCTTCATCCTGTTACTCACATCGGGATCCTGGTGACTATCACCGAATACTCCCAAC
>JACLAB010009923.1_pt1 | contig 23696 bp, 21 predicted proteins | sample 8027921 | NCBI WGS metagenome assembly JACLAB01 (sample SAMN15725117, study PRJNA655200) | protist metagenome | isolation source: fluorescence activated cell sorting (FACS) single amplified genomes of... | place: USA: West Boothbay Harbor, Gulf of Maine | collected 2000-07-19
CCCCACGTATGAAAGATATAAAAAAATTAAAGCATGAATAATCTTATCTGATACAAAAGATAAAGCAGCAATGTTGGGTATTGATGATGCTGGAACAACACTAAAATAAAATATCAATAATAAAGAAAAGAAGAAGATTATTCTATAAAGTTTTTTCATGCTTAGTTAGAAATTTTTTATAGGTGAGTAATAAAATTATAGAGGGGATAGTTAACATAGATGTTGTTATATAAAAGCCCATCCATCCATGCTCAAAGCCAAAAATTTCTTGAAGGTAATTAACCCATACTCCAGATAAGCCCTTAAGAGCAAATCCAGGTCCTGCCATAAACCCTGTCAATAAAGCATATTGAAATCCTGTATATTTTTTAGATACAAGGCTTGTAAGGAATGCGATATTGACCGTACCAACAATTCCTGCAGCTAGACTGTCCATAGCTACGATTGTTGCTAAAGAGCTTATGCTTTTATCTGATACCGCAACATATGCAAATAAAATATTTGTAATCATTACAAGAAATGCTCCAATAACAAGTGATTTAAATATCTTTAATTTTTTAATTAAAATGCCTCCAAAAAAAATGCCAAATATAGAAGCAGCTAATGCAATTACCTTTACAACTGCACCTATCTCAGTAAGTGTAAAACCCATATCTATGTAAAAAGGAGTAGCCATGGGGCCCATAACTATATCTGTTAGTCTGTATGTAGCAATAATCAGTAAGATTATTGATGCCATAAACATGCCAAAGCGAGAGAAGAAATCTTTTAAAGGTTCGACTATAGAATTGATGAAATTTAATTTTCCAAGCTCTGAATTTTTTTCCTCTTTAGAAAATATAACTCCGATAAAACCAAGACACATCAACCCAGCCATTAACTTAAATGTCATAGACCAACCATTCATATCAGCAAAAATTAAAGCTAATGATGTCGCTGCAATTATTGCTAGTCGATAACCAAGCTGATACGCAGCAGCTAAATTACCTTGATCATTAATGTGCGCATACTCTATCCTAAAAGCATCAATAGCAATGTCTTGAATTGATCCTGCAAGTGCAATAGTCACTCCAACAATACAAAACAAAATAAAGTTTTCAACTGGGTTAATATTTGAAATAAGCAATAAACTTCCGAAGATAAGCATTTGCATAAAAGCTATCCAGCTTTTTCTATGACCATACTTGGCTAAAATAGGTACTGGAAATCTATCTACTATAGGTGCCCAGATGAATTTAAAAGTGTATGAAAAAGTTATCCAAGTAAAAAAACCAATAGAACTTAAATCAATATTTACATCTCTTAGCCATGCCGTAGAGGTGCTTATTAAGAGTATATATGGCAAGCCAGAGCCAAAACCTAAAAAAAGCATCACAAACATTTTTTTAAAGTTATACATTGTTTAAATATCTATTCCAATCAAACATTTTTCCTGGATCGGTTTTTCTACCGGGAGCAATATCGGAATGTCCTTTTATATTATCTTTATTAATTAAAGCATACTCTTTAATTAATGATGAGGTTACAAGAGATAGTTGGTCATACTGAATATCTTCAAAAATATCATCATCACTTCCTTCCAACTCAATCCCTATTGAAAAATTATTACAATCACCTTTACCTTTAAATGAGGAAACTCCAGCATGCCAAGCACGCTTATTAAAGGGAACAAATTGAATAACCTCTCCACTTCTTTTTATAAGAATATGGGAAGAGACTTTAATGTCTTGTAACTCTTTATAAAAATTATGCAAAGAAAAATCTAATTCATTTAAAAAGAACTTTTCAATATGATTTGTATTATATGTTTTTGGTGGCAAGCTTACTGAATGTATCACTAATAAACTTATATCAGATCCTTTTGGCCTATCATTAAAGTTAGGTGACTCTAAGAATTTAATACCTTGAAGTCTGTTATTTTTAACTTCCATTTATCTTAATAAAGGAGGCAGTTTAAAAAATATACTTTCTTTATCTTCTCCATTTTCATTAATGTTTGCTCCGGTATATTCTTTAAGAGCATTCGCGATCTCTTGAACTCTTGCTTCTGGCGCAGATGCTCCAGCGGTAATTGATATTGTTTTACAACCTTCTAGGTCGTCAAGATTTAGTTCATCAAATTCATCTATTAGCACTGCCTTACATCCACACTTCTCTGCAAGCTCTTTCAATCTATTCGAATTTGAACTATTAACAGATCCAACAACAATCATATAGTCAGATTCTAATGCCAGTTGCTTTACAGCATCTTGTCTATTTTGTGTTGCATAACATATATCATCATTTTTTGGCACTTTGATATTAGGAAATCTTGATTTTAAGATATTAATAATAGACTTAGTATCATCAACACTTAAAGTAGTCTGAGTAACTAATGCTAATTCATATGGCTTTGAGACTTCGATTTCAGCAGCTTCCTTATCATCTTGAACTAAATATATATTGCTGAAATCTGTATTGATATGTCTGCCCATTGTACCTTCGACTTCAGGGTGACCTTCATGACCTATTAAGATAATATCTTTTTCTGATCTTGCATGTCTAATTACTTCCATATGGACTTTAGTTACAAGAGGACAGGTAGCATCAAAGTATTGAAGGTTTCTTGATTTTGTATCCTCCTCAACCTGATTTGAGACACCATGAGCACTAAAAACTACAAGAGAGCCATCAGGAATTTGATTAATTTCTTCTACAAAAATTGCCCCTCTTTTTTTAAGATCCTCTACAACAAATTTATTGTGCACTACCTCATGTTTCACATAAACTGGACTTCCATAAATTTCAAGAGCTCTATTTACAATATCTATAGCTCTATCTACACCTGCACAAAAGCCTCTTGGGTTTGCAAGCTTAATTTCTTTAACTTTTACTAACATGATCCCTTTTGAATAATTCTAAATAAATTAAAATAACTGCTCCAATAGTTATAAATGCATCTGCAGGGTTAAAAATAAAGAAAGAAAATTCATTGGTTTTTAAATAAAAAAAATCTGTTACGTATCCGTCGGGGATTCTATCAAATATATTTCCCAAGGCTCCTCCAATTATCATAGATAAGGCTAACTTTTTAGAACTTTCACTCTCTTTATTTAAGAGCATAAATATATATATAACGATACAAATACCAACAATAGTTAATAAATTTGATAATAATCTATGGCCAAGGTCTAAAAATCCAAAAGCAATACCAGAGTTATATGTTAAATATAGATCTATAAAAGGTATAAAGCTTTTTGATTCAAATTCATTAAGATAAATTAATGCAAGCTGCTTTGTTAAAATATCAAATAATAAAAAAATTAATATACATAGATAATATTTATTTTTAAACAAAATATCTTACTTCTCCATCTGAATCTATATTCTCTTCGCACCTTGAACAGATTTCAGGATGAGATTGACTTTCTCCAACCGAACTATCTTTATGCCAGCATCTTGTACATTTCTCTTCATTGATGTGATCAATTGAAATTTCTAATGTCACCCCAACTTTTACAGATGCTTTTGAAGAAATAAAGACAAAATGAAGCTCATCACCTAGCTTATCTAAAATAGCCTTATCTTCTTTATTAGCAGAAATTATGACATTAGCATCAAGAGATCCCTTTAACTTATTTTCATTTCTCAGCCCTTCAATAGACTGGTTGACTAAATCTTTAATTTCAAAAATTCTTTGCCAATCAGTGTCCTTGATTATCTGTGATTGATTGGTTAATTCTTGTAAATACAATGATAGAAATACTGAATCTTCCTGATTTTTTAAACTTTTATGCGTTTGCCATAATTCTTCTGAAGTGAAAGATAAAATAGGGGCAATTAATCTAACCATAACGTTTAAAACATAATCAAGGCTTGTTTGGCATGATTTTCTTGCCAAGGAATCATTCTTACATGTGTAAAGACGATCTTTTACAATATCTAAATAGATTCCGCCCAATTCATTAACACAAAAATTATGTATTCTCTGAACAACATTGTGATAAGAATATGTTTCATAATATTTAATAACATCATCTTCTAATTTTTGAGCTTCTAGGATAATCCATTTATCAAGCTCTATTTGTTCATCAAATATAGTTTTTTCTGTTTGATTAAAATCATTTAAATTACCAAGAATGAACCTAAAGGTATTTCTGATTCTTCTGTACTGGTCTGATACCCTTTTAAGAATTTCATCTGATGCAACCATTTCACTTCTAAAATCTGTTGACGCTACCCACAACCTTAATATGTCTGCACCCAAGCTATCCCATACTTTTTGAGGTGATACAACATTACCCAAAGATTTAGATTGTTTTCTTCCGTTTTCATCAACTACAAAACCATGGGTAAGAACAGCTTTATATGGAGCTCTTCCATTCATAGCTATGCTTGTTAGCAGTGATGATTGAAACCATCCTCTATGCTGATCGGAGCCCTCTAAATAAAGATCTGCAACAACACCCTTAGAAAATCTTTTTTCAGAGACAGTAGAATGAGTTACTCCTGAATCAAACCAAACGTCCAAGGTATCTAGAGTTTTTATATATTTAGAAGCATCATCAATATAATCACTTAAATCTAGTTTGTCCCATTCTGAAATTCCATTTTTTTCGATTGCATCTGCAAATTTTTCAAAAAGCTCATTTTGCTCTGGATGTATTTCTCCGGTTTCTTTATGTATAACTAAAGCTAAAGGAATGCCCCAGTTTCTTTGTCTTGATATGCACCAATCAGGTCTATTGGTTAACATGCCTTCTATTCTTTGAAGACCCCATGATGGCTCCCATTGAACGTTAGTAATACTATCTAGAGCTTTATTTAGTAAATTTTCTTGGTTCATTGAAATAAACCATTGAGCTGTTGAAGTAAATACTAAAGGTGTTTTATGTCGCCAACAATGAGGATAAGAGTGATGGTAATCATTGCAATTAATTAATACTTTTTTTTCATCAAGTTTTTCAATAACTAATTGATCAGCCTTAAGTGGAGGCAGTCCAGCAATGAAATCAATTTCTCCTTTAAATAAGCCATTACTATCTAATGCTTTAAATGTTTCGATATTATTTTTTTTACAAATAATAAAGTCATCCATCCCATGCGCTGGTGCTGTATGAACACACCCAGTTCCAGCATCAGTTGTTACATGATCAGCGTGAAGAAGTGTTGATTTTCTATCCAGGAATGGATGAAAGAATTCAATATTTTTAAGATTCTTGCCTTTGGTAGTTGAAACTTTTACAGCATCCACACCCCATCTTTCAATACATGACTCAAACATTAAGTCAGCTATAACATAGTATGAATTTTTAATTTGGATAAGAGAGTAATCTAGCTCTGGATTGATACAAACCGCTACATTGGATGGAATTGTCCATGGAGTTGTTGTCCAAATAATGAAAGCTATGGATTCGCTACCTTGGAAACTAAAAATATTTTTTAATTCTTTTAAACTTTCATTATCAGTCTTGAAAGCTACATCAATAGATTTTGAAACTTTATCTTGATATTCAACCTCTGCTTCAGCAAGAGAGGAACGACAATCCTGACACCAATGAACAGGCTTCTCACCTTTTTGAAGATGTCCTCCATTATAAATTTTTCCTAATGCCCGAACAGCATCTGCTTCGAAAGATGAGTCCAGGCTTTTATATGGATTATCCCACTCTCCAAACACACCAAGTCTAATAAAATCTTTCTTCTGATTTTCGATTTGCGTCAATGCATATTCTTTGCAAGCCTTTTGAAACTTTCCTTTATCTTGAACAAGCTCACTTCTTTTCCCATGTTTTTTTTCTACGTTAAGTTCTATGGGCAGTCCATGGCAATCCCAACCAGGAATATAAGGTGCGTTTTTCCCTAACAAGGTTTTTGATTTTATAGTTATGTCTTTAAGAATTTTATTAACTGAATGTCCAAGATGAATTGATCCATTTGCATATGGAGGACCATCATGAAGAATAAAACTATCCTCGTCTTTTCTTAACTCTCTTATTCTTCTATAAATATCAATATCATTCCAAAAATTTATTATTTCTGGTTCTTTTTTTGGCAATCCGGCTTTCATGGAAAGTTCGGTTTCAGGTAGATTTAACGTATCCCTATAATTAATTGTCATAATGCTTTACTTAAATAAAATTCTGCAGTTTTTATGTCATCTTGAATCTGAGATTTTAACATGTCTAAGTTTTTAAATTTCTTTTCATCTCTTATTTTGCTTATAAATTGAACATCTAATCTTTTTGAATAAATATTCGAATTGAAATTAAATAAATGCACTTCTAAAACAGGATGGGAACCCCCAACAGTAGGCCTCACTCCCATATTTGCAATACCATCAATAGGCTTTTTATCTAAAAAACACCTCACCGCATATACTCCAGAAATTGGGAGTTTTTGTTTTGGAAGCCAGATATTTGCAGTTGGTATCTCAATTGTTCTTCCAAGGTGTTGGCCATGAACAACCTTTCCTGAAAAAATATAAGGTCTTCCAAGAAGATCTTCTGCTAGAGAAAAATTATTCTTTAATAGAGCTTCTCTAATTCTTGTACTGCTTACACGCTCATTTAGGTATTCATAAGTTTCTGTATTTGTAACCTCGATATTTTTTTTGTGGCCCCACTCTTTTAAAAGTTCAAAGCCACCTGCTCTATTTGCTCCAAACCTAAAATCATCACCTACTGTTAAAGACATTAGGCCAACGGAATCTAATATATCTGATATGAATATTTCAGGCGTCATCTTTCTTAAGGAGTTATTGAATTTCAAAAAGAATACAAAGTCGATTCCAAATTCTTTTAACAATTCAAACTTTTTTCTCCATGGGTAAATTCTAGGAGGCGCACCAGTATCAGTATTTTTTGATACTGCAAAATATTCTGATGCATGGGGTTCTGTAAAAAATACTATAGATGCTGAATTAGTTTCTTTAGCTCTATTTTTTATTTTTGATAAAATAGATTGATGTCCTTTATGTATACCATCAAAGTTCCCAATTGTTCCATGCATGCTTACTTCTGGATGCAGTTTCCTGAAAAGATCTAAATTATGCTTACCTCTTATTAAGTACATTTTAATTTAAAACTTCTTTTAATGGATTGCCTCTAATTAGCCTACACATTCCAAAATAGATAGCTATAGATATAGCAATTTTAAAAAATAATGTAAAAATTTTCTCGACTTGGTTAAGGTTATAAAAATCGTACAGTTCTGAAGAAAGATTTAGAAATATTAAGACAAATATTGAAGATATTAATATAGATAAATTAAATCTATTAAATGGGTTGTTCATCTTAATTAACCCATCTTTAATTAGGATGATTTCTAAGATTAAAACACTTATAGCTGCTGCTATACTGCTTCCAACAGCTATACCAACATGACCATAACCTAACTTAAATGCAAATAGATAGTTTAGAAATGCATTGAGAAATAAAGATAATAAAGCTACATACATTGGGGTTTTAGTATCTTTTCTAGAAAAAAAAGCTGGCGTAAGAACCTTCATAAGCATAAAAAAAGGAAGTCCAGCAGAATAAGCCATTAAGCTTAATGATGTTTGTTGAACATCAATAATAGAAAACTCACCTCTAAAAAAAATTGTGCTTATTAAATCAATTGAACATAGATATAAACCAATCAAAGAAGGTATTCCTATAAACAAAACAAATCTTTGACCTTTTTGAAGCTCATCAATAAATAATTTTTTATTAGTATTTATATCTATTTTCGATAAGGTTGGCAAAAGTATAGTCCCTATTGCAATGGCAAAAATTCCCATCGGAAACTGGATTAGCCTATCTGAAACATAAAGCCATGTTGGGCTGCCTGTTTGAAGCAATGATGCAAAAATGGTATCGATTAATAAATTTATTTGAATAATGCCTCCAGCAAGTATTGCTGGTAACATTAATTTTAGAACACTAATTTGTCCTGAATGAGAAAAATTAATATTTGGTTTTGGAAGTCTACCAAGATTTTTTAAGGCATATATATGAATTAATAACTGAAGAAATCCAGCTATAAGCACCCCCCAGGCTAATGCATAAACTGGCATATCAAGCATTGGAGCAATTAAAGTTGCTGCAATTATTAAAGTGATATTAAAAATTAAAGGCGTGAATGCAGGTAAGGAAAATCTATCATGAGTATTTTGAATTCCACTTGCAAAAGAAACTAAAGAAATTAATGCCAAGTAGGGAAACATTATTCTAAGTAGATCTATAGCAAGTATTCTTTTTGACTCTTCGTAATAAAAACCCGGAGCAAAAATAAAAATAAAAACTGGGGTTATAAGAAGAACAAGTATTGTAAAAAGAAACAAAATACTTAGAAAAGATCCAGCCAGGGCATTTATAAATTCTTGGGTATTTTTTTCGTCATTAGACTTTTGATAATCACTGTAAATGGGTATAAAAGCTTGATTGAAGGCACCTTCAGCAAAAAATCTTCTAAATAAATTAGGTATCTTTAGTGTTACAACAAAAATATCATGGAATACTGAAGCACCAAGCAAGTTCGTTGTGGCTATATCTCTTATAAGCCCAAAAATTCTTGAAAGACCTGTCCAAGAAGAAACTTTAGTTAAAGCAGAGTAAATTTTATTTCTCTTTATTTCAGTCATTGCTTTTAAAATCTAATGAAGCTGAATTAATACAGTACCTTAATCCAGTTGGTTTTGGACCATCATTAAATACATGACCTAAGTGAGCATCACATTCTTTGCATTTAACCTCTATCCTAGACATGCCATGTGAGAGGTCTGATTTTTCAGCAATTGAGTCTTTGTTTTTAGGAAGAAAAAAGCTAGGCCAGCCGCAACCTGCATCAAATTTAGTATCTGATTCAAAAAGTGTTGCATTACAGCAAATGCAACTGTAAAACCCCTCTTTATTGAAATCCCAGTACTTGCCTGTAAAAGGCGTTTCTGTTCCAGATTGTCTTGTTACAAAATAACTTTCATCTGATAACTCCGCTTTCCACTGTTCATCGGTTTTGTTTATATTAGGCATTACATAATTGTAAAGAACAACTATGAATATAGGTAGCTCTTCAGATGTAAATGGCTAAAAATTATGTAATTTCATTAAAATTTATTAATTTATTAATTTATTAATTTATTAATTTATTAATTTATTAATTTATTAATTTATTAGAATCATTTGCATACTTTATAAAATCATCAAGAAGAGTTTTAGAAGGAAAATACATTCTCCTTCTTTTATCAACCTTAGATGACTCTTCAATAATATAACCAAGCCTAACAGCCTGTTTTAAAACCTGAAGACGTTTAATTCTAGAAGCATATTTTTTAGGTACCAATGATATTGCATATTCCTGTGATACTTCATTACTCTCAAAAGATTCCCACATAAAACTCATTAAAAAATAAAATCTATATGTATCCGCGTGAAAGAAATTAAGTGAATCTGGATTATTTGGATTATCTAATGTTGCGCTTAGCACCCTCCTTATTAGTTTTTTTGAATTTAAGACTGATTTTTTATCAATTTTTGCAATATTCACATTAACTCCCTATAAATTAGACATATATAATTAGAAATGCAATTTATATGCCAAAAAAAGTATAAGATTTATATCTATTGTTTATTTCTTAATTTGATATAAATAATAAATACAAGGAGTATTCTATATTTTGAAATCTTTTCTTGCTAAATGATTGGATCTAACTTCATTAAAAATATTTTTTTTATTAGCTATATTAGAATTGATGTATTTTTTTTTGAAAATATCTGACTCTAATTTTATATCGTATTCCTTGTTGTAATTATCAATAAAGAATTCGTCTTCATCACCAATATCATTTGATGAAATAAAATTTTTCATTACATGAAGATTTAATTTTTTTTGATCAGTATTAATATCTATACAATTTTGTAGAGACTCCATTAACATGATTGTCCCATTAATTTTGCCATCTATGCTATGGCCTGCTATATGTGGAGTTGCTAATAATGCAAAATTGATAATTTCATTCGATGGGCATGGCTCACCTATCCATACATCACTAATATAATTTGTATTCTGTAAGTTTATTAGTTTAGATTCATCTACAACCCCTCCTCTGGAGGTATTTATTATTGTTTTACCTTGCATATCAGATAAAAAAACTTCATCTATTATATTCCTTGTAGGAAATTTTGTTTTATATGTCAAAGGAACATGCAATGTTATCAAGTTACAGTTTTTTATTTGATCTATATCAACAAGAAAATCAAAATTCAAGAAAGGGTCATAAATAAAATTTTCTATGGAAAAGTAATCTAAAGCTTTTTTTAGATTCTTCCCTATATTTCCATAGCCTATAATTCCAACAGAAGAGGTTAAATCAAACATACCTTCTTCTCTCAAGAAACATATTGAAGACATAACATAGTTTACAACTGATAAAGCATTACAACCCGGTGCATAAAACCATTTGATATGATTCTTCTTTAGATAATCAACGTCCATATGATCGATTCCAGCTGTCGCTGATCCAATTAATTTTATATTCGTATCATCTAACAATAACTCATTAACTTTAACAGTAGATCTAACTAGCAATACATCAGCATCTTTTATATTTGAGTTTTTAATCTCAGAAGAGTTAAAAAATATTAATTCAATAGCATCAAAGCCATATAAAAGAGAAATGATTTCTTGTATTGATTTAATACCCTTATCAACAATAACTTTCATTAACTAATTTAATTTATCAGGCATGATAAGGCTTCTTAACCATCCAAGAAGAGTATTGTTTTCAAGAGAATATTTGTCTAAAGCATCAAAATCTTTTGCTAATTGAATGGGGTCTGCTAGAAAGTCTGCTCTTGTATTAAAATCTTTTTTTTCTAAATTTTTAACTAATATTGCAGGATTGCCTGCAAAGACAGAGTTAGGGGGGACATCCTTTGTTACAACAGCTCCAGCACCAATAATACTATTCTTACCAATTCTGACTCCTTTGCAGATGATAGCACTATCACCAATCCAAACATTATCCTCAAATACTACAGGTTTTGTTCTTCCTACAGGCTTTGCTCTATCATAAATTCCATGCCAATCAGCATCAGAGATATATGCTCCATGAGCAATCATACAAGCATCTCCCATGATTATACTTTCAGCTGACATTATTCTTACGCCAGGTGTTATAAGGCAATATTTACCAATTTTAATTTCACCTTGATGGTCTCCAATATCCCATGAAGTAAACTGAATATTAGCATCTCTTGACCCTATTAAAGTTGGGTAATCATCAATAGAAATATTGCCTCCAAAAACTTTGATGTATCTAGGTTTAAAATATGCTCCACCTTTGCCAAGATACTTAAACTGTGGTTTTATAAAATGTCTTACATATATTTTTATAGCTTTTGTAGTTATTTTTTTTAACCAATATGGTCTATTATCTTTTCTGATATTAATCTCCTTTTAAGTTATTTTAATATGATAAAGTAGCCAAAAAAATTATTTCTAAAAGTGGCATTGATTAACAAGTACATTATAGAGTTTAAGCAGCTCATTAAGATAGGGGTACCGATATTTGGATCCCAATTATCATATATGCTCATGGGAACAACAGATACCATCATTGCTGGAAGAGCAAGTCCAGCTGACCTGGCTGGACTAGGAGTTGGCAATTCAATATCTATGACAATTTTTATGTTTATCTCTGGTGTTATTTTTGCCGTTACTCCAATTGTTGCGCAGCTTTATGGAGCAAAAAAATTTGAGCAGATTGGCCAAAAGTTAAGAGAAGTCTTATGGATTGCGCTTTTTTTAGGTATTTTAATCGCTGTTTTATTCATGAATATGGGATTTATTTTAAACAATCTTCCTATTGATAAAAGTATTACAGATATTTCAATAAAATATTTACAAGCAATAGCTTTAGGATTTACCTTTCTAACAGTTTTTACATGCCTAAGATGTTATAGCGAAGGTATGAAGCTAACTGTTCCAGTTTTTGTAATAGCTTTCTGTGGGATGATTTTAAACATTCCATTGGATTTAATGTTTGTCTATGGCTGGTTTGGAGCTCCAAAGCTTGGGGGAGTTGGATGCGGCATTGCTACAACCATAGTTTCATTTATTATGATGGTGGCAATGTTTTTTTATATTGCGATAAGTAAAAATTATAAAAAAACGCAACCTTTTTCTAAGTTTTCTTGGCCATCCTCGAGCACTACTAAGGAGGCCGTAAAACTTGGAGTTCCAATTGGATTAGGTATATTTATTGAATTAAGTATGTTCTCTGGGGCAGGTATAATCCTTGCAGTTTTAGGCGAGTCTATTGTTGCAAGTCATTATATAGCCATTAATATAGCGAGTTTATTTTTCATGATTCCTTTGTCTATAGGATTAGCAGCAGCAACAAGGGTTGGAAATTTAATTGGAGAAGAGAACCTCATCCAAGCAAAAACTGCATCTCATTCAACTATATATTTATGCATAATTGCAGCTTTAGTAAATATTGCTGTAATTTTAGTTTTTAGAGAATTTATCGTAAGTATTTATACTACCGATATTGTTGTCTTTAATCTAACTGTTGGCTTGCTTATATTTGCAGCCTTTTTTCAGCTGCCTGACGGGATTCAAATGGGTGCTCTGGGGAGTCTGCGAGGATACAAGGACACCTTCGTACCAATGATATTATTATTTATATCCTATTGGATTTTTGCTTTACCTGTTGGTTATTACCTTACTAACTTTGGCTTTGGAAATCCCTATGGAGCTTCAGGTATGTGGATAGGTATGATTATAGGCTTGAGTATATTTTCGATTCTATCAATTTTAAGATTAAGATGGGTTACAAGAAAATCTTTAAGATTTTCTATCTAAAACTTCTTTTGCCTTTGCGCCAATTTCAACTAAATTGTCTGCAATGTGTATACCACATTCTTTTAATTTAGTAATTTTGTCTGCTGCTGTTCCTTTTCCACCAGCTATAATAGCTCCTGCATGACCCATTCTTTTACCAACGGGAGCAGTTTGACCTGCTATGTATGAAATCACTGGTTTGGAAACATGGTCTTTTATGAATTCAGCAGCATCTTCTTCAGCATTGCCTCCAATTTCTCCAACCATAACAATAGCTTCTGTTTGATCATCCTGTTCAAATAACTTAAGAATATCAACAAAAGAAGATCCTGGAATCGGGTCTCCTCCTATTCCAACACAGCTACTTTGACCAAGACCTAGATCTGTTGTTTGTTTTACAGCTTCATAAGTTAAAGTGCCAGATCTTGAGATAATACCTATAGAGCCAGGCATGTGAATGCTTGCAGGCATGATACCAAGTTTTGCTTCTCCAGGCGTTATTAAGCCTGGGCAGTTTGGTCCAATTAATGTTAAACCAAGCTCATCAACTCTCTTTTTAACATCCAACATGTCTAAAGTTGGGACACCCTCTGTAATGCATACTATTAATTCAATACCTGACTCAGCAGCTTCAAGTATAGAGTCTTTACAAAATGGCGCAGGAACAAAAATTAATGATGCATTTGGTTGAACAGCATTAACAGCTTCTTCCATTGTATCAAATACAGGTCTATTTAAATGAGTTTGTCCACCTTTACCTGGTGTTATGCCGCCTACTATGTTTGTTCCATACTCAATGGATTGTTCGGAGTGAAGTGTAGCCTGAGAACCAGTAAATCCTTGAACAATTACTCTTGTATCTTTATTAACTAAAATACTCATTTTGCTAACTCCACAGCTTTTTTTGCCGCATCGCCTAAGTTATTAATACTCTCAATACTAATGTTTGCTTTTGATAAGATCTTAGAGCCTATATCAGCATTATTACCCTCAAGCCTTACAACTACTGGAATCTTGACACCAACCTCTTCTATTGCAGCCAACACCCCTTCTGCAATAAGATCGCACCTTACTATTCCTCCAAAAATATTAACAAGCACTACTTTTACTTCTGGATCATCTAATATAATTTTAAAAGCTCTTGATACTCTTTCCTGAGTTGCAGTTCCTCCGACATCAAGAAAATTTGCAGGATTGCCGCCAAAGTATTTAATAGTATCCATAGTTCCCATTGCCAAACCAGCTCCATTAACCATACATCCAATATTTCCATCCAATGAAACATAGCTCAAATCATTCTTTGCAGCTTCAGATTCTCTTGGATCTTCTTGGGATGAATCATACATTTCAGCAATTTCAGGTTGTCTATATATTGCATTTGAATCTATATTTATTTTTGCATCTAAGCAGTGCAGTGAACCGCCACTAGTAATCACAAGAGGGTTAATTTCTAATAAGCTAAGATCTTTTTCAATAAATAATTTCATTAAACTCTTTAGCATTGGAGTGAACTGTTTTGTTTGCTCATTGTTAAGCTTTAGAACTTTAGCAATTTTTCTTGCTTGAAAACTTTGGGCACCACATAGTGGATCTATAGATTCATAGATAATTTTTTCAGGAGTATTTTTTGCAACTTCTTCAATATTTACTCCTCCCTCAGAAGAGCCAATAAATATAACTCTCTGAGTATCTCTATCAATAACAGCGCTTAAATATAACTCTTCTGCTATGTCAGTACATTCTTCTATAAGAATAGAATTTACGAGCTGTCCATTTGCGTCTGTTTGATATGTTATTAATCTTTTTCCGAGCCATTTTTTAGCAAATGCAATTGCATCTTCTGGAGAATCTATTAACTTAACTCCCCCAGCTTTTCCTCTACCTCCTGCGTGCACTTGAGCTTTAACAACCCATTTTGATCCACCTATATCTCTGCAAGCATTATGAGCATCTTCAGCTTCATAAATTACTTTACTATTTGATACTGGCAGTCCATATTCTGCAAATAATGCTTTGCCTTGATATTCATGTAAATTCATTTACTTTTTATTTCCTATATGTATGGCTTGATTGTTAGCCGATAAAGCAGCTTCATGAAGTGCTTCTGAAACCGTTGGATGACTAAAAATTGTTAATCCTAAATCTTCTGCGCTGGCACCAAATTCCATAGATATTAGAGCCTGTTGAACAATTTCTGCTGCAGATGGACCAAAAACATGAACCCCTAAAATTGTATCAGTTTTTGCATCAGTTATAAGTTTTACAAAACCGACTGATTGATCTACAGCTAAAGCTCTTCCACTTGCTGCAAATGGAAATTTACCAACCTTATATTCAATGTTATCGTTTTTAAGCTCTTCTTCATTCTTTCCAACCCAGGCTATTTCAGGGTGAGTATAAATTACAGAAGGTACTAATTCATAGTTCATTTCAGCATGCTTGCCCGCTATTCTCTCAGCAACCATAATGCCCTCCTCACTTCCTTTATGAGCTAGCATTGGACCTCTTACTACATCGCCAATTGCCCAGATATTCTTTATGCTTGTTTGACAGTTTTGATCTACAGAAATAAAGCCTTTTTCATCAAGACTTATTCCTGCATCTTCAGAAAAAACATCTTTTGTATTAGGCTTTCTTCCAACAGCGACAATTAATTTTTCAAATTCCATATTTTCAGAAGAGCCATTATTTTCATATGTAATTTTTACAGAATTTTTTAAGCTTTTTGATGAGGTTAGTTTGCAACCTAGCTTAATATCCAAACCCTGTTTCTTAAAATCTTTTAAAGTTTCTTTGGCTATCTCTTTATCAGCCATAAAAAGAAAATTATCCATGGCTTCGATAATAGTAACTTTTGAACCTAACCTTGCCCAAACACTTCCTAACTCCAAGCCTATTACACCAGCACCAATTACACCTAAAGTTTCAGGAACTTTATCAATTTCAAGGGCTCCAGTGCTGTCTAATATATTTGTATTATTAAAAATAGCTGAACCAATTTCAATTGGTGAGGAGCCCGTTGCAATAATAATATTTTTTGATTCAATTACTTCTTTCTTGCCATCTAAGTCTGTAACTTCTACTTTGCTATTTGCTAGAACTTTTCCTCTACCGGCGATTGGGGTTACTTTATTTGCAGCAAAAAGGCCACTAATACCTCCAGTTAATTTTGTTACGATGTCGTCTTTTCTTTTCATCATAGCTGGTATATCTAGATCAACCGAACCAACTTCGATACCATGAATTTTTAAATGGCTAGTCGCCTCTTGATATCTATGAGAGGAATCAAGCAAAGCTTTAGAAGGTATACAACCAACGTTTAAACACGTTCCACCAAATGTTGGTTTATTTTTATTATCTACGTATTCTTCTATACAAGCAGTCTTTAAACCTAATTGAGCTGATTTTATCGCAGCTACATAACCTGCAGGACCACCACCTATTACAACAACATCGAACATAAAATTCCTCTAATTTATAAATTTAATAATAATCTTTCAGGCGACTCTAACTGTTCCTTAATTGAAACAAGGAACCTAACTGCCTCTTTGCCATCTAATAGTCTATGATCATAACTCATAGCTAAATACATCATAGGCCTAATAACAACCTCTCCATTAATGGCTACAGGTCTTTCTTGAATAGAATGCATTCCCAATATAGCAGTTTGAGGTGCGTTAAGTATCGGGGTTGATAGCAAAGAACCAAATACACCGCCATTAGAAATAGTAAAAGTTCCTCCTTGCATTTCCTCAATTGTTAGCTTGCTATCTCTAGCTTTTTCAGAGTACTCAAGAATCGATTTCTCAAGCTCTGGCAAAGATTTAGCATCAGCATCTTTTATAACTGGCACTACCAAACCTCTTTCAGTTGATACTGCTACACCAATATCTTGATATCCATGATAAACAACATCTGGGCCGTCAATTGAAGCATTAACAACTGGAAACTTCTTCAAGGCTTGAACAGCAGCAACTACAAAAAATCCCATAAAACCCAGTTTTACTCCATGCTGCTTTTCGAACTCTTGACCATATTTTGATCTTAATTCTTTTATTGGAAGCATATCAACCTCATTAAAAGTTGTTAGCATTGCGGTTTCTTGTTGAACTGAAACGAGTCTTTGGGCAATAGTATTTCTTAGTCTACTCATTGGGACTCTTTTTTCAGGTCTATTTGATGAATTGATTGATGAAGAATCTGAAGCACTTGGTTCAAAAGATGATTCAAGATGATTTATAACATCAGCTTTTGTGATTCGTTGATCTTTTCCAGATGCTTTTATTAAAGATGAATCTAAATTATTTTCAACGATAAGTTTTTTTGCTGCTGGTCCAGATTTTTTTGTATTTGCTTCTGTTTTAGTTTCTGATTCCTTATCTTTAATAGTTGAAATATTAACCTTATCAACTTGGTCAACCTTATTTAAATTTTTCTCTTGTTTGTTAATGACTGCTAATGTTTCATCAAATTTACCAATAACTTCAGCACTATTAACAATATCTCCTTCATTTTTAATAATTTTTGTTAGAACCCCATTAGAAGGTGCAACGACCTCAAGAACAACTTTGTCGGTTTCTATTTCAGCAAGAATTTCATCTTGAGCTACTGAATCTCCTTCTTTTTTTACCCAATTTGCAACAGTTCCATCAGCAACTGATTCTGGAAATGTTGGTGATTTAATTTCAATTGTCATAATTTTCCCTATTGTAAAGCTTCTGTAACAAGATTACTTTGTTGTTCTAAATGTAATTTCATCATTCCAACTGCTGGAGCTGCAGCAGGCGGCCTGCTAACTAGTGTAATTTCTTTATTTTCTCCCAATCTATCTAAAACTCTTTGAAGCCTGTGTCTATGGCTAAACCAAGCGCCTTGGTTTTGTGGCTCTTCTTGACACCAGACTATGTCTTCAACGTTTTTATATTCCTTTAACACTTCCTCAAGATCATCATATGGAAATGGATAAAGTTGTTCAATTCTTACAATTGCAATATGCTCTTTTAGCTCAGTATTTCTTCTCTCCTTTAGATCATAAAAAACTTTACCAGAACATAAGATAACCTTTTTTATCTTAGACTTTTTTTGAACAACATCATCAATCACGCAATTAAAAGAACCTTCAGTAAGATCTTGAAGTGATGATGTTGCCATAGGATTTCTTAACAAACTTTTAGGTGAAATAACTATTAAAGGGGTTCTCATTTTTCTAATTGCTTGCCTTCTTAATAAATGAAAAATCTGCGATGGTGAGCTTGGAATACAAACTTGAATGTTTTCTGAAGCACATAATTGAAGAAATCTTTCAATTCTAGCGCTACTATGTTCAGGTCCTTGACCTTCATATCCATGGGGTAAAAGCATTACTAAGCCTGATAACCTTTCCCATTTATGTTGAGCTGAAACTATGAATTGATCGATAACAACCTGGGCACCATTAACAAAATCACCAAATTGAGCTTCCCAGATAGTTAACCCAGTTGGCCATGTAGCAGAATATCCATATTCAAAACCTAAAACAGCTTCTTCTGAAAGCAATGAATCATATATATCAAATCTTGTATTATTGTCATTAGCTATTTTTGATAAAGGAATATAGCCTTCTCCTGAATCTTTATCAAAAACACAAGCATGTCTATGAGAAAACGTCCCCCTTCTGACATCCTGCCCCGTAATTCTTATAGGGAAACCCTCTTGAAGTAATGATGCATAAGCCATACTTTCAGCATAACCCCAATTAATACCTAGACTTCCTTCAGTCATCTTTTTTCTATCGTTAAAAATTTTGGATGCTTGATTTCCTAATTGAAATGAATCAGGAACTTCACAAATCTGCGTAGTTAAAGATATAAATTTTTTAACCTTAAAGGATGTATCGACTTTAGGCCACCATAAAACATTCATATAATCAGTCCAGTCAAACCAAAGTGAGGTGTTTGAGTGATCTGCTAAACTCTTTGCAACTGTTTTTCCGCCTTCTAAAGATTTTCTATAAGTGTTTTTAATTTCTAATGCTAATTCTTTAGATATAAAACCTTCTATCATTAATTTTTCTTGATATTGATTAAGAACAGATGGGTGTTTTGCGATTTTCTTGTACATTGTTGGTTGTGTAGCTGATGGATCGTCTGCTTCATTATGACCTCTTCTTCTATAACAAAATAAATCAATAACAACATCTTTATTGAATTTTTCTCTATATTTACATGCTATTTTTACTGCCTTGATAACCATTTCAGGATCATCTCCATTAACATGAATTACAGGGGCTTGAATCATTTTTGCAACATCTGTTGAATAATCAGTTGATCTTGCATCATTTTTATTGCTAGTAGTAAAACCAATCTGATTATTTACAATTATGTGTATTGCGCCCCCAACATTAAAGCCTCTAGTTTGAGACATTTGCAGAGATTCCATCACAACTCCCTGTCCTGAAAAAGATGCATCACCATGCAGTAAAACTGGTACTACTTTTTTTCTTTTATTATCTTCTAGCCTATCTTGTCTTGCTCTAACAGACCCTAGTACTACTGGATCTACTATTTCTAAATGTGATGGATTATTATTCAGAGATACATGAACCTCGCCACCAGGAGTATTAATATTAGATGAAAAGCCTAAATGATATTTAACATCGCCAGTATTTGCTCCTTCCAATTCTCCGGTTTCATCAAATGCAGAAAATAGATCTGCCGGAAGTTTTCCTAAAACATTTACTAATAAATTTAATCTTCCTCTATGAGCCATACCAAAACATATTTGATTAGCGCCAAGTCTTCCACAATTTTGTATAACAGCATCAACTAGTGGGACTAAAGATTCACTTCCATCAATACCAAACCTCTTCATACCTGGATATTTAGCAGCTAAATACTTTGCCAACCCTTCAGCAGAATTTAATCTTTCATAAATATGTAATTTTTCATCCTTTGTAAAAGAATAAGATTCTATTTTTGATTCAAATTGTTTTTGGAACCACCTTCTTTCGTTTGAATTCATTATATAGTTATATTCAACGCCTATATTTCCACAATAGATCCTTCTTAAATCCTCTATGATGTTCCGTAAACTAGATTTTTTAGTATCAGAATTACCAGCATTAAATGTATCTGTATAGAATTCAGTATCCAAATCGTCTTGTGATAATCCATGAAACTCAATGTTAAGATCTTCGATTGGATTTCTTTCCATTATACCCAGTGGATCTAATGTTGCTTCTTGATGGCCTCTATTTCTATAGGCTTGTATAAGTCTTATAACTTTTCCTTGCCTTTCATCTATCTCTTCTTTTGTTGATACAACTCCTCTTGAAAGATTTTTAAATTCATTGATTATGCTTTGATGGGATACGTCCCCATTTGTACTAGATCCTCTAGGGAGATTTGCAAAGAAATCGCGCCATTCTTTTGAAAGGTTTTCTGGATTGGTTAAATATGTTTCGTAAAGATTTTCTAGGTAGGCTGCATGTCCTGCTGACAAATGTGAACTCCCCCATAGTTCTTGCATTAATTGGCTCATCGCTACTTAATTCATAACCCCATCTGAAGTAATAATTTCTTTTTTATCTCTTAAAAGCATTGTTTTAATTTTACCAATTGCTTTATTTGGATTTAACCCTTTCGGGCATGAGCTTACACAGTTCATTATTCCATGACATCTGTATACACTGAATGGATCGGACAGCTCGTCAAGCCTTTCATTTGTCTTAAGATCTCTAGTATCAGCTAGGAATCTATATGCCTGAAGTAAGGCTGCTGGACCCAAAAACTTATCAGGGTTCCACCAAAAAGATGGGCAGCTTGTAGAGCAACATGCACATAAAATACATTCATACAAACCATCTAATTTGTCTCTATCTGCTGGTGACTGAAGTCTTTCTTGCTCAGGAGCAGTAGTGTTATTTTGTAAAAAAGGTTTAATTTTCTCATATTGAGCATAAAATTCTGTCATATCAACCACTAAATCTCTAATCACAGGCAGCCCAGGCAGTGGTCTAAGTTCTATTTTATTATTTTTTAGGATAGATGATATTGGTGTGATACATGCGAGGCCATTTTTACCATTGATATTCATACCATCTGATCCACAAACTCCTTCTCTGCATGACCTTCTATATGATATTGATTCATCTTGCTCTTTTAGCAAATGAAGTAAATCAAGAACCATGATGTCTTTTGCAGGCTTCTCTATGCTGTAGTTCTTAATGTATGGAAATTTATCCTGCTCTGGATTGTATCTATACATATTAATTTCAAGTATATCTTTTGCCATTTAATAGGTCCTTACAATTGGTGGAAATGCTTCAACTTCAGAAGGACTAAAATTTACGTCTCTTTTTGAAATTGATTTAGATTGTGGGTCATAAAGTGAGTGACATAACCAGTTTTCATCATCTCTTTCTGGGTAATCATCTCTCGCATGAGCTCCTCTACTCTCATTTCTACTATAAGCAGCAATAGCAGTCGCTTCTGCAACTTCAAATAAATTTTGTAACTCAATCGCCTCTACTCTGCTTGTATTGAAAGCATTACTTTTATCCTTTAAATGAAGATTACTGACTTTATCACTTATCTCTTTGAGTTCATTTAAGCCTTTTTGCATAAATTCACCACGCCTGAAAACTCCAAAGTAATTTTGCATACATTCTTGAAGCTGTTTCTTAACATCCGCTGTATCATATCCACTATTAGATTCATTTAATTTATTTAGCCTTTCCAAAGCTGCATCTATATCATCTGAACCTGCAGACTTTACCCCTCCACCAGATTTTATTTCTTCCTGGATAAACATTCCTGTTGCTCTTCCAAATACGACTAGATCAAGTAATGAATTTCCTCCAAGTCTATTTGCTCCATGAACTGATACACATGCAGCCTCTCCTGCAGCAAATAATCCAGGAACTATAGAATCAATTTCATCAACTCTATTGAATGCCTGTCCATTAATGTTAGTAGGTGTGCCACCCATCATGTAGTGACATGTAGGAACTACAGGTATGGGTTCAAATATTGGATCAACATGAGCAAAAGTTCTAGATAGTTCACATATCCCTGGAAGTTTTGCATTTAATACATCTGCTCCAAGATGATCTAGTTTTAGAAAAATATGATCTTGATTTTCTCCACATCCTCTACCCTCAAGAATTTCTAAGACCATAGACCTAGCAACCACATCTCTTCCAGCTAAATCCTTTACATTAGGGGCATACCTTTCCATAAACCTTTCGCCATCTTTATTTATTAGATAGCCGCCTTCTCCCCTGCAACCTTCGGTAACAAGAGACCCTGCACCATAAATGCCTGTTGGATGAAATTGCCACATTTCCATATCTTGAGCAGGAAATCCAGCTCTCAGAGCCATTGCTAAACCATCACCAGTATTTATTAAAGCATTAGTTGTAGAAGCATATATTCTGCCAGCTCCTCCAGTAGCCATTACTGTTGACTGAGCCTTAAGGTATGCAACTTCGCCGTATTCAATAGAAAAAGCAATAACTCCGGCAACCTCATTTTTATCATTTTTGACAATATCAACAGCAAACCATTCATTTAAAAAATTTGTTCCTTCTTTAATATTATTTTGATAGAGGGTATGAAGTAGTGCGTGACCTGTTCTGTCAGCAGCTGCACAGGTTCTTGCAGCCTGGCCACCTTTACCAAAATCCTTTGACTGACCTCCAAATGGTCTTTGGTATATTCTTCCATTATCAAATCTAGAAAATGGTAATCCCATATGCTCCAGTTCAAAAACTGCCTTGGGTCCCTCTGAACATAAATACTCGATAGCGTCTTGATCACCAATGAAATCTGCCCCTTTCACAGTATCATACATATGCCATCTCCAATCATCATTAGGATCAGCACTTTGAATTGCGCATGTGATACCTCCTTGAGCTGAGACTGTATGAGACCTAGTAGGAAACACTTTTGACACTACTGCTGTTTTTAAACCAGACTTGGCAAGCTCTAAAGATGTCCTCATCCCAGAACCACCTCCGCCGATGATTAGAGCATCAAATTCTATAGTTTTTATATTAGCAGAATTATAATTTGTCATATTTTTAAAACCAGATAATTGAGAAGTACATTAATGTGATAATCAGACCTAAAAGAATGAAAGAAATCTCATATATTTTTCTTATAATGTCTGCGCTATTGCTTAAACTAGTTGAAATAAATCCCAAAGTTCTTTTGGTTAGATAGTCTGTTCCTACTGTCCAGAGTCCAATAAATGCATGCACACATACCAAAAGAATAAATATTGATAATGAAACCTTGAACCAAGAACAAGTAGTTATAAGCTCAAACGATAGACTGTTAGTCCAAAATAAGTACTCTAAATATCCCAAAAATATAAGGAAGTAAAAAGCACTATAACGCTGAAGATACCATGACAATCTTCCAATATTCATAGCATTATCCAAATAGTTGCAATTGCATTAAATAAAAATAAAAGCAAAGTTATAACTGCTGATCTAAATGATGAAGAAAGATTTTCTGCCAAAAGATGAAAATCTATCAATAAATGTCTAATGCCTGTAAAAATATGGTATTGAAATATTAAAACTAAACTAATAAAAATTAATTTAATAAAAGAATTTGTTGAATAAAAATTTACAAAATTATCATATGATTGTTGACTTTCATACATAAAAGATAGAGCTATTGCAGTAACTGGAAGAACTATAAAAAATATTAGTATTCCGCTAATTCTATGAGTTATAGAAAGTAAGGCAGATAAAGGTAGCTGTATCTTGAAAAGGTTTATATTTATAGGTCTTTTATGTGTCATTAAGAAAGTGACAAATGTCATTTTTTAGTGTGTTTTTATGCTGTAATTATAACTGATTATAAATAAATTAAATAATTGAGATGTTAAAAAGATATTAA
>JACLAB010009073.1_pt1 | contig 23693 bp, 17 predicted proteins | sample 8027921 | NCBI WGS metagenome assembly JACLAB01 (sample SAMN15725117, study PRJNA655200) | protist metagenome | isolation source: fluorescence activated cell sorting (FACS) single amplified genomes of... | place: USA: West Boothbay Harbor, Gulf of Maine | collected 2000-07-19
GAAGAAGAGAAGGCCAAGTTGAAAGAGAACGCGAAAGCGGCTTTAGCCGCCGCGGGATTATTTGATTCAGACGACGACGACGACGACGACGACAAGAAGGAAGAAAACGATGCGCCTGGCGCGGCGTTCTTAGCCGCCGCGAACAAACGCAAAGAGCAAGAGAAGAACGTAGAAGAGGACGAGGACGAGGGAGAAAAAACCGCGGAAGAGGAGGAACCTTCAAAAAAGCGTCGCGTGATGATTGACGACTCGGACGACGACGAATGAATATAATAAACGCAACAACGATACTTACTGTAGGTAGCATTACTTTCTTTATTATTGTACCACGGTACCAAGGTAATAATAGAGTATTATTACCCACAACATTAGCAAATCTACGACTACCTCGCTATGCATCATCATCTAAAAACTATTTTTCAGCATCACCGACGCTCGCGTCGTCGCCTTCGTCCTCTAAGAACGTTTCAAAAAACGCGCTCAACAAAACGCTCGCGGAACTCGCCCAAAAGCACACCGCGAACCCGGTCCTCACGTCGTTTTCGAACGCGGTGTATATAACGCCCGATAATATCGTTCCAAACAAGCGTCCAAACGCGTTAGCCATGTAATAAAAGCCAACCGACATGGACAGTTTGTTCCCTTCGGCGTATCGAACGACCAAATACGAGTGGATGGCGCTGTTCACCGCGAAGAGAAACGCGAAGAAGGCGATGCCGAGAACGACTAAAACAGCTCTCTCAGTTTCGTATTTTTCCTCATCTTTTTTCGAATCAAACAATTCGGTAGAAACGCACGCGCCTAAAAACAACGGGCACAACACCAACAAAACGTTCCACAACACCGCGACGCGCTTGTTCGGCGGCGACTGCTTCAGCGGTTTCAACACCAACGCCGGCGTCCAGGATTGCAACTGACCGTACACGATGATATACCCGGCTAACATCGCTCCGACTGCACTTCTGGACCATCCCATCCCGCCTATTGAATCTCTCAAAAAGAACGGCAACGGAATCTCAAACCATAAATCTCTCGACCCGAACAGAAACACTCTGGACAAGGACAAATACTTCGTGTTTCGATTTTGCGTCAACGCTTTCTTCAACGTCACGTTTTCCTTCCCCACGCGTCCTAAATCTTTGCTCAAACCAAAAAACCCAAACGGTAACGCGATGACGATGAGTGCAATCATGACGATCAAACTCGTCGCGTAACTTATCGTCAGCAACCACGCGCCGAGAAAATACCCGACCCCTTTGAACGAATTCTTCAACCCCGTCAAACCGCTCACGAGGACGAACAATCGATTTTGCTTCTCATCCGGAGTGACTAACTTCGTGACCGTTTTCCCGCCTAACTTTGTTAAATCCTTCGCAATCCCACACAACGCTTGCGCCCCAGTCACGTACGCGATCGCTTCCATCTTCGACCATTTATCGTCCCACGCGAAGAGCGCGCTCAACCCCACGATTTGCAAGCACAACCCCACCAACAACGTCATCCGAATCCCCCATCGCGCGCCCATAATCCCGGCGATTAAATTCGTCAAAACGCCCATTAGCTCGTACAAGGAGAACATGATTGCAATTTCCATCGCGGTGAAGGATTTCCCGTACGCGTGTAAGAGGACAATCATCCGTACCGCGCCGTCCGTGATGGTGAATAAAATGTAGGTGATGGAGACGATGGCGAACGGGAACAACGCGTGTGGTTGTTTCTTTTCATCAGCTCTATTCACTCCAGTCTCCGCATCACTTCCACCTGCTCCTAATCCTCCTTCACCTTCGGATATTTTCATTCCTCTGCACCGCTCGAAAGCTAGCTTTCACTTTAAAGCTATTATCTGTCGTCGCGCGTTTACGGAGACGTGAGAAGAGTTTGAACAATGGGATAAATTGGAATATTCCTCTAGAGGAGTTTAGATACGAATTCGAAGTCGTTCGCGTCACAAAGAAGGGCACGTGACATCGCAAATATCTGCGCTCTCTTCGCGAACGAGAACGACGACAGCAACGAGAAGAACAAACGCAGAAGATTGCTGCTCTTTTTGCACGGAATACAACAAATAAGAAGAGAGAGAAAAGATGGGAGGATTCCTGCGACGAATCCAAGACGTGGACCTTCGGGAGAAAATCGTCCTCGTGCGAGTGGACCATAACGTGACGATGATTGAGTCGAAGAAAGGCGACGGTTTAACCGTCATTTCCGACGCGTTCCGGGTGGAAAGTTCGATACCGACCTTATACGCGATAATCGAACGAGGCGGGAGGCCGATTTTGATGACGCACGTGAACCGACCGAGAGATAAAAAGACGAAGAAAATCACGATGGATGAGAAAAGAGACGGGACCAAGGTGATTGCGAGATATTTGAGCGAGAAACTCGGGTGCGTGTTTGCGAGTCCGAGAGTTGCGGAGAAGACGGACAAGGCGGGAGAAGAAGAAGAGGACGACGGCGGGATCGAAATGTCGCAATTTTTTAAGGACGGAACGATGCAAACGATGATTGCGGATTTGAAAGCGCGAAGGATTGGCGGGATATACATGCCGAACGTGAGATGGTTTAGCGGCGAAGAGAGAGGCGGGGAGGAATGCGGCGCGCGATTGGCGAGGGAGATGGCGAACATGGCGGACGTGTTCGTGAACGACGCGTTCGGGTCGTGGCAGCCGCACGTGAGCACGTTTGATGTGGCAAAGTTGTTGCCGAGTTACGCCGGGTTGTTGATGCAGAGAGAGTTGGACGCGATGAGGAGAGTTTTGGAACCGGTTCGACCGTTTGTGGCGGTCGTCGCGGGATCGAAAGTGAACACGAAGATTGGGACGTTGATCAACGTGGCGAAAAAATGCGACGCGTTGATTCTAGGTGGAGTGATTTATAACGCGTATTTATCGGCGAAGTATGGAGTGAAAATCAAAGGCGTGGACGAGGAGGACGTGGAGTTAGCGAGGACGCATTTAGTGAACGCGGAAGAGGTGCAAGAGAAACTTTTGGAGTTGCCGACGTTGGTCGAATCGAAAGAAATAGACGGATGCGGATGCGTGCCGGTCGATGGGAGGTGCACAACCATGCCGAAAGAGTACGACGCCATTCGCTTGGTGCACGTAAAAGACATGAAGCCTGGGAATGAATACTCATTCATCAACGATGTCGCTTCGATTTCGTACTCAGACGAGAAGATTGTCCAGGCGGTGAGAACGGCAAAGACGATTTTAGTCAATGCGGTTATGGGATACACTTCGAAAGGCTTTCACGAAGGCACCGTTGGGCTAGACGAGCTCATTCACAACAACACAGATAGTTCATCGCCGGCGAATGTCTTTTTTGGCGGTGGTGATACTCTCCAAGAGTTCAAATCCTTATCGCCGGGAAGTTATCTCAACGCTCTGGAAAATCCTCAAACGTATTTGTTCACCGGAGGCGGGACGGTGTTGAAAGTCATCGAAGTAGGCGAGGCTGGAAAGTTAGACATTGTTCGAGTCTTGACCGAAGAGGAGGACGAAGACGAAAGAATACAAGACAAAAATAAAACGTCGTCGCTCACCGACGCGGATTTATACGACGACGACGACGACGTCGACGAAAAGCGAGAAGATCGAAAGGGAGATAAAGAAAACGTCCTCGTCGCGAAAATAAAACAACCCGAATGCAACGCCGACCGCGTAAACTGCGATTGCTCGGATCTCAACGCGCACTACCCGCACCAGCGCTTGTAATTATAAAATAATTTGTATCATCATCAATTTTTGTGTGCGCGTGTTATTCTCGTTTGTGTTATTCGTATTCGAGAGTATTCGTGAAAAGCTTCTCTCTCATCAAATCTCTCGAGACTTCTTTCGCTTCACATTTTTTGCCGCAAAGGCTGCGTTCGACGTATGATTTTAAAAGAGGAAAAGGACCCCCTTTCTTTCGACGACGACGACGACGAAGACAAAGACAAAGCGCCGTCGCCGTTACCAGCGGTGATAAGCAGTTACCCGGAGGAAGACCCGAACGATTCGGACTTGTACGAGATCGAAGGCTACCCGGTCGACGCGGAACCGATTTCTTTGGATTTTTGCGAGAAGTTGCTCCTCGTTGGCCGTTACCGACAGAGCGGCGTGATGGCGTATACGATTTATAAAACGCATCAAAAAGGAAAATACGCGTCCGCGTTTCCAGAACGAGAGAAAGGAAGAAACGTGAATGTCGTCAGCATGGCAGTTTGGATCCAGTGTAAGTTCAAAACGACCGGATTGACGACGATAGAGGAAGATTTAAGGGTGTTGTGTGAGGATGGATTTTTAGAGGCGAAACGAGGAGGAGGAGGAAGACGATTCGGACGACGACGGGAGGAGAAGGAGGAGGAGGAAGAAAAAGAAGAGGAAGAAGAAGAAGCGCGAAAAAGAGAAAGAGCGGCGCACGACGAAGTCGGGATCGAGTTTAACAACGAGAGCGAGCGGATGGTTCTGGACAAATGTCCGAGAGTTTTACGATTGCTTTGGGCGAAATTGAAGTGGGAGGAAGACGCGGACGCGCCACCGGATTTGACTTTGGCCGAGCAAAGCGAGCGGAGAAGGAAGGAATATCTCGACGCTGGCGATTTGGAAACGAGGAGGAGGAACAGAGGAGAAGAACAAGTGAAAGAGGTGGAGAGAGTTTTGTTGAAGTACGTGTTGAGTTACGACGAGGAAGGGAGGAAGGTTGACTTCGACGAGGATGATGATGATGAAGAAGAAGAAGATAAAGAAGAAGAAGAAAACGTGGACGTCTGCGGCGGCGAAAGAGAGAGTAAAAAAGTGCCCGTCACGGATCAAGCGTCGTGGCTGTACGCGGTGGAAATTCTCGCCAGAGAAAGGAGTGCGCCCGAATACGCTCAGGAGTGGATAGAGAAACGGTACGAGCGTGGTGGTTGCAGTCGAGAGGCGTACGAGTGCATATCGAGGGACATCGGGGACGTGATCGAGCCGAAGATTGTCAATGTGCGGGTATCATATAACGGAGGGAACGTGAAGACAGAGCAGATTGTGACGAGGAAAAGCGATGGGAAAAAGATTATGCGACGGGTGCAGACAGATAAGAAGCCAACGCCGAAAGATGTGTATTATCTTCACGAGGAAGAGGAGAGGAAGAAGAAAAAGGAGAAAAAGACGACGGGAAACAAAGTAACGGCGAAACAAGAACCATCAATGCAAACGCGCTCGAAACCATCGCGCCTGACCACCCCACCGTCGTCCTCGTTTTACGAAATGATTAAAGCGGAAGTGAACTACAGTTCGGCAGGACTTCCTATCAAAATAGCATCCGGCGTTGCCATCCTTGGCGTGGGATACTCGATTCTTACCGAAACGTATCGTCTTTTTCGCAGAGTAGGAGGAAAGAGATAAATCGCGCACACAGGTAGCACACACATTAGATTTGGAAAGTAGAGGGTATGTTATTGCTTTTAGAGCGGCTGCGCAGTAGTTAATTTAAGCACGATTTTGAAAAAGAGAAATGAAATGTTTATCTTCAAATTTTTATAGGAACTTTTGCATTAATAACTTTTGCTTCAATAATATTTAAATATGTTCCTTCTCAACTCAAGGCGCAAAATTCTATGAACTTTTTTAGTTCATATTCGCCCAGGCCGGATACTTGGACATCGGCGCAGCCGCACCTTGCGCGGTGAACGCCGCGGCGGTGAAACCGACAATGATCAAAGTCAAAACCCAACCAGCGACGGTCTTCATCAAGATGTACCAGTTAATACCGCCAACACCTTCCAAGCAGGCGACGCCGACAGTGGCACCGACTTGGCAGTGAGTCGTGGACAACGGCCAGCCGAGACGAGAACCCATGATAATAACCATGGCGGCGCCGAGCTCGATGCAAATACCTCTGGACGGGGTCATTTTGCAAATCTTGCCGCCCAAGGCGTGCAAGATCTTGTAACCGTACAAGGCCAAACCAATCACGATACCGAACGCACCCAAAGACAAGATCCAGTAGGAATCATCGCCCATCGGCATCTTCTTCTTCACGCCACCAGCTTTGTAAATGGTGACGATAGCGGCGAACGGACCGACAGAGTTGGCGACGTCATTCGCGCCGTGGGAGAAGGCATCTAAGCAAGCAGTTAAAACTTGCAACGGTCTCAACGCCAATTCGGTCTTTTCGTCGAAGACTTCGGCGTTGGCGTGGATCGCGGCAACAATTTCATCTTCAGCCGCCAACTGCTCGTTGTCGTGGTTCAAAGAAATAGCCAAGTGATCTGCGACGGCGTAGTACATTCTTGCCGGGATGCCAAAGACACCTTTTTGGATCACTCTCGGTTGCTTTTCCGGGAAGTCGGACGGCTTCTTGAACATGCCCGAACCAACACCGCCACCTTCGGCTCTTTCCAATTGAATTCGCTCCCAGTCGGCTTCAATCTTTTTGAACAAGATCGGGTTAACGACAAGGAAGGCAATGAGGCCGACGCCGCCGCCTATACCAAACGCCCAGGCCATGCACTCATTGATCGACATGGTGTCCAATTCCAAAAACTTCGCGCCTTTGTAGACGATGAAGAAGGTGTTGATAACGACGGTTACCATCGACATGACCGGGAACAAGTATCTCGCAAGGTTGTAGGAGTTCGCTTGTCTCAACACCAAAGTTCTGATCACCAAAAACAAGGCAAACGCGAAAGCGCCGGAAACAATCGGAGAGAGCAACCACGAGCAGACAATCGCGGCAACACCTTTAACGTACGGAAATTCGTCAACTTTTTTTGACCAGATGACGCACTTTTGACCTCTGGTGACCAAAGTCATGCCAATCATGCCGCCGACGCAAGAGTGCGTCGTCGAAACCGGCATCTCCAAATACGACGCCAACATCAACCAAATACTCGTCGCGGCCAACACGCACATGCAACCGTACATCATAATTGCCGGATCGTTGGTAAAGCATTTGTAATCCGCGATCCCTTTACGGATCGCCTCGGTCACGTGAGAACCCATAAATAAGGCGCCCGTGAATTCGCACACGGCGGCGAGCATAATCGCCATCTTAATCGACACCGCGCCGGAGCCGACCGAGGTCGCGAACGCGTTCGCGACATCGTTCGCGCCGATGCCAAACGCCGTGCAAAAGCAGAGCAAAGCGCCGAGGACGACAACTGTTGTTGTTGTTGTTGAAAGAGAAAGAGAAAGAGTTGGTGGTTAGTTTTTTTTCGTGAAAAAATTTTGCCTTTTTCTGGCTGAAATTTCAAGCCGCCGCCAAAAAATATTCCTTTTTGGGTCTGGAATATTCCTCTCGTGCTGGCTTTATATTCCTCAACAGACGCGTTTCTCTCTCTCTCTCTCTCTCTCTCGATTTTGATCGATTAAAGCATATCAAACGAGAGAGAGACGGTGGCAGTGCATCGTCGCTGTTCTTCTGAGAGGCGTTGTTTTATGCTCGCGGTGGCGTGCGGCGCGCGAGGTGCGAACGCATCGTCGATAACGAGAGAATCCCGAGACGCATTGGAAAAGTTCTCGGGGATAAAAAAAGAAAGAAGAGAATATAAAACAAAAGAAGAAGAAGACGCACTCCATTCGAAATCGTGCAAGTGGTCGTTGTTCGCGGTGAAGTCGAAGGACAACAAGTGACGACCAGCCGTGGTTAACGCGTCAGTGGAGGACATTTTGTGTGTGTGTGTATGTATATATGCTGTTGCGAGAATATATGTTCACAGAGTGTCGACTTTGAAAACGCGTTTGAATTTTTAAACGAAAATCTCCGTGTGGCTGATATTTTTTCTTTTTGCTTTTTTTCAACCACCCGGATTTTTGCTTTTTTTCAAAACAACCCACCGACCGTAAATGTTGTGTGTTCTTGTTTCTGTTGGGGCTGCTTTCTTTTAGAGGAGGGAGGATGCATTCAGAGTTAATATAGTATATGTGCTCGAGATCTGTGGTATACGAGGAGTTGGTGTTGGCTTTTTATTACACGAAATACGCCTAAACGCGAGGAGGCGCCGCTGAAACGTGAAGGTACTATTACTCGTGCTACCTAGTAGATATTACCGCGCGTAATTAGAAGTCGTGGGAGTTGTTATCGTTGTCGTTGTATTCGTCGACGCGCGTTTGGTCGTGTACACTTTACTCGCGCCGCGACGTTTGGAATGCGTCCACTTTCCAGATTTACTCCCATAAACGCTCCACCGTTGGTTCAACCAAATGCACCCGTATTTGCACGCAAACATCCGCCTTTGACGTAACTCGATGATGAAACAGAAATAGATGTTCAAAATCATCGGTATTATGGCGTACACGGAGAGTATCGAGGAGACGCAGGTTGGATTTAAAATCTCTCCGAGGATGACCATGCACGCGTGGCGTTCGGCTCGAATAGGCCATAACGCCGAGGACATGCGGAACATGACTACTTTCAAAACGATCAACACCGGCATGATGACATTTTCGAGCTGTTTATTACCAGATGGCAAGAAACTGAGCAAAATTCTTGACACTACGTTAATCGCTTCTCGGTGTCGCACATAAAATTTCGGGTTGAAGTAGTTCATATAACACAACGCCGGGAGCGTGCAAATCGCCACAAACTTTTTGAACAACTGAGTACAAGTAGACGGGAAGAAGATGATACCAAACAACTGATTCGCGCGATAAAATCGCACGTAAGCGATGAATATTGCCAATGAGTAGAACAAGTGCACGAACAAATCAGTTGAGATCTTCTCCGTTGAATCTTCGTGAACGTAAAGCTTTTCCATTTCCGGTTCGTCGAAAGATAAAATCGCCAAACCTGCTACGTAATCAGCCAATCGATGCCACGCGTTTTGAACTTGGGTGATTCGTGCACGTGCTGCGGTTTCGATATGAATCGCACAAGTCGACAATTTCATCCTTATCCTACTTTTTCGTCGATGAGGCAAAAAGCAATCATTCAAAAAAGAATCTGCGCATCGCGGAGGACTTCCGTCTTCTCTCGACTGGAACTCGCTCGATCCACGAACTTCCTTTTTCTCATTATTCTCTTCTTCTTCTTTATTCGCGCGCGCCGTGGGTCTATTCAGCGCATTCATCCTTTCGCGCCGAATGTGCGAAAAGTGTCGGTCGCAAACTTCTCGAACGACGTGATCGCAAGAGGAAAGCACCATCGCGAGCTCTAAAGAAAGACGCACGCCTTCATAGTTTTCTTCCAATAATACATCGATGTCGCCTTCGTCGGTATCCGCGACTGGGGCAGTCGTGATGAAAGCAAAGTCTGTAGATTTCGATGATTTTGCGATATCTTTAACAAAATTTGTTTTCATATCGTCAATGATACCCGACGAATTGCCGCACACTTCTTCGTAAGCGTCCGTCCAGCACGACAACGCGTCTTGCGTAAAAAGGCGATGTTTCATAGCAATCGAGGTCAAATATTGGTCTACGATAGCTTTCGAAACGTTCCAAAACACATTCAGTGCACTTTGCACGCAGCGCTGCACGTATACGTGTTGCAAACTGCCTCGTAGTTCATGCCCGGATGAGATATCTCTCGACGTCTCGCCCTTTGAATTTTTCAGCGTGAAGAAAGCGCGCACGTTTTCCTCTCCCAATAAAAAGAGTTCCAAGACCAGCGGCGAGGAATGCGCGAATACGTCCGATGAAGCCACGTGTAACGCGCATTCTTTCGATCCGTTAGGTAGAGTGACCATTGTTGTAGCACTTCCGAATATATCGGAATCACCACCATGAATAATAACCATCTTGACGAGATTCGATGAGCCCGATAAAGAGGCGCTGTGGAGGTACGTCTTACACGTCGTCGCCAGAGCTGTGTGCGCTTTTCTCGAGAGCTGAAATTCTTCGAGCGCGCGTTTTTGTGCCTCGAATAAACGCTCGGCGGTATACGAGAAGCTATTCCGCAACGACCACGACGTGATATCCTTTACCATTTCCCGAAACATCGGTCGTTCAAAGCTTTCAGAGCGAAAGTCTTCGGCAAAAATCGTCTCGAGGTGCGTTCGAAGGGACCGAGCCACTCTCGGACTCAAGGAATGCACCTCCGTGATGAACGATTGAATCTCATCCGCAACTTTTTCGTCTGGCGTCAAAATTGTCGTGAACCGATCATACGCAGGCTTGCCAACCAGATCTGGATGCGTTGAATCTTCATCGCTCCAGACGAGATCGACGGAGAGAACGCCCTCCGCGTAATCTTGCGGCACCGAAAAACATAACACCGAACTATCGCTTTCGACTCGGCGCAAAGACTTCACATCCTTCAGAATTTGACCGTTAATCCGCACGTGTGCGACCACGTTCTCCGCGATATTGCTTATGCGAAACAAATTGCCTTTGTTTTCATGCTGTTGATGTCCTTTCTTATGATTATTAATTGTGTTCTTCTTTTTATTCCTACTCGGATTGGTACAAATCACGAACGGAGCGTTCCATGGCGCTTCCAAACTTCTTCCGAAAGAAATCATTTTCGTGTTTTTTTCATCCGAAACTGTCCATTTTCCGTTCTTTCGAGTCGCCGTTTGGTTCCGAAACGTGACGCTGGCGTCGACGTCGTCCAAAGTTCGATCTGCGTCGACGACTTTTTGGGCAAGTTCTCGCGCGTTTATTTCTACGCTCGACCCCCCATTCTTCAGGCGCACTATGTCTGGAAATACGGCATCCACGGTAAGTTTAGTGCATCCCGGCTCAGCGCAAACGCGAATATGCGCGGCATCTTTAAAGATCTGACGAATTCCGTTACCAACTGCGGGAGAGATATCCGCCGGCGTACGATTTGAAATTTTAATCTCTGCGCGAGAGACGTGCGCGTCGGGGAAGTTGGTCATTTTGTCCGCGTACAATTTTTGTTGCTGTTGCTGTCGTTCGAAGAAATCGTCTACGTCGCCAGAATACGTATCGCTGCCAATCTCTTCCAAATGTTTTCTTGCTCCCTCTTGCACGATGTTAAAGTCGCCTCCCGTGCTTTCCCCTTCCGCATCTTTACGTAAGTTCGTTCTGCTGCGATTTTGTAACGTCCCCGTCGTAAAGTCGTAAGAGAAGAGTCCAAGAACGTTACCTTGCGGACGAATTGGTTCTCCTGCGCTATCAAAATCGTTTAAGTACGCGTCGTCGTGCTCTTCCATGCCTGGAAACGCAAAGTCGAGAACATCAAAACCGCGCATGGTGCTTTGCCCTTTTTGTTGTCCCTGTTGTTGGTGTTGTTCATGATGATTTTGCTCTTGTCGCTGATACTTGTGGTGCTTCGTGTTGTCGTTGTTTCCATACGTATTCGAATCATCGCTGGGTTCTTTCCTAATTAACGAGGTGCTTTTCGAATTGCTCGTATTTGAGTTCCTTTGCTGTTGTTCTCCTTGCTCCAGCTGGTCTTGCCGCTGCGAAAGCTTCGTCGTCGTCGGATTACTTTTGGCCTGCGCGATCAACGGCACGTGCTGCTGATACCCTTCGTCATTTCTGTTGAATGACGTCATTTCGCTTCTATCTGCATTCAACCCACTTCTTTTCGCCATCGCTGCCATCATCGAAGACCCTACCCCGTTGACGCCGTTCGGCGCTCGCACTTTCGCCAACTTTGACAGCGAGAGCGCGCACGCCCTCCTCTTATCTTTAAACTCCTCGATCGAGTGAAACCTCGTGCACTTTTGGCAAAACCTTTGCAACATTCCTTCGTGAAAGACCTCGTCCATTTTCAAATGCATCTCGCACACTTTCGATCGTTTCCCGTACACGCGCTCGCACATCATTTCGCACTTGTCCACGCGACAGCGGACGAGTTTGTCCTTGATGTTCGCGACGGAAGAGGACGACACTTTCGCGCTTCCATTTGCAGAAGAGCCGCCCCCATTTCTATTTTTATTATTATTATTCCTCCTCGTCTCTCTCTTTCCGTCTTCATTCGCCGCGACGACGGTGATATTTTTTCCTTTTTGCTGCTGCCCAATCAAAAACCTCCTCTCGTCCGCTTCTTTCTCCCTCGCGCCTCTCGAGACACCCACGAAGAGCGGGTTGTTCTTCGTGGTGTTGAGGTCAAACAGCGACAACTTCTCCTCCTCCTCGTCGTCGTCGAGACGTTGTTTCTCCCGTTGTTTCTCGTCCGCTCTTCCAAACGCGGAGGAAGAGGAGGATAATTTTTTCTCCTCCTCCTCCTCCTCGGGGATCCCCCACTCTTCTTCACCCCCGGAGGAAAACGAATCCATCTCGTGCTTCATTCGTCCGACGCAGCGCACTTGGTCCCACTCGTACTCGTCCACCTCCCAGGAAGGCGAGGAAGAGCCTTTATTCTTCTTCGTCTTTGTCTTCTTCTTCTTCTTCTTCGAGTGAAGGTGGTTTTGAAGGAGGAGCGTTGCCATCTCGTCCTCCATTTTTGTGTTGCGTTGGTGAACGACGAGAGTTGGTGAAATGACGTAAAACTGGGGGGCTTAGAGAAAAAAGAAATATCGAGGCCTTTTGGGACGTGTCGTCCAATTAAATTCAAGCTCTACGTAAACCCTAGTATAGGACAACGCGCTCCTCGTTCTCCTCTTTCTTCCTTTTCGTCGTCAGATTTTTATTCACACGAGAGAACACAAAGCACAGATATGGCTGCGAACAACGCTTCCGCTGCGCATTCGCGCGGTTGGTATTCTCATCACCACTCAGTTAAAAGCGCGAGGACGACGACGACGAGGACGACGACGACGTGTTCTTCGTGTTCTTTGTCTTCTTCTTCTTCTGCCACACAAACCACCGGTGTGAGAAGACGACGAGGAGAAATCATCATCGTCCCGAACGCCATCATCCAACGACAAGCCGGCTCGAACTATTCCGAAACGTCCGTCCAGTTTTGGAAATACCAAGGCCTCGGGAACGACTTTATTCTCGTGGACAATCGAGAGTCGGACGTGCCGAAAATCTCTCCCGAGCGCGCGGCGTTGTTGTGCGATAGGAATTTCGGCATCGGGGCGGACGGGGTGATTCTTGCGATGCCGTCGCCGGATCCCGCTAAGTTTGATTACAAGATGACCATATACAACTCGGACGGCTCGGAACCGGAGATGTGCGGGAACGGCATTCGATGTTTAGCGAGATTTGTCGCCGATTTGGATAAAGATCAGAGAGGGAAGAAATACAACGTGTCTACTTTAGCCGGGTTGATTGTGCCAGAAGTGCGAGAGGATGGTCAAGTGGCGGTGGATATGGGGACGCCGATTTTAAACGCTTCGAACGTGCCGTCGACGTTGAAAGATTGCGAAAGGTCGCACGAGATGACCGTGGACGGGGAGAAGTGGTTAGCCAACGCGGTAGGTATGGGAAATCCACACTGCGTCGTTTATAAAAAAGCGAACGGGGAGATGATTTCGGACGTGTACGGATTAGACTTGCCGAAAATAGGCCCGATTTTCGAAAAGCACGAAACGTTCCCGGCGAAAACAAACACCGAGTTTGTTCAAGTCGTGGACAGAGGACGGGTCAAAATGCGCGTCTGGGAACGCGGGGCCGGGTGCACTTTAGCCTGTGGCACCGGCGCGTGCGCAACCGTCGTCGCCGGGGTCATCGAAGGCCACGTCGACCGAAAGTGCGTCGTCGAGTTACCCGGTGGGCCTTTGGAAATCGAATGGAGAGAAATAGACGACAAAATCATCATGACTGGTCCAGCCGAGCCGACGTTTGAAGGGACCACCGCGTTAGGCGTTTAATACTACCGATACTACTCGTACCCTCGCAGAAAGGGAGTAAACTTTCGCGCGTTCGCTCTCTTCGCCACGTCCAAGCAAACACCACATCCAAATCGTCAGAACACGCAAGCGCTTCAAATACCCCACACAGAACACAGAACGTCGCTCACTTCCACGCGTCAACAGCACGCATCGAAACGCAATAAGTATAGCGATGACATCGTCTGTCTGTATTTTTCGACCATCGCAGCGTTGTGTTTTGAGTCATCATCAAAACCCGTCCACGTCTGTCTCTTCGCGGATATCTTTTCCCCGTCGTCCGCATCCTCTTCGTCGGAAACAAAACGTTTTGTACGCCTCCTCGAACAATAACAGCGAGAGCAACAACGCTCGAGAAGAAGAAAAAGAAAAAGAAAAAGAAAAAGTGCAACAAATAGACATCCGCGACGAGGCGTCGTTGGCGAAAATCGGTCTGAAATGGAACGAGGACTACACGGAACTTTTAGACGTGAAAACAGGGAAACCTTTAGACGATTTTGAGGAGATGCAAAAAAAGCAACAAGAGGCGACGCGGTTCGACATCGCGGTTCGAGCCATGCGAGGAGAGTTTACGAAAGCGAAAGGGAAGACGGAAGGGGAAGTGTACGGAGAAATTATGGACACGTTGACGAACTACCCGGTGGTGTATACGTTTCAAGCGTCGGCGAAGGTGAGTGAAGAACACGACGTGTTGCGACTCAGGCGACAAATCAAAGAGACGGTGGAAACGAGGTGTAAACGAGAAGCGATAGAGGTGGAGATTAAACCGAGAGGAAAGAAGTTTCACTCTTTTTGGGTGAAGATTATCGTTTCGGATAGCTGCGAAGTGAGCGAGTGCATAGATTTATTGAAGAATTTGCACGAAGTTGTGACCTGTTGTTAACGCGACGAAGACGCGTCTGGTACTGTTTAGCCTCTCATTATCTAGGTAGCTGCGCGATGAATATGCGATGCACGTGTGAACATCTAGGACTAAAAACTAACTAACTAACTAACTGATATGCGCATATCTTCTTTGTCTGTGCTACTACTCGGAATCCGAATCCTGACCTAACGTCGCCGCGTACGCGTCTAAACGGCGATTCTCTTCCTCTTCGGTTTCTTTCTTTTCTATATTTTTCAATCCAATAAACTTCTCGACTCCGTTCCACATTTCAGCTTTGAGTTGTTTCCCACCGAACCATCGATTGTGCATGAGCTGTAAACACGCGTCCGCACCTTCCGGCTCTTTGAATCGAACGGTTACGACGCCGTTGGCGTTGACGTACGCGTTTTCAACTTTTCCGCACTTTACTCGGCATTCCTCGGCGACGTCTTCTTTCAGCTCGTCCGAAAACGTCTGCGCGTTTAAACCGTCTTTCCTCGCTTCTTCTAAATCATTTTCGTCGTAGATGTTTCGAAGCACGACCATGGTTTTCGTCGGGTCGTGCTCGTCGTCGAATCCGTCCCATCCGAGTTGCCTTTCCGCTTTGCGTTTCAAAAGCGCCGCGTTTTTACGAATCTCTTCTTTTGAAACGTGCGCGTATTTATCTATCGCGCTCGTCGTTCCTTTCTTTGCGTTTACGTTGCCGATGTTGCCGTTGCTCTCGTTTTTGTTCGCGTCGTTCTCTTCTCCGGCACCTCCACCTTTACTCTTGCTAAAATCCGCCTCGGTCACTTTCACCTCCTCGCCGACCAACTCGAACTTCGCGCCGTCCAAAACCGTCAACGCCAACTCCACGCTCGGCCTCAACAAATACGTCACCAGCGCGTTCCCACTGAACACGTTCTTCCCTTCCTCCTCGTACAGTTTAATTTTCGGCATCAACGTCGCCGGGTCTCGCTTAATCTGTCCGCACTTGCTAAAAAACTTCTCCACGCGTTCAACCGTCGCGTCGCGAGGCAAGTTTTCGCAATACACCGACGTCGTTGCATTCGTCTTTGTATTCGCCTTCGTTTGTTTCTGCTTCTTGCTCTTGTTCTGTTGTTGTTGCTCTCGTTTTCGTTTCACCGCTTCGATGTCAATCTCCGGTTTCTTTCTCTCGCTCTTGGTGTTGTTGGTGTTGTTCTTCTTCTCGTTAAAACTTTTCTTAAACGAAGGAGGAGGCAAAACTTTCTCGTTTGAATCGTCCTCGGGACAGAACGTCATCTCGCGCACGTCAAACCCATCACCAGCACCACCGTTTCCGTTTCCTTCTTCGTTCATCTCCCTCGGTTTATATCTTTTCTCTTCCTCGCTCCAATCGTACGTCGTCCCGTCGTCGTCCACGAACGTCTGTTCTCTCTTTTCCTCTTCCAATTCGTCTTCTTCTTTAACGCATTCCTTCTCCGCTTTCGCCACTTCTTCGAAGAAATCTCCCAAAACATCCTCCTTCTCCTTTGTTTCTTCTTCTTCTTCTTCTTCTTCTCCTCCCGTCATTGTTATTTCAACGAAGGGCTTTTATTAAAGCTCTGAAGAAAGCGCGCGCAAAAGCGTTTTCTCTCGAAGAGATTTTTGGCCTTTTTCATGTTTAGGGTGTACAACCCTACCCGCCGCCGGTCCTTTCCGAAAGAAATCTTCGTTCGCATTTCTTCTCACTTTGAAGCACTCTAGCTAGAGCTGCTCAAAACAGAGAGAGAAAGGAAAGAAGTTCGTTCCAGACGAAGAAGAAGAAGAAGAAGAGAAGCAAATGAAAGGTCGTGATAAGAAGAATACGAGGAGAAATGATGGGAAAAAAGAAGCGTGGATGGACGACGACATCGACCTCGCGAACAAAACGGTCCAGCAGAAATCGTCGAAATCTTTCGTCCGCTTGGACAAGGAGAGCTCGGACGAGGACGAAGACGAGAGCGAGAGCGAGGACGAGGAGGAAGCTCTGATGGACGTGTCGTCGTCTGAATCGTCGGATGATGAATCGTCGGATGATGAAGAGGAAGAAGAAGAGGAAGAAGAAGAGTTTTTGGAAGACTCGGAAGACGACGAGGCTGGTTTGTTACGAGCGATGAAGGCGCAGAAGAAAAAATTGGAATACGCGCGACTGAGGAATCGCGCGGAACATTCCGACGATTCAGACGAGGAAAAGGATTCCGAGGAAGAAGACGACGTTGGTGTGAGAGGGAAGAGGAAGCAGGATTTCTACGGCGACGAGGAGATTGATCACGAAGACGCGGAAGAGGAGGAGGATAGGAAGGACGAGGAAGCCGCCGCGAGGGCGGCGCAGAAGCAAAGAGCGGGGAAGATGCGGCTAGGAGATTTCGGATTGGAGGATGAAGAAGACGATTCCGAAGAGGAAGCGTCGTCGAGTTCTGAAGAAGAAGAAGAAGAAGAAGAAGAAGATTCGGAGGAGATGACTTTACAGCAGAAAGCGCAGAGAAGTAAGTTGGGCGCCAAGAAGACGCCGTTGGAGGAGGAGGAGGAAGAGGAAAAAGGAAAGCAGAAAAAGAAAAAGAGATCAAAGACGAGCGATGGAGGTAGTGGCGGCGTAGTCGTTGAAGCGTTGGACGACGACGAAAAGCGCGCTAAACGCGAGAAGTTAGAAAACGCATCCGCGAACGCCGACGAGGCGGAGGAAGTGAGAGCGTTGGCGGAGGAGTTGCAAAAAACGCTCGCCGAAGTCGAAACCAACGTCGAACCGATCGTGAAATCCGCAAAAAGAGGCGAATACTTAACCGAGGAAGGCATCTCGTATTTAGATACCAAGTACATGCTCCTCTTGAGTTATTGCGTGAATCTCACGTTTTATTTGTTGATGAAATCGGAAGGAAAATCGATTAAAGATCACCCGGTGGTGATGAGATTAGTCGAGATTCGTTCGTACATCGAAAAGCTTCGACCGATCGATAAGAAGTTGCACTATCAGGTATGTTTTCTCCTTATTTGTTTGTTTCCTCGTTCGTGTGTGTGCATGCAGCGTGCAAAAATATATATATCACGCTAATATGTTATCGCGGTGATGAAAAATGCTTCACAGCATGTCCTGAAAACGTTCCGCTTACCGCGGCACGCCCATGAAGGCTTTTTATTGAACATCTAAGGGACTGAGCGATATTACATACGTGCTAGAATCACGCGTGGCGATGCGTTGTTTTTACGTCGACTTTTATCGCATTCATCGATCGATTACACAAACAAACTAACGAACGAATTCTATTCTTTGTCTCGAACAAAACGCAGATTGAAAAACTCCTCAAAGTCGTCAACGAAGACGGCGCCGCAGGCGGCGATAACCTTCAGTTCAAACCGAATCCGTCCGCTTTGGTCGGACGCGGTGAAGGCGCAGAAGGAGAAGACGAGGAAGGAGACGGCAAATATCGTCCGCCGAAGATGTTACCGACGACCATGGAACAAGACGAAGATGGAAAGGAGAAATCGAACAAGGAAAAAAGACGAGAGAAGGAACAAAGGCGACGCGCGCAAAGATCTTCGCTCATCAAGGTACGTACGATTTTGTTTTTTCTTCTTGCGTATTTTTATTTCTCGACATCGCGATCTTCTTTTTCTCGCACTTTTGCCCCCGGGACCTGCTATTTATCAGGTGTTCTCGGGCTTCCTAAAGATGCGTATAGCCAAACGTACTAAGTCTTGGGCAGTGGTATCACCGTGTCCGTGGCGGTACTTCAATCAAGAAGTGGACATTTTCTTTTCTCTCTTACGTTTTCATTCGATGCGATCATCACATTTGCGAACGCATATACTCACGAGCGTCTTAATATATAATACTCATGTAACAATCAATCAATACAGGAACTCGCGCACGAACTCGGCGAAGACCCGGAAGAAATTCAAGACGGCGAAGCGAACGACCGCAACGCGTTTGTCAAGAGAGAACACGCACGCATGGAAGCTCGCGCGAGAATTGAGGAAGATTTGTTTACGCGAGTTCCGTTGACGAAACAGGAACGCAAGCGACAAAATGCAACGACGAGAAACATCAGCTCTATCGCGGCGATTGGTGACTTTGGCGACGACGTTGCGGATTTAGTAGAACGTGCGCAAGAGCTGGACGAATTACCGTCCAACGATAGGAAACGAAGATTAGTAGATGTCGTCCAAGATGGCAACAGGTCCGTGCCAATTGGCATGAGATCTGGGAGAAGAGACACGGGAGAGGAAGACGTGCCGTTACGCGACACGCTCGGGGTACGTTTGTTCTTGCTTGATTTTATCGCATCGTTTTTCCTAACAATTTCGGCATCATCATATCGAAGCTTCGATAAGTCTTTCCCGTGGTTTATCGTTGTCAAATTTGATGCTAAAATAATCACCGAATGAAGTATTTATACTTCACGGGGTGCAGCTTGACCGTTTCGATGTTTACCTAGTCTTCTTTTCGGTCTCGACGCGCTGGACATTCACCGTTTTCCTTCGCTGCCTTTCCACGCGCAAAAATTATTTTGCGAATGCCTCGAACTCATCGCTGACGTTTTTTATTTCTCTCCTCGCCTTCTCATCACACAGGAACGCCGACAAAAATACGAAAAAGGTGCACTTCGCCATCACGAACGACACGAACACGCAATGCGAGAGCACGAAGACGCCATGCGTGCACGACCGAACGAACCTCGAAGAGATTTGGGCGCCAACGAGGAGTACGACTTGGCGCTTTCCCACCGCGACCGCAAGCGTTTGGAGAAACAGCAAAAATACACGCGCGAACAACGCATGGCAGTGGCACCCGAAGACGACGCCGAAGGACGACGCGAAATAGGTGGCAAAATTATGTCTAACAGAGGTTTAACTCCGCACAGATCGAAGGATATGAAGAACCCGAGAGTGAGATTAAAGAACAAGTTTGCCAAGGCGGTGGTGAGAAGAAAAGGCACGGTGAGAGACATGAAAGTTGGAGCGACAACCTACGGCGGCGAAGAGACTGGCGTCAAAACGTCCGTCATCAAATCGAGAAAGCTTTAACGCATATATATTTGTTTATTATATTAATTGTGCTATTACAAAATGCATTACTTATTGTCCTAAAATAATCCCCTCGCTTCTCTTTTGGAGCTTTTCGACGACTTGCGTCATGTTCCCGATCGTCTCCAAAGTTGCCTTATACATCGTCTCCGGCGGTTGCTCATCAAAAACCACCAAACACCCGCTCCCTTGATCTAATATACCCTCAAATTTCCCGTCCAAAATCATTTGACTCAACTTACTCTCCACCGCCAGCGTCGGCAACTCGATCAACTCGGCTATTCTCGCAATTTCCACTCGCGAATATGGCTCGATCAATCGAAACAAGTTTTGTTCCATCAAATCGTCCTTCAACTTACCCAAATGGTTCGCCACGATTGGATCGTTATCCAAAAACTCTCTATAATCTCTCAAAACTCTCTCCAAATCTTTCAAACTCCTCGAAATGTACGCCTCGGCTACCGCTTTCATGGCATCCAACGACTCCTCGCCGGCGAATTTCAACCCGCTTTTACTCGCCACTAAAGTCTTCACGTCGCCGGCGTTCCCGCTCATAATTTTACACATCAACATGTACTTCAACGCAACGACGGTTTCTTTCTTGTACGTCGCGTCGTCCAAATTCGTCAACTGCTCGAACGCCTCGAAAAAATACGAATATCCAGTCTTGTAATCCTTCTCTTCGGCGTGTAAAATACCGCTTTGCAAATCGATGCCGCACTGCGCGCTCGGCGGCACGTAAATCGACCCGGCATTCGTCCTACTCGCGGTCAAAGCCGCTTTCGCTTTGGCCAAATCGTTCAACGCGTAGTGAATCTTCGACTCTAGCAAGTGTATATCCACCAACAAAAGCTTATCGTCCAACTTTTTCACCTCTCTGGCTAAACTCGAAATCATCCTCAGCGAATCCGTATACCGCCGGCTTTTCAAATACAACGCCGCGAGCCGCAACTCCACCCTGTGCCTCAAAAACGTCCTCTTCTCTTTCTTACTCCACGCGATTTGCTCTTTACACAGCTCCACTTGCAAGTCGTCGAACCCTTCCAGCGACGCGAACACATCGATCAAATTCCTCACAATCTTCGCCGTCTTCGCTTTCGGCATTTGCTCGAACAGTGGTTTCAACTCATCCACTAAAAGTTTAATCGCGTTCGCGTCGTTGTTTTTCGCGTACACGCGCGAGACCGCGTCGATGGCTTGCTCTTTAATTTTCGTCTCCTCGTTCATCTCCGTCGTCGTCTTTTTCTTCTTCTTCTTTTCCTCCTCCTCCTCCTCTGAACCCGTGGAGGAAAATATCACCAAACGGTACTGCTCGATCGCTTTTTTCCCGTTTTGGTCAGACTTTTCCAGATCTCTCGCGAGTTGGAACTGCGCTCGCATGTCTTCCAAAAGCGAAGAAGACATTATTATTATAGTAGTATTATTATTAGAAAGAAAGAAAGATCCAGACAGAGAGAGAGAAACTGCACAGAGTGACGTTCAAAGTGTTTTTATGTTCACGTTTAATAAGGCGTCGGTTTTTAGTATAAAGAGCGATGATGAGATTGCGTTCCACCCTTCCTCGCTTCCTTCCTTCTTTTTTGCAAAATTAGGGTTGGGCACCCTAAGCACTTCAGTGCTTGTTTTTTTTTCTCCTTTTTTTCTTTCCTTCAAAAGTTTTGGAGTTTTTGGGGGGTGGTCGTTGACTGCACTTCTTAAACGACACAAAGCGCACGCGAGAGAGTCCCGAGAGAGCGAGAGACTTTTGAGGAAGAGGAGGAGAAAGAAGTCAAATGACAGACGTGGCATCGACGTCGTCATTGAATGCGATGTTGAATAATACGAGTAGTAATAGTAATAGTAATAATAGTAAGAAAAAAGTGGTTCCGGTGCGACAATACCTCGACGAGTCCGTCGTCCCGTGCTTGCGAGAGGCGATGAAAGAGCTCGTGAAAGTTCGACCGGAAGATCCGCACGAGTTTTTAGCCAAGTATTTGATGAAACACAATCCAAATCAGCAACAGCAGCATCAACAGCAGCAGCAGCAGACGACGACGACGGGGCAGAAAATGAGCAGCATTTTAGAGAACAACAACGCGAGCGAGAGAGCGGCGGAGAAGAGCAACGATAAAGCGACCGAAGTGGAAGAGAGAAAAGGAGAAGAAGAAGTCCAAGAAGAGAAGAAAAATGAAGGAGAGGCGTAGATATTGTAACCGCTATCCGTTTTGCTTGTACAACACACTATTAGTAATAAACGTCTCGCTCGCTCGCTCGCGTTCGTTTGGTCAACCGCGCGAGATATACTCCAGGGCGCGTTGACTTTTCTCTCTCGCTTTTTCAGCGCTAGCTATTTTCCACGTCTAACCCCCTCACTCGTGTGTCGTGAGTCGATGTCAACTGCCTGTCTTTCAACCCTCGTTTCGTTCGCTCCGTTTGCTGGAAATGAGTTCGGTCTTTACACAAAAATGGCGCGTATTTCGGTGGGGTAGTATTCGAGAGATTTTTCTTTCTCGCATCCACGTCGCGAGAGTCTATCAGCGCGTCGTAATTTGGACAGTGGAACCACACGAGACTTAATCTGCTTTCTTCTTCTTCTTCTTCTTCTTCATTGTTGCTATTCCTATTAAGAATGACTCTGTGTCTCGTGCTCTTATACTCTCCGTTCGTCCACGCCATGAGAACGTCGCCAACGTTGACCAACATCGCGTTCGGAACCTTAGGAACGTCAATCCAACGACTTTCTCCCCGCGCACCTCCTTCTTCTTCTTCTATTAAAATCTGTAACCCATTCGGACCACGCTCGTCGTCAAAAAATAAACACGTAAAATCCGTCGGGTCAGTGTGTGCTCGTACGAGTAAAGTATCGTCCTCGTCCTCCTCCTTCTTCTTCAGCGTTCTTTTCGCGCGACTCACGTCGTAGCGCAACGCGACTAAATTCGTCACGTGTTTCCTCGATCTCTCCACGAAATACTCCAACTCCTCTTCTTTCATGTTCAAACTCATCGCAAATACTCGCAGCAATTGCTCCGAAAACCGCTCCATTTCTCGATATAAACTCGAATACGCCTCTTCGAACGCGTCTTCTTCACCTTTCTCTCGTGTGACTCCAAAAACATTTCGAGGAAACGTATTCTCGCAGTCAAAAAACAACGACCGATTCGGATCGTAATACGGATCGTTTGACCGTTCGTAGCTTTCCAAGAGTCTCCCGCAGCTAAACTTCTCGTGAAACTCTGGTTTTCTCACCGCGTTTTCCGTGCCATTGATCGGGACGTATCCTTTTTTCAACGAGAAACATCTCATCTTCGTTTCCACATCGCGTCGAAAGAACGCGTCGCATACTTTACGCGCTCGTCTCGCCTTTTCGAGAACAGAAGGAACGCCCGTGGCGTAGAAGAACCCGGAACGTGCGCACGCTTGATGCAGTTTTTTAGAGAGGCTTTCGGAAGAGGAGGAGGAAAAATCTAGGATTGGTACGTCCTCTTCGTCATTCATTCGGTCGTTTTGTGTGCGGTATTTCCCAACACGTAGGAAGTAGTTATTCTCAAAAATACGTGTACAGCGTTGAAGTAAAACAAAGAGAAATGTCAAAACCTTATTAACGCCGATCGGTTTTCCCGTTCCCTCTTTTACCGGAGAACAAGTGTTTTGGCATTTTGGTGACGATAACTCTGTCGCCTTCGCCCGAGCGCGCTTTTTTACTCGATTTCCTTTGCGCCAAATCGGCTAAGCGTTGCGCTTTGATGTTCGCTTCGGCGTTTTTGAGACCGGAACCGCTCGCGGGCGTTTGGGCGACTCTTTTGGCGACGGATTTGGAACGCGAGCGCGAGGAGTGGGTTCGTTTTTTCTCCACGCCTTCCATGTCTTCATCCACGTCGCCGTCTCCTCCTTCTTGGAATCGAGAGGAGGACCGTTCGCGTTTTCGACCTCTCGATTGACTTCGCGCTCTTTCCACCGCCTTGTCCGCGTCTAATCCCATACTCTCTAACGAGTCTTTCATGTTTCTCGTCGTGCGTTTGCCTTCCGGGTCCGCTTTCGAGGCTGGAATCTTCGACGAGTTCCCGGCGACGGATTTCTTCCGTCGGTGTTCCGCGACTAACTTTTTCCTTCTCAGTTTGATTTCTCCCAACAATTGTTTTTCTTCCTCCGTCAACGGCGCTTCCTTCGGTTCTCTCAAATGCGCTTCGGCCTCCCATTGTT
>JACLAB010014867.1_pt1 | contig 23657 bp, 17 predicted proteins | sample 8027921 | NCBI WGS metagenome assembly JACLAB01 (sample SAMN15725117, study PRJNA655200) | protist metagenome | isolation source: fluorescence activated cell sorting (FACS) single amplified genomes of... | place: USA: West Boothbay Harbor, Gulf of Maine | collected 2000-07-19
ATAATAAGAAGAAGAAGAAGAAGTAAGAAGTCGTACTCAGACGTATACCACGCATTCATCATCTTCATCGCGCGCACGAGATCATCGTGCGTACCACTCTTTGCGCGTCGTAATCTGACTACTAATAGCGAGTAAAACAACAAGAAGAGGGAATTTTGACGACGACGACGACGACGACGACCTTTGCAGAAAAGAAAGAAAGAGAACACGTGTCCTTACGAGAAAGCATCCTCTCCATGTTTACGACACGAATGCTTAGGCGTGCTATGACACACGCCGCCGCGTCCTCTTCATCGTCTACCGCGAGACAATCGACGATTAAGTCAACAAAACAGGTCATGGAGCTCACGGAAGCGGCGGCGAAGCGAATACACGAATTGCTCGGGAACAAGGGTGCCGAATACCTTAAAATTGGCATTCGCACGCGAGGGTGCAACGGCATGACGTACACGATGAACTACGCAGACGAGAAAGATAGAGGTAAATTTGACGAAGTCGTTGATCAACACGGAGTGAAAGTGATCATAGAGCCGAACGCTTTGATGTCAATTATAGGAACAAAAATGGATTTCGTCAGCGATAATCTTCGCTCCGAGTTTACGTTTGAGAATCCAAACGCGAAAGCCTCGTGCGGATGCGGCGAATCGTTCTCGGTGTAAAGAAGATCATCCAGACAATGAAAGGAAAAGGGCAGTAGAATAGTATAAAGTAGCAAACAAGAAAGCAATCAAAGCAACAACTTAGCAGAATTATCATCATCATCATCGTCACCGTTCAACATCATCGCAAAAATTGTAATAAAAAATGCTCAACAAAATTATCACTTTCGAGACTATGCGCCGAGTCCGAGATTCTTCTTCCGTTGCGTGACATCAATGGGCGTCTTAATCCCATCTTCTTTCGGACCAAGGCCTCTTCCGCTGAAACCCATCTTTTCCATCATTTTCCTAGAAATGTCGTTTGCGAATTTTGCGAATCGAGCAGAGCTTTGTTCAATTTCGACTGCGTCGACGAGCTTTTTCGAACGTGTGGTATTGGTATCTACATCCGTTCCAGTGCTCGGCACAAAATCAACTGAAGTCGAAAATGAGGGGAGCTTCTCATCTTTCTTTCTGCGAAACATGGATTTTTTGCTCTCTTTCTTCGTTTGATTAGTACTATCGGCGGCGTGCCTAATTTTTCGTAAACGTAAACGTTCCATTCTCTCGGGACTATTGAGATACTCCTCTCTGCTCATAATTGGGGCGCAGATATCATCAATTTCTGCATGCTCTTTGCTGTTTGGTTCTGGAATGTAAGAATCACGAGTTCTCTTGATAATCAAAGTATCCTCTTTCGTGTTCGTCGTTTGTTCAAGTCTGTATCTCAGCGCGAGCGCTTTCAAAAGCTTCGCGTGAGTACGAGACACATCAGTGAAGATTAAATACGATTCTTCCTCACCACCATCGCTCAAACTTGGCTCGCTTTCTAAGTGAGCGAGTACTTCAAAGTCTCTTCGCACTCTTTCTATCCACCGCATATTATCCTTATTATCCCCTTCACCACTGTTGTTCACAGCTCCTTGTTTTTCTTTTCTTCTCGAGATTTTTCGCTCCGCTCTCTCCTCTCTCAAACGTGCCATATGCAATTTCTTCATTTGCTTCTTCTCGCCTGGAATGATGAAGCGTTTCTTTGCTTTCTTATTAACTAAGCTATTATCATCCCTGCCTGCGGACCATTGCCAATCCGGCTCTCGCCGCGCTTCAAAATCGGTCTGATCCCCTAATATTCCGAATTTATCGTCGTCACTTTCGTCTGTTGTTGACATGAGGAATACGTTAAATTATCTTACAAGAGATGCTGGAACACATATCGCGCAGCGCATTACTTTAGTTCATTACGAAGCATCGCGATATTTATTTCTTACACGAAAACCACTCACGCAATACGCCGCGACACTTATACACCTAAATTGTGCAGATTTTCCTCTCACAAAAGTCCCTCCTGTACTTCACTTTTTCACGTGCGAGTCAGCAAGTGAGCGAGTCAATCTTTTGTCTGTCACACCTATGTATACGTGTCGAGTTACTTCGCTCTCACAACCGTCGTCGTCTTTTCGAGGAATATCCTCCGCTGTAAATCGTACATTGTTCCACGGCAACCAGTATAAATGTCTGTCTTCATCGATAAAGAAATGCCGACGAAGTAGAAAATTTCGAATATATTCGACCGCAACGCAACCGTCATCGTCACCCAACGATGACAAAAACGATGAAAGCAAAGCCGAGAGCGAGGAACGTAAAGCCAAATTCTGGAATATCTTCTTAACAGATGCAATCGAGATATCGGGAAGCGGTGTCCCAAAGGTTAAACGTTATAAAACCGAGGAAAACAAAACACCTAATTCAATCAAAAACGAAGAAGGAAAAGCAAAAATAGAAGTGCAAGGTGAAGGATTTCTCCAACGCCTCACACTTGTAGGATTGATATTGAGCGCGTGCTTCTTGATATCGGCAGTTCAAGCGACACATTTTGCAACCGTGAAGTGGTGCTTGATGAATCCTGTTACCTTGTTCCAAAACTCCGAAGTCTCTCGTGAGGTTGTCCGTAGACTAATCGCACCGGGCGTGCGTTATATTGCGGCATATTTCTTCGCGCGTTGGCGGGTCAGATGGGCGTTGGGCTTTGCTGTACTCTCATTCATAGCTCCAGCGGTAGAATTCGACTAGTTTATTAATCATACTATTAGATAGAGGCACTTACATTTACTACGCTTATAAAGACTACTTGTGTGCGAGCTTGAGCAAGCTCCTAATTTCCTTCTCGTCGAGAAAATAAGGCATCCGTTCGTTACTCGAAAGTAAAATCAAGTTCGCTTGCCACCCGTTGCTAACTATTTGGTTATGAAACGCATTCACGTCTGCTTTCGCGCGTCGAGATGATTCTGATACTGCCCAATCGTACGCTTCTTTCTCGTTTAAATCCTTTCGAAACGGCAAGTTGCGAATATGCGCGACTTGCAAAATACCCTGTAAAACGTCTTTCGAAGTTGCGCGGTGCGACAAAGCGAGGAGCGCCCTTCCTTTATACTTTAACGGTTTCCGATCACGCATGAATATTCCAGATAGAACAGTTCTTTTCTTTTGCACATACGGTTCGTAAGATAAGACGTACGGTCTGTGTACGTCATCTTTAAAAGCAGATGCGAGCGCGTCTAGTGTCGAACACGCGTTCCCTAAACTTGTTACTCTCAACGGAAGCGCCGACGCATCGAGACGGGCAGGGAACAACAAGCGCTCTTTTTCCGCAACTTGAAGTTGAGTAGCGAGCTTCTTTTCCCGAACAAAAGCTTCGGCAATAATTTCAGCGCGCTCTTTATTCACCGTTCGAAGCTGAACCGACTTCAGCTGTTTATGAATCGAAACTAAATCAATCGACGCTAAAATAGGAAATAGCGCCAACGGAACCGCGCGTTGAAGAGCTAGGGACACAAACTTTGTTTGAAACTTCATGACTGATACTCCCAGAGCTAAGCCAATGTTATCCGCCAAGACTTGTTGCGCGGACGTTTTCGCTGCTATTTCACCTAAATTCTCCTCCAATGCGAATGTTTTTTGAATCGGCGGTCTGACAACGTTGCCAGTTGTTATCCCGATCGACTTGCCAACGTTTGCAACCGTGGCGATGGCCAAGAAATGTTTGGGAAAGAAGGGCGTTATCGTCTCTATAAACACAGCGCCTGTGTACACCAAGGAGGACGAAAATCGCAAACGCTTTACATCTGAATCAAAACTTCTACCAAAGTTAGTTGCCACAGAGAGCTTTCCTAATCTACCTAATCCATCTTTCAACACCCAATTCAAAGCCGCCGCGGCCGGTATTGATCTTGAAGCACCAAGACCGATAGCCGCAAGCATTTGTTGCGTCGCTAGAACCGTCATGCAAGAACTCGCGATTCGTTGCGTGAAGCGATATTTCGCATAGTCCCAATAATCCGACGTCACGGAAGTTTTCTGCGGGAAGAACGAGTCTCGGATGTTATCTATTTGTCGAAGGAAAGCTCGTTTTTTCCTACCCAAGTGTAACGGATCGAAAGAGAAAGCGCCGTTCTTGTTTGAGCTCAAGTCTCGTGCCTCCTCCGGCGACAGTAAACGAAGCTTGTTGCCATCGAGCGCATACTGAAGCTTAAAATTAGAGCCTTTCCGGCTTTCCCAAATAGACAGCGGAATGGCTCTTTTCTTGTTGTTTGTGTTCGTCGTGCCATCGCTCGCGTGCGTTCTCGATTTCTGCTTTTTGTTTTCACCTTTCGTCTTAGAAGAAGAGGAAGAAGAAGAGGTAACGGAGGCGAAGACGTTGCTGTTTTGACCAAGACGTCTCTGTTTCTGAACGAATCTCTTTTCAGCGACTGGATGTTGTTTCATATCATCGCGCGAGTGTGAATTCGTATTACCATTTGTTGCCGATGCGTACTCGTTTGTGCGCGAACGTTGATGTTGAAGTCGGTGTTGCTGGCGGCGACAAGATGATGGCGAACTCATCTTCCTTTTCTCATGCGCAAGTTTCCCTCACTTCCTCGAGCGGTAACGAAAGTGAGAAGAAGGATAAAAAGACAGTTTGTTCCTCAGGATGAAATGTTCCGAGCGTGAATGAATGGAGCACGGATTCGCGCCTTCGTAGAGTTTCTCCACCGCGCATATAAAATGAGGATTGCGTTTGCGTGTTTGTGTCCTAAAAATCTGTGTGGCCTCATTTTATTTCAACCAACTGCGAGATATTCTCTCGCTCTAATAGTCTATTCCTAATACATCTAACGCTTTCTTCATATCATCGGGTAGAGGCGCTTCAAAACTCAGCCGTTCATTCGTCAAAGGATGCGTAACTTCTAATCGATACGCGTGTAACGCTTGCCTATCTAAATCTAAGCCATCTTTCGCCCATTTGCCCTTCGGTTTATCCGCTGACCATTTGTATCGCGGCTTGGAGGTGGAATCGTCCGACCACGCGTCGCAGCGTGGAACGACCCACCGCGCGTGTGGACCGTAGAGCATATCGCCAAGAATTGGTAAACCAGCGTGTGCTAAATGAACGCGTATCTGATGTGTGCGACCTGTTTTTGGAGATGCCAACACGAGCGCTGCTACAGAAATGGGATTCCACGAGCCGCTTTCGTTTTTTTTCTCAACGTTCGTATTTTCTGTGCCCTCGAGCAAAATCGATACCCCACGCGCACGCTCCGTGGGTAAGCTATCTATCGCTAGTTCATCATCTTTTTTCCAAGAAAAGAAATCGAACGTCGTCCTCGACTCTTTGGCCTCAAGGTCATCTGTTGCAAATGAAACTGCCCGCCCCTCTTTACACTTATTGCAACTTGAAATCGGCGCGTTTACTTCAAAAGCTTGCACTTCTTCTTTCCCCAGAGGCAGAACCCCAACACACAGTGCGAGGTATGTTTTCTTTGCCTCGCGTGTCATGAACTGCTCCGCAAAACCTCTCGTTAATAACGGATTCTTTACAAACAGAATGACACCAGAAGTGTCCATATCCAATCGGTGCACGATGTAACACTCTTTCCCGCCGAGGTGTGAAATACATCTGTTGATTAAGCTCGTTCCAGTGTGTCGATGGATTGGATGCGTTCGTAAATACGGCGGCTTATTGACGACTAAAATATCTTCGTTTTCAAATATAACTTCAACTGGAGTCGTATCGTTATTGAGGGGTATGGATTTTGAATGTAACCTGAGCGCGTTCTTGACTCGAAGTTCGGTGACATTCAAAGTTTGCGCAACTTCAGCATGCGACATTCGAGCGCCATCGGTGAAAGCCAAGCGTTTCATTTCCTCGAGCATTTCGTTCGCGTGCTTCTGTGCTTTTACCATGATTAAATCCATATCCTCGGTCATCCACGCTTCTTTCCCTACGGCGCTTTCGATATCCGGACAACATTTTTGAGTGTGACGCCGAAATACGGTTGCTTTGCATTGGGCGTTGCAAGCTGGACAAAAATACGACGGATGCGTTCGCTTATTCTCAGTCCGCGATGCGCGCCGAGACGGTCGAAACGTAATTTCACTGTTTGGATTCACCACTGTTTCGTTCCTAGTCATCTCACTACCATCTTCGTCAAGTGCATGGTTTAGAAATCCGCCGTCGGAAGCCATTCTCCTTTTCGTTACTACTTTCTTGGACAAAGTCGTCGTCGAGCGTCTGCTGCGTGCAATAGTTCCGGGTGATGATGCAGACGATGCAGAAGTTGATGTACGAGAAGTAAGAAGTCGTGGGAGCGCGTGCACGTGCGTTTTTATCGCACGAAGTATTAAGCTATGTCCTGGCCGGAGCATCTTTTGAAGGAAATTCGGCTACGCGTGTGTGCTCCATTTTTTTTCTTCATTCTTGTGCATGCGAAACGCGAAAAAGTATTGTACCGTAGATTACAAAGTTTATTACAAAAAGTAGCACGCGAGTTCCGGGATATTATGCAAAACCCCACGCTAAATCGGGATCATCTACTTCAACGTGAACGTCGCCGTCTTCGGACCATACGGATGCATCCCCGGCACCGACTCTTAAAACCTTCGGCACGTCTCCGATAGACAAATCGATAACCGTCGAAGCGAGTTGTTCAGCGTCCGTGCCGGCATCCAATACGAAGGCGCATCTCGAATATTCGTCTCTCATAACGATAGGTTGAACATCTCCATCAAAAGGTACCGTCGAACACATCAACGGTGCATCGAGCAAGTCGAGCAAGGCCAGAGTGACTTCGCAGTCAGGAAGTCTACATCCGATTGTCTTTCGCTGTTGGCATTTAGAAAGCCTGGTGTGCCCGGCCGATGAGGTATCCAGGAGACATATTTTCGGTAACGATTTTGATGCGGGTAAAATGAAAGTATACGGTCCTGGAAGGCACTTCCGAGCTAATTTGAACGGATCCGCCATTCCCGGTCGCGTCGCCGGCGGAAACCCGAGCGTATAGGTGTCGATATCTTGAAACCCTCTGCATAAGATGGATAACGGTTTGTTCGAGTCGATGCCTTTAATGGTGTATAGGTTCTGAATCGCGTCCTTATTATTCAAATCGGCGACGAACGAGTATTTTGTATCCGTGGGGATGATTCCAACGCCTCCTCTTCGCAGGAGGTCTGCGCACTCTTCCAGCGTTCTCATGTTTGGGTTCGTTCGTGTCACCTCGAACAGTTCAGCGGTATCTTCGGACAGTCCGATGCCCACTCCACCTCCACCTCCGCCCGCTCCGCCATTTTTATTCTTATTCCCGCGTTTAGCGCGCATTCTTACGGCCCCGCCTCTTTTCACGCGCGTCAAATACGTCGCATTCGCACCTCTTCGCGACGACGACGACGACGACGACTCTGATTGGCAAACAAGAGACGACGAGTTTGTTAATACTCTCGTTGCATTTAATGAGTGCATCATATTGGTCGTATTCGCTTAGCCTTCTTTCCCTCTGCACGCGACTAAAACGTCTGTCTCGGTACGTTTCTCTCTTTCGACGCACTGTGCGTGCAATTCGTCTCGAGTGCTTCACGCGTCCGCGCTAAAAGGTTTTTCTAAAGAATTCTCCCACGCGACACACAGTGACGTCCTCTCTCTTAAAGTCTATCTGCTTTTTTCAGAGGAAGAGAAAACAAGAAAAAGTTCATCGTCTATCTTGTGGGACAACTCGATCCAAGTGGTTTTAGATACCCTCACACATAGCGCACGACTACGCGCTCGTTCTATTTCCGTCGCGTATTTGTCTCGCGGCATACACGTCTCTCCCTTTTTATATACAGACGTACACACATACATATTCATCGGGAGGAAAGTACGTATACTAGAGAACAATCTTCTGTCCCACGCACTGATTTGTTCAAGAAGAAACAACAACAACAACAACAACAACAACAACAACAACGAAATCGAGCGCGTGTTGGTGTATTTGTATAAAGAAGAAGGAGAAGAAGAAGGAAAAGAAGAAGAAGAGGACATCAAGTGAGTGAAAGGGAGGGAGAAGACCTGTGCTTTTGAAACATGAGCTCACGTCAGCACTCTCCGAAGGCGTCCAAGCCGTTTGCGAAATCACCGACGCTTTGGCTCGCCGGAGTCTCTCGCTCGTTGGAGGAACCGAAAAATAGAAGAGCAGTGTTTTCTATTTTAGCACTTTTGACTGGATTAGTTGCGCTCACGGCGTTATTTGAAACCGAAAACCAACTGTTTCCGGTGCAACGATCGCTCATTCCCATCAACGCGGACCAAATTTACAGAAGAGTGTGGAACGATCCGTGGAACTCGGGCACTTCGAGCGCGTCGTCGAAATCATCGGACGGAAGCAACAACACATTTACGACGAGACAATCAAAACCGAAAGTTATCATCGAAGGGAAGCGCGATAAATCGAATCAAAAAGATCTCACTCGTTCCTGGCAAGGCGTGTTGTCCGTTGTCGTTTTTGTTTGCGGGTACGCACTCGCCATCGCCGAGGAATCGATCGGACGCGGATTTAAGAAATCGATTCCCATTACCGTCGCCGCTGGGATCATCTGGGTATTAGTCGCCTTGGGTTATCGCGATAAAGGACATGCCGTCGCTCTGGTGACGCAAGCCGCTCGACATAATCTCACAGAGTTTGTCGAAGTGTTTCTGTTTCTTTTATGCGCCATGACTTTCATTAATACGATGACTCAGCTCAACGTTTTCGCGCGCATTCGCTCCTGGTTACAAGAGAGTGGATTTTCGTATCGCAGTTGCTTCTGGGTCACTGGAACTGTTGCTTTTTGGCTGTCGCCAATTGCGGATAACCTAACGACCGCTGTTCTGATGGGTGCAGTCGTCTCAGCTGTAGGTAAAGGCGAGCCAGAGTACGTGGCAATGTGTTGCGTGAACATCGTCGTCGCCGCAAATTCTGGCGGAGCATTTAGTCCCTTTGGTGATTTGACGACGCTCATGGTGTGGCAGCGAGGCACACTGTCACTCGCAGATTTTCCTCGTCTTCTTATTCCGAGCATAGTCAACTGGGTCGTTCCGGCGTGTTTGATGCACCCGTACGTTAAAGATGGTGCGCCCCAGAAAGCGTCAGAGGAAGATCTTGCGAGTTCGCGCTTGAAACCAGGTGCCGTTGAAGTCATCTGTTTATTTCTGGGGACAGTCGTCATGACGGCCATGTTTCACTCCTACGCGCACCTTCCACCTGTTTTGGGCATGATGACCGGTTTAGGATTGCTTAAACTGTTCGGATGGAGTCGGACGTCAAAGACTTCCTCCCAAAGAGGAACTATGAGCGACGACGCTGGGGGAGGTAATTATAGTTTAGAAATGGATGGAGTGCTGAACCAAAAGGATGACTTGGAGTACGCGCGAACGAGAAAAGGGAACGATAGAGCTTTAGATATTTTTAAGCGATTAGAACAAACGGAGTGGGATACGTTAATTTTTTTCTACGGCGTGATCATGTGCGTCGGAGGCTTAGGTGTCTTAGGATATTTAGAACTACTTTCGCACAACTCGTTTCGCGTTTTGGGGGCAAACGCGGCGTGTATTCTCATTGGATTATTGAGTGCGGTCATTGATAACATACCGATGATGTATGCGGTTTTATCCACCGAACCAGCCATGTCAAAATCCGAATGGCTGCTCATCACCCTCTCGGCGGGAGTCGGTGGGAGCTTATTTTCAGTCGGCTCTGCTGCGGGCGTAGGTTTGATGGGTGTTTCGCACTCGTACACCTTTTTATCTCATCTCAGATGGACTCCAATCGTGCTGGTTGGATACTTTGCGTCTATTTTAACCCACTTTATGGTAAATGGAATGTAGAGATTGTAATCAAATAATACTAATAATATTGTCGTCGCTTTTCAATATACGGAAGATGTCTTTTGTTTGCCTTCGAAATCCCTGCTCCTCGAAAAATAGGGGATTACTCGTATTGTAAAACTTTATCCTCACACACGGGCATGAACACCACCGGAGTAAATCAGTACAATTCCAAGTTCGTTGCGCGCAGTTTGGCGAAGAAAGTATACCAACGCTCTACTCGTCACTGTGTCTCGATTCAGCGTTCTTCACGGTCGAAGATGGTAAGCGAGGAAGAAGTAAATTACGAAATAGGGCAGCGCATAGAAACACAAGAAGATGCTGCGGTTTTTATAAAGGCAGAAACGGAAAAGGGAACAATCTTGAGCGAGCGTGGGTACGGTGCGTGCAAACCGCCATTCTCGTACTGGCCGTACTTTTTGCGGTGTGCAAATCGGCCGTTTGATGCTACGAACGATAGAGAAGGATACATTAATCTCGCAGTTGCTCAAAATTTCCTCGCCAAACAAGACGTGCAGGACAAAGTGAAAGAGATATGTAAGAATAACGAAAACGATGCTTTGATATTTGGCCTCGAGGCGGCTGGTTATGACAATATGAAGGGAATCGAAAGATTGAGGAAAGCGTTCAGTAATCACGCTAATAGAATAATTTCTCCAAACTTCGCGTGGCACGAGGACGACGTGTGCGTATCCTCGGGCGTCGGCGCTTGCATTGACAACCTAGTCTTTGCGATTGCAGACTCGAATGATTTCATTCTTATTCCAGCACCTTATTATCCAGCATTCACAAACGATTTAGGAGTTCGCTGTAGAGTACGAGCCGTGCCTGTATATAATTCGAGCGGAGATGTGACAGTGCTACCCTCGCTCGAAGATTTTAAACGTGCCGAAGAAAACGCCGTCGGCGAAGGCGAAGGAATGTGTCGGGCGTTACTCTTAACAAACCCGAACAACCCTTTAGGAATTATATATGAGCCAGGAGACTACAGAAGGTGTGTTGATTGGGCACTGGAGAGACAAATTCACTGTATTTCGGATGAGGTATACGCCGGAAGCATTTACGATAGCGAAATGAACGCGAAGACGCGCGGCTTTATCAGCGCTGCGGAGCTGGTCGAAGAGCACACTCCCTACGGCCCGCATATACTCACCGGGCTCTCGAAGGACTTTTGTGCCTCAGGTTACAGAGTAGGAGCTATATTAACAAAATCAAAACCTGTGCAAACTGCACTGTCGAACGTTTCTTACTTTTGTGCCGTTCCGGGACCGTTTCAACACGTGATTGCGGCAATGCTTGAAGATGAAGTTTGGGTCGATGAGCTTTTCTCAATGAATAGAACGCGTTTGAAGCAATCGCGAGATGTGCTCGTCGCGTCGTTAAATGAAAAAAAGATACCTCACATCGTTCCAAACGCAGGCTTATTCATTTGGATTGATTTATCCAACGAGTTGAAAGAGCAAACATTCGAAGAAGAAAAGAAACTATGGAAAATTTTATTCGAAGAGACGCATCTCATGCTCACTCCAGGTAAAGACGCAAAGAACAAGAAACCGGGGACTTTCCGTGCATGTTTTGCAGCGACGCCGTTTGATTCTCTGAAAGTCGCAATCGAACGAATATCAACTGGATTGGAAATGTATAGAAATTTGTAGAAACCATCATGTACCCTATTAATTTAAAACATACACCTTCACTTACTATTTGTTGGCGTCATCTTCTACTGATTTCTTTTTTTTCACGGCTACTCCCGTCACTTTCTTCTTCTTTTTCTTTTCCTTCGTGTCGGTCGTCTTTTTATCGTTCTCATCAACTGAGTCATCTGACGTTTTCTCTAACGCTTTGACTTTTTTTTTAAGTTCTTCAGCAAGTGTTGGAGGGAACTTTGCGAAAGTTTTGAAAGCCCACGGCGACGTGTTACTCATAGACACCTCTTGCTCTTTTGCCGCTGGAACTGCTTTTCCGAAAAAGTTCGAGGAGCTCGACGAATTTTCTCCAATCAGACGAAGAGCTTCGCGAATAGCCGCATCGAGTTGTTCGTCGACTTCGTTCATATTACCAGGTGCTCTTTTCACTTCCACGTCTGGTATGACGCCTGTGTTTTCAACTGAATTTGTCAAGTTGTTGTGTTCATTTTCGTCGTCATCTTGGAGACATACGTTTTGGGTAGGCATGCTCAGAACAGAACCGTCATTTAAGACATCTGATCGGCTCACCGCTAACAACCCTCCCCAGGTCCGTTCGCCAACGACAGATCCGATTCCTAGTTTCTGAAACGCGTGCGCGGCAAGTTCTGCGTCACTTCCAGTATTTTCATCTACTAACGCAACCATTCCAACACTCGAAGGAGAGCGGGGCGGATAAATAAGTGGTGATCCTCGTCGTGGAACATCCATTGCAAGCGCTCGTTGCGTTAATGTTTGTAAGAGGAGTGCGCTGATATTGCCACCTCCGTTACCTCTTAAGTCTATGATTAAAACACGTTGATTAATCGATTCAGTTTGATATGACCGCCAGAATTGCGAAAACCCGAGTCTCTCCATATCACTCAAGTGGAGATAACCTACTTTGTCGTCGCTGGTTTTGTGCACGTACTCTGTTCTTTTATTAATGCAGTCGCGATAACGAGGATCTAGTTCTTGACTCAGGGCGCGTGTGCGTGTCGCTACTAAATCACCGCTATCTTTTTTCAAAACCGAAAGGAGAACTTCGCGGCCTGCGGTTTCGTATAAAAGCATTCCGGGAGTTTTTTCCGGTGTTAAACGAACTCGGTTGATTGCTCCGAGTACGTCTCCTACCTGTATATCAGCACTCGCTCTGTACAAAGATCCAGAATTTTGTGACGACCACGGGTCGCCTTTCACGATTGATTGGATTTCGTAACCACCGAGGGAATCGTCCCACTCAGAGAAATTCGCTCCCAAGAAACCAGGTTGATGGTCGCGATCGAGTTCAGCCCGTCCGTCATCCCCAATTGATACGTGCGCATGTGAAAACCCAAGTTCACTGAGCATATCTGATACTACAACTGCAAACTCCGCGCGTGTATTTATCCTTGGTAGCGTACTCACTGCCGTTCTCAACGCTTCCTTCCAATCAAAGTCTTCACGTGATAACGGGTCGATGAACAAATCGTCGCGAACACGTCGCCATATTTCTAATAACATTTGGGCCCACTCATCTTTTGGGCGAACTAATACTCGCACACGATCGAGAGATATTGTACCTGATTTACGCGTGCGATACAAAAGATCGTCGGAATCTTCATCCTCTGGTTTTGATCCTGCCTTATACGCGGTTAACTCAGACGTGTATCCCTTTTCGGACTTCTCGAGCACCATAATCTTTTTATTCATCGATACGTGAACATCCGTGACTCCACTAGAAACGAGAACTTGTGCCGATAGATCGCGAACGTCGAATGAAATGAGCGAACCGCCTCGTTCCTGGTCCAAGTCATCCTCGCTGCTTGTTAAATTGACTTCTCCGCTCGATATGGTTGGATATTTAACAACCATGAATCGATCGTGTCGTATGGCAACCAAATCGCTATATCTACCTAATGGTAATGGGAGCGCGACAGCGCGCTCTGCTATACCATCAAAGTCAATCTCAATAGGATTTGGCGGTTTGTCGTGGAGTGCGTCCTCCTCCTCCTCCTCCTCCTCCTCGTCATCTTCGTCATCTCCGTTAACATCCTTATCTCTCCTTTCTTTCGATTTCGATTTCATGCCTTTATCCTCCTCTTTTTCTTCCTCTCCCTCTTCCTTTTTATCCTTGCCATCTTCCTCGTCGTTCTCATTCTTATCGTCGTCTAGATCTGCATCGCCGAGAGCGAGGGATTCAGTGTAGGACTCGTCTCCCACCGGGCGAATCTCTTTCAGGTGCGGATCCCGGACGTTTTTACGTAAACGCAAACAATACACGGTTTCGAGGTGAGGAAAGCTCATGCCTTGCAGAAGTGCATCGTACTGTGGCTGAAGCTCTCGCGCGCTGAGAAAAAATAGATAGCGTCCGTCCGGGTCCCACGACGCGCATGAATCTCCTAAAATTGGTTTTGTCACATTTTGCGTTGCCCCGGTACGGACGTCCAGAATTTTAATGACTTCCGCGTCTCGTCGACGAAACGTGTAGGCTATCCAGTTTCCACACGGCGACCACGAGCATTGATACATTCCACGATCTTCAAGACTTTTATCTGCAAGTTTGGTCTCTCCCGTGTTAATGTCTATTACTAAGAGTTCGGCGCGGTGATTTACTACGCACGCGAGTGGAGCTTCCGGCGATAGTACCATTTCTTCCACGCGTCCAAGAGTTTGGGGAGGAATATTCAGTCGCTTTGGCATTCTCCGATTATCTTCCCAGTGTACTTCTATATCATCCTCACCTGTCTGGTCGCTGACAATTACGAGTCGTTCCGCGTCGTAAGTGAACCTCGCGAACCTACTCCTCGCCTGCGCATTCGATTCGCGCATAATTTTTGCGCATAAAGCGCTACCCATAGGATCTTCACTGTTTTCTTCTTTTTCATCTTTTCTAGGCTTTATTGGAGCGTATTTCAAAGCTGGTCCGTCCCAGAGACCAAAAGAGTTTACTTCTCCGCGTACAATCGTCGTCATAAAACGACCGGCGGGATCTATATCCCAATCTTGGACGTAGTGCTCGGCGGTGACGTATCGTTGTTCCAGCTGCTTTCTAGGTCCGGTCCATTTGAACGCAACCTGCTGTATACTATCGCTTCCCTTTTTCAAATCAGCTGTGTAGAGATGGCCACATCGGGATGCATACGTGCACTTCCCGGATGGTTCTATAGAATACGATTGAATATTCGCGTCCTTCACGAGAAGCGTCGGCTGGCGCGAAAGCTCATTCTGCGCGTTGTCTGCTACAGAAAATGACCACAATCCTCGCTCACCTTGTTTTGACTCGGCTAAGAACACCATCGTGGAGTTGTCCAACCACTTTGGCTGCGATACAAACGTGAAGAAATCATCCAAAGCATCTACTCGTTTAAAGTCTGTGTATGTTTTACCATCTTTTCCTTGAGGATTGGGGCAACTGTTTTTGGCAATCCAGACGTCTCCGCTGGCTCCGCCACCATACTTCCTCCACGGTCTCGTTGCCTGAGTATTACGACCAAACAAAGCTAATGTACCGTCAACATTCACTTCAAATGCAGTCGCCGGTCCCAAGTTTAGCTTTTTCGGATGCATCGCAATGGGCATATCGGATTTTTTTTCTTGATTCTTATAATCCAGACGTAACGTATACACGTCCGTTTCGTCCGGCGTTTGTTGTTGTGAAGAAGATGCAAAGAACAGCTCACTCCCGTCATCCGAAAAAGAAAGTGGTCTTATAAAATCAGCACCCATATACGTGATTTGTTTAACCGCACCTCCCTCAGTTGGAACGAGAAAGAGTTCCATGGCGTAATATTCTATCGCCGCAAACACGACGAAAGTCCCGCATTTGGAGATTAGAGGTGAAAAGCACTCTCCCGTAGCTGTCGTGAGTCGATGCGGTCGTATCTTCTGTTTCTGATCATTAGCATTCACAAAAATGGAATACAGTTCGTCCTCGGCGACAAATACAATTGTCATTTCGTTTTCATCTGATGCGGAAGTCGAGGGCGCTACTTGCGGTTGCTGAACGAACGCGCCGTCGTCGCCGTCTTCGTTGGCGTCGTTCGTCGCCTCAATTGCATTATCCGAATCGCGCAGGCGAGAACCGCGCTCGCGTCGTCGTCGTCGTCTCGCGTTCGTCTGAGAACACTTCGATGGTGAAACCCGAGAGAAAGTAGACACGTCTTGAAAACGCGCGACCCTCATTGATACCGTTCGGTCAGCGAAGATATGATGGGTTACCTGCTCTCCTTTTTTGTAGTGGGGGTAATTTCTAACACCACAACCACTTTATAATATCACAAAAAAAGTAAAACCACAATCCACATCCTCCAATAATAATCCCCTAAAAAAAGGGCGACAAGGAATCCTCCTTCCTTCCTCCTTTATTTAGTTTGCAGGAAGGCGATGAAGAAAAGAGGAAAGATATTTGTGGGGTTGGAAAGTTGCTTGGATGCGTTTGGGGGCATCGAACAAAACTTTCGAAACGTGTGCGAAGAAATCGAATATGTCGCAACGTATTACGTGATTTTTTCGAAAGCCGATTTGAAGTCCCTCGTGAAGTGTTCGGAAAGATTGATGGTCGATGAAAACGGAAGAGAGAGACACGAAATTGAAAGAAAAGCTGCCATTCGAGCTGTCGAGGCTGTGCGAGCCATTCCAAAGTTGAAATCGAGCGACAAGAAACATCTGGCAAAACGCATCAAGTCAGCTCATATTTCTACTAGGAGAAAGGAAAGAAATACAAAGAATATGGAAAGAGAAGAAGAAGAAGAAGAAGAAGAAGAAGAACAAGGTGAAGCGATGATTGCGCGACTCCCCGACGAAATCATGCGAGAAATATTTGCTCACTTTAGAAGTAAAACGGATGTAGCTGTGGCGTCGTGCGTGTGTGCGCGCTGGAAGCGTATTTTGTCGTGTCAGAAGAAAGAAAAGAGCAATTGGTACGCCGCGTTACATATGGACAGAGAAACCGGACGTTGTACCACGCGCGATGGAAGATTAGTGTGGGAAACGATGGTAAAGAATATTGCAAATTCGGGTGTCGATGATGAGGAACATGTAGCGCTTAAATCCAAGATAGAAGTATACGCCTTCATAAGGGAAAATGTTCGCTCGCAAAGAAGAAGAGAGATAGACTCGGATTTCTCAGACACGACGAGCGAAGACGATGATGAGGATGAGGATGATGAGATGAAGGAGGAGGTGAACGACGTCGACGATACCGACATCAAGAAACGAGTGATGTCGCACCGATTTTGGAACGTCCGTAAATATCTGTAAGTTCGTGTGTAGAAAAAAGTATGACGTGTAAGTTTTAGCGGGGAGAGGGCAATAGTAATAGATTCTTAGGGGTTGTTTTGGATCAAAGTTTGTATGGTGTAGTTTTTGCTTTTACGCGATGAAATGACACTGACTATCCGCCCTCTTGATCTTTTCTGGCCAAAGCGAGCGCCGCACTAACTGGATTTGGAATTTCAGACGGTGAATCAACCGCGTACGCTCCGCCGCTACCGAATTGGTCGTCCGGCGGTTGATACGCCCTCGCCGAAGCGTTGGATAGGGGTGTTACAGTCGGCGTGTGTGGGTTTTGTTCCCCACCTATCGGAGTATGAAACGTAGCCTGTGGAGATCCCCCCATTTCAATTTCTTGCACACCCTTCCTCTCACCAGTTCTATAATCCAATTGCGCGCCATTTTCGTACACATACGCGCCAGGTCCTGGATTTGCGCTCCACGCCGCTCTGCGAATGCTCTGAGCGTTCCTTCGTTTCTGTCTTTGCTTTACGCAGCAAACAGTACCGACGATCGCGAGTACGAGTAGAATAATAACAACTGCAAAACCTATCGTGAGCTCTTTTTTGGTATATTTGGAGGATGTTGTTGAAGAAGTTCCGAGCGGATCGATTCCAATATTTTCGCATTGTGCGCCGTAATATCCCGAAATGCAATTACACCCACTTCCCGCGCACTCACCTCCGTTTTCGCAATATGCCACCGGATGGAATTCATCGCACTTGTTCACAGACTTCTCGCAGTGTTCCCCGGCATAACTTCCCGTGCACGTGCACGATGCTAATCCACCAGTGTTGCACACGCCGCTGTTTAAGCAATAATGGTTGCTACCATCGCAATCTTGGATATTTTGTACTTCCGTTTGACACTGGTTTCCCGTAAAGTGTGGGTCACAACGGCAGCCTGAACCTGAACCCGAAATTGGGCATAAACCATCGTTGTAGCACTCGACCCCCCCCCGGGCATGCGTTAACTTTTACGCCACAATCACTCTGTCCATAATCTGGAGGACATAAACACTTCGTTAGGCTGTCAGGGTCGCAATATCCGCCGTTTTTACATTCTGTAGTCCCACACGGAACGTCGTCGCACGATGGGCCTCGACAATTTCCATTCCAGGATGCCGCTCGCACTTCTTTAAAGCCGACAGAAAGAAGAACACAGAAGAACGAGAGGAGCACGACGTGAAACCTCACCGCGTGTAGATTATTAGTGCTTTGATGTGGCCGCTTCGCGATCATCTTATATATCTATATATACAAACACACGCGCGCGCTCGCGGGTTCTTGGGTTCTCGATTCGTCGCTTTTTTGTTTTCTGTGAGTTGAGGAAAAAATGAGGAAAAAGGGGCGTGTGTTCAAGTCAAACTTCAAAAGAATATTTGTAGATTTGCGAGACACAGAGAGAGGAGGAAGAGAAAGAGGAAGAGGAGGAGGAAGAGATCGATAAACGAGTAACGCAGAAGGAACGACACGAAGAATGACTTCAACCTCCTACTCGCATCATCCTCATCGTCCTCATCGACACTTGGAAGATGTTCACGAAGACAGCTTTCGCGTGCATTACAGAATAAATGCACTCTCAAAATCAGAAGCGCTATCCATCGTCGACGAACTTCGGTACGAGCAAACCGTGGAGCTTCCCGAACAGCTCGTGCCGAGAGAATCCTGGATTGGACGCAACGTTGTTGGGCAAATAAACGCGCTGGAAGAAGAAAGTGAAGGAGGAGAAGGAGGAGAAGGAAAAGGAGCAAAGAGCGACGGCGCCGTCGGAAAAGACGAAAAAACACGCTTCGTGGCGAAAGTGACATATCGCAACGAAACGAGCGGGAACGAATTGCCTCAGCTCATCAATGTCATATTCGGCAACACTTCGATTAAAGAGAATGTGATGGTGATTGATATAGAGTTTGGGAAACACGTAGAATCATCGTTTCGCGGGCCCAGATTTGGAGTTCGCGGGTTACGGAAGCTACTGAACGTAAAGTATGGACCGTTGCTGATGACGGCGCTGAAGCCGATGGGGACGTCATCGGATAAGCTCGCCGAAATGGCCTTTGCATTCGCACTCGGTGGTATTGACATCATAAAAGACGACCATGGCTTAGCGAATCAAGTGTACGCACCTTTTGAAGAACGCGTGACGAAGTGTGCTCAAGCTGTACGTCGAGCGAATGATATTACTGGAAGAAACTGTTTGTACGCGCCGTGTTTGAACGCTCCGGCGCACTTAGTTTTAAAGCGCGCAGAGTTTGCCAAGCGCGCAGGGTGTGGTGCAGTCTTGATGCTTCCAGGAATCACCGGACTCGACGTTTGCCGTGCCTTGGCGGAAGACGACGATTTCAATCTTCCAATCATAGCGCACCCGGCTATATCTGGCTCTATGCTCGGCGGCGGATCAAAGAATGAAGTCAGAGGTTTTTCTCACGGTGTACTCTTAGGTTTACTTCCTCGTTTGGCAGGCTGCGATGCGACGATATTCCCAAATTTCGGTGGTCGATTTGGTTTTTCCAAAGATGAATGCAAAGATATCCAAAAAGCGTGTACGAGTATTCTAGGCTCGAAACCGGCTATCTTCCCGTCGCCGGGTGGCGGGATGACTCTCGAGAGGATTAAGAGCATGCGCCAATTCTACGGTGGTCAAGACGTGTTGTTACTCATCGGTGGAAGTTTATACTCCCACTCGAACGACTTGACGGCTAATGCGCGTCACTTTTTACAAATGTCCGGCCGAATTGATGCCTACGGGCCCAACGAGCGCCCCATCGACGGTTTGAATCACAATGGAATTACGAACTTGTACTCTCCACAACAACAGGATAACGTAGAAAAGTCAAATTTACGTACGAATATTAGCGATCGTGAAGCGACAGCGTCGCGTTTTGAAAGCATATTTGCAGCGTCTCCTGCGCATTTGAAGCAACGCCAATCTCCGTCTCCGCATCGGCTGTCATATTATGATGACGACAAAACGAAAGTTACGCCAACGAAACAGAGCGATCGGTACGATGACAATCACCATGGACACCACCGTCTTACAACAACACCTTCTCATCACGCGCCAATGACACCATCGAGTGCTGAAGTGAGCGAATTACGGGAGAAAAATGCCGCTTTAGAGAAAAAGCTAGACGAGCTCACCTCTCTGGTGGCCAAATTAGCTCATAGCGCGGATGCGAAGAGTTCCTCCGCAAATCACAGACACGCCACAGACGGTCCTTTAGAAGGTAACCATAGCAAAGTGTTGATAAAGAAAGAGAAGAAGTTCATGTGGAACCGCGTTGAAAGGGAAATGTACAAAATGGACGGTGGTAGTTTCAAAGGATGTTCGCGAGTTGAACTCATCGGGAAAAGGGGCGAATCGACGAATTTTCATGTTCGATACTTTGAAGTGGCTCCTGGTGGATGGACGACGTTGGAACATCACCAACACGAGCACGTTGTTGTTATCGTGCATGGTTCCGGGTACATTCAGCTCGGGAGCGAAGCGTATGCCATGCATGTTGGCGATGTCGGTTACACGGCGCCGGGAGATGTCCATCAACTTCGATGCGCCGAGGAAGCGACGGATAATTTTGGGTTTATTTGCATCGTGTCGGCGGAGAGAGACAGGCCAATAGAGGTCGACGCGAGCGAACACTTGATATATTGCGAAAGCGTCTCCGGTAACCATCTCGAAGACGCTATTCGAAAATCTTTGCAAGCGCAAGCGAAACATCGCGCGGCACAGGAAAAGCTGAAAAACCCAGACGGATCCTACGCCGAAGGTAGCGCGTGCGAATGGCGCCCTCCGGGAAAGAAGTGAGCATGGGATGATATGGTAGCAATCGTTGATAGCTTATGACAAAAGCTAATTTCATTTCCTATTTTTTATGTACCTCCTAAAAAACGCTCTGTTTTAATACATTAGTTGCCTTCACTTTTTTTGGACTCTGTCTGCTCCCACGCCGCAACTTTGAAGGAACTCACGGCAAAGTCAATCTCGTCCTCGGTGATTTGGTAGTGGAACGCAACACGAACTGAATTTGGGTCGTTGAAAGGATACGGTGCGCCAAACGCAGTCACCAAAACCCCGTACTTCTTTTTCAACCAGGCGACTATATCGTGGATCGTGACGTCCTTCTTCAAACGTTGGAACGAGAGGATGACCAAATTACTCTCAACAGGTCCACACACTTTAATATTTTCGATTTTCTCCACACCTTTTGCAAACAGAAGCGCTAATCGATTGGATTTCGTTACGTTTTGTTCCCACGCGTCTACGCCAACATCCGCGGCGGCGGCGAGAACCCCTACTTGTCGCATGCCGCCTCCCAACGCTTTGCGCAACCTTTTGCACTTTCGTATGAAAGCTTCCGTACCTAATATGACGGAACCTATTGGTGCGCCGACTGCTTTCGACAAGCACACAGAAACTGAATCGCATTTCGCAACGGCGTCTTTTAAGCTAACTTTGTTCTTTATGCAAGCGTTCCATATTCTTGCGCCGTCCATGTGTATTTTCACGCGCTTGTCTTCGTCGCCGCCGTCGGCGTCGCCCTCTCCCTTTTTTGTCGCCGCTTTCACTTTGTCGCAAACTTCGTCCACGTACGATTGCTTTAGTACTCTCCCGCCGCACTTGTTGTGCGTTTGTTCCAAGCACACGACTCGAGTCGTCGGGAAATGATCGTCCTCAACCCGAATAGAGTCTAAAATATGCTCGATGTTCATGGTGCCATCTTGCTCGTTCGGTATTTGTCTCGGGTGTGCTCCTCCTATGGTTGCCCCTGAGCCTTGCTCGTAGAGCGTGATGTGCGACGCAGATCCGCATATGTACTCTGACCCTCTTCTTTCGCAGTGCACGGAGACTGCTATCAAATTTGCCATCGTTCCACTCGGCACAAACACCGCTTTTTCTTTTCCAAACATCATCGCCAAGCGCGCCTCTAAATCCAAAACCAATTCGTCGTCCCCGAAAACGTCGTCGCCGACGCCTTCGTCCACGGAGTCGTACATGGCTTGTCGCATTTCTTTATTAGGTTTCGTGACCGTGTCTGATCGACAGTCGATGACGAGAGCAGACATAACGGAAGGCGTCGTGTCCACCATCTTCCACTACCTTTTTCTAATACGACACAGTAAAAGGTCGCGCTCTGATGAACGCTGCTGTTTTTTATTGACGAAACACAAGAAAAACATCCTCACAACTCACATTTCCTCAAAACACCACCGCATCAAAATAAAAATGGCGACAACTGGAGGTGGTGATACACAACAACAACAACAACAGAAACAACAACACACGACACCGCAACACAAACAAACCGTTTTGGATTTAGGAAAGTACATCGACAAAGGCGTGCGAGTGAAACTTTCCGGAGGGAGAGAGGTAGAAGGCATTTTAAAAGGATTCGATCAGCTCTTGAATCTCGTTCTCGACGAAACGAAAGAGTATTTACGAGACGTGGACGACCCGTTGAGAATAACGGACGAAACGAGAAACTTAGGATTGATTGTGACCAGAGGGACGAGCGTTATGGTCGTATCGCCGTTAGATGGGTTGAAAGAAATCGAGAACCCGTTCGCGGTAGCCCCCGAAGAGTATTAGAGAGAGAAAAGAGAAGAGAGAGAGAGTAGTTCTTGTTGTAATCACCACCCATTTCTCTGAAATGTTGTTGCTTATTTTTTTCTAAAAAAACTTTTCTTCAACTTATTTCACACAAAACACTCTTCTGTTCTTCGTCACAATGACGATCGCGCGAAGCGAACGCTTTTTGTGGAGTTTCATCGGCCTCGTAGGCGGCTCTGTAGCGTGCGTTCAGACGCAAAGAACGCTTTGGCGATCAACTTCGGAGTTATCGGATTCATTTTTAAGTCCACCTCCACCTTCTCCTTCGTCTTTAAAATCTTCTTTGGGAAACCCTTCTACAACTACGAGAGAAGAAGAGGAAGAAGAAGGATTTGTTTTTGGTAAATTTGCAAAGGCTAAAGCGAAACGTATTTGGAACGAAAGCGTCGATTTTACGTTCAAACCAATCGTAGAGTACCTATCTAGGAAGGGCTATTGAATTCAATGATGATGCACAGCACCTCGACTTCTGTTTCTCTATCTTCTTCTTCTTCTTCTTCTTCTTTTTCTTCTTGGAGGAGGAAAGTGACAGTTGAAAAAAGTTGCCTTGTGCCGAGAAACTCTTCTGCGCGTTCTCCCTTTCGTCGTGGCAACAAAGGCGTCGGTGTTCAACGATGCGCAACACCAACGAGAATATATGCCGCTTCAACGACCAAACCGGATTATTCGTCGCCAGATTTTGAGCTCGCGCACGCTCCGATTGAGAAACAACTTTTACCAAACGGTCCGTGGAAAGTCATCCCAAACGCCGGCGTCACCGCGCCGGAAGGGTTTCAAGTTTCAGCCTACAAAGCTGGTTTAAGAAAATCAGGCACTAGAGCAGATTGCGCTTTGATCGTTGCCGACGAATCGTGCTCGTGCGCTGGAGTGTTCACGCTGAATGCCGTGTGTGCAGCGCCGGTGCAGTTTTGTAAAAAACAATTGGAGGTGAAATCGACTTCAAGAGCTATTTTGATCAACGCAGGACAAGCGAACGCGGCGACTGGTGTTCTTGGCGACGAGGATGCCATGACGTGCGCCAAAGCGGTCTCTGACGTCACCGGACTCGATTCTTCGGATGTTTTACTCATGTCAACTGGCGTTATCGGTCGCAGAATTAAAATGGATAAATTTGTACCGGCAATCCAAGCGTTGGGAGAACATCTCGAACGATCCGACGCGGCGTCCATGGCGGCTGCTACATCCATCTGCACGACGGACGTTGTTCGAAAAACGCTCGCCATTGAAGTGGACATCAATGGAACGAAGGTGAAATTCGGAGGCATGTCGAAAGGGAGTGGGATGATTCACCCCAACATGGGCACGATGCTCGCGGTGGTCACCTCGGACGCCAACGTTTCGCCG